>WNFW01003517.1_pt1 | contig 14420 bp, 16 predicted proteins | sample 5400131 | NCBI WGS metagenome assembly WNFW01 (sample SAMN13153362, study PRJNA577476) | soil metagenome | isolation source: 20 cm soil or saprolite under grassland replicate 1 | place: USA:California | collected 2016-06-15 | reverse complement strand
CCGCGATCGTGACCGCGCCTTCCGGATTGCGGACGCGCTCGTTGATGAGCCGCCAGCGGTCCAACTCGGGGGTTTGCGTTGGGACGATGCCGAACGCATCGAGCAGCTCAGAATCCAGGCCCTCCGCATGATAGGCCTCCGGCACCGCGTAGATATTGTCGACGTCGCGCGCCTCGATCACCGCGCTTTCGCGCACGTTGCAGAACAGCGAGAGCTTGCGCCGCTCGTCCCGCGGGATTCCTCGATCGGTCCGGCACAGCAGGATGTCCGGCTGGATGCCGATCGAGCGCAGCTCCTTGACGGAATGCTGGGTCGGCTTGGTCTTCAGCTCGCCGGAGCTCGGGATGAACGGCAACAAGGTGAGGTGGATATAGATCGCATGGCGGCGCGGCAGCTCGTTGCCGAGCTGGCGGATCGCCTCGAGAAACGGCAGCCCCTCGATGTCGCCCACGGTGCCGCCGATCTCGACCAGGACGAAATCGAACCCCTCGTTGCCCTCGAGAACGAATTCCTTGATGGCGTTGGTGACGTGGGGGATGACCTGAATGGTCGCGCCCAGATAGTCCCCGCGGCGTTCCTTGGCGAGGATCTCCTGATAGATGCGGCCGGTGGTGATGTTGTCCTGGCGGGTCGCGGGACGGCCGGTGAAACGCTCGTAATGGCCGAGATCGAGATCGGTCTCCGCGCCGTCGTCGGTGACGAAGACCTCGCCGTGCTGGTAAGGCGACATCGTGCCGGGATCGACGTTGAGATAGGGGTCGAGCTTGCGCAAGCGCACGCGATAACCGCGCGCCTGCAGCAGCGCGCCGAGCGCCGCCGATGCCAAACCTTTCCCGAGGGAGGAGACCACGCCGCCGGTGATGAACACGTACCGCGCCATGGGGCCCAACCTTTAACCGGCTACCCTCGATTCGCCGAGTCCGATTTGCTCGAAAGCCGGAGGGCCGGAAACCGGCCCTCTGGATATCCCCGCTATTTCGATTGCGGCACCTGCGGCCCGGCCGGCGCCGGCGCGGCCGGCGCGGCGGGAGTGGGCGGCTGGCCTTGCTGCCCCGACGGCTGGCCTTGTTGGCGCAGCGTGTCGAGAACGCCGCGCCCGCCCGGCGCAAGCGGCTGCGGAACCCCGGCGGGAGCGGGATTCGTCCCTTCCAGGATCGAATGCGGCTTGCGGTCCCAGCCGGCGAGGATCGAGAGCACCAGGCTGGTGGCGAAGAACACGGCCGCAAGGGTCGCGGTGGTGCGGGTCAATACGTTGGCGCTGCCGCGGCTGGTCAAGAACCCGCCGGTATTGCCCATGCCGAGCCCTCCGCCTTCGGACCGCTGCAACAGGACGACGCCGGTCATGGCCAGCACGACCATGAGGTGGATCACGATAATGACGGTCTGCATCCGCGAATCTCGATCAAAGCCGGAATACCGGCCGCGCCCCGCCGGGTTCCGAAGTCCCGCATATAGGAAGTCGCGGCTCTCTACACGATCCCCCGCGGGATGGCTACCCCGCGAACTCGCATCTGCCTCGCCGAGATCGGGACGTGCTGCGACGCCGGCGACCAAGGTTATTCGGCAGCGCTTCGAGCCGGCAACAGCTTCAGTCCGGCGACTAATCCATTGAGATAGGAATTGCGATCGCCGCCGCGCACCCGACCCTGAAGACCCAGGACCTCGACCCCTACCAATTCGCCGTCAGCGTCGAAATCGAGGAGAATACCATCGGCAATTTCCTCGGTCCGCTCTACCGACCTTGCCGCCACTCGAACATAAGCCGCATCGGCTTGTTCATCGATCTCGATTTCGGTCGCTGGATCGGTCATTTGCCAAGCCTGCCTGATCGGTCAGTGTGCAGCATGATCAAAGAATGCGGTAATCACCGAAACGCCACCTTGGGCCATCGCCGAGTATACCACGCGCAGGACACGGCCATTGGCCTCCGGCACCCGTTTGTATGCCCGGGTTAGTCCAGGGTCTGTCGGATCAGGGATTTCCCGATCGGGATCCCTGATTGCCCGCTCAACCCATTCCGTCCGTATGTTTCGCTCGGACAGCCGCCGAATCGCGTGCCTTGTAAATAGGATCGGTATTGGCCCCGCCTCATGCATACGCCGTCGCGATGGCCAGAAAATCCTCGGCTTTCAGGCTGGCGCCGCCGACGAGCGCGCCGTCGACGCCCCCGACCGCGAGCAACTCGCGGGCGTTGTCCGGCTTGACCGACCCGCCGTACAGCACCCGCATGTCCTCGCTGGGACGACCGAACCGAGTCGCCAGTCGCTCGCGGATCATGCCGTGAACCTCCTCGATATCGGTTGCGGTCGGGGTCAGGCCGGTGCCGATGGCCCACACCGGCTCATAGGCGATCACGAGATGGTCGGGCTGCGCCCGATCCGGCACCGAGCCTGCAAGCTGCCGCTCGACGACCGCGAGGGTTTGACCGGCGGCGCGTTCCGCCTGGGTCTCCCCGATGCAGACAATCGCAACGAGCCCGGCCCGGCTGGCGGCCAGTGCCTTCCCGCGCACATCCGCATCGGTTTCGCGGTGATAGGTCCGGCGTTCCGAATGGCCGACGATCACCGCGCGCGCGCCGGCATCCGCCAGCATCTCCGCGGAGATATCCCCGGTATGGGCGCCCGATGGTTCGGCATGGCAATCCTGGCCGCCGATGGCGACGCGCGAGCCTTCGGCCGCCGCGGCAAACGCCGCGATCAGGGTCGCCGGCGGGCAGACCATCAGGTCGACGTCGCCTCGCACCCGGGTGCATCCGCGCAGGATCCCTTCGAACTGCGCGACGGAAGCCTTCAGGCCGTGCATCTTCCAATTGCCCGCGACGAGCGGACGCCGGCTCGGCATCTGCGTTTCCCTTTCTCGGCCCGCTTAGGCGAAATCCTGCGAGCGCTTAGCAGAGCGCCAAGCTGCGCGGAAGAGTCCTGGCGGGCCGGTTGCGGGCCGCCACCGCGATCCTTATGATGCGCCGCCTCGCGGGACCGGCCCTTGCGGCCGACCGCTCTCACCCGATCGCAGGATCATGCTCCGAGGTATACACAAAGCCTCCGGCCATTGGCTCGGCAAGCTGGTCATGGCCGGCATGTTCGGGTTTTTGGCGCTCAGCTTCGCGGTCTGGGGCATCGGCGACATTTTTCGCGGCTTCGGCCGGTCGAGCCTCGCCAAGGTCGGCTCGACGGAGATCGGCATCGAGCAGTTCCGGCACGCCTACAACGAGCACCTACAGCAGCTCGGCCGCAGGCTCGGCCGGCCCATCACCGCGGATCAGGCGCGCGCGCTCGGCCTCGAGCGGCAGCTGCTCGGTCGGCTCATGACGGAAGCCTCCCTGGACGAGCGGGCGCGCCAGCTCGGGCTCAATCTCTCCGATGCGGAGATTGCCCGCGAGATTACCGCAGATACGAACTTTCTCGGACCGACCGGGCAGTTCGACCCGTTTCGGTTCCAGCAAATGATCCGGACCGCCGGCTTCACCGAGGCCCGTTATGCGGCCGAGCAGCGACGCGTCGCGCTTCGCCGTGAGATCGCCGATACGGTGAGCGGCGGTCTCGCAGGATATGGCCCGGACCGTCGAAGTCTCGGAAACCGATGCGCGCCGCTATTACGAGGATCACCGCGACCACTACGGAACTCCGGAAAAACGCCGGGTCGAGCAGATCGTCTTCCCCAATGCCGAGGAGGCGCGAGCCGCGGCGGATCGCATCGGCAAGGGCTTGAGCTTCGCGGATCTCGTCGCGGAGCGCGGCTTGAAACCGCAGGACGTGGATCTCGGCCTCGTCACCAAATCCGAGTTGCTCGACCACGCCGTCGCCGACGCCGCGTTCGCGGTTCCCGATGGAGGCGTCAGCGCGCCGGTTGCCGGACGCTTCGGCACGGTGCTGGTGCACGTCACCAAGATCGAGGCGGGACACGCGCGCCCCTACGAAGAGGTCGCGGCCGAGATCAAGCAGCAGGTCGCGGTGGACCGAGCCCGCCCGCAGCTGCTCGATCTGCGCGACAAGATCGAAGATGACCGCGCCGCCGGGCTGCACCTCGACGAGATCGCCCAAAAGTACAAGCTGACCGCCCGCAACTTCGAGACCGACCGCTCCGGCCGGGGGCCGGATGCCGCGCCGATCAAGGACCTGCCTTCCGGCGTCGACGTGATTTCGGCCGGGTTCGGCTCCGACGTCGGCGTCGACAACGAAGCGCTGCAGCTTCCGGGCGGCGGCTTCGTTTGGTACGACGTCGCCGCGATTATCGCTTCGCGCGACCGCAGCCTCGACGAAGTCAAGCAACAGGTCGAGGCCCGCTGGCGCGACGACCAGGTTGCCCAGCGCCTGGCGGCCAAGGCCTCCGAGCTCATCGACAAGCTCAAGAGCGGCGCGCCGCTTGCGGAGCTTGCCGCGCAATCCGGGCTCAAGGCCGAAAGCCTATGGGGCCTCAAGCGCGGCAATGCATCGGGGCCGCTGTCCATCGGCGCCGTCGACGCGGTGTTTCAGACCCCCAAGGACGCGCCCGGCATCGCCCAGGGGCAGAGCTCCGCCGAGCGCATCGTGTTTCGCGTGACCGAGATCAAGGTGCCGACCTTCGATCCGGCATCGGCGGAAGCAAAGCGTTACGGGGACGCGCTGCGCCAGTCGGTGGCGGACGACCTGTTCGGCCAGTATATCGCGCAGCTCGAAACCAATCTCGGCGTGACCATCAATGAGGATGCGTTGCGCCGGTTCGCCGGCGGCGAGCCGGACTACTGAGCCGAGCGCATGCAGATCGAGCCCGCCGAGCAGGCTTTTGCCGAACGCTATGCGGCGGGCGAGGCCCAGGTCGTGTGGACGACGCTGGTCGCGGACCTCGAAACGCCGGTCTCGGCCTTCCTCAAGGTGGCCGGCGGCCGGCCGATGAGCTTCCTGCTGGAATCGGTCGAAGGCGGCGTGACGCGCGGGCGCTATTCGATCATCGGTCTCGATCCGGACCTGGTCTGGCGCGCCAATGGCGCCGGGGCCGAGATCAACCGCGCCGCACGGTCCAATCCCAACAATTTCGCTCCCTGTTCCGAAGCGCCGCTCGCTTCCTTGCGCGCCCTGCTGGCCGAGAGCCGCATCGAATTACCCGAGAGGCTGCCGCCCATGGCCGCCGGCCTATTCGGCTATCTCGGCTACGACATGGTGCGGCTGATGGAGGAGCTTCCTCCGCCGAAGCCGGACCCGATCGGCATTCCCGACGCAATCCTCATCCGCCCGGGCCTGGTCATCGTGTTCGATACGGTCGAGGACACGCTCACCATCGTCGCGCCGGTGCGGCCGGAGCCCGGAATCCCCGCGAAGCTCGCGCTTGATCGCGCCGTCGATCGGCTCTCGGCCGTGATCGATGATCTCGACCGGCCGCTCGACAAGGAAGCCTCGGACGGCGATGCCGGCGCGCTCCACGTCGTTCCAAGCTCGAACACCACGCCGGAACAGTTCGAGGCGACGGTGCGGCGGGCGAAGGAGTACATTTTCGCGGGCGACATCTTTCAGGTGGTGCTTTCGCAGCGCTTCGAGGCGCCGTTCGCGCTGCCGCCGCTTGCGCTCTACCGCGCGCTGCGTCGCGTCAACCCCGCGCCGTTTCTCTATTACCTCGACTACGGCGGCTTCGCCGTCGCCGGTTCGAGCCCGGAAATCCTGGTGCGCGTGCGCGACGGCAGCGTGACCGTCCGCCCGATCGCCGGCACGCGGCCGCGCGGCTCGACCCCGCACGAGGACAAGGCGCTCGAGGAGGAGCTTCTCGCCGATCCCAAGGAGCGGGCCGAGCATCTCATGCTGCTCGACCTCGGGCGCAACGACGTCGGCCGCGTCGCCGCGATCGGCACGGTGCGCGTCACCGACCAGTTCTACATCGAGCGCTACAGCCAGGTGATGCACATCGTCTCCAACGTCGAGGGCAGGCTCGATCAACGCCGCGACGCGCTCGATGCGCTCGCCGCCGGGTTCCCGGCCGGCACCGTCTCCGGCGCGCCAAAAGTGCGGGCGATGGAGATCATCGACGAGCTGGAGCGGGAGAAGCGCGGGATCTACGCCGGGTGCGTCGGTTATTTCTCGGCGAGCGGCGAGATGGACACCTGCATCGTGCTGCGCACCGCGCTGGTGAAAGACGGCATGATGTACGTGCAGGCCGGGGCCGGAATCGTCGCGGATTCCGATCCTGCCTTCGAGCAGCAGGAATGCGTCGCCAAGGCCAAGGCGCTGTTCCGCGCCGCCGAAGAAGCCCGCCGCTTCGCCAGCGCGGCGAAGCGCGGGCAATAGCCGAGGCTCGGCGCTTCGTTGCTCGCGATCTCTACGCCGCGTGTTCGATCTCGTAGGGCCGAACCAGAAGATCCGCCGGAATTTTCCAGGCTTCGCTGATCTTGTGGATCATATCGACCGTGAGCGCGCGCCGGCGCGCGAGAATCTCGGACGCCCGCGAGCGCGAACCCAGAAGCTCGGCCAACTCGGCTTGGCTATGCCCAAGTTCGTCGATCGCATATTGCAGTGTGTCGATCGGATCGAAACTCACATCGCCTTCGATCGGCCACCACCTCGCCTCGTAGCTCTCGACCAGTGCGACCAGCACTTCGAGCTTGTCCCCCTTTTCGGTGCCCTCCGGTGCGCGCCAACAGGCATCGATCTCGGCGAGCGCCGTGCGGTGATCCTGGTCGTTGCGGATGGGCCGGATGTGCATGAGAGATCCTATCAATAGCGAGACACGGTCAAAGGATCGCCACGAATGGATTTGCTGCCAGCAATCGAGGCGATCGCGAGGCTGCGGGCGATCGCTCAAGCCGCCTGCGGGACGTAATGTAGGACCAGGAGCTCCGATCGCGGACATGGCGCGATCGCATAGGCGCGGCCCTGGTCGTCCGTGAACTCCACGAGCGCGGTCCTGTCGTCGAGCAACTCCACAACCGTACCGACCTGCCCGCGCGCAAGGTGCTCCGGCGAACGATCGGCGAGCAGCGCCACCACGTCGAGAACGGAAGGACCTTCGCCCTCCCTTGCTTCTTTTCCCGTCATTACAGCACCCAGCACGTAACAAACCGAGGTGAAATCTCTCCGGTTCGCAAAATCCATACCGTTCTTACCACAACACGTTTTCCCTGTCGCGCGACAGCTACATCGATACGCCAGCGGCTTCCAAAAGCATCCCTCGCAAGTTCGATCGCCTCGCTATCGCGCACGGCACCGAGCAGAACCTCGCGCAGCCACGGCGCATCCGTCCGGCGGATGCCAAGGGTTTCCAGAAATAGCCGCGCTTTGTGCCGGCCACGTGGATGTTCCGGATTGAGACAATAATCCTCGATTTTGCGGAGATCGATGATCACCCGATCGCTATGCGGCAGATGGGACATACGAATCCGGCCGATCGTTCCCTCGGCCTTGCCTGAGGGGCAGGACCATACGTCTTTACTCCGACGGCGCGCGGGTCGTCATCATATCGAGCAGCGGCCTGGCGCCCGTTGGATAAATACCCCAAAAGCTCGGATGGGCGAATTTTGCGCCGTTGCCGCCGGTCTCGCGGCGTGTCGACGCCGCCTTGACCAGCCGACCCCCGGCAACTAAGACCCGGGCACGCGAGGCGGCAAATGATCGTGCTCATCGACAATTACGACAGTTTTACCTTCAACCTCGTCCATTACCTCGGCGGACTGGGGGCGGAGGTCGTCGTCCACCGCAACGACAAGCTCGCGAGCGCCGACGTGCTCGCGGCCGATCCGGACGCGATCGTGCTCTCGCCGGGTCCCTGCACGCCCAACGAGGCGGGAATCTGCCTCGATCTGATCGAGCAGGCTTCCGAGAGCATTCCCATTCTCGGCGTCTGCCTCGGGCATCAGGCCATCGGCCAGGCGTTCGGCGGCAAGATCGTGCGCGCGCCGGTCCCCGTCCACGGCAAGCTTTCCGAGATCCGGCATCGCGGCAGCGGCGTGTTCCGCGGCATCAATGCGCCGTTCCAGGCGACGCGCTACCACTCGCTCGTGGTCGACCGCGCCAGCATGCCGGACGAGCTGGCGTTGACGGCGGAGACCGACGATCGTCTCGTCATGGGCGTTTCGCACGCGCGGCTGCCGGTCCACGGCGTGCAGTTCCACCCGGAAAGCATCGCCTCGGAGCACGGGCATTTGATCCTGAAGAATTTCCTCGAGCTCGCCGCCGCGTGGAACGCCGAGACCGGCCGGCGGCCGGCCGCGCATTAGCGGGGCGCGCGGGCCATGGACGAGCTCAAGGCGCTCATCGCCAAGGTCGCGAGCGGCGCCGCGCTCACGCTAGAGGAATCCGCGCAAGCCTTCGACCGCATGATGTCGGGCGAAGCCACGCCCTCGCAGATGGGCGGATTGCTGATGGCGCTCCGCGTGCGCGGCGAAACCGTGGACGAGATCACCGGCGCGGTCCGCACCATGCGCTCGAAGATGCTCCTCGTCGAGGCTCCCGCCGATGCCATCGACGTGGTGGGCACCGGCGGTGACGCGTCCGGCTCGTTCAACATTTCGACTTGCGCCGCCTTCATCGTCGCCGGCGCCGGCGTTCCGGTCGCCAAGCACGGCAACCGCGCACTCTCCTCGCGCTGCGGCGCCGCCGACGTGCTCGCCGCGCTCGGCGTGCGCATCGAACTCCCCCCGGACGCGATCTCGCGGTGCATCCGCGAGGCCGGCATCGGCTTCATGTTCGCGCCCGCGCACCATCCGGCGATGAAGCATGTCGGCCCGACCCGGGTCGAGCTCGGCACCCGCACCATCTTCAATCTGCTCGGGCCGCTGTCCAACCCGGCGCGGGTCAAGCGGCAGATGGTCGGGGTGTTCTCGCGGCAATGGGTCGAGCCGATCGCGCACGTGCTGAAGAATCTCGGCTCGGAACGCGCGATCGTCGTGCACGGCTCCGACGGTCTCGACGAGATCACGACGGCCGGCCCCACGCGGGTCGCCTCGTTCGAGAACGGCACGGTGCGCGCCTTCGACATCGCGCCGGAGGATTTCGGCTTCGCCAAGGTCAAACCGGAAGCGCTGCGCGGCGGCGATGCCGACGAAAACGCCGCGGCGCTGCTCGACGTGCTCAAGGGCCGCAAAGGCCCGTTCCGCGACGTTGCGCTCCTGAACGCCGCGGCGGCGCTCCTGGTCGCCGGCCGCGCCCACGATCTCGAAGGCGGCATCCTGCTCGCGAAAAAATCCGTCGATTCCGGCGAAGCCGAGGGCAGGCTCGACCGCCTGCTCGCCGTTTCCAACGCTTGACCCATGGCCGACGTGCTCGAGAGGATCGAAGCCTACAAGCGCGAGGAGATCGCCGCGGCCAAGCGCGCCCGGCCGCTCGCCGTGCTGCGCGAAGCGGCCGCTGGCGCGTCGCCGCCGCGCGGATTCCTGGGTGCCATCGAGCGCCGCCGCGCGCGGGGCGAATCCGCGCTGATCGCCGAGATCAAGAAGGCGAGCCCGTCGAAAGGGCTGATCCGCGCCGATTTCGATCCGCCGGCGCTGGCGCGCGCCTATGAGGCGGGCGGCGCGACCTGCCTCTCGGTGCTCACCGACGCGCCCTCGTTTCAGGGCGAACCCGAGCACCTCACCGCGGCGCGCGCGGCCGGCTCGCTGCCGGTGTTGCGCAAGGACTTCCTCTACGATCCCTATCAGGTCGTCGAGGCGCGCGCGCTGGGCGCGGACTGCATCCTGATCATTATGGCCGCGGTCGATGATGCGGCCGCGCTCGAGCTCGAACAGGCGGCGTCCGATCTCGGGATGGACGTGCTGGTCGAGATCCATGACGAAGCGGAGCTCGATCGCGCGCTTTCCCTGCGGTCGCGCCTGATCGGCATCAACAACCGCGATCTCAAGACCTTCGTGACGAGCCTCGCCACCACGGAGCGGCTGGCGCCGCGGATTCCCCGGGACCGGGTCGTGGTCGCCGAAAGCGGCCTCAACACGCCGGACGATCTTGCCCGGCTCGCCGCGCTGGGTATTTCGACGTTTCTCATCGGCGAAAGCCTGATGCGGCAGGCCGACGTGACGGCGGCAACGCGGGCGCTGCTGGCCTCGCAACAGGCGCGCTCCGCGCCGGCGGCCGAGTGACGTGGCACGCAAGCCGAAACTTTCCCATCTCGGCACCCGCGGCGAAGCCCGCATGGTCGACGTGTCCGAAAAAACCTCGACCGAGCGCGTCGCCGTCGCCGAAGGCCGCGTGGTGATGCTGCCCAAGACGCTCGACGCGGTGCTCAAGGGCGATGCCCGGAAGGGCGACGTGCTGGGCGCGGCGCGCATTGCCGGCATTCTCGCCGCCAAGCGTACCCATGAGCTGATCCCGCTCTGCCATCCGCTCCCGCTCACCAAGGTCGAGGTCGAGATCAAGCCCGACCGCGACCTACCCGGCCTCATCGTCCGCGCCACCACCAAGGTGATCGGACGAACCGGCGTGGAGATGGAGGCGCTGACCGCTGTCACGATCGCCTGTCTCACGATCTACGACATGGCCAAGGCGCTCGAACGCGGCATGCGCATCGAGGCGATCCGGCTCCTCGAGAAGCGCGGCGGCAAGTCGGGCCTCTACCAGGCGGCCGAGGACTAAAGATGGCGCTTCTCTCGGTCGAGGAGGCGCTCTCCCGCGTGCTCGACGGGATCGAGGCGCTGCCGTCCGAGACCGTGCCGATCGCCGAGGCGAGCGCACGCGTGCTCGCCGCCGACCTCGCGGCCCTGCGGTCGCAGCCGCCGGCGGCGGTCTCCGCGATGGACGGCTATGCGGTCCGCGCCGCGGACGTGGCCGGCGGCCGTGCCGAGCTGAAACTGATCGGCGAGGTCGCGGCCGGACGGCCGTTTGCCGGCAGCGTCGGCCCCGGCGAGGCCGCCCGCATCTTCACCGGCGGAATGGTGCCGCCCGGGGCCGATGCCGTTATCGTGCAGGAAGAAACCGAGCGCCGTGGCGATGTCGTCCTCATCAAAGGCTCGGCACAGCCGGGAAAGCACATCCGCCGCGAGGCGCTCGATTTCGCCCGCGGCCAGGTGCTGCTGCGCCAGGGCCGGCGGCTTTCGGCCCGGGACATTGCGCTCGCGGCCGCCATGAATCATGCGGAAATTCCGGTGCGCCGCCGCCCCAGGGTCGCGGTTCTCGCGACCGGGGACGAGCTGGTGCGGCCCGGAACCACGCCCGGCCCCGGCCAGATCGTCAGCGCGAACGGCCTGACGCTGAGCGCGTTCGCGCGAGCGGAGGGCGCCGAGGCCCGCGATTTCGGCATCGTCCCCGACCGGATCGAACCCACGGTCGCGGCGCTCGAGCGCATGCGCGGCTGGGCCGCCGATGTGCTGGTCACGACCGGCGGCGCGTCCGTCGGCGAGCATGATCTGGTGCAGCGCGCGCTCACCGCGCAGGGCATGGTGCTCGCGTTCTGGAAGGTCGCGGTGCGGCCGGGGCGGCCGATGATGCACGGGCGCATCGGGCACACCCGGGTGCTCGGCCTGCCCGGCAACCCGGTTTCGGCCTACGTGTGCGCCTTCCTCTTTCTCACTCCCCTGCTCCGGCGTCTGATGGGACGGCCCGATCTTTCGCCTCCGACCGAATCGGCCGTGCTGGGGCGCGAGCTCGCGGCGAACGACGAGCGCGCCGATTATCTGCGCGCCAAGCTCGAGCGGCGGCCCGACGGCAGTTTCGTGGCGACCGCGTTTGCGCTCCAGGACAGCTCGATGCTCGCGCCGTTGGCGGAGGCCGATTGTTTAATCATTCGTGAGCCTTACGCGCCCGCCGCGCCGGCCGGCAGCCGCTGCGCCATCGTTAAGCTCGGGTTGTGAGCCATCCTTAAGCCCCGGCTTTGCGCATCCTTCGAGTTCTTCACGTGAAATTAAATGGTTGCGGAACACATAAGGAACATATAGCGTCCGTTCATGCTTTGTTTCGGACGGGCGTAACCGAGGCTCAACCAAAGCGAGCGGGGCACCGATGCTGACGCGCAAGCAACTGGAACTGCTGCGGTTCATTCACGAGCGGCTCAAGGAGAGCGGCGTTCCCCCCTCCTTCGACGAGATGAAGGACGCGCTCGATCTGCGCTCGAAGTCCGGCATTCACCGGCTGATCACCGCGCTCGAGGAGCGCGGCTTCATCCGGCGCCTGCCCAACCGGGCGCGCGCGGTCGAAGTGATCCGGCTGCCGGATTCGGTCGCCCACGGGGTGGCCGGACGCAGCCGCGGGTTCACGCCCAACGTCATCCAGGGCAACCTCGGGCGGGTGCGCGCCAATTCCGAGGACGAGGGCGGCCGCCCGGTCGCCGTTCCGGTCATGGGCCGCATCGCCGCCGGCACGCCGATCGAGGCGATCCAGAACCGCAGCCACACCATCAACATGCCGGCCGACCTGCTCTCGACCGGGGATCATTTCGCGCTGGAAGTGCGCGGCGATTCCATGATCGATGCCGGCATCCTCGACGGCGACATCGCGCTGCTCCGCCGCACCGAGGTCGCCGACACCGGCGACATCGTCGTCGCCCTGATCGACGAGGAGGAGGCGACGCTCAAGCGCTTCCGCCGCCGCGGCGCCTCGATCGCGCTCGAGCCCGCCAACTCCAGCCACGAGGTGCGCATCCTGCCTCCAAATCGCGTGAAGATTCAGGGCAAGCTGGTCGGGCTGTTCCGGCGATATTGAGGATGCCACCCGTTCCAGCGGGAATAACGGCGTATTCGGCGTTGGATAAACGGGGTTAGACGATGGCTTGCGCACCGAGACCGGGTAAGACTCCCATCCGATTCTCCTTGTCCCCACACGCTCTGTCGTCTCAGCGGAGCGGGACATTCAAGCTTGGCTTCGCTGAAGGCGATGGTGACCTACTTCAGCCGTGCTTTCCCTCGGAGACCGGAAATATGGGCCAAAGGCAAACTACGGCCGCCGAAGACCTCAAAAGGTTTGCCGCCTCCCATCAATTCGCGACGATCCTCGCCGATCCTCCATGGCGGTTCGTCAACCGTACTGGGAAGATGGCTCCTGAGCATCGACGCCTATCTCGGTACGGGACAATGAGCGCCGATGAAATAGCAGCTCTTCCGGTTTCCCAGGTAGCTGCCCCAACGGCTCACCTTTATCTTTGGGTACCAAACGCATTGCTGCCTGAGGGCTTAAAAGTGATGGAGGCCTGGGGCTTTCAGTACAAGACAAATATCGTCTGGCACAAGCTGAGAAAGGACGGCGGCTCTGACGGCAGGGGCGTCGGCTTTTACTTTCGAAATGTAACCGAGCTCGTACTGTTTGGAATCCGTGGCAAAAACGCGAGAACACTTGCGCCTGGACGTCGTCAAGTCAATTATGTCGGAAGCAGAAAACGCGAGCACTCAAGGAAACCGGACGAACAATATGAGATTATAGAAGCGTGTAGCCCTCCCCCTTATGTCGAATTATTCGCGAGAGGAAAACGAGAAGGTTGGGCTGTTTGGGGCCAACAAGCGAATGAGAGATATAAGCCGACTTGGGCGACGTACGGCTATAATTCTGCTTCAGTGATTTGACTCTGCGGACGGACTGTCAGGCTCCTCGTCTTTGCAAAGGCGAATAGATCATATGCCAAACTCCGACTGACCTTCGTCTGCTCAAAATTAACAGTAGCGAAGATGTACGCCTATCTGAAATGTCCGAAATTATGTAGCAGTCTCACCTAGCCCGCCTGGAACGGCCCACAGGCGGGGAGGTCGGTATCCATGCCGAGGGCTGCGAAGCTTTGGGGTGATGCCAAAGGCCAAAACGGGACAACCGCCGCTACGGCCGGCGCTCATCCGCGGCAACAGCTTGTTCATGTGCGTCGTTGACCCGCCTTCATGCCCATATTTGTCAACGACCCTGCCCTCGGTCTCTACGCCCGCCTTGTTGAGCGGCTTTCCTAGGCTGACGAAATATGGCACCAAGGAAACATCGCGCGTGACAAGCACGCCAACGCTGATTCTGCCGTAATCGAAAAAGGCCCGGAACGCGGCCAAATCACGATCAAATGTTTGGTCCTTTGCGTTCCACTCCAGGTCAAAGGCGACCTTGCCTTTGACGTAGTCAATCTTGTGGGTATCGATTGAAACCGTCTTTTTGTCCACTACTTGCTCTGCCCGCAGTTTGGATTCCACCCAGCCTCGCGGGCGGAGCTGATCGGAAATGGTCTTGGGAATTTCGCTTTCATTGCCGCCCGGCATCCGGACCTGAAGGTTCGTGAAGCGAAACGCGAGTAGAGCGTGGCAAATCTCGTCGAACTCGGACGGAAATTCGTGAGCCAGAATCGCGGCGGCGTGTCGATATTCATAGGTCTGGTAAAGGTCCAACAAATTGGTAGGAAAGTACTTTGGGTTGGGCCTAACCACCAAACCTAAATCGGCAACAAGTCGCTGTTCGGCTTCCTCGCCCTTGGGTGGTTCCGGCATCAGTTGCGGCGGGTCGTCGTCCATTGCCTGAGACGACGGCATTTTCCGCCGGAACGCAAGTGGTGGCAGTCCCTTTCGTTTGCGAGTT
>WNFW01001824.1_pt1 | contig 14425 bp, 15 predicted proteins | sample 5400131 | NCBI WGS metagenome assembly WNFW01 (sample SAMN13153362, study PRJNA577476) | soil metagenome | isolation source: 20 cm soil or saprolite under grassland replicate 1 | place: USA:California | collected 2016-06-15 | reverse complement strand
GGTGCGCAGCCCGCTCTACACGTGGATCGGCAATCCGGAGTGGTACTACCGCTCGCTGACCGCGCACGGCACGGCGATGGCTTACGTTTTCCCAACGCTGGTCGCGATGGGCTTCGGCTATGCGATCACGGAGTCCGCCTTGCAGCAGCGCCTTGTCGGCGCGCGCTGGGCCTGGGCTGGCTTCTCGCTGATCGTCGTCGGCGCCGTTACGGCGATGGTCCCGGTCGCGCTTGGCCGAGCTTCGGTGCTCTACACGTTCTATCCGCCGCTGATCGGCAACGCGTTCTACTACGTCGGCGTCGTGCTGGTAGTGGTGGGATCCTGGATCTGGGTCACACTAATGTCGGTCAACCTGCGCGTTTGGAAGCGAGCCCATCCGGGCAAGCCGGTTCCGCTCGCGATGTTCGCGAACGTGGCCGGATCCTACCTGTGGGCCTGGACGTCGGTCGGCGCGGCGCTCGAACTGCTCTTGCAGATCATTCCCGTGGCGCTCGGTGTGCGGACCACGATCGATGCCGGCTTGGCGCGGGTGTTCTTCTCCTGGACGTTGCATGCCATTGTCTATTTCTGGCTGATGCCGACCTACATCGCCTACTACACCATCGTGCCGCGCGCGATCGGAGGGCGGGTCTATAGCGACACGATGGCGCGGATCTCGTTCATCCTGTTCCTCGTTGTCGCCATGCCGATCGGCCTGCACCATACCTTCGCCGACCCGCAGGTCGGCGCCGGGTTCAAGTTTATCCATTCCGCGTTCACCGCCATCGTGGCGTTGCCGACCTTGCTGACGGTCTTCACGATCTGCGCCTCGGTCGAGATCGCGGGCCGGCTGAGGGGTGGCAGAGGCATGTTCGGCTGGATCGCCGCCCTGCCCTGGAAAAGCCCGATCATGCTCGCGACCGCGTTCTCGTTCGTCATGCTCGGCTTCGGCGGCGCCGGTGGGCTGATCAACATGAGCTACCAGCTCGACTCTTCCATTCACAACACGCAATGGGTCACCGGCCACTTCCACCTGATCTTCGGCGGTGCGATCGTCATCATGTACTTCGCGATCGCCTACGATCTCTGGCCGCATCTCACGGGCCGCATTCTGCCCGATCTCCGGCTTGCGCGCATCCAGCTTTGGCTCTGGTTCGTCGGCATGATCGTGACGACGTTCCCGTGGCACTGGGTCGGCATCCTCGGCATGCCCCGCCGCATGGCGTATTTCGATTTCAGCGATCCGGCGATCGCGCCGCAGGCGTCTTCGGTGACTTTATCGGCCATCGGTGCGTTTATCCTGCTGATTTCCGGGCTCCTATTCCTGATTATCCTGGTGCGCGCGCACGCGGCGCCATCGACGGATGCGGGCGCGTACCGATTCAGCGTCGCCGTCCATCCGGTACGGTCGGTGCCCCTCGCGCTCAACGGCTACGCGATCTGGGTGGCGCTGATGATCGCGTTGACGATCACAAATTACGGCTATCCGATCGCTGCGCTCGTTGCCCGTCAGGACACCTCCGTGCCCGCGGTCTACGTGGGAGCGCAGTGATGAGCGCACGCGAGCTCTTCGCCTTCAACAATCGGTACTTCTCCGCCGGGGTCGGCGTCGCCGCGGGCCTGTTCGTCCTGTCCGCGCTCGGCGGCTTCATCTTGCTGCCCTATGCGCAGCCCGAGCTGAAGTTCGCAGGGTTGTGGGAGGCGATCTGCAGCGCCGCCGGCCTGCCGCAGCGGTCCGCGCCGGTTGCGGCACTCGCGCCTGCGCATCGGTTGTCGGAAGTCGTCCTCACGCCCACCACGCTCGCGTATCCGAGCCGGGAGTCGATCGGCCGTGGCGCCACCCTCGCACAGCGCTGCGCCATCTGCCATGGCCCGACCGGCATCAGTCGCGCGGACTCGCCCAATCTGGCCGGACAGTACGCGAGCGTGATCTACAAGGAGCTGCTCGACTTCCGCTCCGGTGCTCGGACCAACGCGGTGATGTCGCCGTTCGCCGTCAATCTCTCGGATCAGGACGTAGCGGATGTCGCGGCCTACTATGCCTATCTGCCCCGGCTGCCCGCCTACCATCCGGAGCGGCAGCTTCCGAAGCCGCGCATCGTAATCTACGGCGCGCCATTGCGCGGGATTGCACCTTGCGGCTCATGCCATGGCAGCCTGGACAACAAGGCCGGTAGTCCTTGGCTTGAGGGCCAATCGGAGGCCTATATGAAGGCGCAACTGCAAGCCCTCGCGTCGGGCCAGCGCAGCAACGACATCAGCCAACAGATGCGCAACATCGCGCGTGCGATGACGCCGCAGGAGATCGGCGAAGCTGCAGCCTACTACGCATCGCAGTCACCTGAGGTCGTGAAAGCCACCGACTGAACGCCGCCTGCTCGGATCGAACCTCTCGTTTCCCGAATTAGCTGAGCGATCCAGATTCGCGGGGCTGGCCCGCTCAAGCGGATTTTCTCCGGCAGGCTAGGCACTTCACCGAGCGCTTGTGCACGAGATGGTCGGGTGAAGTTGCGATACCGTGCAATCACCTAGGCTGCGGCAACGATCTCCCGAAGTCGCCCGACGATCACGTCGATTGGCGCGGAGTCCAGAAAATGGTCAACGTAGGCGCCCTGTCGGTCCATCACGTAGGTGATCGCACTGTGAGGGACGGCGTAACCGGTGATGGGATCATCGGACCTGCGCGTGAACACGCGGAAAGCCTGCTTCGCCCGATCGATCTCGGTCGGCGAGCCTGTCAGACCCGTAAAGTGCGGATATGAACCCAGGTATGAGCGCATCGCCTCGGGGCTGTCGCGTTCGGGATCGACGCTGATGTAGAGCGGCTGAATTTCCTGCGCGACGCTTCCGAGGAGGTCAAGCACCAGGGTCAGCTTTGCAAGAGTGCGTGGGCATACTACTCGGCAGTTGGTGAAGCCGAAGTAGATCATCGTGAACAAGCCCCGATAGGTCTCTGAGCTCACCCTGTTGCCGTGATGATCGAGGAGATCGAACTTGCCGGTAGGTTTGCCGCTGCTGCGGAACTCGGACATGCGGAACACCTCATGCTGTGGAGGAGAACGCGATGGCACACGCGCTTGAGAATCCCTTCGGAATACGCAGCAGCAAATCATCGCCCTCGGCCTGCACATGGATGGCGCCCGAGTATTGAACGGAGCTTCCGGATCCGTGAGCGACTTCGCTAGCTTCGCACATGAGGGCCCAGAGCCCCCGGCGCACGGCGTTGCCGATTCTGACCGTCCCGTCTCCGAAAGCCTCCTGGAGACGTGCGATCGTAAAATGCAGTTTGTTTGAGGCGTCATCGAAGAATGCGCGAGCGACGTCGATGTCCTGAGCCACTCCGATGATGGCCGGCTCTTGGAACCGCGCCCTGTCCCATGGTTTGTTGTACAGGCCCCAGAGTCCGTCGGGCACGTTGAGCCTAGCGTAGCCAAGTAGAACGTTGCCGGACATGGGCTCAATCAAAGTGCGGTTTCCGTCCGCATCTTCGGATTGATCGTTGCGCGGATAATACAGGCCTGCATCCGCCCAGCACGGCGCCATGAAGCGGTCGGCGTGCGCGAGAAGTCCTCCCAGCGTCTCGGCGTCGCCCATCTCGGAAGCCCATGCCGTCACCCAGCCGAAATCGCAATCGTCGCTCACGATCGTCTGTCCCATGACCAGCGGCCTCGGACTCGTCACGACCGACAAGGTCCCGTCCGGACCGGGTTTGATCAGATCCTTGACCTGCTCCGGGTAGTGCATCCGGACGAAGTCCCGATTCCACATGTTCAACAGTGCTCCGCTCCACGCGTCGACCCAGGGAGCCCGTCCGACATTCTCGCGGACGGTCTTGGTGTCCTGCGATAGCATGACGTGATAGTGGCCGTTCCGCCCGATGCGGCCGAACTGCTTCCAGGCCTCTTCGTAGCTGCGCGTTACCTCGTCGGCCACGTTGCCGCCGTAGACCAGGTCGTGCATGCGGAATCCGAGGATGGCCGGCTGATTGCAGATCTGGAACACGCAATTGGGTTCGCAGGCGATGCCGAGAAACCCACTTTCGACCATCTGCCAGTAGATGTGGTCGTTGAGCGATTTCTGATCGTATTCGAAGCGCTTCTCACCTCCGCCCCAAAAATAGGACCAGTAGCGAAAGGTCAGGGAGCCGGGTCTCGCATAGCGATGATCGTCGAACAGATAGTCGTACATGAGCGCCATCGACTGCACGTAGGCGCTGTACATGATGTTGTCGCGCCTGACGGGATCCCATTCCTCATGGTAGTCGGCCGCCAGGTGCGCATTGAAGATGCTGCCGCCGCGGCTGACGTCGCGCCAGTACATCCACACCTCGGGCAGCAGGATCTTTTCCATCAGCAGCTCGAAGACCGGCTTGAACACTCCCGGGGCGGCAGGAAGACGGTGTCTGTGGGTCAGGGCGAGCGCATAGGCCATGTACGCGAGCTGAAAACGATAGCCGCCGAAATCCTCCTGGCCGTAGCCCTTGCCCTTCATCAAGTCCCACTGATTGGGCAGTTGTCGGGCCAGATTGATGAAATGACGCAGATGCCCGACTTGCACGCTGTCCAGCCCGACTCGGGCGAAATTGTCGCTCATGGTTTTTCCCCGACTGACATGCAGGCCCTTGCAAACGCATCGACCTTTAGGATGACCTCCATCGTACGTCCTGCCAACCGATCTGCAACCGCGTCGTTGATCTGCTGGAAGGGGTAGAACTTGATGATCCTGTCGAACGGAAAGCGGCCTTGCGCATAGAGATCGATCATTTGCGGCATGAAGATATCTGGAGTCGAGTTCCCTTCGGTGAAATCCGCGGACGCACTGACCGCGAAGCAAAGTGCCGGTTATCTTGATGAGCACATCGTCGCGGGGCCGGATCCGGCAGTTCGACCTGCTCTATTCGGAATGGCTGCTTCGAAGCCGTGGCTACTGCTGCAAGGACCTTCGTCACGGCTCTCCCGGGGCGCGACTGCTGGTGACTGATGCTCCCCCTTCACCCTAAGCGGCTCGACGGACATGCCTTGAACTTTCCAGCCTCTAGTTGACGGAAACGGCTCAATTTCCGCGGTGTGGCGCCGGGCGAGTATTTGCCGCCAGGGCTTGCGTCCGAATCGCGCAAATCGACGCGCTAATATTCAATCTTGCGAAGCCCGTATCCGCTACGACGTCGGTACCCCCACCTCGCGTAAGGATGTCGGATGACACAGCGTCTTGACTACGAACACGTCGCACCCGCGGGCATGAAGGCGCTCGGCGGGGTCTATGTATACGTTGCGAAATCCGAGCTGCCCGAAGGATTGATCGATCTGATCTATCTCCGGGTCTCTCAGATCAACGGCTGCGCATATTGCGTGGATATCCACACCCGCGATCTCACGAAGAAGGGCGTACCTTTCTCAAAGATCGCTCTCGTTCCGGTCTGGCGGGAGACGGGGAGCACCTTCTCCCAGCAGGAACGCGCCGCCCTTCAGTGGGCGGAGACCCTGACGCTCGTGTCGCAGACGCACGCTCCCGAAGACGCGTACCGGTCGGTAGCCGAGCACTTCGGCGAGAAGGAGGTCGTCGATCTGACGATCGCCATCGGCCTGATGAATACTTTCAACCGCATCGCGATCGGGTTCGGCCGCGGCCCTGACGTGCACGCTTGACTGCGTGCCTCGTCGATCCGTGTGCCTCAACAATGAAGGAACATTGAAATGAAGAAGCCGAATACCGTAGTGCTGATCCATGGTCTCTGGATGACCCCGCGCTGCTGGGACCCTTTCGCTCAGTATTTTCAAAGGATCGGCTACAAGGTTCATCGACCCGCCTGGCCTCGTCTGCATGGCGAGCCCGAAAACATGCGCAAGAGCCCAGAAGCGCTTGCAGGCCTGGGCGTTCTCGAGATCGCGGATCACTACGAGAAGTTCGTCCGTTCGCTTCCGGAGCCGCCGATCCTGATCGGCCACTCGTTCGGAGGTCTTATTGTCGAAATCCTGCTCGATCGCGGCTTGGGTGTCGCCGGCGTGGCCATCGACGCGACCGCCCCCAAGGGAGTCTATCGCCTGCCTTTCGCTCAACTGCGGGCCGCAAGTCCGGTTCTGTCGAATCCGTTCAATTACCGCCGTACCGTCATGCTCACGCTCGATCAATTTCGGTACGCCTTTGCCAACACGATGTCAGAAGCGGCGGCGCGCCAGGCATATGACCGTGATGCCATTCCGGGACCTGGGCGTCCGCTCTTCCAGGCGGCATTCGCCAACTTCTTGCCGAACGCTGCGACGAAGGTCGACTACCTCAACGGAAAACGGGCGCCGCTGCTCCTGATAGGCGGCGCTCGGGACCATACCGTTCCCGCCTCTGTGTGCAGGAGCGCCTTCCGCAAGTACAGAAGTGCCCGCGCCGTGACGGAATACAAGGAATTCTCGGGCCGTTGCCACCTGCTGATAACGCAGGACGGCTGGGAGGAGGTCGCGGATTACGCCATCACCTGGGCGACGACGAACTTCCAGCACTGGAGCCCACAAGCGGTCGTGGCAGCCTGATTGGAGAGAGGCGCGTTGGAGCGTTCGCAGGGAGGATTGACATGAACGAGCAAATCGGAGGCGAATACGACTTCGCGATCGGAGACCTGACTGGCCTGTGTCAGATCGGCAAGATCGGAGCCATCGGCGCGATGGCCGCGGGTATCGCCCACGACTTCAACAATCTCCTGAGCCCGATCGTGATGCTGATGGCCGAGGTGCAACGGGACGTAGCCGCACGGTCGCCGGAGCAGTCGCGCCGTATAGATCGAGCTTTGTCATGTGCCGAGCGCGCGCAAGGGCTCGTTCAGCGCATCCTTGCATTCACTCGCTCGGCTCCTCCGGATCGTAGACTAGTCGACACGGCCGAACTCGTCGTCGGCATGAGCGAGATCTTTGCGAGCGCCTTGCCCTCGGGAACCATTGTTGAGTTCGACGTCGGTCCACGATTGCCAGCGATCGAGGCGGACCGCAACCAGCTCGAAATGGCGCTTCTCAACCTCGTCATCAACGCTCGCGATGCGATGCCCGATGGAGGCAAGATTACTATCGCGGCGGCCGCGGAGGTGTTCGTTCCGGCCGATGTCCGGCAGAACGAGCCCGTCCGCATGTTGCGGATTTCGGTTAGCGATTCTGGCGTCGGTATGGACGACGCGACTCTGCGGCGAGCCATCGAACCGTTCTTTTCGACGAAGGTGCCCGGGCGCGGATCCGGTCTCGGCTTGCCCATCGTGCGGGCGATCGTCAAGCAGTCGGGTGGTCACTTCTCTATTCAGAGCAAGCCAGGCTGCGGAACAACCGTCGATATGTGGCTTCCGGTGGCGGAAGAAGGCGGAGGGATCGGTGTCGCGGCTTGACGGCGGAGCGCCGTTCGATCTGGCTAACCCGCCGGGCGGGAGCAGTGTTGCCGAACGAATGGCGTTACACGCTGTGTGTCGAGGGCGACTGCAGGCGATTCGCGCCTGCTTCGTGTCTTCGCCATGCTCCTGGGCTTGTTCCCACAAGCTGACTGAAGCTGCGAGTGAAGTGGCTTTGATCGCTGAATCCACATGACGTCGCGATCTCGGAGATTTGTAGATCGAAATCACCGAGCAAATGCTTGGCCCGTTCGATACGTCGCATCAGGAGCCATTTGTGCGGAGGCATTCCAGTGCTTTGTCTGAAGGCACGGGTCAGATGGCGCGTGGAGAGCCGACACTCCCGCGCGAGATCTTCGAGCGACAGGTCCCCGTCCAGATTGGCATCCAGGAGCTCCTTGATACGCCGTTCCTGCCACGGTGCGAGTCCTCCTCGCCGCAATCGGCGGCGCCCAACCGCCGCGCCGGCATAGCGCCGGGCGACGTGCACGGCCGCGGCACGGCTCATGTGATCGATGAACAGCGGACTTGCTTCGTTCGGCCGAAGAAATGACGGCAACAGGGCCGCGGCCAGGCTGGCGAGCGTCGGGTCGGAAAGGACCTCCGCCGAGCAGATCTTCAGTCCGTCGATGGGTCGGCCATCCTCCTCCGTGGCCACGGCATTGAGGCATTCGAATGGGACGTAGAACTGGACCACGTCGACCGGGCTCTTGAGCCGCAAGCGGGCTCCGTCTCGCATATCGAGGAATGAAAAACTGCCTCCGGGCACGGACGAGTCTTGCGGCGCCGAGCCATTGACGATCATCTCGCGTTCGAAGGCGCCACCAACCGAGAGAGTGAAGACCACAGCGTCTTCGGAAGGCACGCGCGAACTCTCGGACCCGACATCGAGCAGCCGGATGCGCGTCAGACCGATCGGAAGCCTGCCGGCTATCGGGGTGAGGAACGCATGCGCAGTGTCGGCGCGCCGGCCTTGCGCGGTTCTGGCTCCATAGTAACCCCCGCTTTTCACCCGTCGCTCCTTCGCCGATTGAGGTCGCATAGGCCTCCATTCTAGACGAAAGCTGAGGGTCCGGCTGCGGAAAAGACGAGCATTCGCGCCCGCGCATCGCCCAGCCGGAGGCCGCGGCCGTGTTTTGTCCCGTTTCTACAAGGGCGACCGATTTCGACAATTAGCCGTCGGCCCTTGGCCCTATGTTGACCGGAAAGCCGCCTCCCCTAAGAAAGTGCCGCAGATTCAATGACTAGTGCCGCGAATAGGATGATCTCACGAACTGACTATGGTCAACAGCTTGCAAGCGCCCTTCACGTCGGAAGGGCGCCGAGCTTTGTCTCGCGCAGGGCCATCGACAAGGGCGATATCGCAGTCAGTGAAATCAGGCGCGACTTGGCCGAAAACCAATACAGCTCGCCCGTGCCCCACGACAAGGCATTCCTGATCACGCTCAACATCCGGGAATGGGCCAAGCGGATCTTGTGGATCGACGACAAGCCGGTCCGGGCACAGCCTTTAGCTGCTGGCACCACCAACATCTTCGACCTTCGGCGGAAATACATCGGCTACGGGGTGTCGCCATTCCACATGCTTTCCTTCTATCTGTCGCATGCGGTTCTCGACGCCGTCGCGGACTTGGATGAGAGTCCCCGGGTCGGTCATCTCCGGCACGATCCCTGCGGTGGTATCGACGATGTCGTCGTCCGCGAACTCGGGTTCTCGCTTCGCCCCGCATTCGAACGACCGGACGAGGCCAATCTGCTATTCGTCGATCACGTCACATCGGCCATCGCAGCACACGTCGTGCATAGGTACGGGGCGGCGGACGGACGTCGGACAACGTTTGAGAGCGAGCTGACGCTGCGCCAGCTCGCCCGGGCGAAGGAAGTCATCAGGGCTGATTTGAACGGCAACATCACCTTGACGCGTCTTGCCGGGGAATGCGGTTTGTCGCTGACCGGCTTTCGAAAGGCGTTCGCTAGTACGGTAGGGATGCCCCCGCACAGGTGGTTGCTGGAACGCCGGATGGAGCGCGCGATGGATCTCGTGCGGCATTCCGCCTTGGCGCTTTCGGATATTGCTCTCGACTGTGGTTTTCAGAGCGAACGGCATATGACAAGGGCGTTTGTCCAGCTAGTCGGCCTCACTCCGGAGGCGTGGCGAGCGACGGTGGTCTCTTGATCCTTCGCCGAGCTGATGCTGTTGGCTCCCGCGCAGATCGTAGCCGCAATCCGAACAAGGCACGAATACGGAGGCCTTGATCAACCACAAGACGATGAGCTCGGCCGACTTCGTCGACCCAGCTCATCGTCTGTGCGAGGTATACCGCAAGATAGACCATGTCGATCAACGCTTTCGGCAAACCCGACCGGCTAACGTATCCATCGACGGTCATAGTGCCTTGGCGTTCGCCAGGCCTTCTCTCCTACTTGTCGGGTGTGGTCAGAGGACCATCGGTGGTGTCGACCACGAACACGGCGAGAAGGCTGGCCGGACGCGTCCGGCTGGCATTCTCACTGATGCCATGCGCGGAGCCCGGATCTTCGTAAAAGCTCTCGCCCGTCCGATAGACGCGAACAGATTCGTTGCTGACCTGACTGCGGATTTCACCCGATAGCACGTAGGCGTAGATGAACGCCGATGGCGCGTGGTGATGTGGCACGGATTTGGCGCCTGCCGCGTAGTCGAGGCGCACCGCCACGAGCTTCTTGCCGGGAGCATTCGCGAGCGCCCGCTCGAATATCGGCGTCACCTTCTCACCAGCGCTGTGGCCGGTCTCCATCAACCCTGCCAGCATCAACGCCGCGAGAAGTAGCAGAAGCAGACCGATGCCTTTGGGACTCTTCCGCATCATCTCAGTGACCTTCCACTGCGAAAAGGATCGTCGCAAAATCTCCGGCGGTGTTCTTGCGCTGCCAGTCGCGCTGCAGCTCGCAGATCAACTGGACCCAACTCACCGGTTTTGCACCCGCTTGGATCATGCGGTGCAGCGCTAGTTTGTGAGCCTCAGACGAAGTACCCCCGACGGCGTCGATGATCGGATAGACTTCGTAGTTTTCCTTGATGGCGTCCAATACGGGGAAACAGAGGCAGACCTCGGTCCACAATGCGCAAATAAGTAGCTTGTTGCGACCGGTAGCCTTGACGGCGGCATGGAAGTCCTCGTCCTCCCAAGCATTGACGGTGGTACGGTCAATCGGCTCACCCGGCAGGATGTCCGTGACTTGAGTGATCATCGGCTGATTGATGCCGGTCTTGACATTTACGGTGGAGAGCACGACCGGAAGCTCGAAGAGTTTCGCGATGCGAGCGACTGCGACGATGTTGTTGACAAGCTCACGACGATCGCGCGATGCGACCGACGTGACCTGGATGGGTTGATAGTCAATGACCAGCAGGGCGCAGTTCTGCGGCGTAAGCAAATGATCATTGACCGGATCACGGGGCGTCAAAGCGGAAGTCATCGCATCTCTCCTACTTTACGTAGACAGTGTCACTGGGGCCATAGCCGGTGATAGCGAGGACCGCGCCCTCCGATCCGGTGCGTGCAAAGTGCGGCTGGCCGCCCGGCTCGGTGTAGAAGCTCCCCGGCGGGAGGACCTTCAGTCCGATCTCTTCGTTCTTCGGGCCATAGGCGAAGTACCAAAGGCCCGAGATGACTATGGCGGTGCGGGTATCGCGATGCGTATGGGGCTGGATGACGGTATTTGGCGCGACCTTCAGCTCGATCGTGTAGAGGCCGGGCTTTGATGGATCACCGAATAGCACCGTGGTTATGACGGCCGGCAGCTCCGACGTGCCGGCGCCCGCCGTCTTGGTGGGCACCTTGGCTACTTCCATCGGTGTCAACCGCTTTTCCAGGGCATCATTGTCCGCCAGGACGGGAGGAGCGATAAAGAGGATCGCGGCGGCGTTCGCCAAGGCAAATAGGCGGAATTTGAGCACGCCGGACCTCACTGCTTTTCCATGAAGGCAACGATCGCGCGGATAGCCTCCTGGGGTTGCTCTTCCATGATCCAATGACCGGAATTCTCGATGACGGCGCCCTCGACGTTGCTCGCGACATAGCCGAATTCGGTCTTCATCGAGGCGCCGTAGGAATGGTCCCCGCCGATCGCGAGAACAGGCAGGGTCAGCTTGCCGATCTTGGCGAAGAGCGCCTTGTTGTCTTCGCCGTCCTGGTTGAACGCAGCGAACTGGCCGCTGAAAGCGTCGTGGATCGCACCCGTGCGGGCATAGAGCTCGGCGTAATGCCGACGCGTCTGCTCATCGACCGCCGCCGAGTTTGCCGAGAGATCGTTATAGAAACGGTCGAGCAGGATGCGCTCGCGGCCCGCGACCAACCGCTCGACGTCAGGGCCGCGGAAGTTAAAGTGCCAGACCTTTGGGTTCGTCAGTTGCGCGTACCACGTTCCAAGCCCGGGAAGCGGGGCGTCCATCACTACCCACTTTGAAACGCGATCGGAATATTGCGCCGCCAAGGCGTAACCGACCATGTTGCCGATATCGTGGGTGACAAGGTCGACCTTGTGCACCTTCAACTGGTCGAGGATTGCTGCGATATCGCGGGCCTGGGCAACCTTTTCGTAACCGCTCTCCGGATGTGAGGACAGCCCCATTCCACGCAGATCGGGGATGATGACCCTATGATCTTTGACCAGGATTTCGGCCAGCGGCTCCCACATGTCGCCGGTGTCCCCGAAGCCGTGCAACAGCAGGACAGCGGGCCCATCACCGCCGACCCGCACATATTGAGTGCCGCCGCTGACGGGCATCTGTTGAGCATGAAAGCTCCTTGGAAACGCTTTGACTTCGGCGGCGGCGGGTGAGGCGAACGCCAGGCTCACGATTGGCAAGGCCCGCAGTAGTGTGGAGACGATTGCGGCCAAAGATCTCGGCTGGCGCGAATGTGTCATCGCAGGCTCCTTCAAGTTGATGGGACTTTGGTACCGGCCTTCGCGCCGCGACGCTTTGCAAATCGAACTGTGTTTTTTCAAAAGGAGACGCGAAACGAAAAAGCCGGCTTCGACAGCTTTGCGTGTTTTGGCGCAAACGTGAAATCGCCGATGGGTTCGTAAAAGGCTTCCGACCGACGCGCCGGTAGTATGCGCACTCGCTCAGGGCGACACGAAACGAAAGATAGCGAGGATCCGAATGAGAGAGTCCACCACTCGGACAAACGGTCCGAAAGAGATCAGTTGGCCAGAGAAGAGCGAGGCCATGCGCGACATTTCGACGACACTCAATTCTGCGTTGGCCGATATGTTTACGCTTTATTTTAAGACGAAGAATTTCCACTGGCACATCACTGGCTCACATTTTCGAGACTACCATCTGCTCCTGGATGAGCAAGCTGACCAGATATTTGCCGCAACCGACGCCGTGGCCGAACGTGTGCGCAAAATCGGCGGAACGACAATCCGTTCTGTCGCGCATATCGCAAGCCTAGCGAGACTGAGGGATAGCAATCAGGATAACGTGACGCCGATTGAAATGCTGAGCGACTTGCATCGCGATAATGAGCGCCTCACGGCGTATCTGCGAGAGGCGCATCTTGTCTGCACCGATTATGCGGACGTCGCGAGCGCCAGCCTTCTCGAAACGCTGATCGATGACTCGGAAAAACGCACTTGGTTCTTGGTCGAAACGACGCGTGAGACTGATGGTGCCCACTAGCATTTGCTGCCGGAATGTTGAACACACCCACCTAACCAACAAGATGGAGCTACATTCAGTGACGCAGGTACCGCCGGAGCCACTCGTTCCAAAAAACACGCTGATTACTGCAACTCCCGAGGAGGGAAGAGCCTTGGCTATCACCCTTGCCCGGCACTCCATCCACGCAATTCAACCGGAGGTCGAGGTGCTAAAGAGCGGCCGGGCGCAATATGCGCACGATCCTTATGGGCTGATCGCAGCAGGTCACGTGGTGGCGGTGGAATTCGCAACCATTGCGGCAGCGAACAACTATTGGAGGTAACTGATGAGGCAGGATCCAGGAGGCCCCCGGACGAAACGAGCATAAGCGGACATTGCTCCCGGCGGATATTACGGCCGCCGGCCGAAGAACGCATCGTTGAGCAGTCCAAGAATGCTTTCACGCGTGGCCGGCCGCGGATTGTAATAAGGCGCCTCCATCACTAGTGACGCGGCGCGAGCAAGATCGTTCTGCTTCATCCCGATCTCCTTCAGCGACAGCGGCGCGCCCAATTGCTTCATCAGATCAAAGATCCCGCTCGCCGCGTTCGGCGTTTTCATGGCGCGCTCGATTCGCTGCATCGCCCCCGGCGCGGCCGCATAGTTATAGGCCACGGCATGCGGCAGAATGACCGTGTGAGTCTCCGCGTGCGGCAGATTCCACGTGCCGCCGAGCACGTGACAGAGCTTGTGGTGTAGAGCCATGCTTGTGGTCCCGAGCACCGCGCCGCAAAGCCAGGCGCCATAGAGGCAGTCGCTGCGGCCTTCGCGACCGCGGGGATTCTTCGCCACATCCGGCATTCCCTGCGCGAGTGCGCGTATCCCCTCCTCCGCCATCAACGTGGTGATCGGGTTAGAGTTCTCCGCGTACAAGGCCTCGGCCGCATGCGCGATCGCATTGAAGCCGCTGGTGATCGACATCGCCGCCGGCAAATCGATGGTCAGGAGCGGATCGTAAATCACGACCTTCGGCAGGACGCGCCGGTCGCGTCCGGTCTTTTTCGCGCCTCCTTCCGTCAGTCCATAGATCGGCGTCATCTCGGAGCCGGCATAGGTCGTCGGAATCGCCAATATCGGCAGGCCGGACTGCAGCGCGATGGCCTTGCCCAGACCGACGGTCGATCCGCCACCCACGGCTACCCCGCAGTCGGCACCAAGACGCACCGCCTCGTCACGCGCCTTGCGCGCGACCTCGATCGGTACGTGCATCACCGCATGGGGGTAAACCCCAACGCTGCGCTGACCAAGACGTCGCGAGATATCCGTCGCCAGCGCCTCTTGCTGCGGCGTCGACAGTACCAGCGCGCGCCTCGCGCCAAGCTGTTCGATCTCGCGCGGCAGATGTTCGATGGCGTTCTCAGCGAACAGCACGCGCGACGGCATCGCGTCGAAGACGA
>WNFW01001823.1_pt1 | contig 14427 bp, 12 predicted proteins | sample 5400131 | NCBI WGS metagenome assembly WNFW01 (sample SAMN13153362, study PRJNA577476) | soil metagenome | isolation source: 20 cm soil or saprolite under grassland replicate 1 | place: USA:California | collected 2016-06-15 | reverse complement strand
ATCTCTGCGAGGATGTCGCGGGCATCATGGGCTTCCATGTCGACGGTTTTGCGCGCGAGTTCCTGAATCTGCCGGAGCGGCTGGTAATTCCGGTGCCCGACGGCGTCAGCCAGCGCGACGCGGCCTGCGCGCCGATCGCATTCTCGACCGTGCAGCACATGCTGTTCGACAACGCGCAACTCCAACCCGGCGAAACCGCGCTGGTGCATGCCGGCGGCTCCGGCATCGGAACGGTCGCCATCATGATGGCCAAGGCGATCGGCTGCACCGTCATCACCACCGTCGGCGATGATTCCAAAATCGAGGGCGTGAAGGCGCTCGGCGCCGACCATGTCATCAACTATCGCAAAGATCGTTTCGAGCATGAGACCCGCAAGATCACCAATAAAAAAGGTGTCGACGTCGTGTTCGAGCATGTCGGCGCCGATACCTTCAACGGCTCGTTGCTGACGCTGAAGCGCGGCGGCCGGCTGGTAACCTGCGGCTCGACCTCGGGGCCGACCGCGACGATCAACCTGATGCAATTGTTCCAGCAGCAATATCGCATCTTCGGCTCGTTCGGCGCGACGATGCGCAATATTGCGGAAAGCCTCGACAAGATGGCCGGCGGCATGCATCCAGTCATCGACACCGAGGTGCCGATCGAGGATGTTGCTACCGCGTTAAAGCGCATGGAAAGCCGACAGGTGTTCGGCAAGATCGTCGTTGGCTTCTGATGCATCCCCTTCTGCGACGCACCAAGGCCCGTGTACGCGATGCCGCCAAGCCGGTTGGCGAGGCGGCGGTCGGCGCCTTGACCATCGGAATGCTGCGCACCACCCGCTATTTCGATCCGATCAGGACCGCGAACCTGTTCGGCCGCATTACCCGCCTCATTGGACCGCAGTTGCGGGAAGACCGGATCGGCCGCGACAACCTCAAAGCCGCATTTCCGGAAAAATCGCCCGAGGAAATCGAGAGCATTCTCGCAGGTGTCTGGGACAATCTCGGCCGCGTCGGCGCCGAATTCGCGCATCTCGACCACATCTGGGAACATGATCCCGCGCATCCCGAGAACAGCCGCATCGAAATCCAGCCGCGCACCCACGAATTGTTTGCCCAGCTTCGGCTCGACGGCGGGCCGGCGCTGATCTTTGCCAGCCATCTCGGCAATTGGGAACTGCCGGCGCTGGCCGCTGTCGCGCACGGACTCGACGCTGCGATCCTGTACCGCCGGCCCAATATCGCGTCCGCCGACCGCATCATCCAGGATATGCGCGCAGTCAAGATGGGCACGCTGATTCCGGCCGGCCGCGACGCGCCGCTAAAGCTGGCGGAAGCCCTGCAAAAAGGCCAGCACGTCGCGATGCTGGTCGATCAGTATCTGACCAACGGCGTCGAGGTGACGTTCTTTGGCCGCAAGACCAGGGCCAATCCGATGCTGGCCCGGCTGCTGCGGCAGGTCGAATGCCCTGTTCACGGCGTGCGCATCATCCGCCTGCCCGGCCACCGCTTTCGCGCCGAATTGTCCGAGGAAGTAAAACCGGTGCGCGATGCCGCCGGACAAATCGACGTTCAGGGAACGATGCAGGCGGTTACGTCGGTGATCGAAGGCTGGATCCGCGAATATCCGGAACAATGGCTGTGGCTGCACCGCCGCTGGCGGTGAAACAGGATGCCTCATGGTGAGGAGCGCGCCTTCGCGCGTCTCGAACCATGAGACTGCGACGCTCTAACATTCAGCCATCCTCATCCTTCGAGACGCGGCGAAGACGCCGCTCCTCAGGACGAGGACAACTACCGTCCCGTCTTCACTTTGGTCCAAAGCCGGTTGATGACCCGTTGCGTGGCCGGGTCGCGCGCGGTGATCACAAACAACTTCTTGAGCGTCGCTTCGTCCGGATAAATATTTTTGTCGTTGAGAATCTTCGGATCGATCAGTTTCTGGCTCGCGAGATTGCCGTTGGCATATGACAAAAAGTCCGAGTTCCTGGCCGCGACCTCGGGCCGGTAGAGATAGTTGATCAACTCGTAGGCCTCAGTGACATTCTTCGCATCATTGGGAATCGCAAGATTGTCGAAAAACATCTGCGCGCCCTCTTTTGGAATGGCGTAGCCGATCTCGATGCCGTTCTTGGCTTCGTCCGCGCGGCTTCGCGCCTGCATGACGTCGCCGGACCAGCCCACCACGAAGCAAATCTCCCCGGTGGCGAGGGCGCTCAGATATTCCGACGAATGAAACTTGCGGACATAGGGCCTGATCTTGATGACGAGATCGGCCGCTTTTTCGAGGTCGGCCTGTTTGGTCGAATTCGGATCGAGCCCGAGATAACCCAATGCCGCCGGAAAAATATCGTCGGCGGAATCCAGCATGTGAATGCCGCAATCCCTGAACTTCGCCAGATTTTCCGGCTTGAAAACGATATCCCAACTATCGATTCTCGCGTCGGCGCCAAGAATTTTCTGCACCGCCTTGACGTTGTAGCCGATCCCTGTCGTGCCCCACATGTAATTGGCGCCATAAACGTTGTCGGGATCGTAGACCGCGAGCTGTTTGGTCACCACCGGCCAGACATTGGCGAGGTTCGGCAGCTTCGATTTATCGAGCTTCTGGAAAACATTGGCGTTGATCTGCCGCTGCAGAAAATAGGCGGTGGGGACAACGACGTCATAGCCGGATTTTCCCGCGAGCAATCGCGTCTCCAGCGTCTCGTTGGCGTCGAACGTATCGTAGACCACCTTGATGCCGGTTTCCCGGGTGAAGTCTTCCAGCACCCCCGGCGCCATATAGTTCGACCAATTGTAGAAATTGACGATGCGTTCCTCCGCCTTGGCCGCGGGCGCGAGCAGGGTCAGAACGCCGGCAATCGCGATAACAGGTTTGATTTGGGGGCAGATGCGGCCGCGCATCATTGGCTACCTCTTATCGGCGATGCACCGCGTCCGACAGGCGCTCCAGCGCGATATCGAGGGTTGCATCCTTCTTGGCAAAACAGAAACGCACCACCGACGTCACCGCATCCTTTTCATAAAAGGCGGACACCGGGATCGCCGCGACCTTGTAGTCGGTGACGATGCGCTTGCAGAACGCCTCGTCGTTCTCGTTGAGGCCGAGCGGCGAAAGGTCCACGGTGAGGAAATACGTGCCTTGCGAGCGAAGCACCGGGAAGCCGATGCTCTCCAGCCCCCTGGTGAGACGGTCGCGGCTGCGCGCCAGTTCGTTGCGCATCTGATAAAAATAATCCGCCGGCTTGCCGAGACCATAGGCGACCGCGACCTGAAGATTGGGCGCGGTCGTGAAGGTGAGAAACTGGTGCACCTTTGCAGCGACGCGAAGCAGCGGCGGTGCTGCGCAGACAAAGCCGATCTTCCAGCCGGTCAGCGAAAAAATCTTGCCGGCGGAGCCTACCTTGATGGTGCGATCGCGCATTCCCGCGATCGTGATCAGCGGAATATGTTCGCGGCCGTCGAAGATCACATGCTCCCAGACCTCGTCGCAGATCGCCACCGTGTCGAACTGCTGGCAGAACCGCGCCAGCAATTCCAGATCCTCGCGCGGATAGACCACCGCGGCGGGATTGAGCGGATTGTTGAACAGGACGGCCTTGGTCTTGTGGTTGAAAACGCTCCGCAGCGCCTCCTCCGTCAGCCGCCAATGCGGCGGCTCCAGGCGTACCAGGCGCGGTATGCCGCCGGCCTGGCGAATGATCGGGAGGTAGGAGTCGTACACCGGCTGGAAGACCACCACCTCGTCGCCCGGCTCGACCACAGCCAGGATCGCCGATGTCAGCGCTTCGGTACCGCCCGAGGTCACCATCACCTCGGTCATGGGATCGAGGGTGAGGCCATGCCAGCGCCCGTAATGGGCCGCGATCGCCTGCCGCAGTTCCGGAATGCCCATCATCGAGGGGTATTGATTGTAGCCGTCCATTACCGCGTCCGCGGCGGCGCGCCGGATATCCTCAGGACCGGGATGATCGGGAAAACCCTGGCCGAGATTGATGGCGTTGTTGGCGCGCGCGAGTTGCGACATCGCCTCGAAAATCGTGACGGGCAGATCCGCAAAAACCTTGTTCATCGACGTCATGAACGGATCAGCCGCCGGTCTCGGTCGGCAATCCCGCGGCCTTCCAGCCCAATATGCCGCCTGCGAGATGCTTGTCGTAGGCAAGGCCGGCAGCCTGGGCGGCGAGCGAGGCCGTCACCGACCGCTTGCCGGAGCGGCAGGCAAAAACCACCTGCTTGCCCCGGGGGTCCGGAATGGCCTTCGGGTCGAAGGTCGAAAGCGGCACGACGACGGCGCCCGGATAGGCTTCGACAGCCACTTCATTCGGCTCGCGGACATCGACCAGGAGATAACGCCCCTCCGCCATTCCCTTCGATACGTCTTCCGGCGTCAAATCTGTGACCTGATGGTCCGCCACTCGAAATCCTCCCTAACCCCGTTGCGGGCCAATTCGGTAACTACCAATGGCTCGTCCGCGGCGGCCAACGTCGCCTCTCGCGCCACGAAAATCAAGCGCCGGAAAGGGATTTGGCAAACATCCCTATACGGTAACCTGCGTTCCCACCTCGACCACCCGTCCGGTGGGAATCTGAAAATAGTCGGTCGCATCGTTGGCGGCGCGGCTGAGCGCGATGAAAAGATGATCCTGCCAGCGCGGCATTCCCGAATGCGCGGCCGGCTTCAACGCCCGCCGCGACAGGAAGAACGATGTCGACATGATGTCGAATTGCCAGCCGAGCTTGCGCGCGATCGCCAGCGCCTTCGGCACGTTCGGCGATTCCATGAATCCAAACCGCAGGGTCACCTTGGAGAAGGTCGGACTGATCTGCTCCAGCTTCACCCGCTCGGCCGGGTCGATCCGCGGCGTCGGCGCGGTCTCGATGGTGAGGATAACATTCTTTTCGTGCAGCACTTTGTAGTGCTTGAGACTGTGCATCAGCGCGGTCGGCGCGCTGGCGGGATCGCTGGTCAGGAATACCGCTGTGCCGGAAACCCGCTGCGGCGGCCGCTTTTCCAGCATCGCCACCAGGTCGGCCAGCGGAAACTCCAGCTTGCGCGATTTCTCGAACAACAGCCGGCTGCCACGCCGCCAGGTGTACATCAGCAGCATCACCACCGACCCCAGCGCCAACGGCATCCACCCGCCCTCGAACACCTTCAGCAGATTCGCCGCCAGAAACGTCAGGTCAAGCGCAAGCAGCGGCGCGATGAGCGCGCCGGCCGCGATGGCCGACCAACGCCAGACCTTCCAGATCACCACGAAGGCCATCATGGCCGTGACCACCATCGTGCCGGTGACGGCGATGCCGTAAGCGGAGGCCAACGCGCTGGACGAGCGAAACAGTCCAACGAACAACAGCACGCCGATCAGCAGGAACGTATTGACCTTTGGCATATAGATTTGCCCGATCAACGACTCCGACGTGTGCCGGATTTCAAGCCGCGGCAACAATCCGAGCTGGATCGCCTGTTGCGTGATGGAATAGGCGCCGGTAATGACCGCCTGACTCGCGATCACTGCTGCTGCCGTCGCCAGCGCGATCATCGGCAGCAGCGCCCAGTCCGGATAGAGCAGGAAAAAAGGATTTTCGATCGCCTTCGGGTCTGCAAGCACGAGGGCGCCCTGACCGAGATAGTTGATGGTCAGCGCCGGCAACGCCACGCCGAGCCAGGCGGCGCGGATCGGCCGTTTGCCAAAATGACCGAGGTCGGCATAGAGCGCCTCGGCGCCGGTGACGGCGAGAAAAACCGCGCCCAGAGTCATAAATCCGATCACGCCGTGGGTTACCAGAAAGCTCAGACCATAGTGAGGACTGAAGGCCAGCAGCACCGTGGGATTTCCGATGATCTGCGGCACGCCCGCGCCTGCGATAGCGATGAACCAGACGAGCGTGACCGGTCCGAAAAATGCCGCAACTCTCGCGGTGCCGCGGGATTGCACGGCAAACAGAGTGACGAGAATCAGCGCTGTTATCAGAACGACATAGGGATCGAACGCCGGCGTTGCGAGCTTCAGGCCCTCGATGGCTGATAGCACCGACTGCGCCGGCGTGATCATGGCATCGCCATAGAACAAGGCGCCGCTGATAATGCCGAGCAACATCAGTATCGCGCTGCCGCCGACGGCGCGATTGGCCAGGGCCATCAATGCGAGCGTGCCACCCTCCCCGTTGTTATCCGCGCGCAGCAGGACCACCACATATTTGACCGTCACCACCAGAATGAGCGCCCAGATGATCAACGACAGGATGCCAAGCACGGCTGTTTCGCTTGCGGCAGCGTTTGGGCCAACGGCGGCCAACACCGACTCGCGAAGGGCGTACAGCGGGCTGGTGCCGATGTCGCCATAGACCACGCCGATGCTTCCCAGCGTAAGTGCGCCAAAGCTCGCGGGCGAATGGACTACGCCATGCCCGTTCGCAGCTTCGGAAGAAGCTGATGACGCCGTTCCTGTAGATGTCATTGGAGTTGCCTCGATATGCCCACCCGCAGGCTGGCGGCAGGCTTATAATGCTGCAGCGCAAAATTTGCGCCAGCTATATTTTTCGTGCAGCCATGCATATTGCGCATGTCGTTGGATAGCAACATCGCTCTAAGCCCTTGACGACAAGTCCGATTTTGCCGGGGCTTGGCGCCGCGTTCGCAGTCTTTCCCATCACCCCGGGAGGAGGCGAATTACCATGGGTGGAGGTAATAGGCACCGGATCGGTTAGATCGTGACTTGGGTCCCGATTTCGACCACGCGCCCGGTGGGAATCTGGAAATAGTCGGTGGCGTCGTTCGCCGACCGGGTCAGTGCGATGAACAGGTGATCCTGCCATTGCGGCATGCCGGATTGCGCGGACGGCTTCAGCGAGCGCCGCGAGACGAAAAACGATGTCGCCATGATATCGAACTGCCAGCCGAGCTTGCGCGCGATCACCAGCGCCTTCGGAACGTTTGGAGATTCCATGAAACCGAAGCGCAATCGGACGGTGGCGAATTTGTCGCTGATGTTTTCCATCCGGACCCGCTCGGCCGGGTCGACGCGCGGGGTCTGCGTGGTTTCAATGGTCAGGATCACATTGTGTTCGTGAAGCACCTTGTTGTGCTTCAGATTATGCAATAGCGCCGTCGGCACAAAACTCGGATCGCTGGTGAGAAAAACCGCAGTACCCTTGACGATGTGAGGCGGACGCTTTTCGAGACTTTTGATCAGATCCGTCAGCGGGACTTCGATGCGCCGGGTCTTCATGGTGAGGATCGACGCACCGCGGCGCCAGGTCCAGATCACGATCGCCATCATCAGCCCGAACAGCAGCGGCACCCACGCGCCTTCAAACAGTTTCAACAGATTTGCGCTGAAGAACGTCATGTCGACGACGACAAACGGAACAATCACCGCGGCTGCGGTGGCCGCGCGCCAATTCCACAGTTTCCAGATCACGACGAAGCCCATGATGCCGTCGGCGACCATGGTGGTGGAGACCGCGATGCCGTAGGCGGAGGCCAGTCCGCTGGAGGTGCGGAACAGCAGCACCAGCAGCAAGACGCCGATCAGCAACAGCCGGTTCACGCGCGGCAGATAAATCTGCCCGGCGTGCGACTCAAAGGTGTAGCGGACCTCGAACCGTGGCAAGAGACCGAGCTGCACAGCCTGCCGGGTCAGCGAATACGCTCCCGTGATCACCGCCTGGCTCGCGATCACCGTCGCCGCGGTTGCCAGCGCCACCAGCGGCAACAGCATGATCTCCGGAACCATCCGGTAAAAGGAATTCTCGATCGCGGCGGGATCGGAAAGCACCAGCGCGCCCTGACCGAAGTAGTTGATCAAAAGCGACGGCAACACGAAATAGAGCCACCCGGCCTGGATCGGCTTGCGTCCGAAGTGGCCCAAATCCGCGTAAAGCGCCTCGCCTCCGGTCACTGCGAGAAATACCGCACCCAGCGTCACCAGCCCGATGGTGCCGTGGGAGAGCAGGAAATGGATGCCGTACCAGGGGTTGATCGCGACCAGCACCGAGGGGTCGTCGCTGATATGAACCAGGCCCATCAGCGCAAGCGTCGTGAACCAGATAATCATGACCGGCCCAAAAGCCGACGCCACCCGAGCGGTGCCGCTCCTCTGAACCGAGAACAGCACGACCAAGATGAAAACCGTCAGCGGCACCACATAGTGCTCCAGCGCCGGCGCTGCGAGCTTGAGACCTTCGACCGCCGATAGTACCGAAATCGCCGGCGTGATCATGGAATCGCCGATGAACATCGAGGCGCCGATGACGCCGAGCGCCAGCAAGGGCCAGCTTCTTCGCCCGAGCGCGCGCTGACCCAGCGCCATCAGCGACAGCGTCCCACCCTCGCCATTATTGTCGGCGCGAAGCAGCAGCAGAACGTATTTTGCGGTAACGACGATAAAAAGCGCCCAAAGGATCAGGCTGAGAACCCCGAGCACGATAACGCGCGTGACCGGTTGGCCCTGCGCGGCGCCGGCCACCGCCCCGCGAAACGCATACAGTGGTGATGTTCCGATGTCGCCGAAGACGACACCGATGCTTCCCAGCGTCAGAGCCCAAAAGCTGGTCGAGACCGGCCCGTCATGAGCTTCGGCTGATGTGACGCTGACGGCCATAATGCGGGAAAAACGCTCTGACGGTTGATTTGATCCGGCTATCGACGCTTCTCGAAAGCCCGTCAACCGATCAACGATAGCACAGCCGAGAATGCCGCTGCAACATCAGGAGGTAGTTTGGTAGTGACAGCCGAACTACGGCTTCAGATCGGGCGGCAGCGCCGGGTCCTCGCGCATCAGCGTAATGGTCACACGACGGTTCGCCGACAATGAGGGGTCGTCGGGAAATAGCGGCTGGCTGTCAGCCTTTCCGGAGACGGCAAAGATATGAGCTGGCGGCAAGCCTTCCCGCTCGAGAATCTGCCGCACGACGTTGGCACGATCGGCCGAAAGATCGAATGCGCCGTAGTCGCTACGCGCGGGCACGAAGCCTGCCGCGGTGTGACCAACGATGGAGACCCGCAGCGGCGTCGCCTTGAGCGGGCCCGCAAGCTTCTCGATCAGCCGGCGGGTGCGTTCATACGGCACTTTGGAACCGTCGGCGAACATCGAGCGGCCATCCTGGTCGACGATTTCCAGATTGAGACCCTGGCTGGTCTCCTCAAACATCACCTGCTTTGAAATCTCGGTCAATTCCGGCATGTCCTGCAGCGCCTGCCGCAGCGACGCCGAGGCGAGCGCGAATTCCCGATCGACTTTCAGCCTGGCGCCGGCGACGCGGTTGCGCTCCTGTTCGTCCGGGGTCGGGGTGTGGGATGCTTCCTCAGGCGGAACGTGCGCGGTGTTTTTCAGCTTCGGCCGCGTCGGCAGGCCGTCGGATTCGATGATTCCGGAAAAACGCGCATCCTGCACGCCGAAGGCTTCGCGCATCGAGCCGGCGACGATCTTGAGCTTGTTGTTGTCCATGGTGGAGAACGCGACGAGCATCACGAAGAAACTCATCATCAGGCCCATCAGGTCGGCAAAGGTCACGAACCAGCCGTGCCCTCCGCCATGCGCGTCGCCACGTTTCTTCTTGGCCATCGTTGATTTTTCCGAAACCGGTCCGCCGTCTATGCCGGGACCGGTTCGCCATCCTCGTGGCGGTGTTTTTCCGGCAGATAGGCCAGCAGCATTTCACGCACCAGCGTCGGGCTCTTTGAATCGCGGATCATCAGGATGCCGTCGATGATCAGCGTCCGATTGGTCTCCTCGTCGAGCAGCTTGCCGTGCAGCTTGTCGGCGATCGGCAGGCAGAACAAGTTGGCAACCAGCGCGCCGTAAAGCGTCGCCAGCAAGGCGGTGGCCATGAACGGCCCGAGTTTCGAAGGATCGGTCATGTTGGCGAACATCTGCACCATGCCGATCAGTGTGCCGATCATCCCAAACGCCGGCGCGCAGTCGCCGATGCCGCGGTAGATTTTCCCGCCTTCATCGAGATGCATCAGGAAATTGTCGCGATCGCGCTCCAGATTGTCGCGGATGAATTCGAGATCATAGCCGTCGGCGACGTAGCGAATCCCCTTGGCCAGGAACGGCTCGTCGGTTTCGACCTTTTCCAGGCCGACCGGTCCCTGCTTGCGGGCGATTTCGGCGATGCGGGCCAGTTCTTCGACCAGATCGCGCGCCGAAAGCCGGCTCATCGTGAAGGCGAATTTGGCGCCGAGCGGCAGACCATGCAGGATGGCGCTGAGCGGAAACCGGATCATGGTGGCGGCGATCGATCCGCCGAAGATGATGATGATGGCGTGTTCGCTGACGAACAGGTGCAGATCGCCGCCCAACAGCATCATCGTTGCGATGACAATGATGCCGGACACGAGCCCGACGCCCGTCATGATATCCATCGGAAACTCCAACGCATACGCGAACGACCGTCCATCCTGGACGGTGGCGCGACCCATCCCGAGCCGCGTCCCGGGACCCTACGGCCCCGCAATTAAAGACGCGTAAAGGTTAAACCGCCTGGCGCTCGATTGGACGGCTGAGCAGGCTTCCCGGCACGATCTAAACCTCGTGCTAACCATATCGACATCGCGGGCATCCGCACGCCCGCGATGCGCGCCGCCCGGGTCAGGCCGCGGTCAAGCCTGTCAGCGCAAGACTAAGCGTACGGAGCCGTTTGCGGGCGGCCTCGTCATAGGCCTGCGGATTGGCTTGCGCTTGGCTCATGCCGTTGAAGAACAGTCCGCTCTTGCCGGCCACATCGTCGCCTCCGGCAAGGTGCAAAATGGCGTCGCCGCCCTGCTCGACGGTAGAGATCGGCGTGATGCCGCCTTCGCGCACCATCGTCGTATTCATATAGGTCGCGGGGTGCAGCGCATTCACCGTGACGCCGGATCCCTCAAGTTCATGGGCGAGATCGATGGTGAACATGATCTGCGCAAGCTTGCTCTGCGCATAGGCGCGGCTGCCGCTGTAATTCCCCGTGATCATGACATCGTCGAAATCGATCGGGTGCTGGCCGAGCGAAGCGACATTGACAATGCGCGAGGGCGCGCTTGCCTTGAGCAAAGGCAGCAGCAGGTAGGCGAGCAGGAAACCGGAAAGGTAATTCACGGCAAACCGCAATTCGTGACCGTCCGCGCTGGTCCGCCGCTCCGCCTCCAGCGTCCGCGAGCCTATTCCGGCATTGCTGATGAAAACGTCGAGCCGGTGGTGATCGGCGAGTACGGCTTGCGCAAGCTGCCGCGCGCCGGCCAGGGACGACAAATCGGCCTGATAGAACATCGGCTCGGCGTGTCCCTGGCTGCGTATCACGTCGGCGAGCGTCTTTGCTCGCGCCTGGTCGCGGCCGTGGATCAGGACTTTGGCACCGGCCGCGGCTAGCCTCGCCGCGACATAGCGGCCGACGCCGTCGGTCGAGCCTGTGATCAGCACCGCCTTGCCGTCCATTTTCATTGCGAAAAGACCTTCCGTCCTGGCTACTATTGCGCCTGCGCGCCGATCCCGGCCGCCTTGATGATCGGCCACCATTTGTCGATCTCGGCTTTCTGCAACGCCGCCAGGCCTTCCGGCGTCTGCTGTTGGCGCGGAGCGACATCGAGCCCCAATTCAATAAACCGCTTCTGTATCGCCGGATCGGCCAGCGCGTCGACGGTCGCGGCGTTGAGTTTCGCGATGACCTCCTTCGGCGTGCCCTTTGGCGCCCAGAATCCGAACCAGCCGGACATGTAGAGTCCGGGCACGCCGGTCTCGTCCGCGGTCGGAATCTCGGACATCGAGGCCGAGCGTTGCGCCGACAGATTGGCGAGCGCCTTGATCTTGCCGGCGCGGATTTGCGGCAGCGCCACCGCGCCCTGCACCACCAAGAGGTCCACCGTACCGGAGATCAGATCGGTCATGGCCGGGCCCGCGCCGCGATAGGGAATGAACTGCACCTTTTGACCGGTGAGATTCTCGAACAATACGCCGCTGACATTCGCCGCCGCGTTCTGATTGACGAAGTTGATCTTGCCGGGATTGGCCTTCATCCACGTCACCAGTTCGGCAAGGTTTTTGGCCGGAAGGTCGTTCTTGGCGACGAGCAGCTGGGGGTTGTTGGAGATCAGGCCGATCGGCTCGAAATCCTTTTCGAGATCGTAGTCGAGCTTGTAGATGATGCTGCCGACATGGGTGTCCCACTGCCCGATGTCGAAGGTGTAGCCGTCCGGCGCCGCCCGCGCCACGCGCCCGACCCCGATGCTGCCGCCGGCGCCGCCGACATTTTCGATCACCACCGGCTGTCCGAGCGGCGCGCGCATGCGCTCCGCCATGATGCGGGCGGCGGCATCGGTCGAGCCGCCCGGCGGGAAAGGAACCACCAGCGTGATCGGACGCGAAGGAAAGGTCTGCGCCTGCGCAGCAACGACGCCGGCAAGGATAACCAATGACAGCGCGGCCCAAAACTGCCTCATGAATTCTCCCTCGTTTGTCGAAACACCAACGTCAGTGGATTTCGGCGGAACGTTTCAGCGCATCTTTCAGTTTCTCGAGCGTGAAGTCCGGGCTGCGCGCGATTTCGAGGATCGGCGTCTCGCGCCGGCCACAGAGCTCTGCCGCGTCAGGAATCTTGGCGGCAATGTCGATCGGGATCACGATCGCACCGTGCAGGTCGGCGTGGATCAGATCGTCGGAGCGCACCGTCATCCCGGCGACGCGCACTTCGCCGCCGAAGCTCTCGGCATGGACCCAGGCGTGAGACGGACCGATCGATCCCGCAAGCGCCTGAAAGCCCGGTGCCCATTGCGGAATATCGCGGATCGAACCATCGGTGATGACGCCGAGGCAGCCGAGCGCCTTGTGCACGTTGCTCTGGACCTCGCCCCAGAATGCGCCATAGCCGGCATCGGCGCCGTCGATATCCTGGATCACGGTGATGCGCGGACCGAAGCCCGTGCCGACATATTCATAGTAGGCGATCCGTCGCTTGGCCTGTTCGGCGGCCGGCAGACCGGACTGCAGCACCGAGCGGATCGTCACCGTGCGGGCATAGCCGACCATCGGCGGCAGCTCGGGGAACGGACAGACCAGCGGCTTGGTCGTATAGCCGATCAGACGACGCTCCGGCGCCACGATTTCCATCGCATTGCAGATCGTGGGCGTGTCGTAGCGCGCCAGCGCCTCAAGGACGGAAGCGGGCAGCGGTGCGGATGTGGTCACGGCGTTTTCTCCTGATTGCAAGGGCCGGCTATTTTCTGAAAGCCGTGTATCGGTCAGCCATATAGCCGAGATCGGGATCGAACCCAACTCGGCTGCCGCTGACGGATTTTCGGGGTGGAGTTTTTAGCCGCTCAATTCAACCGTGCCGGCCGATCGTCCGGCTCCGGATTGGAGGCGGCCGGAGCGGACGCGGCGAATGGCGGCGCCGGAGTTGACGGGGCGACACCGGCCATCGGCGGCGCCGGCGCGGCCGCGGCGTGGGCATGGTCGCGGTAAGACTTCCATCCGGCCGGCAGGCTCAACAGATAGATCAGCGAACCCGCCGACAGCATGTGCCAGGGATAGCCGATCAACAGCGCCACGAAGAAAACCACCGAGACGAAAACCGGCAGCACCATTTCCGGCGGCACGCGCATGCGCACGGTCTTGCCCGAAAACACCGGCAGACGCGAAACCATCAGGAACGCAATCAGGAGCGTGTAGAGCGCCGTCAGCGTGGCCGGGAGCATCGGCATGCCCAGGAATGCCAAGTAGATCGGAAGTAGCACGGTGATCGCGCCGGCAGGCGCGGGAACACCGGTGAAGTAATTCGTCGCAAACGCGGGCTTGTTCGGGTCGTCCATGGTGGCGTTGAAACGTGCGAGCCGCAGGCCGCCGCTGATCGCGAAAACCATCGACGCGATCCAGCCGCCATTATTCAGCTCGTGCAGCTGCCAGAAGTACAGGATCAGGCCCGGCGCCACGCCGAAATTGACGAAATCGGCGAGGCTGTCGAGCTCCGCTCCGAATTTCGACTGGCCCTTGATCATGCGCGCCACGCGGCCGTCGAGGCCGTCGAGCACGGCGGCAAACACGATCGCCGCCACCGCCAATTCCATCCGTCCCTCGGTGGAAAGGCGGATCGCCGTCAGCCCCGCGCAGATCGCCAGCAAAGTGATGACGTTGGGCACCAGCATCCGCACCGGGATCGGGCGGAACCGCCGGCGTCGCATTTCCGGGTATTTGGAGTCCACAGGCATCTGCATGATCAGGACATATATAGCAACTGCCGGCCTGTTCCGCCATTGCGGCACAGCAGCCGATGGACCCGGCAGTTCCGATAGTTAATTGGCTCGGTAGGTTCGACCGCCGTCGCCAAGCCTGAAATCGGCCAGGATGGTTTCGCCCGCCACCGCGGTCTGGCCCTCGGCGACCAGCGCCTTGGTGCCATCGGGCAGATAGACGTCGAGCCGCGACCCGAAGCGGATCAGCCCGAACCGCTGGCCGGCTGCGA
>WNFW01001821.1_pt1 | contig 14432 bp, 12 predicted proteins | sample 5400131 | NCBI WGS metagenome assembly WNFW01 (sample SAMN13153362, study PRJNA577476) | soil metagenome | isolation source: 20 cm soil or saprolite under grassland replicate 1 | place: USA:California | collected 2016-06-15 | reverse complement strand
AGACGTTGTGGGCGATGACCCCAGAGGCGAGGGCCAGGATCCGCTTCGTGGAGCGGTAGTTCTGCTCGAGCCGGATCACCCGAGTGCCCGGATAGTCCGTCTCGAAGTCGAGGATGTTCCGGATGTCGGCCCCGCGCCAACGGTAGATCGATTGGTCCGCGTCGCCGACCACGCAGACATTCCGGTGCTCGCCGGTGAGCTGCCGGATGATCCGGTACTGGGCGCGGTTCGTGTCCTGGTACTCGTCCACGAGCACGTGCGTCCAGAGCCCGCGGTACCACGCGAGCACGCGGTCGGCCTCCTCGAAAAGGCGCACTGTCAGGAGCAGGAGGTCGTCGAAGTCCACGGCGGCCGCCTGGGCGAGCCGCTCGGCGTAGCGGCGGAAGAGCGCCGCGATCCGCTCCTCACGCGGCCCGCGCGCCGCGCGCTCGGCCTCCTCGAGCGAGACCATCTGGTTCTTCGCCGCGCTGATCCGGTGGACGAGCGACGCCGGCGTCCACGTCCGGTCCATCATGTCGAGCTCGCGCATGCACTCCTTGACGAGCTGGAGGCGGTCATCCTCGTCGTAGATCGTGAAGTGCGGCGGGTAGCCGATGTGCCGGATGTGCGCGCGGAGGATCCGCACGCACGCCGAGTGGAACGTCGCGATCAGCGGCGCCTGGATCCCGATCGGCGCCAGCAACGCCTCCACCCGCCGCGCCATCTCGCCGGCCGCCTTGTTGGTGAACGTGACCGCGAGGACGTTCTTCGGATGCACGCCGCGCACGCCCAGGAGCCACGCGATCCGGTGGGCGATGACGCGCGTCTTCCCGCTCCCGGCGCCCGCGAGCACGAGGAGGGGGCCGTCGCCCGCGGCCACGGCCTCGCGCTGCGGCGGATTCAGATCGGCGAGGAGGGCGTCGCGGTCCAGCACCAGGCGATTGTACCGTATGCCGGACGGCGCCTCGTGGGCGGTGATGCGACGACCGCGGCGGCCCGCACCGATCGATCGGCCCCCGGGCGCGCGTGGGGGCCGCGGTCTATTCGACCGTGACGCTCTTCGCCAGGTTGCGTGGCTGGTCGACGTCGCAGCCGAGGCGCACCGCGATGTGGTAGGCGAGAAGTTGGAGCGGGACGACGGTGACGAGCGGCGCCAGGAGCTCGGCGCACGGCGGCACCTCGATGACGTGCTTCGCTTTCGACGCGACGTTGCGGTCGCCCGCGTGGGCCACGGCGATCACGAGGCCGTCGCGGGCCCGCACCTCCTCGATGTTGCCGAGCATGCGCTCGTACGAGGCGTCGCGGACCACCAGCGCCACCACGGGGAGCTCGTCGGCGATGAGCGCGATCGGGCCGTGCTTCATCTCACCGCCGGCATAGCCCTCGGCATGGATGTAGGAAATCTCCTTGAGCTTGAGCGCCCCCTCGAGGGCGATGGGGTACTGGACGCCACGGCCCAGATAGAGGACGTCGCGCGCGTGGGCGAGCTCGCGGGCGAGCGCCGTGATCTGGGGGTCCAGCCCGAGCGCCGTCTCGACCAGCCGCGGGATCTCGACGAGGTCGTGGATGCGTTTCTTCACGTCCTCGGCCGTGACGGCGTTGCGCGCGCGGCCGAGCCACAGGCCGAGCAGGTACACGGCCACGACCATCGTCGCGAACGCCTTCGTGGACGCGACGCCGATCTCGGGCCCCGCGTGCATGTAGAGGACGCCGGTCGCCTCGCGCGCGAGCGCGGAGCCCACGACGTTGGTGATCGCGAGGATCGGGCAGCCCTTGAGGCGGGCGGCCTTGACGGCGCCGAGCGTGTCCGCGGTCTCGCCCGATTGCGAGACCGCGACGACCAGCGTCTCCGGGCCGACGATCGCGTCGCGATAGCGGAATTCTGACGCGAGGTCCACCTCGGCGGAGAGACCCGCGAGCCGCTCGATCATGGCGCGGCCGAGCATCCCGGCGTGGAACGCGGTGCCGCAGGCCACGAACACGACGCGCTGGAGGGCTTTGACGGTGGCGGGGTCGAGGTTCACGTCGGGTAGGACGACGTTGCCCGTCTCCGGCGCGATGCGCCCCCGGAACGTGTCGGTGATCGCGCGCGGCTGCTCGTGGATCTCCTTGAGCATGAAGTGGCGGTAGCCGCCCTTCTCCGCCATGATCGGGTCCCACAGGATGCGCACCGGCTCGCGCTGCACGGGCTCGTCGTCGAGCGTCGAGAGCTCGACGCCCTCGGCGGTCACCACCGCGACCTCGTTGTCCTCGAGGATCACGACGTCCCGCGTGTGGGAGAGGATCGCGGGGATGTCCGAGGCGATGAACATCTCGCCGCGGCCGAGCCCGACGACGACGCTCCCCGCGCCCTGCTTGGCGGCGACCAGCCGATCCGGGGCCGCGGTCGAGACGACGCCGATGGCGTACGAGCCGGCCACCTCGGCGAGGGCCGCCTTCACGGCGCGCTCCAGCCGGCCCGAGGTCTTGAGATGATGCTCGATCAGGTGCGCGAGCACCTCGGTGTCGGTCTCGGACCTGAACGTGTGACCCTCGCCGCGCAGGCGATCCTTGATCTCGAGATAGTTCTCGAGGATGCCGTTGTGGACGACGACGAGGTCGCCCCGGCAGTCGGTGTGGGGGTGGGCGTTCTCGTCCGAGGGCCGGCCGTGGGTGGCCCAGCGTGTGTGGCCGATCCCGAGCGAGCCCGTCACGGGGCTCTCGCGGAGGATCCCCTCGAGCGTCTTGATCCGCCCGGCGGCGCGCCGGACGTGGAGCCTGCCCTCTCGGAGCACGGCGATGCCCGCCGAATCGTAGCCGCGGTACTCGAGGCGCTTGAGCCCTTCGACGATGATGGACACCGCGTTCTTGTCCCCGACGTACCCGACGATGCCACACATGGCTAGACCTCCGGGCTCTTGTGCTTCTTGGCCTTCCGTGCCGTCCAGCCTTCCTTGACGACCTGCGCGCCACGCCCGACCGCGAGCGCGCCCGGCGGCACGTCCTTCGTGATGGTCGAGCCGGCGCCGATGTAGGCGCCCTCGCCGATCGTGAGGGGGGCCACGAGGCTCGAGTTGGTGCCGACGAACGCGCCGTCGCCGATCGTGGTCGCGTGCTTCGCGACGCCGTCGTAGTTGCACGTGACCGTGCCGGCGCCGACGTTGACGTCGGCGCCCACGGTCGTGTCGCCGACGTAGGAGACGTGCGGCACCTTCGACCCGCGACCGATGCGCGACTTCTTGAGCTCCGCGAAGTTTCCGACCTTGGCCTTCTGCCCGATGTGGCACCCGGGGCGGAGGTGGCAGAAGGGGCCGAGCGTCGCGCCGTCCTCGACCACGGCTTCGGCGATGATGCAGTAGGGCTTGAGCGTGACGCGGTCGCCGAACCGGCTCGCCGTCACGTGGCTGCCGGACCCGACGACGCACTCGGTCCCGAACGTCGTCACGCCTTCGAGGACGACCTGCGGGTACACGACGGTGTCGGGACCGAGCGTGACCGTGTCCTCGATGTACGTGCTCGCGGGGTCGACGATGGTGACGCCGTCGGCCATCAGGCGGTCGAGGATACGGCGGCGCAGGATCGCCGCGACGGCCGCGAGCTGTCTCCGGTCGTTGATCCCGAGCGCCTCGACCGGATCCGGGGCCGTCACCGCCTCGATCCGGCCGCCCGCCTTGGCCAGGATGCCGATGACGTCCGTCAGGTAGTACTCGCCCTGATCGTTGTCGGTCCGCACCTCGGCGAGCGCCGGCCAGAGGCGCCGCGCGTCGAAGCAGTAGATGCTCGTGTTGATCTCGGCGATCTTCTTCTGGTCGTCGGTGGCGTCCCGGTCCTCGACGATGCGCCGCACGCGGCCGTCCTGGCGCAGGATGCGCCCGTAGCCCTGGGGACGGTCCGCGACCGCGGTCAGGACCGTGGCCGCGGCGGCCGTGGCCTGATGATGACCGACGAGGTGCTCGAGCGTCTCGCCCGAGAGCAGCGGCATGTCTCCGGCCAGGACCACGATGGGCCCGCTGCCACACGCGCCTCGCGCCTGCCCGAGGGCGTGGCCCGTGCCGAGCCGCTCGCGCTGTTCGACGAATGTGACGCCGTCGCCGGCGGCGGCGCGCACGTCGTCGGCGTTCGGCCCGACGACCATGACGACCCGGTCGGCGATCGCGCGCGCCGTCCGGAGCGCGTAGGCGATCAGCGGGCGGCCAGCGAGCGGGTGGAGCACTTTGGGCTGCCGGGAGCGCATCCGCTTGGCCTCCCCAGCGGCGAGAATGACCGCGGTCACCCCGTCCATGGGATCCTCATGGGTCCTTATCCTACACCGTCGCCGGCTAGGGGGTGTTGCGTAGGTGAGACAGGAGCCGCTCGATGCGGGCCGGCATCGGCGACTCGAACTCTTGCGCGCGTCCGGTGGCCGGATGAATGAACGCCAGGCGCACGGCGTGCAGGGCCAGGCCCTCGAGCGGCGTCGGGAGCGGCTCGCGGCGCCTGCCTCCATACACGTCGTCGCCGGCGACGGGGTGACCGAGCGCGGCGAGGTGCACGCGGATCTGGTGCGTGCGTCCGGTCTCGAGGCTCACCTGGAGGAGCGTGAAGCCGCCGAAGCGCTCGAGCACCCGGTACCGGGTCACCGCCCGCTTGCCCTGGCCCGCCGGGCGCACGGCCATCTTCACGCGGTCGTGCGGCCGACGGCCGATCGGCCGGTCGATCACGCCGTCGTCCGCGCGCACACGGCCGTGGACGACCGCGAGATAGCGCCGTGTCACGCTCCGTCGGGCGAGCTGAGCCACGAGCGCGTCGTAGGCCAGCTTGCTCTTGGCGACGACGAGCAGGCCCGAGGTGTCCTTGTCGAGCCGGTGGACGATACCCGGGCGCCGCGGCCCGCCGACGCCCGCGACCGCGGGCGCGTGGGCCAGGAGCGCCGCGGCGAGGGTGGCGCGCGCGTGACCGGGGCCGGGGTGGACGACGACGCCGGGCGGCTTGTCGAGGACGAGGACGTGCGCGTCCTCGAACACGATCGAGAGCGGCGCCGGCTCGGGGACGAGCTCCTCGGCGGCGGGCGGCGGCACGTCGACCTCGACCCGCTCGCGCCCCGCCAGCCGCGCCGCGGCCTTCCGGACAGCGCCGTCGACGCGGACGCGGCCGGCCTCGATCAGCGCCTGGAGCCGCGCACGCGAGAGCCCGGGCAGCCGCTCGGCGAGCCAGCGGTCGAGCCTCGACCCCGCCGCGGCGGGGTCGACGGCGAGCCTGACGAGCCCGGGCGCAGCGGAGGCCGCCCTCACGGGCGCGGCGCGGACGCGCCCTCGCCAAGGAGACGGATGGCGAGCACCGTCACGCCGACGGTGATCGCGGAGTCGGCGACGTTGAACGCCGGCCAGTGCCACCCGCGATAGTGGACGTCCACGAAGTCGATCACCGCGCCGAAGCGGGCGCGGTCGATCAGGTTGCCGATGGCCCCGCCGAAGATCAGGCCGATCGCACCGTGATCGGCGAAACCGCCGCGAGGCAGGATCCGCAGGGCGACGCGGACCAGGATCACGAGCGCGACGAGTGACAGGAGCGCGACGATCCAGCGCCATTCCGTCGGCACGCTCGCGAGGAGGCCGAAGGCGAGGCCCGGGTTGAGCACCAGCGTCAGCGCCAGCACGTCGTCGATGACGCGGACGGTCGCGCCCGGGACGAGCCGGGCCAGCGCGATCAGCTTGGTGATCTGGTCGAGCACGACCACGACGCCGGCGAGGACGGCGACGCGCGTGGTCGCCGGCCGCGTCATCCTCGCCCGAGGACGACCGGCACGCAGCGCTCGCAGAGCCCGGGGTGCTCCCGGCTCTCGCCGACCCGCTCGCTCCACGTCCAGCAGCGCTCGCACTTCCGGCCGCGCGCCCGGTCGACGCCGATGACGAGACCGGGGATCTCCTGGCTCTCGTACTGCACGGCCGCGCTCGCGCGCGCGCCGCCGAGCTCGACCTGCGACACGATGAACAGCGTGGGCAGGAGGGCGCGCTTGGCGCGGAGCAATTCCGGCAGGTCCTCGGGCGCCGCCGCGATGCGCACCCGGGCCTCGAGCCCGCTGCCGATCAGGCTCTGCGTGCGGGCGGTCTCGAGAGCCTTGGCAACCTCGCGGCGGACCTCGAGCAACCGCGCCCACTCGCGCGCCAGCGTGTCGTCGAGCCACTCACGCGGGACCTCCGGGAAGCGCTCCAGGTGGACGCTCTCGCCCTTGACGCCGGGCGCGTGCCGCCACGCCTCCTCCGCGGTGAACGTGAGGATCGGCGCCATGAGGCGGGCGAGCGCACTGAAGATGTCGTGGCACGTCGTCTGGGCCGCTCGCCGCCGCGGGTCGTCGGCCGCCGAGGTGTAGAGGCGGTCCTTGATGATGTCCAGGTACTGCGCCGAGAGGTCCACGGCGCAGAAGTTGTGCACGGCGTGGAACACGGTGTGGAACTCGTACGTCTCGTAGGCGCGCGTGACACGACCGACGAGCCGGCCGAGGCGATCGAGGATCCAGCGGTCGATCTCGTCGAGTCGCGCGGACGACTGGCGGTCGCGCGCCGGGTCGAAGTCCGCCAGGTTCCCCAGGAGGAATCGGAACGTATTGCGGATGCGGCGGTAGGCGTCGGCGAGGCGATCGAGGATCTCCGTCGAGAAGCGGATGTCCTGCGTGTAGTCCTCGGCCGCCGCCCAGAGCCGCAGGATCTCGGCGCCGTACGTCCGGAACAGCTCGTCGAGCGTGCCGTAGTTGCCGAGCGACTTGGACATCTTCCGGCCGTCACCGTCCACCACGAACCCGTGGGTCAGGACGCTCTTGAACGGGGGTCGCCCGCGCGTGCCGATCGCCTCGAGCAGCGAGGACTGGAACCAGCCGCGGTGCTGGTCCGAGCCCTCGATGTACATCTCCGCCGGCCACCTGAGCTCCGGCCAGGTCTCGAGGACCGCCGCGTGGCTGCACCCGGAGTCGAACCAGACGTCGAGGATGTCGGTCTCTTTCGCGAACCGCTCGCCGCCGCACTTGGCGCAGCGCGTGCCAGGCGGCAGCAGCACGGCCGCCTCGCGCGCGTACCACTCGTCGCCGCCCTGGCCCTCGCGGAAAATCCGCGCGACATGCTCGACGATCCGCTCCTCGAGGAGCAGCGTGCCGCACGCCGCGCAGTAGAACGCGACGATCGGCACGCCCCAGACGCGCTGGCGCGAGATGACCCACTCGGGCCGGTGCGCCACCATGTTGTAGATCCGCTCCTCGCCCCACCCCGGGATCCACTGCACGTCGCGCTTGATCGCCTCGAGCGCGCGGGCGCGGAATTGGTGCTTGTCGAGCTCGATGAACCACTGCTCGGTTGCGCGGAACAGCGTCGGATTCTTGCACCGCCAGCAGTGCGGGTAGGTGTGATCGAGCGCGCGCTCGGCGACGAGCATCCCGATCGATCGGAGATGGTCGATGATCCGTGGGTTGGCCTCCCACACGGTGAGCCCCGCGAAGTGCTCCACCCCAGGGACGAAGCGCCCGTCGTCGTCCACGGGGTTGAAGATCGGCAGCCCGAGCGAGCGACCGAGGTCGTAGTCCTCCTCGCCGTGACCGGGGGCGATGTGGACGAGGCCCGTCCCCTGGTCCATCGCCACGAAGTCCGCCGCCGCGATCGGGCCCTCGCGGTCGATCCACGGGTGGCGGAACGTGTGGCCGACGAGCTCGCGTCCGTCGAAGGAGGCGAGGGCGTGGTGCGCCGGGTTCTTGAAGAGCCCTAGAAAGTCGTTGAGCCGCGCGCGCGCGACGACGTAGACATCCGCAGACTGCCCCGGCACCTCGACGGCGACGTAAGGCTGCGTCGGGTGGACGGCGATCGCGAGATTGGCGGGCAGCGTCCACGGCGTCGTCGTCCAGATCACCGCGAAGGCGCGCCGGCCGGCGAGCGCCGCCTGGAGCGGGGCCGGCGCCGACACGAGCGGAAACTTCACCCACACCGAGGGCGTCCGCTGGTCCTCGTACTCGACCTCCGCCTGCGCCAGCGCGGTCTTGCAGTGCATGCACCAGTGCACGGGCTTGAGCCCTTTGTGGACGAGGCCCCGGCCGACGAAGCGGCCGAACTCGCGCGCGATGATCGCCTGGTAGGCGGGCGCCATCGTGACGTAGGGGTTGTCCCAGTCGCCGAAGACACCCAGGCGCTTGAACTCGGCGCGCTGGATGTCGATGAAGCGGAGCGCGTACTCACGGCACCTCCTGCGCTTCTCGACGGGATCCATGGCGCGCCGCACGTCCCCCGAGGCCTGGTCGAGACCGAGCTCCTTGTCGACCTGATGCTCGATCGGCAGACCGTGACAGTCCCAGCCTGGGACGTAGACCGCGTTGAAGCCGAGCATCGTGCGCGACTTCACGATGACGTCCTTCAGGACCTTGTTGAGCACGTGGCCCAGGTGGATATTGCCGTTCGCGTACGGCGGGCCGTCGTGCAGGATCCAGAGCGGGCGATCCGCGGCCACGTGGCGGAGGCGCTTATAGATCCCGAACTGCTCCCACCAGGCGAGCATCGTCGGCTCTCGCTCCTGGAGGTTGGCCTTCATGGGAAAGGCGGTTTTCGGCAGGTTCAGCGTGGCTTTGTAGTCCATGGTCAGATCACGCATCGTACCACGCCGCGCGAGAGCGACGGCCGCCGGGGATTACTTGATCTTGGGCGCCAGGGTAGCGATGCCGTTGTCGGAGTCGATCGAGACCTTGAACTGGTCGAGGAAGTCACGACCGAGGAGACCGTCCACCGCTCCCTGCTCGATGTCGTGCGCAACGACCAGGAGGTCGATGACCTTCGCGTCGCCGATCTCGAGGGATTCGAGCGCTGCCGTCTGCACGCTCGCGGACCCCGTCGCGCCGCGAATCTGGCCCGTCGGCCCTTCGGTCAGGGACACCCCGGCCTCCGTGAGCGCGCGGGGGTTGATCACGGTCCGGTCGGCGCCGGTGTCGAGGATCAGCTTCACGGAGGTGCCGCCATTGATCGTCGCGTCCACGACGATCGCCTGCCCCTTCGTGAACCTGATCTCAGTAGCGGCCGGGCCCTCGGAGGCGCCCGTCTCCGCGGACGTCCTCGACGACCCCGGCGCCCTCCTGAGATCGAAGGGCGCCGCCGCGGAGCGGTACTTCTGGGGGACGCTGTCGATACCCTGGACGAAGTGGGGCACGCCGCGCTCGTCGACCCAACGATAGATCGGGGCGTCGGCCGGTGCGGGACGAGCCAGGAGCAGGGTCGCCGCGACGAGCACCGCCAGTCGAATCATCGCGCGAATCATACCGTACAAACCAGTCGATGCCAGAGGGTTGCCGCGAGGTCAGATCGACGCGGTCGGCGTGGGCACGGCCGGGCGGATTACGACGCCTTCTTCTCCTCTTCCTTCTTCACGGCAGCCGTCGAGTCGTCCTTTGATGTCTCGCTGACGCCCTTCTTGAACTCCTTGACGCTCGATCCCAGCGAGCGCGCCAGATCCGGCAGGCGGTTGGCGCCGAAGAGGATCAACACGATCACGAGGATGATCAACAACTCCTGGTAGCCCAGTCCAAACATGAGAGGCTCCTTTCGGCGCCTTCACCATACTCCGCGCCTACCCGCCCCGCAAGACCCGCTTCTCGCCCATCCGGACCGTCACCCGGCGAGCGTCCAGGTACTCCAGGAGCGGGATCGCGTACTTGCGGGAGATCCCCAGGAGGTCCTTGATATCGCCCGGCCCGATCTCCTTCCGCTCGCGCAGGAGCGCCACGACCTTGTCCTGGATCGCGTCCAGTGCCGCGGCGTGGAAGTAGAGCGACTCCTTGACCCGTACGAGCCTCTTGCCCTCGACGAGGAATTGAAAGAGTTCGTGCTCGTCGCCGCCGCTCACGCCGGCGTGGCCGAGCGCTTCCTCGGGGCTCGGCGGCGACGCCTCGGCCTTGACGAACTCCTGCTCGACGCGGTCCACGATCCGCTGCTGCTCCGGCGTCAGCCGCACCTGGTGCGCCGCGAGTCGGATCTTGTCCCGGTCGGTCGCCACCACGACCTCGCTCAGGAGCCCGGCGACCAGCGCCGCGAACACCCGCTCGTCGGCGCCGCCGGCGCGCACCCGGAGCTCCTCGCGCGACATCCCCGGCTTGAGCGGGTTGGCGCGGTGGAAGGCCTCGAGCGCCGTGAGGGCCTGCCCCCGGAGGCGCGCCGAGCTCTCGGGATGGAGGTACCACTCCCGCTCGACGACGAGGACCCGGCCCTGCGCCACGAGGTGGTCGAGCACGCCCCGGAGCTGCTCGGGCCCGAAGGGCACTCGGCCGAGCAGGGTCGCCAGGCGCGTGCCCGCGGCGCCGACGTGGCGCACGTGCTCCTCGACGACCTCTGCGGGGCTGCCTGTCTGCAGGAGACCGAGGTGCGCCGCCAGCGCCGGCGCCTTGCGTTTGAAGCGCGGCGGATTCACGTCGAGGATCGTCCCGCCCCCGATCGTCACGACCGGCGAGTACGAGCGCACGACGAACCGGTCGCCGGGAAGTGCGACGAGCGGCGCCTCCAGGCGGAAGCGCGCGAAGGCCGTCTGGCCCGGTTCGAGCTCGGCCGTATCCAGGAGGAGGACGCGGGCCATGATCTCGCGGGTCCCGACGTGAAAGCGGACGCGGGTGCGCGACTTGATCGCGCGCGGGGCGTCCCCGAGGAGCTCGAGCGTCCCGTCCACGAGCACCGTGGGGACGAGCGTGCCGGCGAGGCCGACGACGTCACCGCGCTCCACCGCCGCCCGCTCCACGCCTTGCAGATTCACCGCGGTGCGCTGGCCCGCGAACGCCTCCGTCACCGGATGGCCGTGCGTCTGCAGGCCCCGGATCTTCGTCTCGACGCCCCCCGGATAGACCTGGACGCGATCGTCCACGGCGAGCCTGCCCCCCCTGAGCGTCCCGGTGACGACGGTGCCGAAGCCGCGCACGGTAAACACGCGGTCGATCGGCAGGCGCGGGAGCTGGTCCAGACTGCGTGGCTCCACCGCCTCCGCGAGCCGTCGGAGCGCCGCGCGAAGCTCGGCGAGGCCGTCGCCCGTCTTCGCCGAGACGGCGAGGATCGGCGCGCCCGCGAGGAACGTGGCGCGCACGAGCGTCCCGACGTCGTCCCTGACGAGCTCGAGCCAGTCGGGGTCGACGAGATCGGTCTTGGTCAGGACCACGAGGCCGCCCTTGATGTGCAGGAGCGAGCAGATCGCGAGGTGCTCACGTGTCTGCGGCATCACGCCCTCGTCGGCGGCGACGACGAGCATCGCCAAATCGATGCCGCCGACGCCGGCGAGCATGTTCTTGACGAAGCGCTCGTGCCCGGGCACGTCGACGATCTCGATGGTCGGGCCCGGGGGCTCCTCAAGAAATGCAAACCCGAGGTCGATGGTGATCCCGCGCGCCTTTTCCTCGGGCAGGCGGTCGGTGTCGATGCCGGTGAGGGCTTTCACGAGGGCGGTTTTGCCATGGTCGATGTGACCCGCCGTCCCGACGACGACGTGCTTCATGGTCGTTCCCGCGGGGGCCGCGGGGCCCGCGTCAGCCGCAGGTGGCCCGAGAACGGCACGCTCGGCTCCGTGGTGGCGCGGGCCGGCTGCACGGTGTGCTCCGTGCGCGGCCGACGCTAGGCACGGTCTGGCTCCACCGCGGCTGACAGCGCTCGAGCGAGGATGGCGACCTGGTGCGGCAGGACGGTCCGGCAGTCGAGGAGCAGGCGGTCGTCCACGATCCGTCCGACGACGGGCGGGTCGCCCGCCCGGAGGCGCGCGTCGAGACCCATCGCCTCCGTCCCGCCGTCGCCGATCGCGACCGCGGCCGTCGGCAGCGCCACCGTCGGCAGCGCACCGCCGCCGACCTGCGCGTGGTCGTCCACGACGCGGGCCTTGAGGCGCGCGCGCGTCGCCGGCGCGAGTCGTCGCAGGACCGCGCGCGCGCGGCTCCGGACGCGGGCGAGCGGCTCGGTCAGGAGCCTGAGCGTCGGGATCGCCTCGAGCGCCGTGCCGGCTTCGTACGCGTACAGCGTCGCCTCCAGCGCGGCGATCGTGAACTTGTCGATCCTGAGCGCGCGGTTCCAGGGGTTCTTCTTGAGCCGCGACACGATGGCGCGCCGGCCGACGACGATCCCGGCCTGAGGGCCGCCGAGCAGCTTGTCGCCGGAGAAGGAGACCACGTCGACGCCCGCGGCCACGGTCTCCTGCACGGTCGGCTCGTAGGGGAAGCCCCACGGACGCAGATCGATCAGGGATCCGGAGCCGAGGTCTTCCATCACCGGGACCCCCCGCTCGCGCCCGAGCCCGACGAGCTCACGGGACGACACCTCGGCGGTGAAGCCCACGACGCGGTAGTTCGAGGTGTGCACCTTGAGGAGCAGGGCCGTGTCCGGCGTGATCGCGTCCGCGTAATCACGAAGGTGGGTCCGGTTCGTCGCCCCCACCTCGCGCAGCACGGCGCCGCTCCGCAGCATGATGTCGGGGATCCGAAACTCGCCGCCGATCTCGATCAGCTCCCCGCGTGAGACGATGACCTCCTTGCCGTGCGCAAGGGTTTCGAGCGCCAGCAGGACGGCGGCGGCGTTGTTGTTGACGACCAGCGCGTCCTCCGCCCCGGTCAGGCGCTGGAGGAGCGGCTCGACGTGGCTGTACCGTGACCCCCGCTCCTTGCTGGCAAGATCGAGCTCGAGGTTTGAGTAGGCGACGGCAACGGCCGCGAGCCGCTCGAGGGCGAGCGGGCTCACGAGCGCGCGCCCCAGGTTGGTGTGAAGCACGACGCCCTGTGCGTTGATCACCGGGCGCAGGGAGAAGACGCCGGCTCGCTGCACGCGTTCGACGACACGGGTCACGAGCGTCTCGACCCCCGCCGGCACGGCGTGCTCTTCGAGGACGCGTTTGCGCTCCTGCTCGAGCGCCTCGCGGACGAGCGCGGTCACGCGCGCGCGCGTGATGCCGTGGAGCTCCGCGCGTTCTGCGAGACGGCGGAGGAGTTGGTCCACGGAGGGCAGGCCGCGGAGGGCCGTCGCGCGGTCAGCGCTCATCGAGCGCGGCCTCGACCTTCTTCCGCAGGCGGGCGACGACTTCCTGGGTTTCGTGGCGCCACGTTTGGGGCGTCCACTTGCCGTCGCGGGCCTGCCGGCCGCTGCGCACGGCGTCCTCGACGAGCCCCGCCCATAGCTCGTCGAGGTCGGCGCGCGACAGGCCCTGGCCTCGCAGCGCCCGCGCCCACTCCTCGGCGAGGCCGTCGATGAGCCGGTCGCGCTCGGTGGCGAGACGCCGCGCCTTGCGGATCAGGTCGGCCAGACGCGAGGGCATCCGCCTACTCCTTGACGAAGTCCCGCACGGTGTCGAGCAGGTTCGCCTCGAACCGTCCGGTCGACGCGCACTGGTAGACGGGCGCGGGGCGGAGCTTGCCGCTCCCGCCCTTCCGGTGCATGTGGGTGCGCATCTTCGCGTTGATCTGGACCTTCGTGTGGGCGCCGTTGGGCTCGGCGAAGAGCGTGAAGGCGACGAGCGCCTCGCCCTCGAGGAGGTCGTCGCCGATGCGGCCGCAGTCGGCGTAGACACCGATCGGCGCGATGAAGTCGTCGGTCGCGATGACACCGGAATCGCGCGCGATCGCCCGGAGCGCCACGTTCTCCTTCGCCAGCGCGCGCACGATCGCCGCCCACGTGACGTCGTAGCCGGCAGCGATGTCCTCGCGGTGCGGGGGCGGCGCGAGCGGCGAGACGAACGGGCGCGCACACGCCGCGAGGAGCAGCGCCGCGGTCACGACCCCGCGGCCGACCCTACTTGTTGTGGTGGTCGATCCCACGGTACGCCTTGACGAACCGGACGATCCGCTTCTCGTCGAACGCGTCGAACGCGTCGATGCGCGTCCACGCGGTCAGCGCGATCCGGCTCTTCATCGTCGGGTACGGCGCCAGGATCACGTAGTGGGTGTAGCGCTGCACGATCGCGCGGAGCTTCTCGACGAGCTCCGGACAGTCGCAATTGTACTGGACGAGCACGCCGCCGTCCTCGAGGTTGTGGACCTGGAGTGGCTGCGGGATCGGACGCGTGTGCACGCCCCACGGCGCGATGTACGGCAGGTGCGGGCCCGAGGTCGGCGGGTCGGAGTTGTAGGGCTCATGGGGGCTGTCCTCTGTGGGAATGTGGAGGTTCCCCTGGTCGGGCATCTGCGCACCGGGGAGATTCGCGGCGGCGCGGTAGGCGAAGTATCCGACGGCCACAGCGACGATGACCACCGCCGTCGTGACGAGCATCCGCCGCTGCCGGCGCGAGATCCGTCGGTGGGAGCGTGGCTGCCGATCGTGTTTGGCCATCGTCTCCTGTGTGGCGGAAGCGTATGGGAGTCGAACCCATCGACCGTTTGTCTAGAACGGTCCACCGGATTTGAAGTCCGGGAGGCCCACCGGGTTCCTAGACGCTTCCGGCACCGTAACTATCTGTCGCTTCAGCCGTCTGAGTGTACCATCGCCCCCTTTGAGCCGGCCGACTGTCGCCGTGAACCGACCTCGCGG
>WNFW01004866.1_pt1 | contig 14434 bp, 12 predicted proteins | sample 5400131 | NCBI WGS metagenome assembly WNFW01 (sample SAMN13153362, study PRJNA577476) | soil metagenome | isolation source: 20 cm soil or saprolite under grassland replicate 1 | place: USA:California | collected 2016-06-15 | reverse complement strand
CCCATGCAGAGGCCCCAGCAGTCTTCCGCGGTGACGCAGGCGGTCTGCGTGTTGTGCCATCTCAAGCGCGTCTGGGTTGAGCTCAATGATCGAGTTGACCCCTTCGGCACCCTGGTCTAGCGCCCTGATACGAGCCAAGTAATAATTGGTCAGTTCTACGGAGGTGAGCCTGCCCCTGGCCATCTGCTCCTGAAGTTGTGCGATGGTCGCTTCATTAAGACGTGTGGGGACTCCTGCTTGCGGCTCCGTTTGCGCTGTGAGAATGGGCACGGCGCTTGCTAGGACAACAAAAATCGCTTTGATCGTTTTCATAATTCGTTAGGACTGTTCGTTATCTATACACCTTTGCCAAGACCGCCACGAGCTTGTCAAGAAAGAAATCGTGACGGACGGCAACTGCGCGCCACAAAAGGCGTCGCGGACTGTCACATCCGTGGTTCTAAATCCACCGCATAGAATCGGCAGTTCTAATCCTTCAGTGCAGTCGTCGCTCCCAAACGCATCAATCGCACGCCAAGGCATAGCGCACCTGCATAACAGATAGCTGTGGACCGAGCCGAAAGTGGGCTGTGAAACGCAGCAGGTCAGGATTGTTCCTGTCCGAACTGCAGAGTGGTAATATTACCACTCTCATCATGAAGGGTCCGACTGATAGCGCGGCGGCGATTGATCTTGGCTACGACGTGATCGGTCGGCCGGCGTGCGTTGGGCTGTAAACCTTGCGTCGCTTCAGCTCCGTAAAAAAATAGCCGGATCCATGACAACGGGAATCTTACTGCAACGCGCTTTTTATGCACGAACAGGAATACCGATTGCGAGCCGCCCGCAACGACCTTTCACAATTGAACACTACATTATCTTCACTCAGTTGGAAAGGTCACGGCAGCGAAATTCAACAAGGTGTTTAAGAAAATGCGTGCGCTTTTCATTGACGAAATTTATATGCCGTGCTGGGCGCGCAATGGAAATTGAGCGACATAGATGGGCAAGCCCGCGAGGGCGAAGACGATGGACACCAACGTTGCGCTTTCGACTTCGGCTTGCGCTTAGAGGCGGCCTTCTCATCTAGGCCTCCAATCGGCACTAACACCTAAATTCGCGAAGCTAGGAATGCGCTTGCTCAGATGCGTTGCCTGTACGTTTTCGCGGGTCCTTCCCAGGTGTGAGAATGGTCGGCGAATGACTGTTGCATTTGTCTAGATGAATCGCCCCCTCTATGCTCCACAACAGGACATACGGCAACGCGAGGGCAAGGCGTTGCTGCCGAGCGCCTTGGCCCGATTAAACGGCAAAAGTGCTGTACATCAGCAGATCAATTTCGGAGCTAAGCATGAGTGCTCGGCAGCATTGTTGAAAATTGCCCAATCGGTGACGCAATACGGCGAAATAAAGCGAGTGAAGTGCATAAATTCGGCGTTCCACTGATGCCTGAATCCTATCCCTGAAGATTCCCTGGGCGCGTCAGGTCCTTGGCTTAGGGAGTCTCTCGGGAAAACAATGGAAGTCGAAACGACCATGCGCAGATCCAGTTTGAAGTAAACGTAATTCCAAACGGCGACCTCCAAACGACAGGCCGCTCGGGTGGGGCCCAAAATTCGCTCCTTTCGGTGCCATGCGGAGATGCACAACAGAATGCTCAACACGCGACCGCGTACACACAGCGTAAGTGTCTCAAAGATCAATTCTTGCGCCGTAAATCTGTCTCTTGTTGTGGAGCATACGAGGTACAATCCATCTAGATCGCGACGACAGTTGAACCAACCTGCCATGGCGTACGGGCTGTCGAAGGACCCGTCAAAGACCTGGAAAACCCGAGAACAAGGTATGGGAACTTTTCCGATACCGAAATAGTCCTGAGCGTTGCGAAACCGAACAGACCTATTCTGTGAGGAGGTGTAAAGTCCGCAGCGATACGGCCAGGACGCGCACCTAGCAAGAAGTCGTTCGACGTTTTGCTTTTCGGTTGGTCGCCCGTTTCAGCGGTCGCGGTGGCCCAGGGATCTGCTCGGGCTTAGCACGTATGATCGCCGCGATGCGCAGTTTGAATTCTTCAACAGTTTCGACCGGGCGCTGTTGTTTTCATTGCTCAACAGCTCCTCTGACGCTTGGTCATTCCATGTAGCTCTTTGAAAAGGCGTCCTGACGGGATGAGATGCGATGCATCCACCAAAAGCAAACAATCCAGCAGAGCATTCCGACGCAGCTCAGCACTAATGCTCTTGCGTCGAGATTTTACACGTTTAAGTGGGGTCACGATGATTGCTGTCGCGCTTGAGCGACGGTTCAAATTTCTGCTTCAAGGCACTGCCGCTCAGAGACGCCCTGTGAGGGCGAGGATTATAACAATTAGCAGGATTAACCCGAGTCCTCCACTGGGCCAGTATCCCCATCCGGAACTATACGGCCATGCTGGCAGCGCTCCGATCAAGAGCAAAATCAGAAGGATCAATAGAATGGTTCCCATGACTTCTCCTTTCTCAACTACGTTCGTCAGCGCGAGGCGTTTTGGACGGTTGACTGTGATCAACTAATAGGGTTTTGCCTGATGAGACCACCCTCCGCCGGCCCGACTGTGTATCACCGCCCGTGTCACTACACTCTCCAACACCAACGACGTTTGGCTACCTTGTTTCGTTCGAACTCGTCGCCCCGTGTGCCGGAGAGATTCGACATTTTTCCGGGGAACTCATCTGACGCGAATTCCCTCTTAATAGTTACGCCATATATTCGTCCGTGGCCGGAGTGACGACCTCAGGCCCTTCCTCGGTGACCAAAATGTTATTCTCGTAGTTTGCGCCGCCCAAACCGGGTGCCTCAATTCGACGCTCAAGCGCGAAGTACATACCAGGGCGGATTTCCAATGTAGAATCGCGTGTAATCCACGGCGGTCCCCAATCAAGACCCAGGGCGTGGCCCCAAGCGCCACTCATCGTGTGGCGAGGCTGACCGCGCCGCCGAGCGTACGCCGATTCGGCAAAAACCTCCTCACATCGGTCAGCGACCCATCCGAGGCGCTGTCCTGGTCGCAGGAGCTCAGTTCCGGCATTCACGCTGTCGCGTACCGCTGCCAGTAACTGTTGCTGTTCCTGAGTTGGCCTTGTGCCAACTACGCGAGACCGACCGAAGTCGAACAGATAACCGTAGACCGACCCATAAATGTCTAAACGGACCATGTCACCTGCCTCTATTTTACGACGACTGTACGCGGCCGGCTGAGATGGACTGAAGGTGTGCGCCCACGGGCCTGACGATAGACCCATGCCGTAGAACGCACCGCCGGAGGCGACGACCAGTCTAACCGCGGCGGCTGCCACTTCGGCTTCGAGGGCGCCAGGAACTGCCGCAGCCATCGCTGCATCTACAGCGGCCGCGCCGAGAGCACCAGCTTCCCGAATAAGTCGAATTTCTGACTCAGTTTTGATTGAGCGAAGGCTTGCACCGATGTCATCGGCTTCGATAATCCTGTGCGCCGCCAAGCGGCTCAATAGTGCCTCGCCCCACCGCCACGTAAGTGATTCACCGCCTAGCAAGCCGACATCTCCTCGGCTGCAGAAGGTTTGTTCAACCGCGGAGGCGAGACCGTCAACCACGTCCTCGGTAAACACGATATTATCGGCAATCGGTTCGGGAGCCTGTCGCCGCATAACGTCGAGAATCAAAGTAGATGGGCCATCCACCGGAAGCGCGAGTGCGCAATGCCCGCGGGCTCGCCATACTTCGGAAACGTCAGGGATGAACGGATAGTGTGTATAGAAGCCTGTAAGATAGTAAACTTCGGCATAATGATCCTGAGTAGAACCGCCTCGCGACCACACGATGATGCCGCAAAGTCCGTGGTCCCGCGCCGCATGCCGAGCGGTCGTTTGCCGGTTTTGGTACTCATCAGGTTCAATCATAGCGTCAGTCTTTAGAGCAGTTGAGCCCGAAGAGTAATACTAACATTATCGGTTGCCCTATTATCAAAATTCACGAGAACTGCAAAAGATGGAGTTCGAGAGCATATTTCGGCAGAATTGAGTCGGAGCGATTCTGCCACGTCGCCGCCGTAAGCCCTTCAATTCGGCGACTTTGTCGAGTTGAGTCGGATTGAGTCCAAATGATCAAAATTGCCTTTCCTCAATTAAGAGTCACTTGCTCTGCCAATTGAGCTAACGGTGCAAATACTTCTTACGAGGTAATGAAGAACCGGAAATTACCTATGCCCGTTCGATGCACAACGCGAAAATTCCGAGACAATTCGCGGCCGCGCCCATCGCATAGTTGCCATTTTCTCCGAATCTATCCGATACTTCCGGCATGTTAACGGTTTTGAACTTGGCGATCGGAATCACGTTCATCTACCTTCTATTTAGTTTCGTTGTCTCGGCGTTAAATGAGTTTTGGCTTACGTATCTAGACAAGCGAGCGGACTTTTTGAAGCAAGGTCTGGAACAGCTTTTGCAAGACCCTGAAAAGGTAAGGCAAGTGCTGGAACATGGTTTGGTAGATGCTTTATCCCGCTCAACCAATGGCATTCCATCGTATATTGGTGTAGAGCCCTTCACGGCTGCTGTACTGGACGTGATCAAGTCCGCTGACCCTAATACCATCCGCAAGATTTCCGATTTTCAGACAAGTATCGCTGCTCTACCGAACAGCAAACTCAAGCAGAGCCTGACGGCGATCTTGGATTCCGCCGAAAACGACCTCGCCAGCTTCAAGAAAGGCATCGGCGATTGGTATGAGCGTAGCATGGACCGGGTAACCGGCTGGTATAAGCGATACGCCCAGAAGTGGCTGCTTGGTCTTGCACTCGGGCTGGCAGTTCTTTGTAATGTGGACACAATCCATATTATCCGAGTCCTCTCCAGTAACCCGCAGCTTTTGGCGGACACGGTTAACCAGGCGGTAAATACTGTTAAAGCCGCCACGCCACAAGCGAGTGCCAGCTCCAGTACGGCACCGGCAATGGAACCTGCTCCCAATATTACGGAAGACGCAACGCAAGCCGTTAGTCGACTGGTGAACACCAGGGCACCTGTTTAGTGCGGTTCTCGGCTGGTTCTTAACAGGATTGGCAGCATCGCTCGGCGCACCATTCTGGTTTGATACACTGCAGCGTTTTATCAACGTTCGCAGCAACGGACGTTCGCCCGATGAAAAGGACATCGGGACGAAGGAAACGTCGTGAATACCTGATTAACGGCGCACACTAACATTGACTACAAAGCAGATCTACAAGCACCAAAGTGAGCAGAGGGACGCGGCGGACAGACTAACGACATCTGATAGCTTCGATGACCATGCCGTGTATGCATAGCTCGCCAGATTTGGTGAACATTCGGCTCGCTTCTAAGACGAACTGCACTTTTAGATTATACGCGAAGATGGCTAAAAGAATAGCAGGGAAGTTTCAGGAAGCTGGCGTTTTTTGTTTAGCAACTGAGATATAACAGGAACTGAAAGGAACTTGTGGCATCATTTACACCTCCGGAAGCTTCGGCCGGGTTATGTGAGAACGTGCCTTTCGACAGTGCTTCCGATACAGCAATAGATAATAAGGCAGCGTTTGACGCTTTCGATCAGACGCCACAGGGCAAAAACGATCCCAGTCAGTGCAAGGCCCTGCTCGCATTCCCTGATGGAACAATTTTCTGGAGTTCGAAGATGGCGATCGATGCAGATGGTCCGGCTGCTGGAGTCGGACGACTCAGCGGATCGCAATTGGATCCAGACACGGGTCAGAATGACACGACGCTTCACTTTTGCGACACAGATGAGGGCTTGCCAAGCGAGGCGGTTCCTTACATCGTCCTGCCTGGTGCCACGTTCAGAACTAATACCGGATTGGCGATTGGCGACGTGGCACTGGTCATCTTCAAAGACAAAATCGCTGCAGCGGTCTGTGGCGATATTGGCCCGTCGAAGAAGATTGGCGAGGGCTCCATTCGTTTGCATGAGGCCTTGCATCCGCCTGCGCCAGATCCGTGTTCGTTGCGTCAGCCTGACGGGAGTTGTAAGCGTATCCTTAACGCCAGCATTGAAGAGGACGTTCTATTCTTCGTATTCCCAAAATCCAGTTTCGGCGAGGAACTAACAGTCTCGAATTTAGAAACACTGGTGGCCGAGCGGGCGTTTGGCCTGTATAATAAGTTTCGCGGCGCAACGTGACGGCGAGCATGGAAATCCAGTCCCGCTTGTATTTTTCGGGAAACTCACGCACTGCCACGGTGAGCAGCCTAGCCCTGACAACTAACTAAGTTCTTGAACCACGCTTAATAAGCGGTGGAAAGAACTCCCGCTCGCAAACATGACAAGGCTTCTCTCTTAAAAATCATAAACACGCCGCTGCGAGTGGTGATCTTTTGACCAAGAGCGACCCGAGGAAATCTGCGCGGCATCGTGAAGCTAAAAACGCGAATTATGTTTAGATCATGCTCGCCGCTATTCCTTTCAATCGCTTTTTGGCCTGACAATGCCGAAGAAATAGATTACAAAACGCCGTGTAGTTTTAGTTAGGCGTATGGTTGCATGGCGAGTCGCTTTTTTCGTCTCGGCACTAGTACTGCCGACCATGTTTGCGCTCGCCACATCCAACTACGAGTACGGGCCTGATGAATATGTCACGGTTGCCAATGGCATCTCTCCTGACGAACGGTATGCGATCACCGCGCACGGCGGTGGGAAACTAGGCTACGACAACTTCCATTTGTATTTTACAGATGCGATGACCGGGAAAAACATTCGTCCGCTCGAGGAAATCGTAGAGACGCTTGATACCAGCGCCAATGCATTTTCCGCGAAGTGGTCGAGCGATTCCAAGCAGGTGATCATTATTTACAGAGTCGACAGGCATGCGCCGCTCAGAGCAGTTACGTATAGGGTGGCTGGTCGGCGCGCGCGCTGCACCAAAGGTCCCTTGGACGTCACCAGCGAGGAGCTCGTAAAGTACTGGCACGATCATTCGTCTGCGCCTGCAGCCAGCCCGAAGATATTTGGGATACCTCTTCACCGTGGCTAAAAGACCTAAGCCCGCAATTAACCGTTGGGTGAATTTACCAGCTCCGCATGAATCCGTTTTTCGTCTGACTCTGGGGTATAGGGGTTGGGCTTGTGATCTGGCTCGTGGAACACCAATCTCCCCAGCTCGCGTTTGTCCACGAGCTCACCGCATTTTTCCTTCTCATAGTATTTTGGTCGGTTAACGAGTATTTATCCTCGCCTGGGAAGCCGCACATTGTCATTAGCAACTTTGCCGCATCGAGAAGCAACGGGTGTTGAGGACCCCTTCGTCCAAAATTCCATAGCGTATTCGGTAGCGCTCGCCTATTGCCGCGAACGACGGTTGTCAATAGCCACTTGCTCTGCCAATTGAGCTAACGGAGCAAATCCTTTTTTACGAAGCCAATGGCTGCACAAACCTGTATTTCATACAGCTAAGAACGGTAGTAGATTGGCTAGTGAAATGTATCGTTGATCGAGGACTTCTGCGCGGTGCGGCGGGGCGAGGCTCGAAGGAATCGCATGATCGACGCCATTGAAGGCAGCAAGCCGATCGGACTTCAGATTGTTTTCTGGCGATTTCACACTGCGCCGATATCTACAACGTGCTGAATCTCAGAGAACCGGTAGCGAATGGTATTATGAAAGTATCAGGCATCCGCTCGCCTCTCGAATTTCGCGTTTTCCACATTAATGGCATTGCGTTACACGTCGTTTTTGCCGGGCCTGCAAACGGTAAACCGTTAATATTCCTCCACGGTTTTCCCGAGTTCTGGTTCGCTTGGCGCCGCCAGATTGATCACTTCGCCTCGTCCGGCTATCGCCTTATCATACCAGACCAGCGCGGTTACAACCTAAGTGACAAACCTGCCTGCATTGCTAGCTATTGTATCGACCTGCTCGCTAAAGATGTGGTCAGCATCTTGGATAACGTAGCGGGTTCAAAAGCCTTCGTGGTCGGGCACGACTGGGGAGCTGCTGTTACCTGGTACTTGGCTGGCCGATATTCGGAAAGAATTAGCCGCGCCGCGATGCTGAGCGTCCCCCACCCTCGCATTTTCACAAAGAACCTTATGACAAACCCGGCGCAGTTGCGGAGGAGCTGGTATATGTTGTTTTTTCAGCTTCCCTGGCTACCTGAATGCATTCTCCGAAGGCGAGACTGGGCGCTGCTGGTTCGGGTGCTGCAAAATACTTCCCCTCCTGGCGTCTTTTCTGATTCTGATCTCGAGCAGTATAAGGAGTCGTGGGCTAGGAAGGACGCGCTGACAGCGATGCTTAACTGGTATCGAGCGGCACTATTGCATCCGTCGAAGCTCGCGTTGAATTGCGAAGCTTCGCGCGTGAAAGTGCCGGCACTCCTCATTTGGGGAAAAAACGATCAATTCCTGGATCACGCAATGGCCAGAGAGAGTCTTCAGTACTGTGACGATGGACACCTTGAGATGCTTGAGAGTGCGACTCATTGGGTCCAACACGAGCAGCCCGCACAGGTTAATAACTTGCTATCCCAATTCTTTGCTTAACTAGGAATGGTAGCTAGCTCGCCATGATCCAGGTTTGGTGCGGAGCATTCAACAGCATCAAAGTCAGACTGCCTTTTGGCACCGCATTTCTTCGAATATCAAACTGCGTGGCTCCCCCACATGTGTTAAAGCGAATCGGCGCTAAGCATTTCGGTTTGATGAGTCACTAGCTTTGCAGCATGATTGGGTTTCGGCAGAGCGGCACAAACTAAAGAAGAGAACGGAAAATGTGGTTTGAGCTCATTCTTGCCGCTGCGTTGGTAATCCTGTACGTGGCCTTCTCGGCCTGGCATTCCCAAGGAGCGGGTAAGCTCACTCAAGCGGAGATCGATCGATACCTGGCGATTATCGAAAAGCTGCCGCTGCCCGAGAAACGAGTTCAGGCGTTCATTGCCCGCCTCCGCCCATGGGCTGAGGCCGATGATGGAAAGCCAGTCCACATGTTCAACCTCATCCATTTCTTCACCAAGCTGCAGACGTTTCCCGGCGCGCCGGAGTTCGAGGGAACGCCCGAACAGGCCAACGCACGCTATGAAAAGAGCCTGATGTGGCTTTGGTTGAGTCACGCGTCCTATCCGACCTTCATCGGAGCTCCCCAAGCCAAAAACCTAATTAACATTCAGCCGGAGAGAACCTGGTGCAATATGACTGTCGTGCGCTATCCTAGCCGTCGGATATTTTTGAAACTCATTTCCCACCGTACCTATGCGCCTCTCGCACCTTACAAGTTCATCGCGTTGGAGCTTGACTTGGTGCCGGTCTCGAGAGGCACGGTCGTACCCGACCTTCGCTGGTTCGTAGGCGGCGGATTGGCAATCATTTTCCTGCTGGTCGAGTGGATACGCCTCGCCGTGTTCCGATGACCAGCTACGCTTTGTGCTCCACGTGTGCGGCGGTCGTCGTCCGCGGCGCTCCTGCTGAAGGGACAAGATGCCGAGCGCTTTCGAACTCCCGCGCATCCTCGGGAGTGCCTGGTTACTTTCTTACGCGGCAGCTCGTTTGCGCGCGATGGCGTCCAGAATCCGCTTCCGTAAGCGAAGGGATTTTGGCGTCGCTTCCACGTACTCATCGAGTTCGATGTATTCGATGGCGCGCTCCAGCGTCATTCGGAGCGGCGCTTCAAGTTGTATTCCTTTACCTTCGCCCTGGCTGCGCATGTTGGTAAGGTGCTTTTGCTTGCATGGGTTGACTGGCAAATCTTCGGGACGCGCGTTTTCCCCCACAATCATTCCTTCATAAATGTCCTCCTGCGGGCCGATGAAAAGTCGGCCGCGCTCCTGAACATTATTTAATGCGTACGCAGTACTCAACCCGGATTCCATCGACACCATTACGCCGCGGCCGCGTCCGCCAATCTCGCCTTTGAATGGCGCATATTGGCGGAAGAGATGACTCATGAATCCCTCACCGCGAGTTAGGTTCACCAGGTCGGTCTCGAATCCGATCAAGCCGCGCGTCGGAATGATCGCTTCGATTGATACACGCGAGGCGTGATGATCTATCGCAACAATTTCGCCTTTGCGATTGGCAATAGATTGCAGGATTTGGCCGAGATTTTCATCAGGCAGATCGACATACAAATTTTCAAGCGGCTCGAGCAGCTCGCCGCCCTCACCTCGGTTTAAGATCACTTCGGGCCGAGACACCATGAGTTCGTAGCCTTCGCGACGCATCTGCTCCACCAGGATAGCAATTTGCATTTCTCCACGCGCACTGATCTCGAATGCACCTGCTGTTTCGGTGTCGCTTACTTGAAGCGAAACGTTGCCTCGCGTTTCACGAATCAGTCGTTCGCGAAGATGCCGTGCAGTCACGAATTTTCCGTCGCGCCCCGCAAACGGCGAATCATTGACTAGAATTTGCATGCGAATTGTTGGCGGATCGATGTCGACGAACTGAAGCGGCGCACGCTGCTCGCTATCCGTCAGTGTTTCGCCGATGTAAACGTCCTCAAAGCCAGTGACCCCAACGATGTCACCGGCGCTCGCCTGCTTTATCTGTACTTGCTCTAATCCCGTGTAGGTGAAGAGCGCAGTGACTGTAGCTCGTTCGGCGCAGCCGTTCCGATGAATGCAGACGATCGAATCGCCGACGGCAACGCACCCGCTTACAATGCGTCCGAGCGCAATCCGGCCAAGGTAATCGCTGTAATCCAAGTTCGACACGAGCATTTGGAAAAACAGGTCGCTTGAGATTTTTGGCGGCGGCACATCTTTCACGATCGCCTCAAAAAGCGGTGTCATATCCTGCTTGTGTTCGTGCAACTCGCGAACGGCAAATCCGTTCTTCGCGCTTGCGTAGACGATTGGAAAATCGAGCTGCTCGTCGGTTGCTTTGAGCTCGACAAAGAGATCGAAAACCATGTCGACGACTTGATGAGGCCGTGCGTTTTCTCTATCGATCTTGTTAATGACAACGATCGCCTTAAGTTTGTTTTCAAACGCCTTGCGCAAAACAAAGCGCGTCTGCGCCTGCGGCCCGTCGTTGGCGTCGACCACTAACAGTACGCCGTCCACCATTTTCATGATGCGCTCGACTTCGCCGCCGAAATCGGCGTGGCCTGGTGTATCGACAATGTTGATTCGATACCCGTTCCACTCAATCGCGGCGTTTTTCGCGCGAATGGTTATTCCTTTCTCACGTTCGAGATCCATCGAATCCATTACGCGCTCTTCGATCTGCTGGTTGGAACGAAACGTCCCTGATTGGCGCAGTAATTGGTCCACGAGCGTAGTCTTGCCGTGATCGACGTGGGCAATAATGGCGATGTTACGGAGCTTATTCATTAACAGAGGGTTTCCTCGAGCTGGCGAGCCGCCAACAGTATGAAATAGAACACTTGAGTCAAATGTGATCGACGTGAACGCAGCCGTCAGCCGCTCGTGTGCGGATTACGCGGGAAAGCATTGATCTCCTGTGACAACGATAACATCGGCTATTGTTTCAACTCCTTTCTTACGGCTCTTTGCCGCCTCTCATGCGAAATACATCCGTAGTCCAATTAAACATACTTCTATGAATACCCCCGATTCAGATCAGCAAAACGAACAAACTTCGCAGTCCTCCGAGAACATCGAAATTCCACCGATTCCAAAACAAACTGCTGGTGCCGTCGCCGGAGCGGCGGTCGGCAGTATCGCGGGTCCGATTGGCGCGATTGTTGGTGGAGTGGCCGGCGCTCTTGCGGGAAAAGCTGCCAAAGCTCGACGCGTCAAGCAGGCGAGTGCGAGAACTCTCCGGAAGGTCGTTAGCAAGGCTAAAAGCGCGAAAGGAACGGCGAAACGTCAATTAACCACAAGCTCAGGCAAACGGTCGCGCACAAGTGGTGCCCGTTACCGCAGCACCGCCAAACGACGATCCTCGAATCAAACGAAGGTGGCAAAATCACGCAACAAAGCGCTAACTCGGCGAGGATCTTCGTCGTCGCGCGCCTCTCGAAACCGCGGAGGCAGTCGGAAAAAACGACACTAGATCTTTATCGTCGATTTTGCTTCAAGTCACACCGACAACAGTCATACGCGCGGAACTCGCGCACGTTTTTTAGTTCAGCCATCGCGAACGTGGTAAACACCGGCTCCGTCACGCAAAAACCTATTGAGATCTATGTCTCGTCGCCTTGGAGCAAGAGGGGTAAATCAACCGTGCCTATGAGGCAAGACCGACGATGGGTATTTCTGAGAAGTCTGATAAAGAAGGTCATTGATGAGTGCCACTCGCGCGTCCACGCATCACCCGGTGAATACAAGCTGGACATTCGGCTTCATCGTTTGCGAGGACGACAGGGCATGAACCTGCTTTTAACGTTACGCGACCGGATTGAACGCGCAGATGCTCTCGTGATGGATCTCGCCGGTCATAATCCTAACGTATTGATCGAAGTCGGAATGGCTCTCGCGATGTATAAAGGAGAATCAGGCGCTCTAATTATCTTGAAGCCAAAGAACGAGCCGTGGCCCAGTAATCTTCAGGGAATAGTCTATTGCAACTATGACAAATCGCTGCGGCGAGGATTAGAAGACCAAGCAGGATTTCGTGCCGCGCTGCGGACACGCGTTCTGAAGGTCGCGAAGGACAGGCGGATGCTCAGTGCCCAGGCAAACGAGACTTAATTTAACCGGCAACTGCAAGTTCGGCACACGCGGCCTAACGAGTAAAACTGTTTTGCTACCTAGTGCAAATCTCCCCAATTCTGTTGCAGAACGACATGGGCCTCTGCGGTCGGATTTGATGATACGTAACAAAGGCGAACGATCATCGTCTCAAAGGTCGGCGGCCAATGGCCCCGCTCTGTAGCTCATGGATGTGGAAAGTCTTGCCAAGATGTGCACGCGAAATTACAAGTCGTCGTTTTCGTAAGCAGATAATTGCCTGGAGAAAAGATTATGGTCGTACGGCCATTCGTTTTGTCTTAATCGTGACAGTCGCGGTTTTCGCGGCGGCGAACGTTGTCGCGAGCAAGCGCCAGTCGGCCGCCGGTCCGGATTACAGCCCAATGCGGGTGGCGAGGAAGCAGCGGTCAATCGGGTGGTTGACGGCGTCATGCAGCCCTACGTGGCACAACGTTAACGCATGGGCGGTGGCCACAGATGGACCCGATCTCCTCATTTGGGAACGATCGTGGCGGTTTCGCTGCACGGCCATCGCTACTTCTTTTCATATGGAACGGCTACCGACGGGGGCGCTCCGTTCACGCGCGAAGCCCTCTTGGAGATCGGCTCCTGCACCAACACATTCACCACTATGCTATTGGCGCTGCCTATCAACGGCAACCAAATCGTCTCTGACTCTCCCGCTCAAAAATACATGTCCATCGGCTACACGCTCGGGGCGCAGCAGCTGACACCGCTGGAGCTGGCCGACTTCACCTCGGGAATGCCGGACGACCCGACCGACCTGGCGCGCGCGCTCCAACGGCGAAGCATCGAGTACTACACGATGAAAGACTTTCTCGCTTGGGCTTCGAACTAAGAACCGAGCACCCGATTGCCTGCGCCCTATAAGTACTCCAATGCAGGAATCGGGCTGCTCAGCTACCTGGTCGCGACCGCGAGCGGCAAAACCTGGGAAGATCAGGTGAATTCTGAGATCCTCCAGCCGCTGGGGATGGCCGACACGACGCTGCGGCCCACGCCTGAACAACGGAAGCGCCTGGCACAAGGACATAACCGTGCAGGCCAGGATGCGCCGCAATGGCCGGTCTTCGCATCGTACGCTGCCGGCGGACTGCGCTCGACAGCACATGACATGATCAGCTTTGGCGAAGCCAATCTTGGCCGTAAAGAAGTGAATGGAAAACCGGATTCCGCTGAATTGATCGCGGCCGTGCAGCTGGCGCAGAAGCCGATCTACCCGATTCCGAATGGCAACGAGCAGGCGATGGCTTGGGTGAACAATATGGGCGGAGCCGATCCCGCGATTCTGAAGAATGGAGGAACAGCAGGATTCGGCAATGGGATCACAATTATCCAACTAAGAACGCGGTCATCTTCATTACCATGAACCAGATCGGAGCTCAGCCTGTTGCGAAAGGGATTGAGATCCTCCGGTGCCTGCCGTAGTCCTCCTGATTCTGTGCGTGAAACCCCAGCCCAGATTAAGGTTCACAGCGCCGTTTTTCTGATTCGTGTGTTGTTGAGCGGTAACGCCCGCGACATTTATTGTGCGGGCGTTGTGCTTTTCAATCTTCGTCGCCGAAATTCCATCGCGCAAAGTGCGGCGATGGTAAGCAGGTCGCTGATGATGTGCGTGGCCTTCACGCTTCTGAAAGTAGCGGGCGTAAGAGTCGGCTCGAGCAGATCGCGTACTTGCTTGGAGGGAATAGCGGCGGCGCCAGAATCAAATTGTTTGATCGCTTCAAGCGCGGCGAAGCGTTGCGCGGTAGTGTCTTTCATCGCACCGAGATTTTCATAGGCAAACAGGGCGAATAA
>WNFW01006013.1_pt1 | contig 14438 bp, 15 predicted proteins | sample 5400131 | NCBI WGS metagenome assembly WNFW01 (sample SAMN13153362, study PRJNA577476) | soil metagenome | isolation source: 20 cm soil or saprolite under grassland replicate 1 | place: USA:California | collected 2016-06-15 | reverse complement strand
GGCATGCGGGATGTCCGGGTCGTCGCCGCGGAATCCGAGCAGATGGTGGCGGCTCTCAAGAACCGCGGCGTGCCCGTTACCTACGTCACCTTTCCCGATGAGGGACACGGTTTCGTGCGGCCGGACAACCGGCTCGCGTTTTATGCCGTCGCCGAGGCCTTTCTGGCCAAGCATCTCGGCGGCCGCAGCCAGCCGATCGGACATGATCTCGCCGGCTCAACGCTCAAGGTCGAAACCGGTGGCGAGTTGGTGCCAGGACTTTCCGGATAAGTCGCGGGGCGCGGGCGGCTCAAGCGCGAACGCGCCGGCTCACGCCTTGCGCAGCGCAAAATGCGCGCCGCAGAATGCCATCAGCGCGCCGAGGCACAGCGCCGCGAGACCTGCGAGTACGCCTGAAATCGTCGGGATCGGACTTGGCGCGGAAGCCGCCTGGCCCGCGCCCGCCAGCACCAGCACCCCGACGCCGATCAGGAACTGCCGCATCCGTTGCGGAATTTGTCCGGACACCGCGCTGTCCATCAGGGTTGCGGTGAAATAGCCGCCGGAGAACCCGACGGTTGCGAGCAGCCACCACGCCACGGCGGCTCCCGCGGGCATGAATTCGCCGGTATCGGATCGCCACAGGCCGCCGAGATCGAGGCCATAGCCCGCGCCCAGCATGTGCACGGCAAGCGCCAGCAGCACGCCTGACACCATGGCGCCCGCGAGGATCAGGCGGCGCGGAAAATAGGTCGTCTCGGCCATGGTGCGCTTGTAAGGTAAAGCCCGCGGTGGGCGCAAGCCGGCGCAGAAAGTTCACGTGATTTTTTGAGAAAGGCGCGACGCATGACGATCGGTCTTCTGGCGCTGATATCAGCTGCGATCTTCACCGGTGCGGCGCTCTATGTGAATGTCGCCGAGCAACCGGCCCGGCTGCTGCTGGACGACCGCGCGCTGCTCACTGAATGGAAACCCTCCTACAAGCGCGGCGCCGCGATGCAGGCGCCGCTCGCGCTGGTGGGTTTCCTGTTTGGGTTGATCGCGTGGTGGCAGGTTTCCCACCCCGGCTTTGTGATCGGCGCCCTCCTGATAGTCGCGCCCTGGCCGTGGACGCTGATCGGCATCATGCCCACCAATAATGCGCTGCTGGCGACCGAAATCGATAGAGCGGGGCCGCCGACGCGGGCGCTTGTCGTCAAATGGGGCACACTCCATGGTGTGCGTACCGGATTGGGCGCACTGGCAACGGCCGCGTTTTTTTGGGCATGTCAGGCGACGACATAAGAGCACGCATTTTGCCGATGACGATTGATTTGCCGAACGAAGCGGCCACAGGTTTACATTACGCCTACAAGGCGTCGCTGATTGGCGCGGCGCATCGGTTCGAGCTGACGGACGATGGATTGGGCTGGCAGATCGGCGGCAAGTCCGGGGTCTGGCGCTATGCCGATATCGCTGGCGTCCGCCTGTCGTATCGGCCGGTGTCGATGCAATCGCGGCGCTTTCGCGCCGATATTGAAAATGCCAACCGCCAGCAGATCGCCGTTCTCTCGACCAGTTGGCAGACCGTCGCGCTGATGGCGCCGCAGGATCGGGATTACCGCGCCTTCATCATGCAGTTGCACGCACGCCTGAAAGCGCGCGGAAGCAAGGCCATGCTGATCGGCGGCATCGGCCCGAAAACCTATGCCGCTGGAGTAGCGTTGCTGGCGCTGGTAGGGGTTGCGATATCCGGGCTTCTGGTGCGCGCGATCTCAACCGGCGAATGGGCGGGGGCGTCGTTTCTGGTCGGCTTTGCCGTACTGTTTGGCTGGCAGATCGGCGGTTTTGTCATCCGCAACAGGCCGCGGGCCTATACATTCGAGCAGTTGCCGGAGACGCTGCTGCCCTAGCAGTTCTTGTTCTGGAATAGAAGGAAACCAGCATGAAACACCGACGGCTCTGGCTTGCAGCAATCAGTGCAACAATTCTTGCACTGATGATCCCGGGCGCAGCCGTTGCGCAGGACCGCTCGATCACCGTCGCCTCGACAACCTCGACGGAGCAGTCGGGCTTGTTCGGCTATCTGTTGCCGCGGTTTAGCGGCCCGACCGGCATCGCCGTCAAGGTCGTCGCGGTCGGGACCGGACAGGCGCTTGATATCGGCCGGCGAGGCGATGCCGACGTGGTGTTTGTTCACGACAAGGCGGCGGAGGAAAAGTTTCTTCTCGAGGGGTTCGGCGTTCGGCGGTTTGACGTGATGTACAATGACTTTGTCATTGTCGGTCCGAAAGCCGACCCGGCGCATATCGCCGGCAGCAAAGATGTCGCGGCTGCGTTGCAGGCCATCGCCGCCGCCAAAGCGGCGTTCATTTCGCGCGGCGACCGTTCGGGGACGCATGAAGCGGAATTGCGGCTTTGGAAGCAGGCCGGAATCGATCTCGGTACGGCGAAGGGCGGCTGGTATCGCGAAATCGGGCAGGGCATGGGCGCGGCGCTCAACATGGCCGCTGCGACCAACGCCTATGTTCTGACCGACCGCGGCACCTGGCTGGCGTTCAAAAACCGCGGCGAGCTTGCGGTTCTGACCGAGGGCGACCGGCGGCTGTTCAACCAATACGGCGTGATGCTTGTAAACCCGGCCAGGCATTCGAATGTGAAGGCGAGCGAAGGGCAGGCCTTCATCGACTGGCTGATCTCAGCGGACGGGCAAAAGACGATCGCCGACTACAAGGTCGGCGGCGAACAGCTATTTTTCCCCAACGCGTCCCGCTAGCAGGAATGCCACGCCGCTGACGATAACGCTCAAGGAGAGCAGGATCAGTCCCAGTCCAAGCGCCAGCGCCAGTTCGCCCTTGCCCGTTTCCAAAGCGATGGCCGTCGTCATGGTGCGCGTATAGCCGCGAATATTGCCGCCGACGATAATGATTGCGCCGACCTCGGCAATGGCGCGGCCGAACGCGGCAAGGAATGCGGTCAGCAGAGAGGTGCGGCCGAGCTGAAACAGCAATTCAATGCTGCGAAGCTTTGACAGGCCGTCGATCCGCATCAGGTCGGCGTATTCCGCCCACAGCATCGCGGTCGGACGATGCACCAGCGCGACCACGATCGGCGTGGTAAGAGCGACCTGGGCGATGATCATCGCCGACGGCGTGAACAACAGCCCGGCAAAGCCGAACGGCCCGGTACGCGACAGCATCAGGTAGATCGCCAATCCCGCCACCACCGGCGGCAGGCCGAGCAAGGCATTGGTCAACACGACGATCGCGTGCCGGCCGCGAAACCGGCTGATGGCCAATACTGCGCCGAAGGGGGCGCCGATCGCCATGGCGATCAGGCTCGCCGACAGGCTGACCCGCAGCGACAGAGCGACGATGCCGATCATTTCAGAATCGAAGCTCGCGATCAACGAAAGGGCGGCAACAATGGCTTGCGCAAAATCATGCATGCCGCCTTTTAGCGGCCTGCCCCGGAAAGGGCCATCGGGCCGAGCGGGAGAGGCGGGAAAAGCGCAATCACGCAACCAAGCGCAATCAAATGTGACTTCGCGATGCCGCCGGCGCACGGCATCGTAACAGCGCTTGTTCTAGCTCTCACGTCATTCCGGGCCGCATCGCAGATGCAAACCGGGAAATCCATGGATTCCCCGATGTGCAATTGCACATCTGAGGTCTGGTCCGGAGCCTGTCATCGGGCCGCCGCTCCGCGCGGACCCGTTGGGACCATCCCGGAATGACGTCCTGCTTTTAGGGCTCGCTCGTGGAATGATTTGCGTTAATTTTTTCAGTCGAGGCGAACGTGGAAGATCGATACACAAGATTGCCGACGGAGGCCGAAATTGCCGCGATCAATGCACGGCATTTGATCTCCACGCCGATCAAGCCCGCCGATCTCCTGTTCGTGTTCGGCACCCGCCAGGATGTTGGGCGGCGTGTGGATGAAGCCGTCAGGCTCTGGCGCGAGGGTTTTTGTCGAAGGCAGCGATGGTGGCACGCGGCATTCCGCCTGATCGCATCCTAGAGGAACACCGCTCTACCAACACCGGCGAGAACGTCATCTTCTCGCTGCCGATCCTCGACGCCGCGCTGGGCCTGGCGAATATCCGCAGCGTGATCTGCCTCGGCAATAGCTGGACCGCGCGCCGCTATCCGATGACGCTGCACCGGCATTGGCCGGAGGTGGAGAAGATGCTGATCACCGTCGACGGCTTCGAGACGCCGCTTTCGCTCTGGCATACCAATCCCGAGTTCCGAATCCGGATTCTTGCCGAATGGGACAAGATCGAGCCCTACAAGGCAAAAGGATTTATCGCGGAGTGGCCGGTGGTCGCCGGGGCTCCGCCTTGCGGGGCACCGACGCTGCCGTAATCGTCGCCAACCGCGTCATGGCCTTGTCCGCTGCCCCGTCGCGTGCCCGGTCGCGCAGCGTGACCGAAATACATCACCCGTTGGGATAGGACCGGAACGACCTGCCGTATCCACAATTCGGTGGACGCGGATTTCGTGGGCAATCGGTATGTTGAATGCTCGACAATGAGAATCCTGCCCCATTACCGCCAAAGGCGGCGTCCGCGTGGCGTTCTGAGACGACCTGGCGCAACACAACTTGATGGAGATGGCGCAACGAGATCGATCGACTAGTCTATTGGAAAATTGATCGGCCAAATCCTTTCGGAAATTGCACGTATTGCTGCGGTGCTCCAAGAAATCTTGGAATGAGTATGGCGTCACATCGACAACCGGCCTCCAGCCCTGTTGCGTCGGCAAGTATGTCCCATGATCGGCAAGCGCTGAGCGATCTGATCGGCGTGGTTTACGACGCCGCTATCGATCCCGGCCTTTGGGACAGCGCCATCGAAAGAATCACCTATTTCGTTGGCGGCGTCCGATCCGCGCTTTTCTCCAGGAGAGTTGGCACCCAGCAATTCACCATTCCGCATCGCTTCGGAGATCAGAGGCCGGTGCCCGTCGCGCTGCGTCCGGAGATGAATTCGCTCGGGGAGCGGCACTTTCTCGGTGACCTTGAACAGCCGGTCGCGGTCACCGATTTGACGCCTTTCGGTGAACTTTCCCAGACCGAATTGTATCGTCAATGGGCCGAGCCGCAGGGGCTGGTCGATTTCGTAAGTGCGGTGCTCGACAGGTCTGCCATCAGGGTGGTCATATTCGGGGTTTTCCGCCATGAGCGGAACGGCATTGTCGATGACCAGGCGCGCCGGCGAATGAGGTTGATCGCGCCGCACATCAGGCGTTCCGTCCTGATTGGCAGAATGTTCGAATTCAAGGCCGCGGAAGCCGCGACCTTCGCCGATACGCTCGATGGGCTCAGCGCCGGCATGTATCTCGTCGATGCCGAAGCGCGCATCATTCACGCCAATGCCGCCGGCCATGCCATTCTTGCCGCACGCGATATCCTGCGTTCTGCCGGCGGGCGGCTGGTAGCCAGCGATGGACGGGTCGACCGGACCTTGGGGGACGTTTTTGCCGCCGCCGGCCAAGGCGACGCGGCCCTCGGCATCAGGGGGATCGCGGTGCCGCTGGTGGGAAGGGATGGCGCCCGCTACGTTGCCCATGTGCTGCCTCTGACTTCAGGGGCGCGCCGCCGCGCCGGCATCGCCTACACCGCCGCTGCGGTTCTGTTCATTCGCCGTGCGAGTTTGGTGGCCTCTTCGACCACGCAAGTCATCGGCAGCACGTTCAACTTGACGCCGGCCGAACTGCGCGTGTTGCTGGCCATCGTCGATGTTGGCGGCGTTCCGGAAATTGCCGAAGCCTTCGGTGTCGCGGACTCGACGGTCAGGACGCATGTCCGACGCCTGTTCGAAAAGACAGGTACCTCCCGGCAGGCCGATCTCGTCAAGCTCGTTGCGGGTTATGCGACGCCGCTGGCGGACTAAACGCGATCGGGATTGCGGGGACACTAGTGGACTGCACCCCGTAACCCCGTAAGTGAGACACGCTAATTTCTGTGACAGGTTGTTTTGCATTTTGGGTTTAGGAGTTTTGGGCTAGCGCGTAGTTGGTTTCGAATTCGAGTGGCGGGCGGTAACCGAGGGCGGAGTGGAGACGCTCGGTGTTGTAGATGGTGTCGATGAAGACGGCGATGGAACGTCTTGCGTCTTCGAGGTTCTTGAAGCTGCGGCCATCGATACCGGCATCGACCATTGGTCGGGAGCGTTGGCAATGCTCTCATTCAGTCGAATCGAAATCTTCTTCCTTCGATTTCAACATCCCGGCCAGCGTGCGCAGACCGGCATCGAGTTGCCCGATCGGAGGTGCGGCCAACGCCAGCCGTATGGCATTCGGCGCGTGGCCCGGAGTGACCGCGAAAGTCGTCGAGGGCGTCAAAGCGATATCGCGACGGGCGGCGGCGGCGACCAATGTTTGCGACCGCCAGTGCGGCGGCAATGTCAGCCACAGATGATATGATTTGCTGTTGGCCTGCATTTCGAAGCCGGAGAGGCAGGCGGCGGCAATTTTCTGGCGTTGCGCCGCATCGATCCGCTTCAGTCGCACCAGTTCGGCAGCGGTCCCGTCGGCCATCATCTGCTGCGTGGCCGCGAACGCAAATCCCGACGCCGTCCAGCCTCCCGAGCGCACCGAGGCAATGATGTTCTCGCGCAAACGAAGCGGGGGGACGACAAAGCCGAGCGACAGCCCGGGCGCTACTTTCTTGGAAAGGCTGTCGAGCATCACGCAGCGATCCGGGGCCTGTGCGGCCAGTGGCGGTTCGTCGTCGAGAAATCCGTAGACCGAATCCTCGATGACGGTGAGATCGAGCTTCTCGACAACGCGCAGCAGGTCGGTGCGCCGGGATCGGGGCATGGTGATGCCCAAGGGATTTTGAATGATCGGTTGAAGGTACAGCGCCGATAGATGTGCTTCGCGGTGCGCCTTCTGCACGGCGTCCGGCCGTATACCATTTTCGTCCATGGCCAAGGGCACCAGCGTCACGCTGAGCCGCGCAGCGATGCCCTTGATGAAAGGATAGGTCAAGGCCTCGACACCGCAGCGTCCGCCGGTCGGGACCACCGCCGCAAGCGCGGCGGCGATGCATTGCCGGCCATTGGCGGTGAACACCAGTTGTTCCGGCTTCGGCGACCAATCCCGGTTCTGACGGGTGAGATAATCGGCGGCGATATTTCTCGCCGCTTGCGTGCCGATACTGGTCGCTTGTCTCAACGCGGCATCAAGCGCCTCCGGCTGGTTCAATCCGGCCAGGCTCTTTGCGATCAGGACCGATTGCTTCGGCAGAATGGGATAATTGAATTCGAAATCAACGCGCGCGCCCCGCGGCTCGGTCGATGCGGCTATCCCGTGCCGGGCTTCCCCGGAAACGAAAGTGCCGCGTCCGACTTCGCCGACCACAAGACCGCGGCGCAGCAGTTCGGTGTAGACGCGGCTTGCCGTGGAGACGGCGATTTCGCGCTGATAGGCAAATGTGCGCTGCGGCGGCAGGCGATCGCCGGATTTGAGCGCGCCTTTGGCGATCTCTTCGGCAACGGCGTCGGCGAGTTTCAGATATTCAAACTTCGACATTATTGCACCGAGAGCAATGTTTTTCTTGCACCGAGACATATACAGGATCAATTCTGTGCAATCAAGTTCGCCGTTGCACTGAGGAAAGCGAAAGCAATCCGAAGTCGTCGAGGGGAGCAGGCGCGGGAGAGCGGCGTTTGCGCCAAGGGCACCCTTTTGCCCGGCGGACGCCAACTGGAGCACGGAGATGACCTCGATTTCCTCAAGAACAGCGCCGGCTACGATCGCCCCACTAGCCGGATTGATCCGCCGAATCGGTATTTGGGGCAACCTCCTGGTCGCCTATTTTGTACGCCGTGCCGCCATCAAGGCGCTTCAGCAACTGGACGATCGGGGACTGCGCGATCTCGGGTTGAGCCGCTGTCAGATTGAGACAGCGGTCAGCGGGCTTGCGAATGCCGAATCAGAGCTGGGCCGGCTCCGGTGACTTGCCTCATCCGATCCGATCGGGTCATTGGCGCGACACGCATCCCGAACTCATCGGAACGGCGGGGGAACAACGTCCACGTGACGCTCGCCATCGACCATCGACCGAACCAGATCCGCCAGCCTGCGTTCCCAAAGCCTCGCCCTTCGTCGGATTGATCGGAGACTTTGCGGGGCTTCGCCGCGCGTGGGATGATGCCGCTCGTGCACCGTTCCACATTTCGGGAGGCGCTAGTGCCGCACCACCAGCACCGAGCATTTGGCGTAGCGCACCACATGGCCGGCATTGGAGCCGAGAAAATAGGTCCGCATCGCCGGCCGGTGCGAGGTCATGACGATCAGGTCGGCCTTCATCGCCGCCGCTTCTTCGAGGATTTCGTGATAGATGCCGCCCTGCCGCACCACGGCGGAAATGTGCTGGGCATCGATGCCGGATTCCCGCGCCACGATCGCGAGCGCCTCCTCGGAGGTCTGGCGCTGCTGGCTGTCGAAATCGGCCGGGACATATTCCGCCAGCATCACCGGCGTCATCGGCAGCACGTTGAGAAGGCGTACCGCGCCGCTCCAGGTCTGCGACAGCGTCGCCGCCGTCGCGATCGCGGGTTTCGCCAGATCGGTATCGGCCAGATCGATCGGCACGAGAATGGATTTGAACATCTGCGCCTCCGTTGGTGCAGCCAACGTAGCACAAAATGCGGCGACGGGGCGGATGGCCCGCTTAATCGCCGGACGTTTGCTTCAAAAGCTTCGGGCTGACGAACAGCACCAGCTTGCCGCGACGGAACGCCACGTCGTCCCAGTCGTCGATCGCAAAGTCGAATACGGCAAGACCCGAAGTCGGCAGGTTATCGGCCAGCGCCTTGCGCCTCGCGGCGTCGCCGCTGCCGGTAAGCGCAAGCGCCAGTTCATGCATTCCGGGATTGTGCCCGACCAGCATCAGCCGCCGCGGATCGGTTGACGATTCCATGCGGATGCTCTGCAGGAGCTCGGAGGGGTCGGCTCCATAAAGTTCAGGTAGAAGTTCGACGTGCGGCGGCGGAGCCTGATGTTTCATCGCCTCGCGGGCGATCTCCCAGGTCTGGTAGGCCCGGACCGCGGGCGAAACCAGCACTCTATCGGGAAAAGGCGGGTGCCGGCCGATCCAGCCGCCGATCTCCTTGGCGTCGTTTCGGCCACGTCCGTCCAATCGCCGGTCCTGGTCGCGACCGCTTGGTGCGCCGTGTTCGGTCTTGGCGTGACGCAGCAGCATCAAACGGCGCATGGCGGTCTCGATTCGTTTCAGATCCGGGAGATTAATGTACAGGCTGAGGCTCAGGACAAGGTGACAAGCGACTGATCGGTCCGTAAGAAAACGATATGAGCGAGACTTCTACAAGCACGGCCACGGGAATTGATGGTGCCGCGGTAGCGGAGCGCTTGCGTCTTTCGTTCGATCTGGATGTCGATATCTGCGTGGTTGGGGCGGGGCTTGCCGGCCTCACCGTAGCGCTGGAGGCAGCCAGGCTCGGCGCCAGCGTTGCCGTTCTCGAAGGCCGGCACGTCGGCTGGAACGCATCCGGCCATCATCTCGGCACGGTGATGCCGGGTTATGGCCTTCCGGTCGGCGATTTGATCGCCCGCATCGGCTTTGAGGACACCCGCGAACTCTGGTCATTGTCGAAAGAGGGCGCCGATTATGTTCGGGCCAACGCAACCGAACAGCTGATTCCCGGTATTGCCCTGAGCGAGGGGGTGCTGGAAGTTTCCAACGTCGAGGCCGGCGATCAATTGATCAGCCGGTTGCAACTGCTTGGGGAGGATTTCGAAACGGAAGTGGAAGGCTGGCAGGTCGATCGCGTGCGCGACCAGCTCAAGACCGATCACTATTTCCATGGCGTGTATTATCCCACCGCGTTCCAGATCGACGGTCGCAAATATGTTCATGGTCTTGCCGCGCTGGCGAGGCGGGCGGGGGCGCGGATTTTCGAGGACACGCCGGTCGTCAGTATGGATCCGTCGGGCGTTCGCAAGCGTATCGTTACGCCGTCGGCGCGTTTGCGCGCCTCCCACATCGTGCTCGCCGGCAACATCCATCTCGGCGCGCCGCTGCGGCGGTTGTCGGAGACGCTGCTGCCGGTCTGGCGCTACGCCGCCGTGACCGCGCCGCTCGGCGAGCGCCTTGCCGATGTGGTGAGGTTTCAGGGATCGGTGACCGACACCGATGGCATCGATCATTTCCGGATCGTGGACGGCGACCGGCTGATGTGGGCGAGCCCCGAGACCACCTGGGCAGCGCGCCCGGAACGTTTTGCCGGCGCCATCGCGCGCCGGATACGCATGATCTTTCCCCGGCTCGGACCAACCGAGATATCCGAGGTTTGGGGCGGCGCTATCGGACAGACCGTGCACGGCATGCCGCAGATCGGCCAGTTGCGGCGTGGCTTGTGGGTTGCGAGCGGCTTCGGCCGTCAGGGGTTGAATACCTCGGCGATGGCCGGGCAGCTGATTACGCGCAGCATTTTGTGGGGCGATGAGCGCTGGCGGCTATTTTCGCCGTTCGAACTGGTCTGGGCGGGTGGACCGACCGGCAGGGTGGCCGGGCATCTCGTCGGGATGTGGGGGCGGGGAGCCGCCGCCGCCGCCGGGGCGCTGGCCCGTTATCGGGAAAGAGCGCGGGTACGGGAGGCCGTCCGCGAGGCGCGGCTGATCGAGGCCAACCGTCAGGCCGGAACCAGGCCGCCACCGCGCCGCGCGCCGCCTTACCCGCCGCGTCCTGCGCGTCCGCGCCCGCCTGCGCAGGCTGACCACGGCGAGGGCGAGGGGCCTTCTTGACTCCTCTCCGCGAGAGCCGCGAGGGAGCAGAAGCGCTTGCCGAGGACCCCTCGCAGGAAAGTGAGAAAATTCTGGCCCGAACCGTGTAACTTCTCTTTCTGCGCCCCGTATTTACGAGCGAACAACGCCCTATTCGCTTCGAACGGAGACCATCATGATCGACCGCCGTATTTTGCTCGCATCTGTCGCCAGTTTGCTGGGGCTGGCCGCCTTCCGCTGGCTGCGCGCTTCGCCGGCCAACGCTACGGAGAAGTTCGAGATCGAGAAGACCGATGCGGAATGGCGCGCGCAGCTGACGCCGCAGCAATATGAGATCCTGCGCCAGCAAGGCACCGAGCGGCCGGGCTCGAGCCCGCTGCTCAACGAGCATCGCAAGGGCATCTTCGCCTGCGCCGGGTGCGACCTGCCACTGTTCTCGTCGGAGACGAAATTCGAGAGCGGCACCGGCTGGCCGAGTTTCTATCAGCCGCTGGAGAACGCCGTCGGCAAGACCGAAGACCGGACCTTGGGGATGTTGCGGACCGAAATTCACTGCCGGCGTTGCGGCGGCCATCTCGGTCACGTCTTCGACGATGGGCCGAAGCCGACCGGCTTGCGCTATTGCATGGATGGCTTCGCGCTGGTGTTTCACCCCGCAACCCCATCGGCCACCTGATCGCATCTTTGTTTGAGCAGGATCAGCGGGCAAACGCCGCGCGTTTGTCCCGAGGAAAAACCGGCTTCCACTTTTCCGGATCATGCTATTGCGCCCGGCAATTGTTGCCCCCCGGCAAATCTGCCCCGGTCTTTTGGACCGGGGCTTTTTATCTATGTATCTGATATAAAATAAGTTTTTTCTTTGGCATAGCGCTTGCGACAGTCTCCGTCGATTGCGGCCGTGGTTTTGCGGATCGGCTGGCCGCCCGGATCGAATTTGGAGACGACGTCATGGGTATTTTCGACGCACTGACCACTTCCGTCGGCGGTTTGCAGGCGCAGTCCTTCGCGCTGCAGAATATTTCCGGCAACATCGCGAATGCCTCGACCGTCGGCTACAAGGGGATCGGGACCAGCTTCATGGATCTCATTCCGCAAACCTCGACGCCCGAAAGGCAGGTGGCGGGAGGCGTCACGGCGTTCGCGCAAGCCACGATCACGACCCAGGGCACCGTCTCCGCGACCACCGTGGCCACCAACATGGCAATCAATGGCCAGGGCTTCTTCAACGTGCAAAAGCCGATCGGCATCGTCGACAACGCGCCGGTGTTCGACGGTACCACCGACTATACGCGGCGCGGTGACTTCCAGCTCAATGCGCAGGGAAATCTTGTCAACGGCGCCGGCTATTACCTGTTGGGCGTGACCGTCGATCCGAAGACCGGCAACCCGACCGGCAACGTTCCCAAGATTCTGCAGTTCCAGAACAATTTCATCCCGGCCCAGGCCACCACCGCTATCCAATATGCGGCCAACCTTCCGACAACCCCCTCGACCGGCGCGGCTTCCGGCGCGACCGCCGGCACACTTGTCGCTTTGGGAGGGCTCAATCCGCTCGACTTCACCACGGGGTTCAATCCTCTCGTGCTCGGCACACCGCCGCAGCCCTTCACCGACGCAACAACCACCGGCAGTCCGGTCAACAACAAGGCCGCCGTCGCGGCGCCCATTACGGCGGCGACGCTTCTCAACGGCACGTCACCTTCGGATTCGCTGACGACCAATTTCGTTGCCGGCAATACCATCACCGTCAACGGCACGACCATTTCGTTCAACAGCGGTTCGGGCACCACGGGCTCGGCAGCCGCTGGCACCCTCTCTATCGACGTCAGCCTGCCCGGCAGCACCGTCGGGAGCCTTCTTACCGCGATCGATGCGATCACCGGCACCGCCAATCCCTCGACCATCAGCGCCACCGGCGCCATCACGCTGCATACGGGTACGACCTCGGACCTGAGCATCACAAGCAACAATCCGTCGGCCTTCGCTGCCTTGGGCTTCGGCGCCACTGCGACGGCGACCAGGGGCGGCGGTGGCACCGCGGGCGCCGGCGTCGTCATCGGTAACGACAACACGATTTTCACCAGTGAATCCATCAGCGGCGGCGCAGTGACGGCGTACGATGCGACGGGAACGCCCGTCAATCTGCAGTTGCGTTGGGCCAAGACCGACAGCGCGGCGCTCGGCAGCCCCCATACCAATACCTGGAACCTGTTTTATCAGACCAACGCGAACGCGACCGGCGCACAGGTAGCCTGGGTCAACGCCGGCACCAACTTTGTGTTCGGCGCGAACGGGGCGCTCACCAGCCCCTCGGGCTCGACCATCACGCTCAGCAACGTCGCGGTCGGCAACCAGTCGCTCGGAGCGCTCACGGTGAATTTCGGCTCCGGCGGCCTTACCCAATACGCCAGCACCGGCGGCACCGCGTCCATCAACGAGATCTCGCAAAACGGCTTCGCGGCCGGACAACTGCAGTCGATTGCCGTGAACAACAACGGCCTTGTTGTCGGAACGTTTTCCAACGGCCAGAACCTCGATCTGGCCTCGGTCTCGTTGTCCCACTTCAATGGCACCAACTACCTCAAGGCGCTCGATGGCGGCGCCTATGCCGCGACCGACCAATCGGGCGTCGCGATTGCCGGCGCGACCGGCTCGATCAGCGGCTCGTCGCTTGAAGGCTCGAACACCGACATCGCCGATGAATTCACCAAGCTGATCGTGACCCAGCAGGCCTATTCCGCGAACACCAAGGTGATCACCACGGCCAACACCATGGTGCAGGATCTCTTGAACGTTCTTCGTTGACGGGTACGGACAATAGATCAGCCTGGTCTGATCTGAGGCGGTAAAAATGAGTTTGGCTTCATCTCTCGCCACGGCAATGGCAGGCCTGCGCGCCAACCAGGCGGCGCTTTCGATCACGTCGTCGAATATCGCCAACGCGCAGACCCCGGGCTACGTCACCCAGAGCATCAATCAGATCGAGACGTTCACCGGCGACGCCGGCGCAAGCGTCAATGTCACCGGCGTCAGTCGCCAGCTCAATCAATTCGTGCAAACCCAGTTGCGTTCCGAAATGTCCGGCGGCGCCTATGCCGACCAGGTGGCGAGCGTGCTGGGCCAATTGCAGTCGGTCTATGGAACGCCCGGCGACGCCGGGACGCTCGAAACCGCGTTTTCGAATTTTACCACCGCACTTCAATCGCTGTCGACGACGTCGGGGAGCGCATCGTCGCAGATTACAGCCCTGACCGCCGCGCAGTCGCTGGCGCAGCAGCTCAACGCAACGACCCAAGGCATTCAGACCTTGCGTTCCAACGCCGAGCAGGATCTCAATATCTCGGTGGGCCAGGCCAATGCCGCGATGACCCAGATCGCGCAAATCAACAGCCAGCTTCAGGGCATGAAGGTGACCGATCCGGCAGCCGCAACGCTGCTCGATCAGCGCGACAGCGCGATCGACAGACTGTCGCAGCTGATGGACGTGCGCGTCTCCATCAACAGCAACAATCAGGCCACCGTCTATACCTCCAACGGCGTCGAACTGGTCGGCGCGCAAGCGTCGCAGCTGAATTTCAATTCGCAGGGTCTGCTGAACGCCAACTCGCAGTGGAATGCCAATCCCGCCAAATCTTCCGCCGGCTCGCTCACCATCAAGCTCGCTAACGGTGCCACCATCGACATGATCGCGACCAACTCGATCAGTTCGGGACAGATCGCGGCCGA
>WNFW01003603.1_pt1 | contig 14440 bp, 14 predicted proteins | sample 5400131 | NCBI WGS metagenome assembly WNFW01 (sample SAMN13153362, study PRJNA577476) | soil metagenome | isolation source: 20 cm soil or saprolite under grassland replicate 1 | place: USA:California | collected 2016-06-15 | reverse complement strand
GTTCAAACAATTTCACGATACGGGAACCTTCGAGCCAAGTACGACGAACGGCGGTTACCAAACGATGTTATTGAGACTAGCGAGGACCTCACCCTGTCGGAGGCTCAGATCGCCCAACCGCACGAAGCACAACTCGCTCTGCGGGATTTGGCGGCTCGGATGAAGGGCTTCGCTTTTAACGAAACGCTCGCCAGACGAGCCTTACAACTACTCGGCTACGATCCGCAAAGGGCGAGCGAAGGGCTGTTTGGGATTGCCAACTCCATCGACAGGACGGGTGACACTAGGATCAGCAGCAAGAAAATAGTCACTGACGCGCTGGGGCTTCCGGAGCACACACTATGAACGTCCGGTGCCAATCCGGTGCCAATTTTCATTTTCGGTAGCAGTCTCGATTTGCTAAGTCATTGATGGATCAATAGGGAAGGGTGGCCGAGTGGTTTAAGGCAGCGGTCTTGAAAACCGCCAGGGGCGCAAGCCCCTCGTGGGTTCGAATCCCACCCCTTCCGCCAGCAAGCGCCTCCCTCGTGGCAGCAAGGCACGAGGAGCCAGCTTGAAACACGAGCGCGGATGGATGGTGTGATCCGGCGACTTCGGTTGGCTTCGGGCCTCGTCATGTTGGCATACGTGACGACCCACTTCGTCAACCACAGCTTGGGCCTCATTTCGGTCCAGGCGATGGATCGGGCGCTCGTCGAAATCTACAAGTACTGGGCGTCTCCGCTTGGCGGCGTTCTCCTCTACGGCGCTTTCGCTACCCATTACTGCTTGGCGCTGTGGGCGCTGTGGCTGCGCCGCTCGCTCAAGATGCCGGTGGCCGAAGCGACCCAGTTGGTGCTCGGGTTCTCGATTCCATTTTTCCTCACCGACCACGTTCTCCACACGCGCGTCGCCGACACCTTCTATGGCGCCGATGTCGGCTATTACGCCACGGTGCTGCACTCCTATTTCGTGACCAATCCGCTGCGCGGCGTCATGCAGCTCGTCGTTTTGGTGATTGCCTGGGTCCACGCCATGATCGGGCTGTGGTTTTGGCTGCGCCTGAAGCCCTGGTACCCACGCTGGCAGCCGATCCTCTACGCTCTTGCACTATTGCTGCCGACCCTGGCGATCCTCGGCTTCTTCGAGGGTGGCCGACAGATCGCTGCGCTCGCGGAAGATCCAGCATGGGTCGCGCAGCTCGCGCAGGAGCATCCCCGCGCGACGCCGGCGGACGCCGCCCGCATTGACGAAATGGTGGTGTGGGTACGCTACGCGTTCGTGGCTGCGCTTGTTGCCGTGCTGGCTGCGCGGCTCGCACGTTCTCGCTGGCAACGCCGACGCGGCATCGTGCGCTTGACCTATCCGAGCGGCCGCGTTGTGCAGATCGTGCGCGGCGTGTCGGTATTGGAGGCGAGTCGAATGGCCGGCATCCCGCACGCCTCGGTCTGCGGCGGGCGTGGACGCTGCTCCACCTGCCGGATCAAGGTCGATGGACCGCAGGACGCACTCCTGCCTCCGGCCCCCGAAGAGGTGAAGGTGCTGCGCCGCGTTGGCGCCGCGCCCGACGTGCGGCTTGCCTGTCAGCTGCGCCCACAGGGGGATCTGCGCGTAACGCCGCTCCTGCCCGCCAGCGCCCAAGCGAGCGCCGGATTCCGTCGTCCCGGCTACCTGCACGGCGCCGAACGCGAGATTGCGATCCTGTTCGCCGACCTGAGGTCCTTCACTCAGCTCTCCGAAAAGAAACTGCCCTACGATCTCGTATTCTTGCTCAATCGCTATTTTGCCGAGACCGGCCATGCAGTCGAGGCAGCGGGCGGGCGGATCGACAAGTTCATCGGCGATGGAGTGATGGCGCTGTTCGGTCTCGACACTGGCGTCGAGGCGGGCTGCCGCGAGGCCCTTGCCGCCGCCAGGCAAATGTCCGAACGCATGGAGGCACTCAATCGCGCGCTGGTCCACGACATATCCGAGCCGTTACGGATCGGCATCGGAATTCATACCGGGCCGGCTATCGTCGGTGAAATGGGCTACGGCTCGGCGGTGTCCGTCACGGCGGTCGGCGATTCCGTCAACACGGCGAGCCGCATCGAAGGTCTCACGAAGACTTATGCCTGTGAGCTCGTGATCTCCGACGCCGTGGCGTTGCGCGCCGGCATTGATCTCGGCGCCGCGCCTCGCCACGAGATCGAAATCCGCGGCCGGGTCGAGCGGCTTGTGGTGCGCGCCTTTGCGAGCGCGCGAGAGCTGCCCGTCCTGCAGCGTGGGACGGCAAAAAGGGCGGCCCGGGTGGCAGCGGAGTAGCTCGCACTTGTCATGGGCACTCAGCGCCGCTGTCGATCCGGACGATTGTTGCCGCCGAACGCTTTGGAAGGTGTGCGGGGAGGGAACCCTTCGGCCGAACCGGCATTATTTGAATGATTGTCCTTTCGGAGATCCTACAATGGGCCGCTACGTTCTTTTGTGGTTGCTCGGTGTTCCCATCCCAATTCTGATTCTGATCTGGGCCTTTGGCGGGCTCCACTGAACGTCCTGCTGACGGTCGGCGCGTATGCCGAGCGGGCGACGAGCATTGCGTCCGCCCTTCGCGCCGATGGAGGCGCTCTCGGTCGACGAGATCCCTACCGGCAGCGGCTGGTTGTATGAGCCCAAATGGGACGGCTTTCGCAGCCTCGTCTTTCGCGATGGGCGAAAGGTGGTCCTGCAGTCCAAATCCGGCCGCCCGTTGACGCGCTATTTTCCCGACTTGGTTGAGGCGGCGCTCGGTCTGAAAGCTAAGAGGTTTGTTCTCGACGGCGAGATCGTCGTCCCGCAGAACCGAACGTTCTCATTCGACGACCTGCTCAAGCGTATCCATCCGGCGCAGAGCCGGGTGCGGAAGCTGGCGGCAGAAACGCCCGCACTGCTGATCGTGTTTGATTTCTTGGCTGATACGGATGGCCGCGCGCTGACGAATCTGCCTTTGCGCGAGCGCCGCCGGAAGCTGGAGAGCTTCGCTCGTCGATACGTCAAAGGTAAACCGCGCATTCGGTTGTCGCCCGCCACGACCCACCTGAGCGAAGCAAAGGGCTGGCTCAAGGACGTTGGCGCCCTGCTCGACGGCATCATCGCCAAGCGCTGCGATCTCGACTATCGCTCGGGTGAACGCACCGGCATGCAGAAGGTCAAGAACTACCGCAGCGCCGACTGCGTGGTTGGCGGCTTCCGGTACGACGAAGGCAAACCTGTGGTCGGCTCGCTCTTGCTTGGCCTTTACGGAGAGGATGGCCTACTGCACCACGTCGGCTTCACGTCGACGATTCCCAGGGCCGAGAAGAAGGCGCTCACGGCCAAACTGGAAAACCTCATCGCGCCGCCGGGATTCACCGGCAACGCTCCCGGCGGCCCGAGCCGATGGTCCACCGATCGTTCTGCGGCTTGGCAGCCGCTGAAACCGGAACTCGTGGTGGAGATTCGCTACGACCATTTTTCCGGACGCCGCTTCCGCCACGGAACGAGATTGCTGCGCTGGCGCCCCGACAAATCGGCGCGCCAGTGCACCATGGATCAGCTCATGCAGAAGAAGGCAAATCTCGCCAAGCTGTTGCGATAGCGACTTTCATTTGATGCACCATGGCCGCCTCCCGCTCAGGGTGCTCCCCTGCCCACAAAGGAGAGACAAGATCGAGCGCATCGCTCGTGCTGATTCTCAGCTGAACTGTCCATTTCTATGGCACAAAAAGAAAGGCCCCGCGCTCGCGCGCGGGGCTAAGTTGATATGATTGTTTCAGCGGGCGTTATTTGTTGCCCTTCTGCTCATTCTGTTGTGCAGGCGTCCCACTGCTCTGCCCGCTCGTCGAGGACTTGTTGGAGCCCTGGTTTTGCTGGGCAGGAGCCTGTTGCTGAGCCGCCCCGCCCTGGCCGCTGGTAGAGGGTTTGCCCGCACCCGCGCCTTGGTTAGGGCTTTGCCCGCTAGTCGAGGGCTGGTTTTTCGCGCCCTGGTTTTGCTGGGCAGGTGCCTGGGTTGCACCGCTCTGACCGCTGGTCGACGGCTGGTTGGCTCCCTGGTTCTGTTGAGCGGGGGCCTGGCCGCTGGTTGAGGGCTGGCTGGTGCTGCTGCCCTGACCGGCGGAAGGCTGATTGGCGCCCTGGTTTGCGCCGCCCTGGCTGCCCGCCGAGCCGCTCTGGCCGCTGGTGGCACCACCCTGGATGCCCATCTTACTCGACAATCCGAGCGCAGAAACAGTCTGACTGTCGACGCGGCCCGTGGCCTGGAAGCCTTGCTGCCGCTGGAAGGTGGTCAGCGCTTCGATCGTGCGCTTGCCTAAGTGGCCATCAGGCCGGCCCACGTTGAAACCGCGTTCGTTGAGAACGATCTGGATTTCCCGGATCTGATCCGGGCTCAGATTCAACGCCGCAGCTCCGCCGCCGCCGAGACTTGCGCCGCCGCCAGAGCCAACCGGCACGACCGCGACGATCTTCCGGCTGTGGTCGACGATCACGATGTCATCGCGCACGACGAAGTACTGATGCCCGCGCCAAGCCGAATTGATCTCGATCAGCGCCGGAGGCACGTCAACGAAGCGCACGCTCGTCGGCACCACGGTCCCGACGCTCAACGCAAAGTTGACATTGTTCACGCGCGGCACGTTGCTGCCGGCGAGAACGGTTTGCCGAATTGTCGTGCGCTGCTGCGCGTTGAGGGTCACGTTGCCAGCCTGAGCCTGGCTTTGCTGCGCCTGACCTTGCTGCGCCTGACCTTGTTGCGGGGTCTGCGTCTGGCCTTGCTGTGGGGTCTGAGTGCTCTGACCCTGCTGCGGAGTCTGGCTCTGCTGCCGCTGCGGTGCCTGGCCGGTGGTCTGACCCTGCTGACCCGTCTGCGGTTGGCTCTGTTGGCCCTGCTGATTCTGCGGAGCCTGACCTGTGGTCTGGTTCCGCTGCTCCTGACGCTGGCTGCGCTGCTGGGCCTTCCCTTGCTTGCCCTGGTCGCCGCGCTGCTGTTGCGCCTGGTTTGGCTGGGCCTTCTGCTCCTGGCCAGCCTGACCAGTCGTCTGCTCGCGCTTCTGTTGCGCTTGGCTACGCTGCGACTGACCCTTCATCTGCTCGTTCTGGCCCTGCTGCGCCTTTTGCTCGTGCTGGCCAGGCTGCGCCTGCCCAGTCGTCTGCTTCTCCTGGGCCTGCCCGCGTTGCTGGGATTGCCCTTGCTTGCTCTCTCCACGTTGCGCTTGGCCGGCGCGGCCTTGCTCGTGGCTTGCTCCTGCGGAGCCGCGTTCGGTCTGCGCGCCGCCCTGGGCACCGGATTGGCCGGATGATTTGCCGCCCATATCCTGAGCCGACGCGATGGCGACGCCTGCCAACAACGCAGCTGTGCTGACTAACAGCTTGTTCCTCATGGAATGCTTCCTCTTCTTCTCTTTACGGTTACCCCGTGCGGGGCCCATTGCTTATCGGTTGAGAGGAAAACGAATTTGCCTCCCCTGCAGTTCCGATCGCCCACAGGAAATGCTGCGGTGTCGCGCCGCTCGGTTCCCGGTGATTCGCGGGGAACCTAATATGCAAGATGATCTCGGAAATTGGTCGCTCGCTGCCGAGCGAACTGCGCATCGAAGCAGACGCTATTGCTCCGCATTGAGTTCTGCGATTCCTCGGATCAAGGAGCTCAGCGTCGTGCCGAAAGGGTTATCTCGATTGTACCGAACCCTTGGCCCGCTGTTCGGCCCTCTCCGCAAGGCGTTCGTAGTCGTGAGCGATCCTTAGCATCGCTTCCTTGGATGCGGTGTCACTCATCTGCTCGGCGATGCTGCGCGCTTCTTGCGCGCGATGTCGCCAGTGCTCGGGATCGTTGATGAAGGAAGCCGGCATGTCAGCCCTCAGGCGGCGACCGGTCGCACGCCTGCGTAGTGAGGTTCTGAGCATTCCACAGTCGTGCGAATGTTCCAAGGCCGCCGCACCTTGATGGAGCAGACAGGAGGATCATCGGCTGAAACGGTGGCGCGTTATTCGGGTGTCCCGGACGCGTCAGCATGTTCATGCGCGTTTTCGACGCGCTACGGGGCGAGCCGGGACCCCGGGGCGCACTCCGTAGCTCCTGACTCCCGGGTCTCCGCTCCCCGGCTCAAGGCCGGGTCGCTCCAGCCTGGACACGTGAAAGGAGGATGTTATTTCTGTCGCGGCTGTCGCAGGCTTTCACCCGCATTGACCAATTTGCCTTCGAGCTGCGCGCATACCCCGTCGAGCAAGGTGCGGGCGGCATTACGCACCTCCTCCTGCAGTGCAGAGTCGGTGTCCAGATCGGCGTGGCTCGTGGCGTAGGGTTTCCAGTATCCGATATATCGGTCGAGCTCGGCGGTCGGCCCGGCGGGACAGAGGTGCATGAAGCAGAGCCAATCGGAGATGCTTCGCCGCACGTTCTCGGCTCCCTCGACGTCCCCGTGCACCACGACGGAAAACAGCCGCCCCTCGAGATGACGCGGATAGTCCCAGCCCTCGAGCTCGATCCGCTTGGCGAGTTCCGCGTTCTTGCCTTGGGTGCGCGTTGGATCGGGGTTGCCTCCGTCCGCGCAGACAAGCCGGTCCATCATCAGCTTCAGCGGCGAGGAGACCTGATACCAGTTCACCGGCGTAATGATCATGATTCCGTGCGCGGCGACCCACATCGGGTAGATCTCGTTCATCCAGTCTTGTGTCTGGCCGAGCGAATAATTGGGGTAGCACGAACACGGCCAATGACACAGCGCCGGCGCTGTCGAGAAGCACGCTTTGCAGGGATGGATATGACGCCCATACTCCGATGCGAGGCGGCTGAGATCGAGCAACTCGATGCTGACCCCCGGCGCGGCGGCGAACACTTCGCGCGCGATCTCCACCAGGCGATATGACTTCGACATTTCGCCCGGACAAGTGTGCTCGCTGCGCGCCGAACAGTTGATCAGCAGAATGGTGCGTTTGCTGCGGTCCGCGTGGCGCCCGTGCGCATCGACGATGGCGTCGCGGGCTGCGAGCCAGTCGACGGAAAGATCGTAATCCGGATCGGCAAATTGGCTGCCGGCCTTGCGCGTACGCGGCGCCTTGCGGCTCTGTGAGTAGGCGTCCCAGGCGGCGGCTGCGATTTTGTCCAGCTCTTGGGCAAGGGAGTTGAAACCGGGATCGCGAAACTGCGCGAGAAAGCGCTTGCGAAACTCGGCCTCGTCCAGGCGCGGACTGGGCATTCCCTTGCGAGGCGTAAACCGCGACATCGGCTCGCTCCTGACCGAGCCTGCAGCCGCAATGGCGGCGAGAGTGGGCCGGCGCAGTACTGGGCAATCCAGTGGGCATCGAGCCAGCCCGACCGCGATACTACTTTCGCGGCTCGGACAGCGCGCCGGACTGCCTTCGCATCGGCACTAACGCCGGTCTCCCGCGAAGGTTGCGACAATCCTAGAGCATGTCCACCGATCGCGCGCCCGCGTGACGCAGTAGCGCGAGCCCAGTTTGTGGTGACAAGGGCGGCCATGAGGGCGGTTTTTGGTTGGCATTACGCCCTCGTGGGGCAAGGCACCGTATTACAGCCATGCGAACCAAGTTCCGGCTGACTAGTTGTCCGTGTATGCCCCTTGGCCTGAGATGCGAACCGCCGGGCAGTAGAAACGCTCGCCGTTGAGGATCGAACGATGTCCATCCATAAAGCCATCGATCAAATCGTCGAGGCCTTCATCCCGGAGATGGCGAGAATTTCGAACATGCATGAGAGCGAGGATCAGAAAGAACGACACTACAAGGCCTGGCTGCGCGCCACGTTGCAGAAATTTGCCGAAGACGTGCGGAAAATCGAGGCCAGCAACAAAGCAGCGGATACCAGCAAAAATGGTGCGGCCTGATCCCGAGCTGCCGCGGCTTGGGAGCAGCTGAAGAGTGGGAACCCGAGCGGCGAGTCACAGGACCAATGAGTGCTCGGTCTGAGGTGAAAGAGCATCGTCCGAAAGCGGGCCACGGGGCCGAGCAAGCCGGGCGAGGCTCTCGAATTCGCGAGCGCCTCTTCGGTCTCCATACCCGATCGCGGCGGGTAATCTCGGAGCATCGCAATAGGCGCAAGCTTCGAGATCGGGAAGTATCCGATCGCAGCCGCCGGGGGCTCGATTGGACGAATTTTTTTCTTGCCGACGTGCAGTTGAGCTTCGGCTCGTTTCTCGCATTCTACTTGGCCGACCTGGGTTGGTCGAAACAAAACGTCGGGCTTGCGCTCACCGTCGGTGGATTGGCGGCGGTCGCGGCGCAAATCCCTGGCGGCGCGCTCGCCGACGCGGTGCGTTGGAAGCGCGCGCTGGCGGCGTCCGGATTCGTGCTCATCGCCGCCGCAGCGCTCATTCTGGCGCTGTGGCCGGACTTTTCGTTGGTCTTCGTTGCCGAGATTCTCCACGGCAGCAGTGCCGGGCTCGTCGGGCCGGCGATCGCCGCAATCAGCCTCGGTATTGCAGGCCGCCATGCAATGTCGTCGCGTATCGGGCGAAACTATCGATTCGCTGGCGCCGGTAATGCTGTGACGGCCGCGTTCATGGGCGCGCTCGGCGCCTATGTCTCGAACCACGCCATCTTCATTGCCACCGCTATCTTGTGTATTCCAGCGCTGGCTGCGCTCACCGAGATCCGAGCGAACGAGATCGATTACGTACGCGCGCGCAATGCTGCCAAGCGCGATCACACCTTTGACCTACAAAGACTGGTCGACCTCACCAAGAATTGGCGTCTCGTTCTCTTCGCAGGCGCTCTCGTCCTCTTTCATCTTTGCAATGCCTCGTTGCTGCCCCTGGTCGGCGAGAATTTGGCGCATAGCAAGATCGCCAACAGCGCGCTGTTCATGGGCGGGCTGATCGTGGTTCCTCAGGTGGTGGTCGCCGTCTTGGCGCCGTGGATCGGGTATTGGTCGGAGCTGTGGGGTCGCAAGCCGCTGTTGCTCGCCGGCTTCGCCATCGAAACGGTGCGCGCGCTGCTGTTCGCATTGATCTCCGATCCGCTGCTGATGATGGCCGTGCAACTGCTGGACGGAGTGACAGGCGCGGCCATCACTGTTTTGACGATCCTGGTGATCACCGACCTCACCACCGGCACGGGTCGGTTCAATCTCGCACAAGGCGTGCTCGGTACGATGCGGGGCATTGCGGCGGCTATCGGCACCGCCTCGATCGGGACAATCGTCCAGCACTTCGGAGATTTTACCGGCTTTCTGTTGATGGCCACGGGACCAGCCCTCGGCGCCGCGTTGATCTGGGCATTCCTGCGGGAAACCAAGCCGGCGAAATACATCGATTGAGTTCCGACATTCGGCCCCTTGACCGTCTGTCGCCCCCCGTGGAACCGCGCAAGCCGAACCGCGTTTCCATGATACGATTGGAGCAACTAGTTCGCGTGCGACCGCGACCTGCTCCGGTCTAAGACCCCGGACCGTCGCGACCGGGGTCTTTTATTGCGCTGGTGCGCGGCGCAGGCCCTGGCCAAAGAGCCCCACGCACATAGGTATTGCGTCGCGCCCGCACGAACGTGCAAGCGAGGGGGATGACTTGCCACTGGATAATGACCGGCGCGCTAGATCCTTCCGAGCAGGACGAGAATGAGAATAATGATGACGACGAGGCCGAGTCCGCTGGAGGGATAATAGCCCCAAGCGGAGCTATAGGGCCAAGTCGGAAGCGCGCCGATGAGGAGCAAAATCAAGATAACTAGCAATATCGTTCCGAGCATAGTGTCGCCTCCATCTGAAAAAACAAAGCGGGCGTACCTACTGGCAACGCCTCAAGATATGTCCGTCACTAGCAACAAGCCGCTAACGCGAAAGTTCCGCCGCCGATCAGTCGGTTTCCGAACATAACTGCGGGAACTTCTCAGGCTGCGACGGCATTACTGGAATCAGCGGCGCGGGATGCGCGCAAGCGGCGCAGGCCGCCGTTGCGACACGCCACGCGGCCCGGGTTGTTGCGAAGCGGCGCGGCTGGCGCTGCTCGAGTTGATTGCCATGACGACCGGTCGTTCGCTGATGATTTTCGACGTCGAGGGAACGCTCGTCGAGAGCACCGGGCTGATTTTGCGCTGTTGGCAGGAGACGCTGCAGTCGTTCGGCTTCGAGTTTCCACTCACCGTCTTGCAACGACACTCGGGTCAAGATCCCCATGATATGTTGCATGAACTGCTTCCCGGTCCGCATGTCACCCGTGTTCTGGGTCGCATCATCGAGATGCATGGCAAGCGGTATCGCGAGAAATATCTGCCGCGGGCGACGGCCTTTCCGGACGTGCGGACACTGTTCGAACGCGTGAAGCGCGCGCGCCGGCGCATCGCTCTGGCCACGAGCGCGTCCGCCGACGAGCTCGACCACTATCTTTCATTGCTCTACGTGGGCGATCTGGTCGATGCTGTGGCTTGCGGCGATGATGTTCAGCACGACAAGCCGGATTCCGCCCTCATTGAGGTTGCGCTTCTCCGTGCGGGAAAGGTGGCGCCTGAGGATGCAGTCATGATCGGCGATACGCCCTATGACGCGATCGCGGCAAAGCACGCACGCGTCAGAGCTATAGCGATCCGGCCGATCTGCATGCCCATTACGAAGAAACCGCCCGGCTGCTTGCTTAAGAGCAACGCCTCGAGCGAGTCCCTAGGGACGCGCTCGAGGCCTTCGCTGCCGAGCTGAAAGCGACCCGTGCACATGCGGGAGGTCTACGCGGCGCGGCGATTCACCTTGCTCTCGGCCATGGCGGTCAGCTTCTTGTCGACCGCTTTTTCCTCGTCGAGATTCTGCTGAAGCAAGCCCGCGCAATCTTGCCGACCGAGCTCTTTCGCCCAGGCGATCAACGTACCGTAGCGCGTAATCTCGTAGTGCTCGACAGCTTGCGCCGCGGCGATGAGCGCGGCGTCGAGAACCGATTTGTTCTCGACTTCGCCGGCCACATCCTCAGCCTCGTCGATGATGCCGTCGATGGCGGGACAATCCACCATCTTGGGCTCTTTGCCATGCAGCCGGAAGACTTGTTCCACACGCATCACGTGGTTTTTGGTCTCGCCCAGATGCGCCTGGAAATTTTGCTTGAGCTGCGGATCGCTTGCCTTCTCGATCATCTCCGGCAATGACTGCACGATCTGCTTCTCCGCATAATAGATGTCGCGCAGCGTGTGCACGAACAGATCGTCCATGGTTTTGATGTCTTTCGAGAAGAAGCCCATGCGTTTCTCCTTGTTTCTTTCTTGTGTTTGCTGGGGTGCGACAGCATGCGGCGCCGTTTGCGCCACCACGCTCTCGTTTGGCAACGTGTGAAGGGCCGGTCGGTTCCGGTCGTCTCGATCGCGCCGCAGAGCTCTCGACGCTTTTGGAACTTGCAGAACGAAGGAAAGAGTTCCGCAGTGCGACTAGTGCAAACCGCCAAGCAACCAAATCAAACGACGATCGGGAACGGAGTCTTGACCGGCCGGGGCAGGCGACCGTAAGCCAATCTCAATCTCCATCCACTTCATGCCAAATGAGAAGGGGGCTGCAGTCCCATCGTTCCGGCGCATGAAACCCCGACGACTTTGATCGCGATGCGGACGACCTCAGAACGGATTTCAGGCGCGACGACGCCGCGCCGGCGTCGCGGCACTATGGCGCGCACGCGGTCGGCTCGCATGGCTCAAGCGGGAACGTCCTTCCAGTTCGTCAGCAACGTCGCGGAACTCTGCTGCAAGTTCGAGCAATGCCAACCTCGCGTAGATCTGCGGGGTCTCGTTGGCGAGCTTCACGCACTCTTCGGCGTGCTGTCGGCATTCTTTCGGCGTAGGCATGACAGCGATCCAACTTGTGGAACGCCGGTCCCGGCGGGATCGTTCCGCTGCCCGATTTGCAAACCGCGTGCGCCATCGTGCCCGACTCGACCCTGGATGACCCCAAGCATTGGGAGGAACGCGCCGAGGAGGCACGCAGCATCGCGGAGGAACTGAAAGATCCGGAATCGAAACGGATGCTGCTGCGAATCGCTGATGACTACGATCGCTTGGCAGCGCACGCTCGGGCCAGAATGAAGGCTCGGGCCGCGCAAAGCTGAGTGCAAGGGCTTGATCTTCTCCTCACGAAGAGGTCGGCCAAGCCGAGTCGTGGACCCTTTGGCCCGGTCGAACTAGCATGAGCAGCGGACGACGTGCCGCCAAGCTCAGGCAATGGCGCAAGCGGCAACGACTCATGCAATTCACGCCCCGACACAGACGGGAACCCGGAATTACGCTCTGCGTTTACGGGGGTGGCGCGGGTGTTTGCGAAGGAGTTTGCCAAAGTGCAATTCCCCGCGGGCAGGACGATTCGCGCCTCCATCCCTCAGCTAGGTCTCGAGCGGCATCCGCGAGCGATGACGAGAGCCCCGGTTGGACTCGAGCACCCGCGAATGATTGCAGCTGATTTTTTTCAAGCCCGCCCTTTCTCTGCGGTCCTCCGTTTGGTTCGAAGATGCCGGAGTGCGGCCGCAATGAGTATGGTTGTTAGTTTAAGCGAGGAGTACGGGCTCCGAACCGTGCCGGGGTGTGCGTTCTCGACCTCCCGCAAGCGTGGACGGCGGGCAAGGTTGGCGGCTGGCCTCCTCGGTTCGCTCGCGCTGTTTCCATTGGTCGCGGTGCAGGGTGTCCTCACCCGACGCCGCATGCCGTGTTTGCCTCCGGCGCAGCCGCCACATCGCGGGTTTATCGCAGGAGCAGGCCCGTTGCTGCGCATATTCGCTATTGACGATTCTTCGGTTTCCGGCATTGGCGTCGCGCGCGGCGATGAGACGGTTTGCGCCACAACCGCGCGTGCACTGGCACGCTTGACTAGACGGCCGGTTGCTTGGAGGTCCACGGGGTTGTCCGGCGCGACCGCAAAAATGGCGATGGACGAGCTCGTGCCTTTCCTGACGGCTGAGCCGGCCGATCTGGTCATTGTGGCTTTCGGCGTGAATGACGCGATGGCCTATCGTTCGCCGGCGGGCTTTGCCAACGATCTTGCCGCGCTCGTGAAGGCTGTGCGCCGTCAGGTCGGCGAAGCTGCTGTGGTGATCGGGGGAGTGGCGACGCTCGCGTTTTTCCCGGGCCTGCCATTGCCGTTGCGGACAATTCTCGGTTGGCGCTGCGCCGCGCTGCAGGCCGCGGCCGAGCAGCTCAGCACACGGCTGCCCCGTCTGGTTGTCGAGCGATTTTCCCCGCGCTTCGTGCCGGAACTGTTTGCCTGTGATGGCTTTCATCCCAATGCGCGCGCGCATGCGCTATGGGGGGAGGAGGTCGCGGCACTGGCGCTGCCGTTGTTGCGAGGCGCGGAGCCATCTTATCAATGGCCAGCGCTTGGGAGGCCAAAGAGGCGCGACCGGGCGCACGAGACGACCAGCCCATCGTCCTCACGGATGGTCTGACCAGCGTCGAGCTACATTACAGGCGAAATTCTGCCCGTCGTCTGGGGTTACCCAGGCGGATAGGGAAATGTATCGGCGTCCGCGACCCTCGACGAAATTTGTCTGCCGCCTCAATACCGCACGCCTAGTAGGGGCGGTGACCGAAGCGTCCGATCAAATAGCCGATGCCGAGCGCGACGGCGGCGGTCGTATAGGGGCGCTGCTCGATCGTGGTGCGCAGGAAATCGCCAGCCTCGCTGCCAGCTTCGCGGACGGCTTCCGCTGCCTCGGCCGCGGTCTCCTTCGCCTGGCCGTATACCTCCTGAAGCGTCCCTTCCATCTGCTTTGCCTTACCCTGGACCTGCGTTTTCATATCACCGGTCGCTCGTCCGAATCCTTCCTCCACCTGTCCGCCAACGTTTTTGGCAGTCCCGCCGAGGCGATCTTCATTCATGGTCATAGTCCTCCTGAATTCAAAGTTAAACCGGCTGCGGCCCGTATTCGTTCCTCCTCCGGACAACCTCAAGCCCTACGCGCATCGCTTTTGCCGCTACGCAGCGCGAGCGAACTGGCGGCGGCCATTTTGCTCATCGCTCCCGCTCGCCGGCTTGCTGCGGCCCGCCCATTCCATTCCAACAGTGGCGGCGAGAATGCCGACGGCGAGCAGCGGAACGAACTTGCGCCAGCCGACCGCACGGCCTGCCTGAACCGCACCCGCAACCAGCTTCGGGTCGAGCCAAATCGTGTGTTTGCGCGCGGCGAGCGCCACCTCGGCCCGTTCGGTGGTTCGACGCCGCGACTGCAGACTGCAAACGATTGCGACGATCGTGACCACCAGGAACAGCCCGGCGAGTATCGCCGCCGCGATTAGTGCCCTGTAGCGTTCGGCGAGCCAAATGAACGCAATCAGCAGGATGAAGGCCGCGGTTAGAATCCCGGATACGACAGCAAGGAGCCCCCACACAAATAGGCCGGAACTCAGCCCGGTCTTCGCCTGGGTTTGGAGCTCCAGGTATTTGCGCAGGTTGCCCATCGAGCGAGCGCCCCCGGGTCGCTAACGAGCCCACATCGCGCCGAGCACAAAGCCCATTGCCAGCGTCAGCGCCAATGTTGTGTATGGGCGCCTTTTCAAAGAT
>WNFW01007199.1_pt1 | contig 14441 bp, 20 predicted proteins | sample 5400131 | NCBI WGS metagenome assembly WNFW01 (sample SAMN13153362, study PRJNA577476) | soil metagenome | isolation source: 20 cm soil or saprolite under grassland replicate 1 | place: USA:California | collected 2016-06-15 | reverse complement strand
TGCCTACACTTGTGCGAAGCCGCCGTCGACATCGTCAACAATCGTAAAAACGGCAGACCCTTTGAGTTGGGCGCTGTAAAGATGGATCCTCTGCGGCACCGAAGTCGCGACTCTGATCAAAGATGTTGTTCGATGCAGCCACTGCCGACGAGGTCGAAGCTGATGCATCGTAAGACGCGGCGGACGGGCGAGGCTGAAAATATTCGTCCTTGGTAAATGGCTGCGCGCTCTGGCGCGAACCGACAACTTTACTTTCAGGGCCGGTAAGCATGCTACTCGCCTGAAAGGGAAAAATGCCCTGGCCGATGACCAATAACGACAGCGTATATAGACCGCAGCAAATGACTAGGCTCAATGTCAGCAACAAGACACTTTTGGAAATATACCGTGACATGTTCATAGCTCCATTTGATGCTTCAGGCTTCCGTACCCCGCGACCGACTTGGCACGCATTGCTCATCATTACTTCTCCTGAATTCATAGCAGTCTTCCTTTTTATGAACACGTTTGTTGCAGATTTCGTAATATGCAAAGTGGTCACAGCAACGGACGTGCCAGTTTCGATTGGTTATCTGGAATCCTTGCACTATAAGGATCATTCCAAATGTTGCAGGTCGGCCAGCGGCGGATGTGACGAGATGTTTTGCCCATGTATCGGCACCCTGACGAAATGTCGGCTCTCATTCGGTCAACTCACTTGCACGATAATAGTCACTAGGGCGTAGTTTTAGGATGGATCGCAACAGCTTCGGCGATTGCCGCTGGAGAGTTGCACGGGAGAATGAGCGTGGATTCTGTGGGCATGTTACTTGCGTCATGATAGTGACTAGGAGTACATTTCTCTATGCAACGCAAAAGCTTCGGCAAGATGGCCTGTCCCATTGCTCGCAGCCTCGAGCGGGTCGGTGAGTGGTGGAGCATTCTGATTATTCGCGACGCTTTGCACGGGTTCACGCGCTTTGACGAATTCCAGAAGAGTCTGAACATCGCGCCCAACATGCTGACGCGCCGTTTGAGCGCCTTGGTCGATGCCGGTCTGCTGGAAAGGCGCCGCTACAGCCGACGGCCGCCGCGCTACGAGTATTTACTCACCGACATGGGCCGCGATTTTCGCCCGGTCATCGTTGCGATGTTCGCCTGGGGCAACAGACACTTTGCTCCCGAGGGCGCGAGCGTATTGCTCATCGACAGAAAGACTCAGAGAGCAGCAGATCCCGTGCTGGTCGATCGGCGAAGCGGAAGACCGCTCAATGAGCGCGCCTTTGTGTTTGCCGCTGGTCCTGCCGCCAGCGAGCGCACACGCCGCCGCTACACGGTCATCAATCAGAAACAATTCGCGGCGCAGTCGTCGAGACCGGCGCGTAGCAGAAAGCGCAGGGCGTCATGATTACCGCAGCACGGCGCAAAGCCGTTTGCATCGCCCCCATCGCCGAAACTGACGCTGCGCCGCCGCAATCGCCTAAAATCGACTCACGCACGCGGGAGCTACTGCGCGGAGCCATCGTGCCTACGTTGCTGCGCCTTGCCTGGCCCAATATCCTGGTCATGCTGGCTCAGGCGTCTACGGGGCTGATCGAGACCTGGTGGGTCTCCCATCTCGGCACCGATGCGCTGGCCGGCATGGCGCTGGTATTTCCCGTTGTCATGTTGATGCAGATGGTTTCGGGCGGAGCCATGGGCGGCGGCATCTCTTCCGCGGTCGCGCGGGCATTGGGAGCCGGGCGCCGCGATGAAGCCGACGCGCTGGTAATGCATGCAGTTGTCGTCAATGTTGCGCTGGGCACTTTCTTCTCGATCGTCATGCTCGCATTCGGACCGCCGATATACCGCGCATTGGATGGGACGGGCGGCGAACTCCAGACGGCGCTCAGCTACTCCAATGTCGTATTCGCCGGCAATATTTTACTCTGGATCATGAACGCGCTGGCGAGCGTGATTCGTGGCACGGGCAACATGCTGGTGCCGGCCATGGTGATTTGCGCCGGCGTGATCGTTCTCGTGCCGCTCTCGCCTTGTTTGATCTTCGGCGTTGGTCCCTTTCCGGAGCTTGGCGTTGCGGGCGCTGGCTTGGCGCTTGTCCTCTTCTATGCGGCGGGAACCGCGGTTCTAGTCTGGTACATCCTTTCAGGACGCAACCTGGCACGCTTCCGCCTGACGCCTCTGCGCTGGCCGCTGTTTCGCGATATTTTAGCGGTGGGCGCCGTCGCCGCTGTCACCTCGTTGCAGACCAACTTGACCATAGCGCTCGCCACGGCGTTGGTCGCTGGCGCCGCCGGAACTAACGCCGTCGCCGGCTACGGCACCGGCGTGCGCTTGGAATATCTATTGATACCGGTGATCTTCGGCTTGGGCGCGCCGCTGGTGGCGCTTGTGGGAACCAACATCGGCGCCGGCCAAAAACAAAGAGCGCTCCGCATCGCGCTGGTCGGCGGCGCCATCGCCTTCGCAATCAGCGAGACGCTCGGGCTGATCGCGGCGCTCTGGCCACAGTCGTGGCTCGCGCTATTCAGTCCCGATCCACGCGTGATCGAAACGGGTAGCGCTTACCTGCGGATCGTCGGACCGACGTATGGATTCTTTGGCCTGGGCATGGCGCTCTATTTTGCATCCCAGGGCGCCGCGCGACTTTTCTGGCCCCTGTTGACCGGATTCCTATGGCGTCGCGCTTACGGCGGCGATCACATCAGGGGCGTGGTTTGGTAGGGATTCGGCGCTTTAAGCGTCACTGTGCTCCTGCGGATGCGGAGAAAGGATGCGCACGTAGAAATAGGCCTAATGTGGAATCTAAACTGATTTATGAGCTAGAGACACCAAGGAAGGAGCGTGGTGTTAACGTCTCTATAAAATAGCAATACAGTTAATTTTAATGAATCACTTTTCTCTGGCCAATATTTTGTCACGCTTTCTTGACATCCGCCCCGGGGAGGCCAGGCGTGTGGGCATTATGGTCTCCCTGCTTTTTTTTCTGCTGGCCGCTAATAACGTCATCAAAGTTGCCAGGGATTCTCTCTTTCTTAGCCACTTTCCGATCGACCATCTTCCCTACGTTTACCTCTTGGCCGCATTTCTTGCGGGCGTCATCATCGCTGTTTACACCCGTTATACATCAGAGCTTCCACTCTACCGTCTCATTCTAGATTCAAATGCTTTCATCATCGCTAATGTGATCATATTTTGGTTTCTTATCGTGGTCTTTAATTCGCCGGCGGCTCACTCGGAGGTATCCTGGGTGGCTTTGGGAGCGGATGGGCGGTTAACCTGTTTATGGGAACCAACGAGCTCTTTTGGCTGATCGGAGCACTGTTTGCCGGTGCTTTTGGAGTGGTTTGGTTGGCGGGCAACGAACTGAGTGAGCTCCAAACCGCAGCGGTGAAGGAAATCCCGACGTCGAGAGAAACGAAGGCTATCCAACAAACTGGCGCGCTTGGCTCGATCCTAGCCTCCCGATATCTCCAGTTGATTGCCGGCGCTATCTTTGTCTCGGTGGCAGTCTCGACTCTGATCGATTTCCAGTTCAAGGCCGCGGCAAAGACGGCCTATCCCTCTCAAGATGAGCTGACAACCTTTTTCGGTTCCTATTATGCCTGGGTCGCCATTATTACTTTCTTTTGTCAGGTTGTGTTAACTCGAAGGCTTCTAACCGCCTTCGGCTTGATGCCGAGTCTCCTCCTTCTCCCTGTCGGTCTGTTCGCAGGATCTCTGGGTATTTTGGTCTGGCCGGGACTCTTCTCCACGACGGCGACGCGACTGACTGATGTAGTTTTGCGGTCAAGTGTGAACCAGAGCGGCATGGAGATACTCTATCTTCCTCTTTCTGCTACTATAAAAAGACGAGTCAAGACCTTCCTTGATGTTGTGTTGCAACGGTTGGGAGACGGTGCCGCCGGGCTGATCGTGCTCTTTTACGCTCTCTTTATGATGCAGTCAGACCCCGCTCTTCTCGCCTATTTTTCTCTCGGCGTCATCATCGTCTGGGCGATGTTTATTTTTGTTCTGCGCAGCGGTTACCTTCAGGCATTGCGGACCGGACTGGAAGCACGGGCCATTACGTGGGAGGGAGGAGATATTAACTATGCCGACAAGCAAACCATCGAAGCAGTGCTGCAAAACTTGCAGAAAGAAGACGAGCGGGCTTTGTTATTCGGTCTTGACTTGGCAGAAAACTTGGATCCCGAAGTCATCGCTCCGCGTCTTCCGCTGAGCCTCCTACAGCACCCTTCGGCTCTAGTCCGGGGTCGATCGTTGAAACTTTTCGCCGCGAGCACGGAGCCCGAAAAATTGAATGAAATAGTGCGATTGCTCGAGGACGAAAATCGAGAAGTCCAGGCAGAAGCGATTAACGTGGTCTGCGCCATCCGTAAGGAAGATGCGATTCCTCTTATGCGCCCTTACCTGGAAAGCCCTGATCCACGAGTCCAGAGGTCCGCGATCGAGTGTCTGCTGCACCACGGAGCCGCGGAGATCCGTAAAGTCGCCCTGGCTACCTTCCGTAAGATGATAGCAAACCCAGGAGCCGATGGAGCCGCCGGTCGGACAGAGGCTGCCCGCCTCATGGGCGAGGTTGACGACCCTGAATTTACCGGGTACCTAAGCAAATTGATCCGGGAAGACCCCTCCATCCCGGTGATCCGGGAGGCGTTAGCTGCTGCCGGCAAGAGAAAGGAGCCGACACTTCTGGGAGATATTATCATGCGGCTCTGCTGTCCTAAGACAAAGAGTTGGGCGCGCCAGGCATTGATCGAATATGGTGAGGTTGCGGTCGAAACTTTGAGGGAGGCGCTACTGGATTCCAACATCTCTCGTGATATCCGACTCAGTATTCCCCGGACGTTGAGCAAAATCGAGTCTCCTGACGCAATGGGTGCGCTGCTCAGCGGACTCAACCAGGAAGACGGTTCTCTCCGCTACAAAATAATTCTCGGCCTCGAAGAGATGGCCCGACACTTGCGGAATTTGCCCATAGACCGACATGTCATAGAGATGGCTATTGTCTCGGAAGCTAGGCGCTATTACCGACGATTCTTGACTTTTTTCGGACTTTTCGGTGATGAGAATGATCGTTCGATGAATGACGGTTGGCTGCTCCATCAAGCGTTGCTTGAAAATATGGAGAGGGAAAAAGAAAGGGTACTGCGACTGCTTTCCCTGATCTATCCTCCCGAGGATATTGGAAACGCCACCGCCGCACTGCGCAGCGGCAGTCGGGCCAAACAGGCCCAAGCCATCGAGTTTCTCGACAACTTACTTACCGGAGATGTCAAGCGTCACGTCTTCCCTCTGTTTGACGATGCCCCCGCCGCCGAGCGTTTTCAAAAGTTTCTTGCGATATTGGGACTAAGGAGTTTTGATAGAGAGACGGCCTTGCAGGAGCTATTGAAACAGGATGACGTCTGGGTGAAAGCGGCCACTTTCTGGGAGATCGGCTTGAGAGGACTTCGAGAGTTCCGGGGGGAGCTCCAGCAGTATCTCAATTCCAAGGATCCTGTGCTCAAGGAAACCGCCGCGCTTGTGATGTCAAGGATCTAGTTTGCCTACAGAAAACAATCTATCGACAATCGAAAAGGTCATCTTTCTCAAATCCGTGGATATCTTTGAGCATGCCACCGTAGAGCAGCTCGGTCGCATCGCAGGATTAACGCAAGAGGTTCATTTCGACCCGGGAGAAACCATCTTTAAAGAGGGAGAACTTGGAGACGCCTTCTATCTGCTCTTAAGTGGTCGGGTGTTTATTGAGAAAAATGGCAATACCCTTCGTGAGATGAAGGAAAAAGAAGCCTTTGGGACCCTGGAGGTCCTTGATTTCCACCCTCGTGCTGTAACCGCAAAAGCGGTTGATCAGGTCCGCGCGCTCAAGCTGAACGGCCAGGAATTTCATGATCTTCTATCACTCGATATCGAAATGGTTCAGGCCGTTTTCCGTATGTTGTGCGGTCTGGTTCGCAGGATTCTGACGTTGGTGCCGTGACATTCTCGTCAACAACACCGAAATCGCGCTTGGTGTGACTCTGAAGCCGAGCGAACTCTGCAAACCTGCGGAAAACGTTTACACTAACTTCTTCGGCACGATCGGGCTAACGCAAGCTCTCCTGTCGCCGCGCGACTTTTATGGCCTCTGTTGAGTGGATTCCTGCGCGTCTTGGTTGCGATCGGTGGTGGCTGGCTTGTGCTTTACATAACCGGCTCACTCAACTGGCTGTTCGCGGCGCTCGCCTTCGGCCGGATCGTCTATGGCGTCGCGCTCACGGCGGCGATTACAGCAGGAGCATGGTTGGTCGAGAGCGAAGCATAAATGCGCCCGGTTAGCTAACAACTAGTGGCGTTAGGAAAGCGTGATTGAGAAAGCTCGGTCTATTCCGAGCAAGGGCATGACAACCCGGTGCAGTGATCTCCAAGGGTGAATAGAGTAGCAGAGGCAGCTTGATGAATATTCTCACAGTCAATCTTCTGTTTAGTACTTTTGTTTTCTGGGTTGCCGCCAAGATCTACGTTTTCCCGAAGCTTTCAGAACTTGGGCCCAAGGCCGTTCTACTACCGATTCTTTTGCTACATTCGTTTCGACACCTGGGGTTAATGTTCCTCGCTCCAGGAGCCACGTACGCTGGGATCCCTCCGCAATTTGCCTATCCGGCTGCATTCGGAGACTTGCTTGCCGCTTTCCTTGCTCTGGCCGCGATTCCGGCTGTACATCGAAACATACGCGCTGCTCGGCTGCTCGTTTGGATTTTCAATGTGGAAGGAACGCTGGACCTGCTTGTCGCGATAACACTGGCTACAATCTATGGTGCATCGGCGTATATGGGCCCAGCCTACTGGATACCCGCATTCTGGGTTCCGGCCCTGCTGGTGACACACTACATTGCCCTTGTTGTTGTCTGGAAGCATTGGACGATCCCGGCGCAAAGCGTGCCTTCAAGGACCTGATTTTGCCTTCGGCCTGATCGTGTACGGTGTCACGCTTACGGCGGCGATCACATCAGGGGCATGGTTGGTCGAGAGCGAAGCATAAATGCGCGCCGTCAGCCACAGTGATGAACGTCGCTGAACTTCTTCTGTGTAAGCCATGGACGCCTGAGTAAGCGGCAGCACAGCATCCACCACCGGATGGAGATCGCCCGCCTCCAACAGAGTCCGGACTAACAGTTCATGATTCGGCTCGACGATGAAAGCGTTACAGCCTCGAGGCCCAACGCCACACACACACTGCTCGCCAGTTAATTGCGCCGTTAATTCATCGAGATGCTCCGATCGCAGTCGAACGCTCAGGTAAATGACAATCCGTCGCCCGTCGGAGTCCCTTTCAATTTTCAACGTCATCGTGTTTGGAATGAGAACACTGTTGTAACAAGAAATTAACCTTAGACTGCGTGAGTCGGCTCTGGTATGGCAGTTAAGTTTGCGATATCTGTTGAAGTCCTAGCAATGATATAAACTCGGCCGATTAGAAGTGGTCTGGAGCGATAGCAAGCCGGGTTTGAAAGGCCCTGAGCCTGTAAAAAGAGATCCGACCGATGATAAAGTCAGTTTTCGCGGGAAGCCTCCGAGAGAGAGCAGCCGCCCTATTCGGCTTGGTGGCTCAGTACTTGGCCCTCCACGTCATATCTGCGCGTTTTTCAACAGCCACGACGAGGAGTATCGGGTGCTGCTTCCGTTCATTAAGGACGGCCTCGAAGCCGGCGAGAAGGTCGTCCACACAGTCGATCCCCAGCGACGTGACGAGCACCTGCAGCGGTTGGCGGCGGCTGGTATCGAAGTCACCGTGATCCGCCAGCGTGGGCAGTTGGAACTACGCACTTGGACCGATACCCATCTCCGCAATGGCCGATTCGATCAGCACAAGACGCTGGCTTTGTTCGAAGCAGTAGTGAAGGATTCCAAGGAACAAGGGTTTCCACTGATTCGCTTTGTCACTCATATGGAATGGGCTTTGGAAAAAATAGACCGGGAGTCGATGACCTGCTGGAGTACGAAGCGAGGGCAAACGGTATATGGCTTCGCCAAGACGGGCCCGTCAACCCAGTCATATGTACTTACGATCTAACCAAGTTTGGCGGGGAGGTCGTTGTTGACGTTATGCGGACTCATCCGATGATTATCATTGGTGGAATCCTCCAGGCAAACCCGTTTTTTATGCCTCCGGACGAATTCTTGTGAGAGCTGCGGAAACGGCGCAGACCGTGTTAAGCCGCATCTTCTGTCGAAGATCGTAAGCCGGCGTAGAGGTCAACGTGACAACGGAACATACAGCGCAAGAGATCAGCCGTCTCCGGCGTTGCGTCAACGATCTGGCCAGCATTCTGGGGCTGCCCGCGATTTGGACCGGGCATGATTCTTCGCGGGTGACAACCACGCTGCTTGCGTGGCCGAATTGCAAAAACTCCTGGGATCCGAAGCGGGTGATCATAGCCTAGTTCTGGATTTGAACGAGGTGAGACTCGTGGATCGCGACGTAGTGAGCTTTCTAGCCAGTTGCGAAGCGAAAGGCATCACGCTCGCGAATTGCCCCGCATATATCCGCGAATGGATTGCGAGAGAAAAGGACCGAAAGACCGGAGACTAAAGGCAACCAGTTTATAACACTCGAGGCCGATCTTTTTTAAACCTCGCAGTCGTAGTCGACGGAGAGGGACGAAGAGGGTGCTCTCATGAGTGAAGTAGTTGCTCCTGTCCGTATCGTAGATGATGGTGCATCAGTACGCCACACGTTGGGAAATCAGATTCAGTCAGTGAGGCTTAAACCATCGACCGGGATAAGTCCGAAACGCGCTGAAGAGAGGATAGCGGTGATGGAGAGCGAAGTCACGGAATTGCGGCTCGCACAGGCAGAACAATCTGCGACGGCACGGTACAAAGCCCTCATCTGCATCTCCACGGCCGTTGCCGCGCAGCGCGAACCCGATCAATTGTTTTCCCAACTTGCGAGCGAACTGCGCCAGGTCGTGAGTTATGATTTTATCGGAATCTCACAGTACGACGAAGCAACGAACAAGACCCAGTGGCACTTGACGATGCCGATGGTCTCGATTGTGGGATGGCCGATGGAGCGACTCCAGAGCAGGCGCTGACCCAATGGGTGTACGAGCGTCAACGACCGCTGGTGATTCCGTTTCTGGAGCGAGAGACTCGCTTCCCATGCGCGACGACCCTAGTTGAACAGCATGGGATTCGGTCCCTCTGCGCGCTTCCGTTGACTACTGCGCATCGACGCATCGGGAGCCTTATCACCGGCAGTGTTAAACCCGATGCCTATTGCGACGAAGAAGATGTCGAGTTCCTGAGGCAAGTGGCCAACCAAATAGCGCTGACCGTGGAGAACACGCTTGCCTACGGCGAGATTCAAGCGCTCAAGGACCAACTCGCGCAGGAAAAACTTTATTTGCAAGATGAAGTCCGCAGTGAATTGAACTTCGGGGAAATCGTAGGGAAGAGCGTGGCGCTGCGGCGGGTGCTCATGCAAGTCGAAATTGTCGCACCTACGGACTCCACCGTGCTTATCTATGGTGCAACCGGGACAGGGAAAGAACTGATCGCGCGTGCAATCCATAATCTCAGCCCCCGGTGTTCGAATGCTTTCGTGAAGCTCAACTGCGCCGCCATTCCGACAGGATTGCTCGAAAGCGAGCTCTTCGGTCATGAGAAAGGCGCGTTCACAGGCGCCATCGCTCAACGCATCGGCCGCTTCGAGCTGGCCAATCGGCTGGCGAGGTTGCTAGCCGGCTAACACCCCAGGTTGGCACCAGGTACGTATGCGCCGTCACTTTGCCGGTCTGTTCAGTCCGGTTTTTAGTCTTAGTCATACGGACTCGTCGGAACACAGGCATTTAAGCACACACCATCGCCAGCACCCATCATTGGCATGAGCGTTGCTCCGCTTGCGACTATTCTGGCGAAGTCTTGCCGCCGCGGGGCCGCCGCTCAACGCGTGATGCCCGGAGCGCTCCACATAAGATAGACTCTGCCAGGTCACGACCATATGATGGACCCTGCATATGTTTCTGCTTTTGCCGCTCTGGCCGGAGCGGGTATCGGCGGCGCGACGTCATGGATGACCAACTGGGCTCAAACGAGAACGCAGCGTCTGGTGCACAAGATCGAAAGGGTGGAGGACTTATACAAGAATTTCCTGGAAGAGGCCTCACGCTTTTACGCAGACTCCCTGGTACATGAAACAACCGACGTCTCCCAGCTTATTAGACTCTACGTAATGATCAGTAGGATGCGCATTCTCTCAGCGCCGCCGACGCTTCAAAACGCGGACAAAGTTGCTCGTATGATTGTGAACAACTATCTGGCGCCTAATAAGAGTTTCCCCGAACTGCGGGACATGGTGAACAGCGGCGCAATGGACCCGTTGCGAGATTTTAGTGAAGCTTGCCGCGAAGAATTTCAGCGGTTGGGGTATTTATAGCGTTGCGCGCGTCGGCGATTGCGCCTGCAGAGCGCCAGCAGGTACGGTGACAATCGGCGTTTAGAAGAACTCTTCGACGAGCTCAGGGTGAGCGGTCAAGGAGAAGTCATTCGTGGTGAGGCTCACGTGCTAGCCAACTTTTTCGCGCAACCGTTTTACAAGCTCTTCGTAAGAGGAGCTGGAGATAACTCGATCGAACTGCGAACGGTAATTGTTGACGATACTGATGTTCTCCACGATGGCATCGTAGACTTTCCATTGACCATTCACTTGCCGCAACTTGTAAACCACGGCGATCTCCTCACCCTTGGGCTGAATGATCGTTGATTCGACCTGTGCAAATTCGCTATCCATGACCTCGCGGCCAAAGCGCACCTTTTCGCCGCCGTAGAGACCGATCTTCTCTGAGTAGACTCTTTCCAAGAAGTCTCGGAACAGTCAGCAAGTGCCTCCCTCAAGCGATCCACCCGTTCTTTCTTCTTATCGGGAGAACTTAGTTTGGGATCTTTCAGGATTTGAATCGCTCTATCGACAGTCGTGCGCACGAGATCCAGCGGCGCGCCTGCATTAGCGCTCGTAAAAAACGCAAAAAACAACATAAAGGTGAACAGGCAAATCTCTAATCGGTGTATCTTCTGGCACATTGGATTCATCCTTCTTGAGATAGCAAAGCGGAAAAAAAAGTAGCCGGAAGTGTTCGTTACTGATTCGATCCACTGCTATTTCGATCGCGTAATACTCAACTAACCACAAATACCAGCTTTCAACGAGCAAAAAGCATTCCATAGCGTCGCTTGCTAAAATCCAGTCGGCAGCTGAAACGATCAAAAGCAACAACAGCGCCTTTATGTTTTGCATGAAGCGGCCCGCGCAATTGCGCTGGGATCGACCTACCTTGGGAAGTGGAGTTGTGGTGGCAAGGGCTAATCGGCTGGCAACTGCTGGCTTGTTAGCACCACACGGAATGAATTCCTCTAGCAGTTCGAATCGTTTAAACGTTTTAACGTTTTAAATGGATCGAATGGTTAAACTCCGCATGCTAGTCGGCTCCCGTGCTCCACGGGTGTTGCATCGCCCGGTGCGTCAAGCCAACTCAGACGAGACGTGATTTCGGCTTTTGACGACACCTCATCACGCTCTTTGTGGTCGCGTCGCATTATCTCGACGCGACAGCCTGTAAGTGTTTTTAATCTCGTCAATTATAAATCGCACTAACGAAAAACGCGGCTTGGCACGGTTGTTGCCCTTGCTGCCTGCAGAAACAAAGAAAGGTAGTCATAGTGAAGATCGACATTTCATTTTTAGCAGCATTCCTTCTCATCGTAACTGACCTGCTGGCACGCGCGGCCGTTCAAGGTGTCGAGCAGGCGCTTGTTTTGACGGCGTTTGAATACAGTTGTTCCTGGGCGAAGCGCTTATCCAGATGGGCAAGAACGACTTTCATTGTGAGATCAACTAGCGGTTAGAGCGAGTGTCAATCGTAAAAGGAATAGCTATGACTTTATGGCAACTTATTTTTACTCAGAGCAAAGTTAACGGCGGCGTATATTACGGAGATCGACTGGTCGCAGTGAATTGGCAGTGGCCCAAGGAGACTTGGTTTCAAACTCGGTTGCATGAACTTCGCAGAAGCATTTGGAAATACTCCAAGCAGTCGGGACAAGCGTGCTCGCAATAACTCTAATCTACAACAACACTGGATGCGAAATTCTGGAGATCAGATGAACGCGGCGGGATGCCAACTGGCCGGCAACTGCCAGCCCGCTAGCACATTATTTCTGGCACCGGAAAATTCCCAGTTCATATGTTTCTCGTGCTGACAAACGATACGGCTGCGCATCATTCGGCATTGCAATTGCTGTCAATGCGAGTCTGAGAGAGGACGACCAATGAAAAATCATGCTCCCCGGATTTCAAGAGTCAGCTTTTCGTCGAAGGACGCCTCAATCATCTGACTGGGAGCAGTTCAAGGAGATTTTGGTGATGAAATGCCAAAGATGCTTTGATGATCGAAGAGTCGTGTACTGCGTTTCTAGCGATGTCATCAATTTAAGAGTATGCGCGAGTTGCGCCGCGGAAGCTCGGAGATTGGGGCTGGCTGTTGAAGTTTTCAGCGGAGAATCAAAAACCCTCCGTGGCAGGAGCGCGTTTGGACATCAAGGCCGCACTTAATCAATTCTCTTTTGACCACAGGGACGATAGTACGCTCGTGGTGCGTCTTTCGGGAGCGTGGCGGTTAGGAGGGGAACCCTCTTCTGCATTTCTAGCGGACTGCGAACGGCAATTGTCCGCACAAATACGCGTCGTCGCTTTCAAGGCGAGCGAACTCATATCGTGGGACAGCAGCGTTATAGTCTTCGTCGTTCAACTCTCAGGACTATGCTACCGCCACGGAATTCATATGGACCGTGGCGGTTTGCCGCCCGGGGTGCGCCGGCTCTTGGCTTTGGCCGAGGCAGTACCAGAAAAAAAGGGCGCACGTAAAGAGGCGGCGAAAGCAACGTTTCTCGAACACGTAGGCCACACCGCTATCGGCGCCGGCGATTCGCTGGGGGAGATGCTGAAATTCCTGGGCGAGATGGCCGTGACATTTTTCCGGCTTGTGCGGCTGAGGGTCAGGTTCCGCGCGGTCGACCTTTTTCTTTTAGTCCAGCAGTGCGGCGCTCAGGCGCTGCCCATCGTCACGTTGATCAGCTTCTTAGTGGGCGTGATTCTCGCATTCGTCGGTGCCGTACAACTGAAGCAGTTCGGCGCTCAGATCTACGTGGCGGACCTAGTCGGCATCGCCATAGTCCATGAGATGGGCGCCATGATGACGGGCATCATCATGGCGGGACGAACCGGGGCGGCTTTCGCCGCTCAGCTCGGCACGATGAAGGTGACCCAGGAGATCGATGCTTTCACCACGATGGGATTTTCTCCCCTGGAATTCTTGGTGCTGCCGCGGGTGATTGCGTTAATTTTCATGATGCCTCTGTTGTGTCTTTACTCCGACTTCGTCGGTGTCTTGGGCGGGGCTACGGTTGCTGTGGAAATGCTCGATCTCTCCTGGACCACTTACGTTCGCGAGACCATCCATGCGATCAGTTTGACGGATCTTTTCGGCGGCGTGTTCAAGAGCTCGGTTTACGGCGTGCTGATCGCGCTGTCCGGCTGTTTGCGCGGTATTCAATGCGGTAACAGTTCCTCTGCCGTCGGTGATGCAGCGACTTCCGCTGTTGTTACGGGGATCGTCGCTATTGTTGGAGCTTGCGGGGTTTTTGCCGTTGTCTTCTACGTCCTGGGGATCTGACATGCTCGGAGGTCTTACAAATGGAAACCAGCAACCGGCCATTACCGTGAATCATCTCACGATGGCTTACGGCAGTTTCGTGTTGATGCGTGACCTCAACTTTATGATCAATCATGGCGATATCTTCATCATTATGGGCGGCAGCGGTAGCGGCAAAAGCACATTGCTCAGAAATCTAATCGGCCTTAACGAACCAGCCGGGGGAGAGATCTTTTACGGCGACCAAAATTTCACTAAAGCGGGTCTAGCCAAAAGACAGGAGGTTCTCACAGGAGTGGGCGTTTTGTTTCAGAGTGGCGCGCTCTGAAGCTCGATGACGCTAATGGAAAACGTAGGCTTGCCCTTGGAAGAATACACGGATTTAAACCCGGACCAAATCCGGGAGATCGCATCGCTGAAGCTCGCCTTGGTCGGATTGAAAGGTTTCGAGGACTACTATCCGTCCGAGATCAGCGGCGGCATGCAAAAGCGCGCCGGGCTGGCCCGTGCCAAGGCGCTGGATCCTGAAATCTTATTTTTTGACGTGCCTTCGGGGGACTCGATCCGATCAGCTCGCGCTTGCTCGATGATTTAATCCTAGAGCTAAGCGACAGTTTGGGCGCCACCGTCGTGGTGGTCACGCACGAACTGGCGAGCATTTTCACGATCGGCAACAACAGCATATTCCTCGACGCGGAAACGAGGACGATGATCGCCGGCGGCGACCCGAAGGATCTCCTGGCCCATTCGAAAAATCCCACAGTG
>WNFW01001820.1_pt1 | contig 14443 bp, 10 predicted proteins | sample 5400131 | NCBI WGS metagenome assembly WNFW01 (sample SAMN13153362, study PRJNA577476) | soil metagenome | isolation source: 20 cm soil or saprolite under grassland replicate 1 | place: USA:California | collected 2016-06-15 | reverse complement strand
ACTGCCGAGGCAGTGTGGCCGTGCTGCGCATACCAGTTACTAGCTCGCAAATGTAGCATGAGCACGTCTTCTCCGTTCTCCTGTTCCAGTCGCACGCGCAAGACCTCGGCAAAGAGGGCATGGTAGCGGTAGCAGCGACGAGGGACCAGAGGCACCACAAACACATTGGTACGCTCCAACTCTTCCAGCACCTGCTGGCTGTCCGTTCGCTCCAGCACGGCATCACATAACGAGGCGTTGAGCTGCGAGAGAATCGAGGTGCGCAGGAGAAATGTGGAGACGGCGGGCTCTTGTTGCTGGAGCACTTCCTCGGTCACATAGTCCAGGATGTAGCTCAGTTCCGCTAGCTCTTCCAACACGCCAGCCAGGTCGGCGCGCCCGCGCAGCGAGAGGCCGACGAGGCGAAGGGCAGCCAGCCAACCCTCTGTCCGAGTAGTGATCTCCTGTAGCAGAGAACGCTCCAGCTTGAAGGGCACCATCTGGCGCAGCAAGGTTCCTGCCTCCTCCACTGTCGCGCACAACTGATCGATGCGCACTTCCTGCAACTGGCCTCGCACACGCCAGCGGGAGAGCGGCAGCGGTGGATCCTTGCGCGCTGCGAGCAGCACATGGACATGGGACGGTAGATGCTCCACGAGATACGAAAGCTGATCGTGGATGGCAGGCTCACGAATCACCTGATACTCATCCAGGACCAGCACCCACGGGGACGACGTCCGCGCGAGCCGGTTAATGAGAGCTATGAGCGCCTCCTCCAGGTATAGCTTTCCGGGGGCAGACAACAGCTGCAAAGCAAGCACGCCTATACCTGGCTCGCTTCTATCGAATGCGGTGAGCACATACTCCCAAAACCGCCTGGGCTGGTTGTCATGCTCATCGAGCGTCACCCAGGCTACAGAGAAGTTATCCGGAGCATGAGACTGCACCCAGCTCGAGAGCAGGGTCGTCTTGCCGCACCCGGCCGGGGCTGAAACCAGCGTGAGTGGGCCAGTTAGCCCTACATCCAGGAGAGCAGTGAGGCGCGGACGTGGGATCAGTGGTGACGGACATGCCGGCGCATGGAACTTGGTGGAAAGTAGCTCATTATGTTCACAAATATAAACCTGGTTCATGATTCCTTTCCTTTCATTGGTCGCCTGCAGACAACCATTTCTGGAGAGCGATAAAAACTTCAAAACACTTTAACGGTTGTCTCTACGCCTGTGGTCATATCAGGAAGAAAGCAGGGTGGTCTTGCCGAAGCCGACGGGAGCCGAGACGAGGGTGAGGCTAAGGTAGAAACTTGTCCTGAGCAGCAGGTCTGTCAAACGGGAACGCAGGATTAAGGCCTGAGAGGCCGAGGGAATGAAGAATTTGGTGGCCAGCAGCTGGTCGTGGGCAAGAAGGGACACGTTCATGCTGGCCTCTCCTGTCTAGATGGTTATATTGGTGGTCAGGTTACATTACACTCTCTCATGATTACTTCACCTCTATTGTAGTATAAAACTCCGCAATTGTACATCCGTAATTCTACAGAGGAATTTCAGGGTCGTGGAGGAGCGGCCTCGAATGGTGGAAGATCGAGCGAATCACGATACTCTGTGCGCGGCGCAGGTCGTTCTGCGTCATCGAGATGGCACCACCACAGGCGCTGGATCGCCTCCTTTTTCTCGGGAAGCCAGCGCAGACTAATATCGCCGACATTGGCATACCCGACGATCAGAATACCTGCTTCCCGATCACCCAACCACTCCTGTGGATGCAGAAGGACATGCTCCGCCGCTCCTGCCTCGTCTTCCAAGAGGTGAGTGCCTTTTACCACGCTATAGACCAGGCTGTGGGCGCGCTCGGTTTGCGGACCAGAGGATGGTTGAAAGGCCATGGCCTTTGCAGAGGACATATGTGAACTATGAGCGTGCAGGAGATACCGCCTATCCTGCAAGTAGCGCATCTGGTAGCTGCTGTCAAGAGAAAAGGTATCGATTGTTCCTTCTATACCACGCTTAGCAGGCAATGTGGCTACCCCCTGGCGACTCGACAGACCGACAAGCTCTGATATTGCTCGCCATAGTTCATAGACTCGAGACCCTGCTTCCTGCAATATGGTATGCAGCACCAGCCCTATCTCATCTGGAGTATCCTGGCCATAGAAGTGAACTGGCGGTATCTCCCCCCTGCGCCCCTCCATTCGCCCCTCCATGCGAAGGAATGCAGGATACCCCCTGGCCAGAGCCGCTAATTGAGTATACGACCCTTCGTTGTGCAAGGCACTGGAGGTGTAATTGACAACCTTGGCCGTCACCTTTTTGCAATGATCCCAGTACTGCACGCTGGAGCCGAAGGCATAGTGCACATCTCCCGAGAGAATTACGACCCGCTGCATGGCGCTCACCGCCTCGAGAAATTGCTGAAATGCGGAATGCTCTAGCTCCCAGGCCTCAGGGTCGAACGCGTCATTCTCCTTATTGAGCATCCGGCTCCAGTATTGGATAGCTTCAATCATACCGATGCCAAAGACCGGGGTGGCCGAGACGAGAAAGGTCACCTCGGCATCCTCGTGGGTTTGAGCGACCACCTGTGTTTCTACTGCCTGGTGAGAAAGCAAGGCGGGAAATGCGTCGGGCGCCAGGTAGAAGCGATGTGTACGGGTGTCCAGCACGATCACTTGAAAGCGTGGACCAGAATACGTATAGTGCCATCGCAGGGCCTGCGCCGAAGAGCTAAGTGTGCCCTTTCCATCGAAAGGGGCAGGTAGGCCGATGAGCGCGGCGATGTGGTCGGCCTGCCTTTCCGACTCATCCCCACGCCAATCGTCGATTGCTTCGAGGAGCGCAGCACCATCCGGCTCATCAAACTGGTCGGGAGTATTTCCCCAGGCCTGGAACAGCGCGTACGCGAGCAGACCGTTGCGCACAATGCGGCGTCCCAGTTCGTTTCCCAGCACCTTGTGGCACCATTCCCCATCAAGAAACCAATCGTCGGTCACATCGTGATCGTCGCAAATCATATAGGTCGCGATGTTCGCGAGTGCGCGACGCACCTTTGGAAGTGTTGAGCGAAATCCTGCCAACTGTTTCAGTTCTTGGGCGTACTCGCGCACTGGAAGCGACGATTGTCGTGCGGATCGGCGTTGTGCAGGTTGGTGAGAGGCTATGGAATCCGAGTAAGGCAGATCGTCGGGCCAGAGGAGATCCGACCAGGCGAACAGGTACATTGCATAGAATTCAGCGAGCGCCAACAGATGACTTTCCGGGCGTCCTGTGGTCAACATGGCCATGTTTCGCACGGCACCGGTACGTTCCCGGGGTGGCAGCAGGCGAGCTGGCTCCTCAACAAGGGGGAGAGTTTCTTCCCTGTTCCCGGCGAGCAAAAAAGTGCCCGCGTCGGTTAGAGCAGCCAGGAGGGGTGCGGCAACATCATCGGCATAGATCTGATCGCCCGTGAGGAAGAGTTGTTGTGGGCGAGACGCTGCGCTATGCGCCGTTTCTGCCAGCATAGTGTCGATAACCGGTAACATATCTCTGCCGACGCCGTGTGGTTTGCGGCAGGAGCCGTGGAGTATCCTGAGTTCGTTGAGATCTTGAGCAGGCAGCACAAAGCTGGGAAGCGGGTGTCCTGGATAGACCAGCCGCTCCAGGTGATCAGCCACAGAGGGATCAATGTTGAGCACGCCAGGCGTGCCAAGATTTGCAACTGGTCCAGGTGCATGAACTTCAGAAGAGCTCTGTTGAAAGAACAGGTCGTAGTAGTATAAACCACCCCAGGCGAGTTGTTCCTCATGGATGGAGGCGCGAGCTGTTACTGCAACCAGGTGCAGGTGGTCACCCAGACGCACCGTGTGGCGCGTGCCTGAGAACTGTTCAATGAGCGTTCCAGCGATGTCTTGCGTATAGATGCGCAAGGTGACCATGCTAGACTCTTTCAACGCGAGCCATACCGTGACGGCATGCGGCTCCGTACGGCGGAGGATCGGGCCGGCAAGGATCAGTGGTAGTGCGGAAAATCGCTCCGCTAATGGCGTCCAGGGCATATAGATCAACTCCTTTACCATGACGGTATTCGACTGGATTGGTCAGGTACACTCTCAGCGTACAGTCTATTGGCAGCAATGCCATGCTACTTAAGGAGTATTTTGAGTATCATTGGGTTGGGAGAAGGAGGATACTACTCAGGTAGCACTATGCTGGACCGAGAGAGGAGAAAAAGCTGTACATTACAGGTTATAATATGTTGTAGTATTTAAGCGTCACCTTTTTTTCAGCTGAAAACGTAATAAGGAAAGCATCTTTTTTCGAGGAAAGAGGGAACGAAAGGAAGGAAGAAAGTATGGTAGCCGATCTGGAAAAATCACTCGGGCAGTCGCTCGGAACCGATTTTTATTTGATGGATGAGATGTTGACCGAGGAGGAGCGCAGCGTTCGGGATAAAGTCCGGGCCTTCTGCGACAAGGAGGTCATTCCCATCATCAACGACTACTGGGAACGAGCTGAGTTCCCCTTTGAACTCGTTCCTAAAATTGCAGCTCTCAACATCGCCGGAAACGATATCAAGGGGTATGGTTGCCCTGGTCTGAGCGCTGTAGCCTCTGGCCTTATCATGTTAGAGATGGCGCGTGGGGATGCCAGTGTCTGCACATTTTTCGGCGTCCATTCCGGGCTGGCGATGCACTCGATCTCGATGCTGGGCTCGGAAGAACAAAAACAGCGCTGGCTGCCAGCGATGGCACGCATGGAGAAGATCGGGGCTTTTGGTCTGACTGAGCCGAATCATGGCTCTGACGCGGTAGCGCTGGAGACCCGTGCCCAGCGCGATGGCAATGAGTACATCATAAACGGAGCCAAGCGCTGGATCGGTAATGCCTCCTTTGCCGATGTCACAGTTATCTGGGCGCGTGACGACGAAGGCAACGTGGGTGGCTTCCTCGTTGAGAAGGGGACACCGGGTTTCGAGCCAAAGGTTATGACAGGCAAAGTGTCCAAACGTGCCGTCTGGCAGACGGATATTTCGCTCACCGATGTCCGTGTGCCAGCAGAGAACCGTCTCGCGCTTTCACGCAGCTTCAAGGATACCGCGCTCGTGCTCACGGCCACGCGCTCCGGTGTAGCCTGGGAGGCGGTTGGCCATGCTATTGCCGCCTATGAGATTGCGCTCACTTATGCAAAGGAGCGTATTCAGTTTGACAAGCCGCTCATCAGCTTTCAAATCATCCAGAATAAGCTTGCCATTATGCTTGCCAATGTGACGACCATGCAACTTCTCTGTCTGCGACTTGGCCAACTGCAGGAAGAGCATAAAATGACGGCCTCAATGGCTTCAATGGCGAAGATGAACAACGCCCGGCTTGCCCGTGAGGTTGTTGCTGATGCACGCGAAATGCTTGGCGGCAATGGGATTCTACTCGACTACCACATTGCTCGCCACCATGCTGATATTGAAGCGGTGTTCACCTACGAGGGTACCGATACCATCCAGTCGCTGATTGTTGGACGGGAGATAACGGGGAGACAAGCCTTCTCACCTCGCTAGGCTCACGGTTAATGGGAACTCGTTTGTACCGAGAAGACTATAAGAAAAAAAGGCATCAGCGTGTACGGGTAATTTTTGTCAGGCTGCGCGGCTGATCGGGATTCAGTCCTTTATACAGGGCCAGATAGTTAGCAAAGAGCTGACCAGGTATGATATAGGGTATTGGCGCGAGCAGTTCAGCAAGGCTTGCTCGCACATCTTTCGCCGGGTCATTCCTGCCCCCTGTTCCAAGCGTCGCAGGGGTAACTCCAGTTGCCAACGTGGGCAGTTCGAGCCGAATGGATGTCGTTGCCAGTTCCTGCATGCGCTCATCCTCAGTCACCACCAGGCAATCAGCACCGTTCTCATGCAGCCATTGGAGCAACTCAAGCGAATCGGCTGAGGTACGCCCTGGCGGCGCGAAGACGATGACGGGCAGGCCACGATCAACCAGCGCGGCAGGTCCATGTTTGAAATCGGCGGTAGAGAAGGGTGTCGAAACAACATAGCAGGTTTCTTCCAGTTTCAGGGCCGTCTCGCGAGCGGTACTGTACTGGAAGACGCGCCCTAACACCACACAGTCACGGGCATGGACGTAGCGTTCGGCTACACGTACAACCTGTTCTTCACACTTGAGCGCCGCTGCGACGAGATCGGGAATGCTCTCGATGCCGTCGCGCAGTGGTTCACCACCTGAGAGAAATGCGGACAGCAGTGCGAGCACTGCACAGGTGGTGGTATAAGTTTTTGTGGCAGCGACGCTGCGTTCAGGTCCAGCATGACAGAGCAAGGTATGCTGAGCAGCCGTGGACAATTGAGACCCTTCCTGGTTGGTGATGCCTACTGTGAGGGCACCTGCCTCGCGCGACCTGGCAACGACCTCAACGATATCAGTGGATTCGCCGGACTGAGAGATTCCTATGACCAGAGCGCGCCCCAGATGGAGCGAGGTGCCATAGAGCGTATACAGCGAGGGCGTAGCGAGAGCGACGGGAATACCATTGAGGTATTGGAATAGATACTGGGCATATAGAGCAGCATGATCGGAAGTTCCACGGGCGGCAAGTATGATCACATCTATACCACGCTGCTGAGCCTCCAGAGCGACCTGGCGAGCAGGTTCGGTCGTACCGGTTAGAGTGCGTCGCAGCGCTTCCGGCTGCTCCTGAATTTCATCCAACATGTGCGTTCGCCCTGGGGGGCGAGATTGATCTTGCATGAGAGTGCTCCTAGCTCACTTTGATAATTGTGCGGCCTCTAACTTCACCTTTGAGAACGGCGGCCAACGCCTTAGGAAGTTCCGCGAATGGAGCTTCGTGCGCGATGAGATCGAGAAGGTGCTCAGGCTTGTAATCGCTGGCCAGGTGTTCCCAGATCTGGCGGCGCAATTCCATAGGGCAGTTTACTGAATCGATGCCCAGCAAGGTAATGCTGCGCAAGATGAATGGGAAGACAGTCGCGCTAAAATTCGGTCCCCCGGTGTTGCCACACGAAGCGATTGAGCCGCCATACCTGGTAGTACGGAGGAGATTGGCCAACGTGGTACCGCCAACTGCATCGACGCTCCCAGCCCAGCGCTCTTTCTCCATAGGACGATTGCTCTCAGCTGATGTTTCCTCACGAGTCAAGATTTCACCGGCGCCCAGTGCTTTGAGATAGTCATGCTCCGACTCTTTGCCGGTACTGGCTGCCACAGTATATGCCCGGTTTTTGAGGATGCTGATAGCAACGCTCCCCAGTCCCCCCGTTGCACCGGTGACCAGCACGGGCCCGTTCTGCGGCTTGAGGCCGTTGTACTCCTGCTTATATATCGCAAGGGCGGCGGTGAAGCCAGCTGTACCCAGCGCCATCGCCTCTTTGAGGGTGAGGCCCGAAGGCAAGGGCACCACCCAATCGGCTTTGACGCGAGCATATTCGCTGAATCCACCATAGTGAGAGACGCCCAGTTCATAGCTGGTGACTATGACTTCGTCACCAGGTTTGAAGCGTGGATCGCTGGATTCGGCCACCACTCCCGAAAGATCAATACCGGGCACGAAAGGATAGTTGCGTACAATTTTGCCTTCTGGAATGGAGGCCAGGCCATCTTTGTAGTTCACGCTCGAGTAGGCTACTTTGACCAGAACCTCGCCAGGTGGCAGGTCAGCCAGAGTTAAATCTTTGAAGGTTGCGGTAAAACCGTCTTCTTTTTTATCGACGACAAATGCTTTAAATGTTGCTTCTGTTGCTGGCATGTTTCTCACTCTCCTTATGTCACTCATCTTGACACCAATTTGCACTGAGACTAGATATTACTTTCCCACAAAGAGGGGGGGACGTTTTTCGCGGAAGGCCACGGTGGCCTCGTGAGCATCAGCAGTACTAAAACAGCGCATGATTGCCTCAATCTCGTTCTGGAAGGCACGCTCCAATTCGGTTTCCAGTGGGCGATTGAGCAGCCGCTTGCTCTCGCGCAGGGAGAGCGGCGCACGACTCAGCATCTTGCTGGCCAGCGCCTGCACCTCGGCCTCCAGAATTTCCGGCTCGAACAGGCGGTGGAGCAGCCCAATACGCTGGGCGGCGGCGGCTTCCATGATGTCTGCGAACAGGATGATCTCCCGCGCCATGCCCTGTCCAACCAGCTGTGGGAGCAGCACAGTGGTGCCGCCTGTGATGACCATGCCCACACTCGCTTCCACACATCCCATGCGCGCACGGCTGCTGGCGACGCGAAAATCGCAGGCCAGAGCCAGTTCGAAGCCCCCACCCAGGGCATAACCATCCATGGCCGCGATGCTTGGCTTCTCACCCATCAGTAGTAAGCGGGTGAGTCGTTGCAGATCCAGAATTAGCGCCAGGAAGTCTTCTGCGCTCTGGTGCTCAGATTCCTTCAGGTCATCGCCAGCGCAGAAGTTACCTCCTGCGCCCGATAGGACGATGATCGAGACGTCAGCATTGCTCTGGGCATGCTCCAGGGCCTGGCGAAGTTCAGTAATCATTGCCCGGCTCATGGCATTCATCGCACCTGGCCGGTTCATCACCACATGGGCAATTTTATTGGCAACGGTAGAGAGGACAAGTGGTGCGCTGCTCATCATGGCTCCTTCTCTTCTTGTTGAGATGGGTTGGGGATTTCAACTGCCAGCCTGTTCGTAGGTCTTTATGACACGGCGGGCCTTTTGCTCTGTGCGCGGGAGCGTCCCATAAGGAACCAGCTCTGGCTCGGCACGGAAGCTAAGCTGCTCGCGGAGCGCCTGAATAATCTGCTGTGATAAACCTCCTACATGAGTGGGGACCAGGTTCTGCGCCAGTTCTACGCGCACCCGTAAGTACTGGTGCGGGGGAGGATGATCGACGATAATTTGGAACTCGCCAGAGAGCTGGTTCGAGAGGTGGACCAGTGTATTGCCTACAGCAGTGGGAAAGACATTGACACCACGTACCTGGAGCATGTCATCACTGCGACCCAGGATACGGAAGCGAAAGCTCGTTCGCCCACATTCGCATGGTCCAGTTCCCAGGATGCGCACCACATCGCGAGCACGATAGCGTACCAGGGGTTGTGCCTCCTTGAGGAGATGGGTGTACACTAACTCGCCTTCGGCGCCCTCGGTGAGCGTAAGGGGAGTGCCTGTTTCGGGTTCGATCAACTCGACGGCCACAGCTCCTTGCGCGTGGAAGTGCAGGCCCTGGCGGTAATCGCATTCTGATCCCATGATGCTCAGAATATCGGCCATACCGAAATTCGCATCCATGGCACGTATGCCCCAGGTCTCTTCCATGCGCGCACGTACGCTCGGTTCGCTCATCCCTGGCTCAGTGCCAAAGAGTCCCTTACGCAGGCCAAGATCGCGAGGGTTCAGTCCCTGAGCCAGAACAGCTTCGCTCAGGGGAAGCATATACGAGGGAGTGGCGCTGATCGCGTTGACTTGGAGCTCACGGATAGTGTGGATCAGTAGAGCGGTCTGGCCTACTCCAAAGGGCACAACGGTGGCTCCTGTTGTCTCCAGGTTCTCATGGTCTGAGTAGCCGCCCACCCAGAGGCGGTAATTGAGGCAGTGAACTACCATATCGCTCGGGCGCAGCCCAGCAGCCCAGTAGGAACGGGCTGCGCATTCATTCATCAGGCTGCGATCCTGGCGGGTGAGGGCGACATAGAGCGCACGCCCCGTCGTACCAGAGGTTTTGTGCACCCGAATCACTTGCTCCTGGCTACTCGCCAGATAACTGCCAAAGGGAGGGTTTTCGTGCTGGCTGAGCCGGCATTCGTCTTTCTCGGTAAAAGGGAGAAGTGGTAGATCGGCCACATCGCGAATGTCTGCGCGCCTCACACCAGCCTCAGCGAACCTGGCTTGATAGAATGCAGAACATTGCCAGACATAGTCAAGCTGAGTTCGCAGGTACTCATTCTCCAACTGACGCAGCACGGCTGGCTGCATCGTTTCCATATCTTCATTCCAGTAAAGTCGTTCCATCTGATAGACTCCTTCATGCTTAAGTGTAATTTCAGTCTACCATAAAGTGGGGGACTTGTACCTGACTTGATATCTTTATTCCTATGCATATCTTCGATGAAGAACTGGCCGATCGTGTCTTCCTGTCATGCTGCTTGCTGTGGATAATTGGACGCCTATCAGACGAGGAGTCGTTATTGCTGACTGAAACTGAAAAATAATTTGCTACGTGCTAAATCATAAATGTGGGGTGTGCAACGTAGACTGTCGCCTATACAACTATAAAAGAGCTTACAATCAATAACCAGCAAATGATGCCAGGAGCGAATAGCTGATACAGGCAGAGCCCAGTTGCCTGGCTGTCCGGGAAGAGGAGAGCCAGGCTTTGAATCGTTGATATTGTTGATCAAGGCCTTTGCGAAACCGCAAGACGTACACCAAGTCCGATGAAGATCCCTCCGGTGAGCCAATGCAGGAATTTTGCCGCCCCCAAACGATCTTTGAGCCATTTCCCAAGGAAACTGGTCAGAAAGGCGACACTTGAGTCGACTGCTAGCCCCGTGACGTTGTACACGAGACCCAGAACCAGGAGTTGAAAGGGGACATGACCCTTTGTTTGATCAACAAACTGAGGAAGAAAGGCGAGGTAAAAGAAGGCAACCTTGGGATTGAATAACGTGGTGAAGCTGCCTTGCAAGAACACCTTTATCACATCTACCTTCTCGGTGACTGGAGTTGTTAGCACCTCCTGATGATTGAGGATCGTGCGAATGCCTAAATAGATCAGATAGACTGCACCGACATATTTGATCGCCTCGTAGGCCATCGGCACCATAAGAAAGAGACCAGAGAGTCCTAGCGCGACCACACTGGTTTGTATCAGCCCAGCTGCTGCAATCCCAAGGCAAGAAATCAACCCGGCAGGACGTCCCTGCCCTGTACTTCGTGCAATGATGTAGAGCATATCAGGTCCAGGGATGGCGCTTAGAATAAATGCGGCGGTAAGCAGCAACAGGATGTTGGTAGGTGTTGGCATGAAATGATGGTCTCCTTGTTCTTTCTCTCTCTTGATGGATATATTCTTATCTGCCAAAATTACTTTACTGCTAAGATGGTAGCATGAATTATATAACCTGTCAAGTTGATTTTAACGGTTAGCATAAGCGAAAATGAAGCCTGAAAATGGCAGCAAACGTCAGAGCGAGCTATTCTTTTCCTCTGCGAAGATGGATGGCTTGCGAAAGAGGGAGCTCAACTCGTCCCTGGCTGTGCAGTGGAGCTGCGTATGACGATTTTGGTAGGCAAGAACAGCATTGTATTCGACATTTCTCCTTGCAGTTGTGCCAACAATAGCCTGCCGGTCTGAACACCCTTCTCGAAATGAGGCTGATGAATTGTGGTGAGAGCCGGTGTCATCTGCGCCGCTTCAGGAACGTCGTCAAACCCAACCACTGATAGATCCCCTGGAATGGATAGCCCTTGCTGGCGCGCAGCCTCTATGGCTCCGAAGGCGAGCCGGTCGCTCATGGCTAGCAACGCTGTGGGCCGAGGTGTACGTGAAAGTAGGGAGGCTGCCGCCCTCTGGCCCTCTGCCACGACATTTTCTGCACATTCATACACCGCTACATTGGTCCACGGCAGACCTGCCGCTGAGATGCCAGCGGTATACCCACGCAAACGGCTACGAGCATTCCTATACGTGGAGGCGGCTTGCCGGGACAAATCGGCAAGGCCAGAACGTCGACTATGACTGAGTTCAAGGGAGATCACGGCAATGCGACGATGTCCGAGATCAATCAGGTGCTTCGCCGCTACTTGCGCGGCCTCCTCATCATCAATACCGATGAATGGCGTCTGCTCGTATCTTGGTCCATCGACCAGGACGGCTGGAAGGCAGCGCTCTAGGGCAGCACTCACTGATGGATCATCATCGGGCATAGAGTAGATAATGATGCTGTCGATGACCGCCGCACTGACAGCAGTCGGCTGCTGTTTTTCTCGTGCTGACCCTGGGATGAGCAGCATGCTGAGCCTGGCCTCTTCGAGCGCCGCAGCGACTCCTTGAAGAAACAGGACGAAGGCAGGATCAGCAAAAGCGTAAGAAAGGTGGTCGAGGTACACGACTCCGACCGCCCCTGCCTTCCCCCGGCGCAGGCTGCGGGCGATGGGATCAGGGCCTGGATAGCCGAGCTGTGCAGCCGTCGCCAGCACCCGCTCACGTAAAGCTGGTGAGAGCTGGTCAGGCCGATTGTAGGCGTTCGAGACGGTTGAAGGGGCGACTCCGAGGTGAGTTGCTACCTCCGTCAAGGTCACGTGATGCCTTGGTCGTGCACGTTCGTTGCTCATCATCCTATTCTACAACACGGGAAAACTTTCTGAAACGTTTCAGTTAACTGAAACGTTTCAGAAGAGAGGAGAGGGCTTGAGGATCAGAAAACGAAAGCTGGTCATGATGCATCGTTAGAGCACCGAAAACAGAAAAAGAAGGTTACACGAAAGGAAGTCATGATCTATGATGAGCAAAACGAAGCAGAAGGCATCTCATGCCTCCCCCATCCACAGCTGGTCGATGCTTGCCTTAGTCTGCATTGTGCAATTTGTGCTCGTCCTGAGTGTAAATATCGTCAATATTGCCCTCCCCTCAATCCAGCAATCTCTTGGCTTCTCTCAGGAAAACCTGCAGTGGGTACTCAGCAGTTATGTCCTCACTTTCGGATGCTTCCTCATCCTTGCAGGAAGGGCAGCAGACCTCTTCGGGCGTCGCCAACTGTTCATGGCTGGACTTGTGCTTTTTGTTGCAGCTTCAGTGCTCTGTGGTTTTGCACCCTCCCAAGGAATGCTCATCGGAGCGCGCGCATTACAAGGCTTAGGGGCAGCTATCGTTTCCCCAACAGCTCTCTCGATCCTTAACACCACCTTTCAAGAGGGAGTCGAACGCAATAGAGCGCTGGGGGCCTGGGGTGCAGCAGCCCCGCTGGGAGGCGTCGTTGGATTGCTCCTGGGAGGAGTCCTCACCGGCGCACTAGGGTGGCGATGGACCTTCTTCGTTAACGTGCCCATCGTGGCACTCGCGCTGGCCCTGGCACCAAAGCTCCTCCCAGAAAACCGTGATCGTGCAGCTACGATCCAGTTGGATCTCTGGGGTGCACTTACGATTACCATTGGACTCTTCTTACTCGTCATTAGTCTGACTCAGATCGAGAGTGCAGGGCTTCACTCGGTGCTCACCATCAGTACACTTGTGGCTGGACTCGTCTTCATTGTCGCCTTCTGTGCCATTGAAAGCCGGGTGGCAAGTCCACTTGTTCCTTTTCGGCTCTTCCATAACCGCGCGCTGACGATAGGCAACCTGGTCACACTCATCATGATCGCCGCCTTCGAGCCTTGTGGTTTCTTCGTGACCCTCTACATGCAACGTGTGCTGCATTACTCTCCATTCGCTACCAGCCTGGCATTCTTGCCTTTGCTGGTGACGCTCGTCGTTGCCCCAATCCTCGGCTCCTGGCTTACCAACCTCAGGGGAATAAGGTTCACCATGGGGAGCGGCCTGACTGCACTCGCTGCAGGTATGCTTCTGCTCGCCAGGATCTCAGTAAACGCTTCCTATCTCGATACCCTCCTCCCCGGCTTCCTCTGCATCGCGCTTGGCCTGGGTTTCACCTCTGTTGCATCCACCGTTGCCGGAACAACCAATGTGCAAGCTCAGGAGCAGGGACTGGCCTCAGGTTTGATCAACACCTCGACCCAAATTGGCACAGCCCTAGGACTCGCCATCCTTGTCACCATAGCTGCAACTCGTACCAGTGTCCTGGCTCAAGGAGGAGTTTCCTCGACCGGTGCACTCGTCGAAGGATTTCAATGGGCCTTCCTGAGTGGTGCGCTCATTGCAGGCATGGGAATATTCGTCGTCCTCTTCGTCAATATGAAAGAAATCGCCGGCTCCGGAAAGAAGATAGCAGACCGGAAGAAGGTGGACAGATTTTGAGCCGATCTCCAAATGTCTGCAATTCAGCCCAGATGGTTGACATATCAATATTGACATGTCTATAATATTATTATTGATATGTCAATAATAGGAGAGGGCCGATGAAGGCGCCCAATGAGGAGGTCTGCGACATGAGTGGCGACGAAATGGCAGGCGGTGCGGCAGCGCGGCAGCGGCTGACGGCTCGGGAGCTGGCGATCTGGCGTTCCCTGCTCGATACGACCGCCGAGCTTCGGAGGGTTCTGGGTGTGAAGCTACAAGAGTCTGGTCTTTCGCCCGCCGACTATCAGGTGCTGCTGGCGTTGAGAGAAGCAGATGGCGCGCGGCTGCGCTCGTCGGAGCTGGCGGCGACCATCGAGTGGGAGCGCAGCCGGCTGTCCCATCACCTCGGACGGATGGAGCGACGGGGCCTCATCCGGCGCGACGACTGCGCCACCGACAGTCGCGGTGCCGAGGTGTCGCTCACGCAAAGTGGCGCAGCAGCGTTCCGGCGTGCGGGTGCGCCCCACTTGAGGGCCATCAAGAAGCATTTTGTTGACGC
>WNFW01002041.1_pt1 | contig 14449 bp, 9 predicted proteins | sample 5400131 | NCBI WGS metagenome assembly WNFW01 (sample SAMN13153362, study PRJNA577476) | soil metagenome | isolation source: 20 cm soil or saprolite under grassland replicate 1 | place: USA:California | collected 2016-06-15 | reverse complement strand
TCCAATCTGTTTAACAGTTCGCGTCGGAAAAGACAACTACCGGTTTTGGTCAGCGCGCCTCATCAGCGCGTTTGCCGGTAAGCTGGGGTCAAGGACTTTGCGCGCGCTCTCGACACCGGATACCGGCAGCTTATCGGCATTGAGTAAGCCAATCTGAACCAGCACCGATGCCTGGTCCCAGTAAATGTGCTCGTGAGCCAGCTTGCCCTCTCTGAATCGAACGATTGCGACCAGCGGAACCTCGACACGTTTTCCCGTTGGGCGAATGCCCGGCAACATCCAGTCCATGGCGATCGTGTGCGTGAACTTGAACACCATCTCGTCCACCAACTGGTCCTCGCCGATTGTTCGCGAGACAGGCGTCATTTCCGTATCCGGAGGCATCTGAGGAATGAACCGTTTCGAATAGAACTCGCGCAATTCGTCGCGGCCGACCCCGCCCGTGAGCACTGGGATGTGATTGACATACGCGTCTTCAACCATTGTGGCTAGAGTGTCCTCGACGTTGCGCGTGGAAAACTCATAGCGCACGTGATCTTCCCACAGTTGGCTTAGAGTTTCTTGGCCGGGGCTAAGAGTCGCGTTTGCGTCTGTCTGCTCGGGTTTTGCCATGATCTCCTCCGTTCGATTTTTGCTGAAGTGCGACGACAAGATACAAACGTTCACGCCGGAATCAACTCTAGCCTTTAGAATTGGCGTCGACGAGCGCAGAGCGTCCACAACGTGTTTCGCATTGGCCTTGGTCATCGTTTCCAGATCAGCTTTGGGCGTCGAATCGACCACGGGCTTGATGGCGGTCACCAGTGACTGAATATGCCCTGGTGCTTTGCCTTTGGCAGCGACGGTCTTCATCGCAGCGTCGACAGCACCGCAACTCGAATGGCCGAGCACGACAATGAAGCGGGCGCCCAAAACCTCGACCCCATACTCGATGCTTCCCAGGCCTTCATCATTGAGCACGTTGCCCGCTACTCGAACAATGAATAAATCTCCAAGGCCTTCATCAAAGACGATTTCGGGCGGCACACGCGAATCGGAACAACTGAGGATGATCGCAAACGGGTGCTGACTCTTCGTTAGTTCGGCGCGCCGCTCTGTCGTTTGACCGGGATGCTGCAGATTGCCGCTCGTGTAGCGTGCATTGCCTTCCTTTAACCGCGAGAGCGCGTCAGCTGGAGCGACAAGCGGTTGATCCGGATGAGCTGGGTCAGCGGCTTGGCCAAGCCGGTTTGCCCCAAGCAAAGTGATTACGACCAAACAAGATGCCAGTGATGTTTTCATGCCGGTATTTGTGAAGGGTCTGCTTTGTTTAGTCAATCCGAAAGTAAGATGCCTGACCGATTAGAATTCGTCGCAGAATGGTTTTCGCTGCTCAAAGAGAGGCAGAGCCTTTTCGCGCTCGTCGCTCTCCTTCAGTGCTAAAGAAGAATCCGGTGAGCGCCTGTTTTTAGTACTCGACTACCTGATCAAAGTCGCTGGCTTCGGCATAAGAAAAGGCCAGAGTGTCGAACATCCAGTCGAAGAGTTTGCTGCAGCTACTGGCGACTCAACATCAAACAATCTACCGTAATTGAATGGGAATCCTCAGGTCATCGCAATATGTGACCTCACTGTCACAGTTCGTCGACCTGATGGAGCAGGTTCGAAGTTGGACATCGGGGAGACAGTGGATTTTTCGCGGGCAAATCAATGTCCGAAAGGAGTGGCCGCTTCTTCCACGAATCGGGCGTCGGAATCTTTTGGGTTCGATCCTTCAGAAGCATTTCGGCTGGCGCGACGGAGAGAGTCAATCCAGTGATGGCACAGGCAAGATCACACCAAAGGTTATCCCAGATTTTTATGCCCCTCCTGACATAGCGGGATTCCAGGAATGGTGTGATAGAGCGATTGCAGTTCAACCATTACCTGAAAATCACTGGGAGCGGTTGGCGCTCGCACAGCATTACGGGTTAGCGACGCGGCTTCTCGATTGGACCCATAACCCGTTGGTTGGCCTGTTTTTCGCTGTAGCGGAAGGCGAGGAACAAGGACTCTATGGCGGCGTCTACGCATTGCTTTCGCGCAACGAGGTTACAAATGACGTTCCGTTTGCAGACTGCGGTCGTGCACTTTCAACAGACGATCTGCAGAAAGCACTCTCAGGCGCGCCCAGCCCTTTTGCATTCAGCAAGGTCATTACCTATGTTCCGCGGCCTTTTGATCGAAGAATGCTTCAACAGGCGGCAGTTTTCACCTATCATGTTGAACCCGCCGTCGCGTTGGAGCCAACTGCCGTGTCTGATCGGTCGACCGCCGATCCCGCAGCCATAGCAGCCGGTGTGGATTTGATCGAGTTTATCGTAGCACCGGAATACAAACCCGAGCTTCGAAAAGGCTTAGCAACTCTCGGGGTGCGTTATGATACACTGTTTCCTGATTTGGATGGGCTATCGCGGCAATTTAATTATGGTTTCATAACGAAATTGACCATTCGATCGCGAGGAATTCCGAGTGATGAACTTCCTCAGGAGCCGCGAGCCTCGGCGGATGATGAAACGCAACCGAAGCGCTGATTGTGCCTTGGTTGCTGGACAAGGAAGTGACCAAACGCTGAAATGAGCGAGGGTGAAGAACGAAAGATTGAGGGGCGATGGTGGATAGCAGGTCCTGAGGGCCCCGAGTATTTCGGGACCCTTACGTCCTCACGCAAGACGTTAGAGCTTGTCATAAACGTTCCACAGAATCTCACCCTGGGCGAAACAATGCGTCAAGCAGTCGGCGATCCGGACGCAGTGCCGAAGGTAATCGTTGGACGCACTGCGCAGAATGAACCGATTAGCTTATTCGGTTGTTCCAGTTTTCAGTACTCGTTTTCGGCGGGTCTACGTACATTTCGGATCGACGCTATCGCGGGAATTGAAGGACTTGAATTGTTCGCGTGGAATCAGCCAGCGATTCGAACAGTTAACATCGATATCGACCCGCTATGCATTTGGCTCGGTGGACAAGCGGTCGCTTGGATCAAAGATGGCGAAGAAAAAAGCTGTACGTTGCCGGACCCAACAGACTTATCTTTCAAAGTTTCAGATGACGTCGAGTTCGGCATTTGGTGCAGCACTGGCATAAGCTCGAGCCAAGAGAAAGTCTGCTTTAGCCAGCGGAGTTCGGCGTGGCTACAGTTTGATCAGCCGCGGTCGCTTCAAGAGGTCTGCGAGAACTGGCTTCCGTGGGTTGATCGACTGTTTTCGCTGCTTATCGGTTCCGCGGTTCGACATGGGCTAGTGACTTGTCATGAGCAGAAATACTTCGGGAAGAATTCGAAGCCGTTAGGAAAAAAAGGGCAACTAATCCGCATGGGCGGCAAAGCCGCGACGCGGGCGGGCGAGGTTAGTTGGCCGGCGATGATTACGCGGTATTCCGAGCTGTCGGCAGAGTTTGGAGAAATCGTCAGAAGGTGGACGGATGTCGCTGATCGTTATGAGCCGCTCGTTGATATCCTTGGCATGGCGATTTTCAATCGTTCCCTCCATGCAGAAGCACAGTTTCTCTTTTTGTTGCAAGCTCTTGAGGTTTATCATGCGCGATGCTCAAAGTTTGATTCGATGCTCGTTCCGCCAGCCACTCACAAAGCTCGCGTCAAGCGTGCGACGGCTTCAACACCAGAAGACCTCAAAGAATGGGCTGAGCGTACGCTCAAAGCCGCAAACAACAAACATTTGGATGAGCGCTTATCTGAAATTTTCAACTGCCATCGCAGCGAGACCGACAAAATCTTCGGTGCCGATCCGGCTTTAGCCGAGAAAATCAGATATACTCGTAATCACCTGACCCATCACACCGGCGACGACTCATCATCCAAATTGCTAAAAGGCACCGAAATCCTGGAGATCACTTGGAACCTTCGAACATTCATTTGGGTCGTGCTGTTAAAAGAAATCGGCGTGTCTGGAGTCCCGATTGATCGTTTGATTGGAAAATACGAGGCTCGTTTCGTTAGCTTGGATTAAAAATGCGAATCAAAAGCAAGGATCAATTGAAGGTATCGATCACACGTCGTAATACATCGCAAACTCGTACGGATGAGGTCTTAGGCGCAGCGCATCGTATTCTTTTTGTTTCATGTCGACCCAGTTGGCAATGAAGTCTTCGTTGAAGACGTCGCCGCGCAACAGGAAGGAATGATCGGCTTGGAGCGCTTCGATCGCGCCGCGGAGTGAATCGGGAACGCTGGCGACCTGCGCGAGTTCTTCCGGCGGGAGTTCGTAAAGGTTTTTGTCGAGCGGATCGCCTGGATCGATCCGGTTTTGTATTCCGTCGAGACCAGCCAGAAGCATCGCCGAGAATGCAATATAGGGATTCGCCGAGGCGTCCGGCGTGCGAAACTCGAGACGCTTTGCCTTGGGACTAGCGGAATAAGTCGGAATTCGGACAGCGGCGGAACGATTACGTGCCGAATAGGCCAGGTTCACCGGCGCTTCGAATCCCGGCACGAGGCGCTTGAAACTGTTCGTCGTTGGATTGCAAAAGCATGTGAGCGCGGACGCATGTTTCAAAATTCCGCCGATAAAGAAGAGCGCCATTTCGCTGAGCCCCGCGTAACCGTTGCCGGCGAACAACGGTTTGCCATCTTTCCAAAGCGAAATGTGGGTGTGCATGCCGGAGCCATTGTCACCGAACAACGGCTTCGGCATGAAGGTGACGGTCTTGTTGTGCCTTCTCGCGACGTTGCGAATGATGTACTTGTAATACTGCATCGAGTCGCCCATCTGCTTCAGCGGCGCGAAACGGACGTCGATTTCTGCCTGGCCAGCCGTAGCGACTTCGTGATGTTGTTTGTCCACGGGGATGCCGGCTTTCTCGATCTCGAGCGCCATTTCGTTGCGAATATCCTGCAGCGTGTCCATCGGCGGAACCGGGAAATAGCCCTCTTTAGGCCGAATTTTGTAACCGAGATTTGGAAACTCCTCGCGGGCGCTATTCCAATGTCCCTCAGCGCTGTCGATCATGTACGACGACGCGTTCCCGCTATTTGCAAATCGCACATCGTCGAAAATAAAAAATTCGGCTTCCGGTCCAAAGAATGCGGTATCTGCAATGCCGGTACTCATCAAATAAGCTTCGGCTTTTTCGGCGACTCCACGCGGATCGCGATCGTACGGCTCGCGCGTAATGGGATCGACGATGGTGCAAATCAAGCTCAGCGTCGGTTCGGCGTTGAAAATGTCGATCCACGCCGTCGCGGGATCCGGGATCACGAGCATGTCGGAGGCATTAATGACTTTCCACCCGCGGATGCTCGAGCCATCAAAGCCAAGTCCATCGGTAAATATATCTTCGCTATATTCGCTGAGCGTGGTGGTGAAATGCTGCCATGTGCCGGGCAGGTCGGTGAACTTGAAGTCCACGAGTTTCACCTCGCGGTCTTTAATCATTTTGCTGACGTCGGACGGAGTTTTGTCTTTGGCCATATTCAGAAGTTTTTAGTTGATGGTTGAGAGTTGATTAAAAAATCAAAATGACGAAATCCGAATGCCGAATGCCGAAGGAATGACTGAATAACGAACTCCGCGCGCAGCTGGATTCGTCATTCGAAGTTCGTCATTATTTCGTCATTCGACATTCGAGCTTCGTCATTAAAATCACACCGCTTTTTCGCCGATTTCTTCCGTTCGGATGCGCACTGCGTGTTCCACCGGAAGCACGAACACCTTTCCGTCGCCGATTTTGCCCGTTTTCGCTGCAGCGACCACCACGTTGACTGCTCTGTCCACCATGTCGTCCGCCATCACCACTTCGACTTTTACTTTCGGGAGAAAATCCACCGTGTACTCGCTCCCTCGGTAGATTTCGGTGTGTCCCTTTTGCCGGCCAAACCCTTTGACCTCGGTGACAGTCATCCCTTCGATGCCAAGCTCGGCCAGCGCTTCTTTCACCTCTTCGAGCTTGAACGGTTTAATGATGGCTTCCAGTTTTTTCATGTCGAAGTAAACTCAGCGCCGCGCGGCGCTTTGCAATTCAACGCTAACGGCAGCACGCGCTCTCATAGCAATGCCGCGACGCGAATGCAATCACGAATTTTTGGTGCAATTACTGCATCACCTTGAGCACGGCCACGCGGAGTCGAAAGACCCCGTGGAATTGACTTTTGGTTCGGCAATGGGGTTCGCTCGACTTCGTTCGGAATGACGGGTCAAATGCTTGGCAAATTTGCCAATTTTTTTTCGCGCTTAATACTGCAAACAGAAATGCCGCGCGATTCTTTCGTTCATCTCCATCTGCACACTGAGTATTCGCTGCTGGATGGGAGTATCCGGATGAAAGAGCTGATGAAAAAAGCGGCTGAATTCAAAATGCCTGCCGTGGCGATCACTGACCACGGTAATTTGTTCGGCGCGATTGAATTCTATCAGGAAGCACAACGCGCCGGAGTGAAACCGATTATTGGTTGCGAGGCGTACATCGCCCCCGGATCGCAGAAGGATCGGCCGGCCTCGCGCCGCGATGCAGCATATCACATCACTCTTTTAGCCGAAAACGACACCGGCTATCGAAATCTCGTCAAGCTGGTGACAGCAGGGCATCTGGATGGATTTCATTACGCGCCGCGGATCGATAAAGAGCTGCTCGCGGCGCGCTCGTCCGGTTTGATTGGACTGAGCGGCTGTCTCGCGGGCGAGGTCAACAGCGCTATTCAGGCAAACAATATTGAGAAGGCCAAACAGAGTGCCGCCCAGTATCGGGACATTTTTGGAGCGGGAAACTTTTTCATCGAACTGCACAACCACGGGATTGAGGAGCAGCGCAAGTGCAACAGCGTATTGCCAAAGATCGCGAGGGACCTCGGAATCGGTTTAGTTGCGGCAAACGACGTGCATTTTCTGCGTCGGAGCGATCACGAGGCGCACGATGTAATGCTTTGCATCGGCACAGGCAAGATGGTGCAGGACGAAACCCGGATGCGCTATGTGCCCGAGCTCTATTTCAAATCACCCGAAGAAATGCGCGAGCTATTCCGCGATTTTCCGCAGGCAATTGAGAACACGCTTGAAATTGGTGAACGCTGTGGTGTCGATCTTGAATTTGGGCGCTCAAAGTACCCGGAGTATCCGGTACCGAGTGGCAAAACGCGCGAGAGTTATTTGCGCGAGCTTTGTTACGATGGGTTGCGCCAGCGTTATGGTGAACGCGCGACGAGCGATGATGAGCTAATTCGACGGCTCGATTACGAGCTCGGCGTTTTGGAAAAAACGGGGTTCGTCAGTTATCTGCTCATTGTTTGGGACTTCATTCATTTTGCCAAAGAGAAAGACATTCCCGTTGGTCCAGGGCGTGGTTCGGCTGCGGGTTCGATGGTTGCCTACGTTTTGGGAATCACCGACATCGATCCGCTCCAGTATGGCCTCATTTTCGAACGCTTTTTGAATCCGGACCGTGTTTCCCCGCCAGATATCGATATTGACTTTTGCGAGGCCCGTCGCGGCGAAGTGCTCGAATATGTGCGGAAAAAGTACGGCGAGCGGCGCGTGGCGCAAATCATCACTTTTGGCAAACTGAAAGCGAAAAGCGTGGTGCGCGACGTTGGGCGAGTAATGGGATGGAGCTATCGCGATGCCGATCGTATTGCGAAGATGATCCCAAATGAATTGAACATCACGCTCGATTCAGCGGTGGAAAAGAATCCGGAGCTAAAGCGAGCCGTCACCACCGAGCCGCCGACCCGACAGCTTTTTGATTACGCGAAAGTTCTCGAAGGCTTGTCGCGCAATGCCGGCGTGCATGCTGCCGGTGTCGTGATCGCAGATCGTGATTTGTCTGATTACATCCCGCTTTGTCGCGATGTGAAAGGCAACGACGTGATCAGCCAGTATCCCATGGGGCCACTCAATGATCTCGGCTTGCTCAAAATGGATTTCCTCGGCTTGAAAACGCTGACTGTCATCGAAGACACGCTGGCGCTCATTCGTAAACGAGAGCCAAATTTTTCACTGAAAAATATTCCGCTCGACGACACTGCTGCATTCGCGCTTTACAACCGCGGCGAAACCATTGGCCTTTTCCAAATGGAATCGGGCGGGATGACGAGTTTGTCGAAGCAATTGGATGTAAAGAAACTCGACGACATCATTGCCTTGATCGCGCTTTATCGGCCGGGCCCGATGGAACTCATTCCCGAATACGTCAAAGCGAAAAAGGGGATCACGCCGATTAAGTATCTGCATCCGTTGTTGGAAGATATCTGCGCCGATACGTACGGCGTGATGATTTATCAGGAACAGGTGATGGCCGCAGCGAGCAAACTTGCCGGCTACTCACTCGCGCAGGCTGATCTTCTCCGGCGCGCCATGGGCAAAAAGGATAAGGAAAAGATGGCGAAAGAGCGCAGAAATTTCATTGAAGGCTGCTCGCGCACAAACAGGATCCCGGAGAAAAAAGCGAACGCGATTTTCGATTTGCTGGAGAAATTCGCAGGTTACGGATTCAACAAGAGTCACAGCGCAGCCTACGGCGTGATCAGTTATCAAACCGCCTATCTGAAGGCCCATTACCCCGTGGAATTCATGGCCGGTCTGCTGAGCAACGAAATCAATAACACGGAAAAAATTTCAGTTTTCGTCGGCGAATGCAAGCGAATGGGCATTTCGATCCTTCCGCCGGACATCAACAAGAGCGGCCTGAAATTTATGCCGGAAATGTGGGAGGGACCTCAGCGTCCCGACAGTCGCGGCACTCAGGTCGCTCCGACATTGCCAGCTATTCGGTACGGCCTCGCGGCGATCAAACACGTTGGCGAAACGGCCATGGAAACCGTAATTCGCGAACGCGAACAGCGCGGCGGTTTCATTTCCCTGGAAGACTTCTGCGCCCGGCTGGACTCACGTATTGCTGGTCGGAAGATGCTGGAAAGCCTGATCAAGGCCGGTGGTTTTGATTTTGCCGGCAGAGATCGGGCCGAACTTTTCAGCTGCATTGATGATGCTGTGAGCGCGGCCGTTGCGGCACAGAGAGACCGGCTGGCAGGTCAGGTGGCACTGTTTGACGAAACAACCGCTTCCAGTACGTCGAGAAAGCGGGTCGCCAGCGGTTGGAGCGAGCACGAAAAACTTTCCTACGAGAAAGAGCTTCTTGGTTTTTACGTGAGCGGCCATCCGCTCGACGCGTACGTAGACGTCTTCGCAGCAAAAAATTATCGCTCGATCGCTTCGTTGGGCGAACTCAACGATCGTGCGTTGTTCAAGATCGCTGGAGCGGTCGTTCAGGTTGAAAAAAAATTCACCAGAAAGGATGGAAAACCGTTCGCGGTTATCTGGGTCGAAGACCTGACGAACACGCTCGAGGTGGTCGTGTGGAATGAGGTTTATTTGAAAGTCTCGGATGCGCTCGTCGCGGGACGCGTTGTTGAGATAAAAGGAACGCTGGACAAGCGCGACGAAGTGCTTCGCGGTACGGCTATGGAAATCAGATCGCTTGCACCTGAAAAAGGCAATGGTGCGAATGAAACATGTGCAGACATGTCCCAGCAATCGGTTGTCTTGCTGCAGTTTTCTACCGTTACGACAGGCGATGAGCTGCGCCAAGTGCGCGAGATTCTGGCCAGCTCACCAGGCCCGCAGCCAGTCGAACTGTTGTTCGATCGGGCAAATGGCAATTCGTTACGCCTGGATGCGGGTTCTGAGTTTCGGGTGAATCTTACGCCGGCGCTGAAAGAAAAACTTTCGCGCTGGCTGGTAACGTCTTTTGAAAAGATACGCTGATTCTGACGCTGCTATCTTCGCTTGCCTTGTGGTTTCGCGCGCGTTTCGCCGCTTCCTGCAGCCCGCGGAAGCGCGCCGAGTAGCAACGTTTTCTCCTCGGGTGTACCGAGACAGAGCGAAAACTTTCGGCCGCCGCCGTCGGGATCCAACATGGCCAACGACTCGAGGCCGTTGGTTTCCTGCAAAGTGACGGTCCAATCGGATTGAAAGACGCCGCCGCGAAATTCGACCTCCGCTACGGCAGGTGCGAGGGACAAGGTGGCCGGTCTAATATTGATTTTGCTCACGCAATCGATTTGATCTGCCGTGAGATCGAATAGTGGTGCTGCTCCGCTCATTCTGATTCTCACATCGTTAATACTTTCAAAGTCAATTTCGCCACGCAGCAAAAGGTCTGCGTCTTTAGTCGCGACATTGAAAAACTCCACTGCGGCGTGATTACCGCTAAAAGTAATCCGACTGCTCGCTTCCGTAACATTAAAAGAAGGCCAGCCATCGCCTGATAATTTTCCATTCACGAGCTGCATGTCGCCAATAATGCGTGGACATTGCAACGTCTCGGAGAGAGAAATGCTTCCGCTCAGAATGCCGTCTTGGAAAATTCCGCGGTGAAATAGCTGAGGCGCCTTACCCAAAAGGATCCACGGAAAATCGACCGTAATGTTCACCGGACATAATTGGAAAGCGTTCCAATCTGTTCCGATGCGCAAGGGAAAATTTGCGGTAAAACTAATGGGGCTCGAATCCGGCACACGGATTACGCCGCGCGCATCCCAGTCGCTGGAATTGATGGTCGCGTGAAGCTCCGTGGGGATTGGGTTTACCTTTTTCCCGGCAGCACCACGAAAGCGGGAAAAATAATCAAGCAGGTTATCGGCTCGAGCATCGAGAGTTCCCGAGTAGTTGTTCCCGTGCGACATGTCGATTTTGCCCTGCCCACTGAGCGAATCGTTCTTGCGCGTGATCTCCAACTGTTCAACCTCCAACTCAGTCGCTTTCAGGTTCAGCTCTGCTGCGAGACTGTCGACACCCATTTGAAAAAATGTGAGCGAGGCGCCTTCAAGCGCGAGATGTCCGCCAAATTTTCGATCGCGGGTGTCCATTGCTCCCTCGACTGTGATTTTCCCGGCAAAATCGTCGGGACTTGCGCCAAACAAAGCCGCGAAGTCGCCAAGCTGATTGATGGACGCGGAAATGTTGCCGCGAAAGTCTGGGCTTAACCAGCCGGATGAAGTCGTAGGAAATGCTGCTTCGCCGCTTAAGGTAAACTGGTTGGTTTTCTGTCGAATGTAAAGTTGTTGGAGTTGAATCTTACGATTGTATACCGCAGCGCCGAGCATGATCGCTTCGGCTTTACGAGTGCGCCAGGTGGGTCCGGTCAGCTCGCTCCAAAGCGACGCAGTTACGCGATCCGGCTCTGCGAGATTTCCACGAAAGGTGAAGTTGGCGGCGTGAATCAAACCATCCACGCGATCGGCGAATCCGAATGCATCCGACGTTTGCGCCAGAGAGATGTCGCTGGCGCCGCCGGCAATCTTCCAGTTGGAATGTGGAGTGCGCCATTCGTGCGAGATGTTTCCACGAATTTTGCCACCGAATGCGTCGAGATCGAACTGCAACCCCACGCGTTGCTTGCCCAGGCGCGACCAGTCGGCTGCGGCAGATTGCAGATCGAGACCACGGCTCAACGTCAGTCCTCCGAGCGTCAGGCGATTGGCTTCCCAGTGAGTTGCGCCGCGTAATTGCGAAAAAGTTTGATGCAACCACGGCGATGCAATCATGATCTCGGCAGCGGTGAACCGGCCAGGCTCGCTTGCGCTCGCAGACAGCGAGCCGTCTCGCAATAGAATTAAATTTGGGCCGTTCTCAACGCGCACTTCTGCTTTGGCAATGTTCAGACTCTCGGGAAGCAATCGCTGCAGGGTCGCCCAGCCCTGCCGCGTCAGAGCTTGCACATTCGGACTGCTGCGGCGCAGTTCTACGCGAAATTGTTCAATTGAAAGATTGCGGATGAGGCGTCCGCGCATGTGCAGAAGCAGATGTTTGAAATTCAGCGCAACCTTCACGTCGGTGGCGGTCACTTCGATACGCAGCGCATTATCACGCGTGCTCTTCAAGTGAATTTCGTGAATTACAAGCGGACTTAGAAACGGGGCGTCAATCCCATCGACGCTGACAACAAAGCCCTGCTGCCGGGCTCTCCACCAAATCCAGAAGCGGACGCCATTTGAAACGGCGAATGGCGCAAAGGCAACTATTACCAGCGTCAGGAGCAGTGCGAGCAAGATCACGAGTATCAGGTGATTTTTTCGCGGCATCGCTTGCAGGAAGTTAAAACTGATCCGTCGTCATAAACGCTTGCGTCGATCAAGCTGCGTTCAATTGTTCAGGGATCACTATTCACGTTTTTCAGCGTTCCTGAAGATCAAATGCAGTGGCTGCGGCGAATGAATTCTTTGCTCAAGTTGCTGCTGCAACGTGCGCTCGGCTTCGGCAGGCATCCCGGCTTCTGCTGCTCGCTTTCGGGCAAGCTGAGGAAGCATCGACAATTCACCCTGAAGATCCTCTCCGGAGATTCGGTTCCACAAACCGTTTTCGAACGCGAGGACGTCCACCTGTTCCTGATCGACACCCAAAATTTGAGCGTGCGGAAGCTGAATAATTGTTTCTTTGGGACGAATATCGATCGACAGGTTTTGCTGCAGATCGAAGCCGGCTTTCGCGACGAACGTTCCATGCAGTTTTACGCGTTTGGAGCTGCCTACCCAGGTGTGGAGGAATTCATGTTCAACTTCGATCCGTCGTGACACGATTGCCAATTCGCTAACAGGCTTCGTTTGTTCCATGTAGACGCGGTTATTGATGGTGATGCGCGGCTGCAGGTTTGCGATGTCGATGAAAGCCGCGCGCAGATCCTTCCCCAACCGTTCGAGTTCGGCTGTGCTTTGCCGCGCCGTCCGCGCCGGCCAGCTCTCCAAGCGCACAAAAATGACGATGACCATGGTTGCGACGATGACGGCCACGAGCGTCAACGCAGTTGGCCACGTGACGCGAGCCGGTGTTGCTGACTTCAACATTGGACGTTGGATGTTGAGCGTTTCTTTCAGGCGCTAATCGAGCAAGCGCGTGAGCACGAGCAAGCGCAAGAAGAAAGAGGGAGATTTTCGTCCCCAAAAAAGTACCGCCCCCCACACCCGATGGGCGTGAAGGGCGGCTGTTCCCCCCAGAACAATCTTAGAAATCTTTGAGGCTACTAAACGAGCTTCACGCTGGTCGCAACAATTTTTTTATTAAAAATTTTGCGCGATTGCAAGCCCCACAACTGGGGCAAAAACGCGATCGAAGGTTTAAGAGAATTAGTCCCAGAGCCGGAACGAATTAAGGCGGCTCAGCGAAATAAGCGCAAGCGAGAAAGGTTGCACAAGCGCACGTAGCAGTTTCTAGTTTTAGGATGCGTGATTTGGGTGGCGAACCTTCCTCGCGAAGTCTTGCCGGGTCGCTGCTGGTTGCTCACCCGAGTATGCTCGATCCGAATTTCCGGCGGACCGTCCTCTTTATTTCCGAGCACGATCCAAACGACGGGGCCCTGGGCGTAATCATCAACCGCCCCCTCGATACACAAGTGGCCGATCTGGTGACCGATACACCACCCGCAGGGCTCGAAGACGTGCCTGTGTTCCTCGGCGGCCCGGTTGGCAAGAATCAATTAATGTTTGCGGCGTTCGAATGGAACAAGGGCGACGGAGTTAAACTCCGTCACAACGTCGGTTTGGAAAAAGCCAGCGCCGCGGCTGGCGAAAAAAAACTGGTCACACTTTGCGCGTTCGTGGGTTATGCGGGCTGGGGAGCGGGCCAGCTTGAAAGCGAGGTGAAGCAGAAAGCGTGGCTGCTTCAAAAAGCCAATCCTTCGTTGCTTAAGCTTGAGCGGCTGCCAAACCTCTGGTTCGACATTATGCGCAGCCTGGGACCGTGGTATAAGATGCTTGCTGCAGCGCCGGACGATCCGTCGCTGAATTGACGAGGCGTGAGATGTGAGACGTGAGGTGTAATTTGGCTTGATTCCTACTTCCCAGTAATCACTAATCACTTCTCACCCTCCGCAATGATCATTGGTGTCCCGAAAGAAATTAAGGAACAGGAGCAACGCGTCGCGCTGCTGCCATCGGCTGCGAAGCAGCTCACCCGGCGCAGTCATTCGGTGTTGGTAGAGAAGAATGCCGGCATCGGCTCTGGCTATCCAGACGAAGAGTACGTTAATGCCGGCGCAGAGATCGTTGCGCAAGCAAAAGACGTTTTCGCGCGCGCCGATCTGATTGTGAAAGTGAAGGAACCTCGCGAAGCGGAGTTTCCATTATTGCGCAGGGGCCAAATCCTTTTCACGTACTTGCATCTTGCCGCGAGTAAGCCTCTCACTGAGGCGTTGCTCAAATCCGGCGTCACGGCGGTGGCCTATGAGACGATTCAGGTCGACCACCGTTTGCCACTATTGGAACCGATGAGCGAGATCGCTGGTCGCATGTCGGTGGTGATGGGCGCCAATTTTCTGGCTAAATACAATGGCGGCAGCGGAGTGTTGCTGGGCGGCGTCCCGGGAGTTTTGCCTGGGCGTGTCGTTGTGCTCGGAGGCGGGACATCGGGCGTCAACGCGGCGCGTATGGCGACCGGTTTAGGCGCCGACGTAACGATACTCGATGTGGATCTTGAACGTTTGCGCTACC
>WNFW01003628.1_pt1 | contig 14450 bp, 13 predicted proteins | sample 5400131 | NCBI WGS metagenome assembly WNFW01 (sample SAMN13153362, study PRJNA577476) | soil metagenome | isolation source: 20 cm soil or saprolite under grassland replicate 1 | place: USA:California | collected 2016-06-15 | reverse complement strand
TCGAGGACAACCACACCTATATTCGCAATATCAATACGACCGGCGTAAGTGGCGGCGGAACCGATACTGTTACCATCAACTTAACCACCGGCTTGCTTGGTCACCTGAGTTCCTCGCGACGTTACAAGGAGGAAATCAAGCCGATGGAGAGAGCCAGCGAAGCGCTCTACCGGCTCAAGCCAGTCAGCTACCGTTATAAGAAGGAGATCGATTCGACGCAGTCGCCGGCCTTTGGCCTGATTGCTGAGGAAGTAGCCGAGGCGAATCCCGCTCTCGTAGCGCGCAACGCTCAAGGCCAGCCCGAAAGCGTACACTACGAAATGGTGAACGCGATGTTGCTCAACGAGTTTCTGAAAGAGCATCGGAAAGTCGAAGAGCAACAAGCGGCCATCACCGAGTTGAAGTCGATTGTCGCGCAGCAAGAGAAGGAGTTCCAGGCGGCTATTGCCGAGCAGCGAAAAGAAATGGACGCCCGCTTCAAACAGCAAGACGCAAAGATTCAAACGGTGAATGACCGGATCGAATTGAGCAAACCGGCGGCGCAAGTAGTAGTGGAGAACCATCGCTAAGCAATAGGGGCTATTGATATTTGCCGCCAAAGCGACGCGAGGACGCGTGCGCACTCCGAAAGCTTACGCGAAATGGAACAACCGTCTGTGGCGGATTTCGCACGAAGTGCTTTGGGAGTGCGATGCGTCTTCGCATCGCTTTCATTGTCTCAATCTCGCCATCTGATTCGCACATTGATAGACAGATGTTTCAGTTGTTCTCATCCGTGACATCCGCTGCATGCCCGGCTTAGCCTTGTGCGAAGGCGGATAATCCGCGGTTTTCTTCTGCCAAAACATGACCGCGACTGAAGAATCCATCGAACAACGAATCGACCGACTGCATGCCAGTGGGATTATCGATCTTCACTTCGATTTGCCGATGGATTTGTACGAAAAACGTGACCGCAAAAATGTTCTGGAAACGGAGTTCTTGCGGGACTTCGAGGAGGGGAACGTCGGCGTGGCAGGCGTAGCCATTTACATTGAGGATCGTTACCTTCCGGAAAACGGTCTGCGCGTGGCCCTCGACCAAATCGCGCGCTTGTACGCTGAGACTGAGCAGTGCCGTCGCTTCGCGATCTGCAAAAGCTATCGCGAAATTCAAAAAGCGCGCGGATCAGACAAGATCGCACTCCTCATCACGATGGAGGGAGTAGAACCGCTTGGGACAGATTTGGATTTATTGAGCGCTTTTTACGAACTGGGTGTGCGCTCGATTGGGCTAACCCATGCGCGAAGCAATGCGGCGGGACATGGCGGGGTCTTTGCGGCGCGCGGTTCGTCGCCGAATGGCTTAACGAGCTTCGGACGTGACGTAGTCCGCGAATGCGAGAAGCTTGGCGTGATCATTGATCTTGCACACATCAACCCAGCCGGTTTTGACGAAGTTTTGTCCATCATTACAAAGCCAGCCATCGTGTCGCACACAAATGTCCGCCGCTATTACGACATCGAGCGCAACATTAGCGATGAGCAGATCAACATGATCGGTGAACGCGGTGGGGTCATCGGCGTAAATTCCGTGCTGGTGAGCCCGAAGGAAAAAGAAAGCACGATGGATCGTTACATCGATCACATTGAGCATGTCGCCGATCTGATCGGCATTGACTGCGTCGGAATCGGCTTCGATTTTTTCGAATTCATCTATCGCCAGTGGCCTGAGCCGAGACAACAAGAACTCGCTGCAAAATTAGCCACGCCGCATTTCATCCCCGATCTAAAGAACCATTCTAACGCGCGCAATCTCACCCGCAGGCTAATCGAGCGCGGATTTACCGACGAGCAGATCGAAAAGATCCTTCGTGGCAATTGGCTACGCATTTTCGAGCAAGTGCTCTAGCGGCGAGCGACGATGCGTGTGGCGCGGTGACCGCCTACAGGATCGCCAGCGAGGGAAATTTTCTCCCGAGCACGATCTGACTTGGAGTATTGAGCCAACTATCCAGCACCGTGCCGTAAACACTGCGAAAGTCCGTATTGAATTTCAGATCGCCGTGATCGAGATCAGTCAAGCTTGGATGCTTGCCGAATAATCCTGGCTTGACGCTGCCACCTACCACAAACATTGGCGCAGCCGTTCCGTGATCGGTACCGCCGTTCGCGTTTTCCGCCACGCGCCGACCGAATTCGCTAAAGGTGATCAACAAAACGCGCTCGAAATTTCCCTGCTGTTTCAAATCCGCAACGAACGCGGCGATGGTGTCGTTGAGCTCGGTCATTAAACGTCCGTGCGTGTTAAATTGTCCGGAGTGCGTGTCGAATCCACCCTGGCTCGCATAGTAAACGCGGGTCGCCAGGCCGCCAGCGATCATCCGCGCGATAATGTTCAAACTCGCAGCCAGCTGACCCTGCGGATACGAAATAGTCGATTTGTACTTGCGCGCGATCGCCAGAATTTTGTCAGAGCTCAATTGGGCATCGAGGGCGGTGCGCTGCAAGAAATCCAGCGTGCTCAAGTCGCTCTTCACTTTTCCCGGAAGCGTTCCGATGGAGGCGCCGTCCGTTGCGGCCGGAGTGCTTTCTTCGTCGAAGCCGTTTAGTTGGCGAAAGAAAATTTCCTCCGCGCTCATGTTGCCGCCATTACGCTGAGACGGGCGCCAGCGAAATTGCTCCGGGCGCGAAAATGTAATGCCTATGGGATTTTTTGCCGCAAACGCCTGCGGCATTTCTTCTCCGATCGCCACGCCGATGGTCGGATCGGCGCCAGAGCAACAATTGTCGAAGTAACGGCCCAACCAACCGTGCGTTTCGTTCCGGTCCGCGTCGGATGCCGTTTGCCAGATTTCCGTCGAGCGAAAATGTGAGCGATTCGGATTCGGATAACCGACGCCCTGCACGATGGCGAGATGTCCATCCTCGTAGAGTGATTTTAATCCAGTGAGTTTTGGATTCAGACCGACGTGATGGTTGATCGTAAGAATTTGCTCTTTAGGCAACGCAAGGCGCGGCCGCGCGCGATGGTAGGCATCGTCTGCGTACGGCACGACCATGTTAAGGCCGTCATTTCCACCGGCCAGTTGCAGAACAACGAGAATCGTCCCGTCCTTTCCCGCAACCGTTTGCGTCACCGCATTTGCTGCCATCGCATCCAGCACAAAAAAAGTTTGCTCAAGGAAAACTGGCAGCGTCCACGTCGCGGCTGCACCGAGCATCGAGGTGCGCAAAAATTCGCGGCGAGTCTGCAATGTATTTTTCGTTTTCATTCGTCAGGCGAGCTGAAATTGCGGAGTGCTCATCATCAGGTGCACCAGCTCGCGCATGGCTGCGTCGCTCGTGTCAGGTTTCCGCGACTCCAGGAATTGCACGAACGTGTTGATTTCTTTTTCTGCCGGACGAGTCCAAAAAAATCGCACCCTCAAGAGATCGACAAGGTCGTGCGGCTTGTCGCGCAATTGGTCGGGCACAAATTTACTGACGTCGATGGGGTCGCGTTTAATCTGCTCGGCGAGTTGCTGCCGTTGCACCGATCGACGGAAGCCGGCGTCCTGCGGCTTCGCACGCGCGGCCGGACCTGCGGGCAGCATCGCGTCGCCGTTGATCAGATAATTCGCCAAATTATAGCGGAACAACAAAGTTGACGTTGTGATCCAGGCTTTGCCACCATCCCAGCCTTTCACGTTTGGCGGCGCAAACAGAATCTGGCCCATTTGCCGCATTGCGTTTTGCGTGACAAGCGGCGATGGCAGTTGCGTTTCGAGTAGCTTCGATGTTTGCACGATGTATTGCACCGGGCTCTTGATCTGCGTCCCCATCGCGCGATCGGAATAAAATTCGGCCGAGTTGAAAATATCGCGCAGCACCGGGCGCATCTCGAAATCGTGCGCGCGAATGCGAGTGGCGATGGCATCGACAATTTCCGGGGACGGTTCGTCTTCAACAAAAAATCGCCACAATTTTCGAGCAATGAACTTCGCGCATGCCGGATGCCTGACAAGAATGTCAATGATCTTATCACCATTAAGCGGGCCGGAATGGCCCATGAACGTCTTCCTCCCGAGGTCCTGCTGGAGGGGTACAAAATGAAATTGCTGTGTCGTCATGTCGATCCGGTAGCCGGTGAACGCACGTGCCGCTGCGCGAATATCCTCCTCGGTGTAATTGCCAATGCCGACGGTGAAAAGCTCCATCAGCTCGCGCGCCCAATTCTCGTTGGGATGCTCTTTACGGCTCTGCTGGAGATCGAGATAGATCATCATCGCCGGGTCGCGCGAAATTGCTTTGACGAGCGTGCCAAAGTTCCCAAGCGCGTTTCGACGGAGCGTGTCGTTTTGCAGCCACATCCAGTAACCGTCTTTGACTTTCTGAACGCTTGTGGCGAAATGACCGTGCCAGAAAAGAGTCATCTTCTCCAGAAGCGGCGTCGAGCTATTCATCATTCTCTCGAGCCACCAGCGACGGAGATCGAGAACCTCATCTCCTTCCATCATGCGGAATTGCCGTACCGTTTCCCGAAAATTTTCGCCGCGCTCTTTTGCCGCTTTGATCGCCATCCGCGCTGCGCGAATGTCGCGCGGCTTCGCCCAGGTGGGCGGCGAAACATTTCCCGCATCGCTGCGTATATCGACAAGTTCTCGCACCATGGTGGCTAGACCCTTTTTTTGCGCGCTCTCGATTTCAGTTGGCGTGGCACCAAACGTCGCCCGGTTCAAAAGATGTGCCGCAGCTTCCTTATTCCAGCGCAGCGCAGGCAACGGAGCCAACATGTTCATTGAACCAGGTTCCCAAGATAGAGTTGCCTCAATCGCAAATTATTCTTACCCCTCTTGTTTAGACCAGGCGCCTTGGACTCTGGTTACAATGAAATGAGTGAGCAGCAGGAGAAGCAGCCTTGAAATTTATTAACCTGACTCGTCGCACGGAGATTGGCGCGAACTCGTACTACCTTGAGATTGGGCGTCATCGGCTACTGCTCGATTGCGGAATGCATCCAAAGAATACGGGGGAGGACGCACTGCCTCATTTTAAGGCGATCGCGGACCGCGGGATTGAAGCGATCCTCATTTCGCACGCGCATCAGGATCATATCGGCACGTTGCCGGTGGCGATGCGGCGCCTTCCACGCGCGCGCGTGTTCATGACGGAGGCCACGGCAGAGATTGGCAGTGTGCTTTTGCACAACTCGGTCAACGTGATGACGCGGCAGCGCGAGGAGATCGGAGAAATGTCATATCCGCTTTTTACCCATCGCGAAACGGACAAGGCCTCGGAACGTTGGCGCTGGTGTCCGTCGCGCCAATGTATTTCCATTGCCGGTGAGCGGGCACCACAGCGTGAAAGAGACGCGCTGACGTTCGAGTTTTTCGACGCAGGACACGTCCTTGGCTCGTCTGGAATTTTACTGCACGCCGAAGGACGAACCGTCTTTTACACGGGTGACGTCAATTTCGACGATCAAACGATCATGCAGGCGGCGATCTTCCCAGAAGAGAACGTCGACATCCTGATCATGGAATGCACGCGAGGCGATCACGCAAAACCGCCGGGCTGGACCCGGGCCGGTGAAGAGCGGCGCCTGGCAGAAGCACTCGTGCGCGCTTTCGAGCGCAGCTCAGGCGTGCTCATACCAGTATTCGCGTTGGGCAAGACACAGGAGATCCTGGCCATGTTGTACAAGTTTCGTCGTGAATCCCGAATGTATTCGGGACCTGAATTTCCAATCTACATCGGCGGTCTGAGCTCAAAAATGACTGACATTTACGACCGCCGCGCGCAGATGACGCGCCGGCAATTGCCGCGTCTGCAACTGATGAGAGAAGTCGCGCCGTTTATTTTGAACGATGAAACAGTACGCGATGCACCGCTGCGCGCGCGACATGTGTATGTCCTATCCAGTGGGATGATGATCCCAAAAACGCTCTCCAACGTTTTTGCCCGCCGACTAATCGAAAACCCACGGCACGCGATCTTTTTTGTCGGCTACGCCAACCCTGAATCGCCTGCCGGTCTTTTGCGGGATGCCGGCACGGGCGGCGAAGTTGTTCTTGATCCTGAAAAACCGCCGCAACGTATCCGCTGCAACATCGAACAGTTTCAATTCAGCGCACACGCTACACGTGAGACGCTGATTGAATACGCAAAGAAACTCGCCCCAAAAAAAATTGTTCTCGTACACGGCGATCCCCCGGCAGTGGAGTGGATGCGCGCGACTTTGTCCGCAGAGCTTCCCCAGTCGGAGATAATTGTACCACCACCGGGAGTGGAGCTGGATTTGTGAGAAGTGATTGGTGAGAGGTGGCAGACCGAGCGCAAATTCAAAACAACTAGCTCTCACATCTCACTTCTCAAGTCTTACTGAATGAAAATCGTTTCATGGAACATCAACTCGCTGCGCAAACGACAGGATCGCTTCTTTGCCTGGCTCGAGGCGACGAAGCCGGACATCGTCTGCTTGCAGGAGACAAAATGCCCGGACGCCCAATTCCCAGCGCTCGCTTTGCAAGCGGTTGGCTATTACTCCGCTTGTCACGGAGAGAAATCGTATAACGGCGTGGCGATTCTCGCGAAGAGCGATCTGCGTGAGGTTCGCCCCTCGCTTAGTGATGAAGTCGTCGATCCGCAGGCGCGTGTGATCGCCGCTACGATTGGCGACGTGCGTGTCTTCTCGATTTACGCGCCGAACGGGCAGGCTGTCGGTTCGCCGGCGTATCAATATAAACTGCATTGGTACCGCCGGCTCCGTGATTGCATTACGAAAGAAAAATCCGGTGATCTTGTCGTCTGCGGCGATTTCAATGTCGCCCCGGAAGACATCGATGTTTACGATCCAGATCTCTGGCGCGGGGCCATCATGGCTTCGGAAGGCGAACGCTCTGCGTTTCGACAACTCTGCGAAATTGGGTTGCGCGATACCCTGCGAATCCATCACAAGGAAGGCGAACTTTACAGTTGGTGGGATTATCAGATGCGCGCATTTGAAAAAAATCGCGGCCTTCGCATCGACGCGATTCTGGCCAGCGATACATCGGCGAAAAGATGCAGCGCAGCCGGAATCGATATTGAAATGCGCAAAGGCAAGGAACCGTCCGATCACGCGCCGGTATGGGCGGAGTTTGCATTTAAGAAAAGGCCGAACGCCCAACTCTGAACATCGGACGCCGAATTCCGATTCTGAATTGGACGTTGAGCGTTGGGCGTTGGACGTTCGGCGCTTATGACTAACGAACGCCATCTGCGCGTTTCTAACCCGCCGCCAAAGCCGCTTCTGATTTGGGATGGCGAATGTGATTTCTGCCGGTTATGGATCGAGCGCTGGCAGGTAATCACGGTCGGTAAGGTCGATTACGCGTCTTATCAGGACGTCGCAGATCGATTCCCAGAAATTCCTCGCGAAGAGTTCAGGCACGCGATGGTTTTCATTGAGACAGACGGCAGAACCTTCTTAGCAGCGGAAGCGGTCTATCGCTCGTTAGCACATCGAGCTTCCAAAAGGTGGCTGCCCTGGAGTTACGATCGCATTCCGGGATTCGCGGCGATTTCCGAAACCGCTTACAAGTTTGTCGCTCGTCATCGCGGTGTCGCCTCGGCCATTACTCGGCTGCTCTGGGGAAAAGACGTGCGGCCTCCGACATACTTTTGGGCGCGCCGCTGGTTTCTGCGCGCGCTTGGGATGATCTACCTGATCGCATTCGTGTCGCTTTGGGTACAAGTGGATGGATTGATCGGCAGCGATGGGATGTCGCCCCTGAATCGATTCCTACCAGCGGTTCGGGCGCAACTTGGACCAGACGCGTACACTCTCTTGCCAACGCTTTGTTGGTTTGATTCGAGCAACGCTTTTCTTCACTTGCTTTGCGGCGGCGGTGTTGCTCTTTCGTTGCTTCTGACCTTCGGGGTCGCACCGGCGCTCTCGCTCGTCGCGCTTTTCATCTTTTATCTGTCGCTCACCAATGCCGGACAAACATTCCTTAGCTTTCAATGGGACATTCTGCTGCTTGAGACCGGCTTTTTATCGATCTTCTTTGCGCCCTGGCAGCTTTGGCCGAGGGAGCTTTTGTTGTGGCCTGGATCGTTTGGAGTCCCGCCTTTAGACGGTCCGGGATTAAACGCGGAACTCCAAGCGCCTCTAGCTACAGCACCGCCGGTTTCACGTGCCGGTTTGTTTTTGCTCAAATTTCTTTTGTTCAAACTGATGTTGATGTCAGGTGTCGTGAAGCTGACCAGCGGCGATGACTCCTGGGGTTGGGTGAATCACTCCTTTCATTGGAGCGCGCTCACGGCACTTGATTATCATTACTGGTCACAACCACTGCCGACCATGTTCGCGTGGTGGACGGACAAAGGCCCGGAATGGTTCAAGCACTTTTCAGTCGCTTTTTGTCTCGTGGTTGAAATTGTCGTGCCCTTTTTCATCTGGGCGCCGCGACGTCCACGGCTCATCGCTGCTGGATTGTTGATTTTTCTCCAACTCGTGATCGCTATCACCGGCAACTATTGTTTCTTCAATCTGCTAACGATTGCGCTGTGTTTGTTACTGATTGATGACGCATCAATCTGTAGGCGAAGCGCTTCGCTTCCCGTTGGGACGCTAACAGCATCCTCTACAGGCGCCCGCAACGCGCGATCGCTCGCACATCGATTGGCGACCTCGGCAACCATTATCGTGATCATCGTGACGTTGCCGATCAACGGTTGGTTGATTTTCAGTGCATTCAAACCGGAAGCCACACCACCACGTACACTGGCGAATGTTTACGGAAAGCTGGAAGCGTTCCGGATCGTCAATAGCTATGGATTGTTTCGGGTGATGACGAAGGACCGCTGCGAGATAATCTTCGAAGGCAGCGCCGATGGAATGGATTGGTTGCCGTACGAATTTAAATGGAAACCCGGCGACGTAAAACGCGCACCGGGTTGGTGCGCGCCGCACCAGCCAAGGCTCGACTGGCAGATGTGGTTTGCCGCTTTGGGAACACCGCAGGAAAATCCGTGGATTGGCGGCCTGGTCGTCAGACTCCTGCAGGGCTCCCGCGACGTGGACCGATTGTTCGCACACAACCCGTTTCCAGAGAAGCCACCCAGGTATGTTCGCGGGATGTATTATCGTTACCGCTTTACGACGCTGAACGAACGACGACAAACTGGCGAGTGGTGGAAACGCCAGGAGCTAAGAGAATATCTGCCAACGATCTCGCTGGATCAGCTGCGGTAACTATCGAGACTCAAGACATATGCCGCGCGGGTTGAGAGACGCGTGCCCACGGGTATATTCGCCCGGCATGGCGAAGGAAGGACCAATAGTGACCGAAGGCACCGTGACCCAGGTTTTACCGGGAACGACGTTTCGCGTCGATCTTCCCGGCCAGCGCAATGTGCTTGCACACATCTCGGGCAAAATGCGGAAGCATTTCATCCGTATTGTGCCCGGCGATAAAGTCTCCGTCGAGCTTTCGCCTTACGATCTAACAAAAGCACGCATCATTTTTCGCGAACAATGATGCGGCCAATGCGCATCGTTAAACCGTTAAATCGTTGAAGGCTTGAAGCGGTTTCTCAATGCCCTTGGTTGAACGCTTCAACGAAGAACTCAGTGTTTGCCCATTTAGCGAAGAATGCGGATAGTCGCAGCGAACAAACCAACCCCCGAACGGTTTCGGGGTTAACTGGAGATTACCAATGGCAGAAGAAAACAAATCAGAACAGAAAACACCGGCTAGTGCGGAGGCGCAGGATAAATTACAAAGCAGCAAAGAACATGCGCGTAGAGCAGCGGAAGATTTGAAATCAGCCGCAGGCGCTTTGGCGGGAGAGTACCGTGGGAAGGCAGAGCAGGCTTGGGGTGAGGCACGCGGCAAAGCAGAACAAGCATGGGGCGACGCCAGGGATCGCGCCCGCACGTTCCAGGAAGATGCAGAGCAATACGTGCGTGAAAATCCGACAAAAGCAATTTTCGCAGCGCTCGGAATTGGCTTCGTACTGGGTCTGATTTTCCGGCGTTGAACTCCGAAACGTTTCGGAGATGATCAGCAAGAGGTCCAGCCCCCGCAATCCCGCGGGCCATGCCGGTTTGCTCGAGAACCTGCTCGCGCTGGCAAGCGCAGTTACGGACTTTTTTGAGAGTCGCTTTGCCCTGTTTGCGCAGGAGTCGAAAACTGCCGCCGTGCAAGTGTTGATACTTGCCGGCAGCGTAGTTTTTGCGCTGCTTCTCTGCGCGCTGGGTTACGTTTTTCTCATCACTGGTGTGGTTGTGGGACTGGCCCATCTTGCCGGAGTTTCATGGCCATGGATAGCGCTGGCCGCAGCCGCCGTGCATTTCGTTTTTGCGCTGGTCTTACTCCTAGTCGCGCGCAGCCGCATCACCAAGCCGCTTTTTCGCGCGACGCTGGCTGAATTAAAGAAGGATCGCGAATGGCTGAAAAATCTGGACGCAACAGATCAATCGACGAGCTGACAGCGGAAATCGCCCAGTCGCGGGAACGCGTAACGCGCGATCTGCGAGAAAAAGATTTATGTCGATGCGAAAAGCGGCCGTAAGTCACAGAAAAAGCTGGTCGAAACCGGCTTTGCACTGGCGGTGCTCAAAATCGCTGCGAACATGGTCCGCCCGGTAGTGGTCGAGTTCCTCAAGAATCGCCTTACCGATTTCGGCAGCCAGCCGCGACGCAAAAAATAATTCCCATGGGTCTGCGATGCGGCTCGTTTTGGGTTTACGCGCTCGGTTGCGGTGCGTAATTATTTCCGCGCATTGCCATGACCACACAAAGTCTTGCTTCGGACATCCCGATTGAATCGCATCCACTGAAGCATGTGGACGGATATTTGGAAATCGGACAAAAGGCCGGCGCCTCTGATGTCCACCTTGGCGTGGCAGCGCCACCTGTCTGGCGGGTGCATGGAGTCTTACAGCCAATGTGGCCGGACGCGCCAATCCTTACGGGAGAGCAAACAGCAGCCTTGGCAGAGGCTTTCATGCCGGAAGTTTACAAGAAGGAACTTAAGACACGCGGCGACTCGGACTTTGGCTACGAGAACGAGTTCGCTCGCTATCGTGTTAGCGTGGTCCGCCAGCGGCTCGGCGTCGAAATTGTGTTTCGCGTCATCAACAGGTACGTGCGGACAATGGACGAGCTGGGATTGCCGCAACAACTCAAATTGCTGACTCGTTACCAAAATGGCCTGATTCTTGCCACAGGCTCCGTCGGAACCGGTAAGTCAACGACACTGGCGGCAATGATCGAGCACATAAATACCGAGCGGCGCGACCACATCATCACACTCGAGGACCCGATCGAATACGTCATTACATCGAAAAACTGCCACGTTAGTCAGCGTGAAGTGTTTACACATACTGAGTCATTTGCGACGGCCTTGCGCGCCGCTCTGCGCGAAGATCCGGACGTGATCATGGTCGGCGAGATGCGCGACTTGGAAACGATTTCACTCGCCATCACTGCAGCAGAGACCGGGCACCTTGTTTTGGCAACGTTGCACACGGCTAATGCATCACGCACACTCGACCGATTACTGGATGTGTTTCCATCAGATCAACAGGAACACGTGCGGGTAATGGTGGCGGAATCGTTGCGCGGCATCATCAGTCACCAACTGATACCAAACGTAGATGGAACACGCCGCGTGCTCGCGCTCGAAATTCTCACGAATACGCCAGCTGTGGGGAATGTGATTCGCGAAAACAAAACCTTCATGTTGCCCGGCATCATTCAAACCGGCAAAAAACAAGGCATGCGTCTGATGGACGATGCATTGATTGATCTGTATGACCGTGGCCTGATAAGCCCAGAAGAAGCCTACGAGCGCGCGGAGCAAAAACACATCGTGCGAGAACACGTAGGAATTACGAACTTCGAAAGATGAAGCCCGAACAGAAATCAAATGCCGTAGCATACGCTGGCCTCAGCGCACAAGTGCCATGCGTGAGCAAATGTCCGCTGATGACAGCGGACACTACAGCCGCCCTGACGTTTTTCGGTGATTGTAGCTTTGGCATTTCTTGGTCATTCGTCATTCCTCATTAGCTATGGCTTACATCGACCAGTTTCTTCAGATTGTCGTGCGGCAGAACGCGTCGGATTTGCATATCGCGGAGGGGCAACCGCCCAAAATACGTACCCATGGCGATATCATGGCGATTCGTTCCGAGCCGATTTCGCACGACGAAGCCACACGAATGCTAAGCGAAGTTTGCGGCAAGCCTAACTGGGAAATTTTCCAGGAACACGGCGATCTCGATTTCGCGTACCAAATGGATGAGCAATCGCGGTTTCGCAGTAATTACTTTAAACAGTCAGATGGTTACGGTGCAGCTTTTCGGTTGATTCCCACCAAGATTTCAAGTGTCGAGGAGCTGGGTGTTCCAGTGGTGATCAAGGAATTCGCCCATTTGCGCGGTGGCCTTGTCCTTGTTACCGGGCCGACCGGCTCGGGCAAGACGACAACCCAGGCGGCGCTTATCGATTTCATCAATCAAAACTTTTCCAAGCACGTCGTGACAATTGAGGAACCGATCGAATTCGTGCACGAAAATAAGAGGAGCATCGTTACCCAGCGGGAAGTGCCAACAGACTCGATTTCTTTTCCTGCTGGGCTGAAGGCAGCTCTGCGACAGGACACCGACATCGTGTTGATCGGCGAAATGCGCGACCTGGAAACGATTTCCCTCGCTCTCACTGCCGCCGAGACAGGCCTCCTTGTGATCGGCACTTTGCACACCAACAACGCGCGCAAGACCGTGGACCGTATGATAGATGCTTTCCCGGCAGACCGTCAGGCGCAGGCGCGTGCCATGCTGGCAAACTCGCTGCGCGGCGTGGTTGCCCAATTACTTCTAAAAAGAGCAGACCGTCCTGGACGAATCGCAGTGAATGAAATTTTAATCGCCAACGCTGCTGTCGCTGCAATCATTCGTGAAGGCGCCACGCACAAGCTTCAGGACGTGATCGTCTCCGGCAGAGCCCAAGGGATGCAATTCATGGATGATGCCATCTGGGCGCTGTTACAACAGGGCATCGTGTCCCCGTACGAAGCATTCATGAAAGCGATCGATAAGAGTCGTTTTAAGCCGTTCCTCTCACCAGAGGAAGCAGCTCTCGCCGATGCGGCAGGTTCCGTTCGGGAAGACGAAAAAGGAATGCCAGGCAATTTTGTCAAAGCCGTCGGCGCCCGCGCCCGTGTGGGAACGCGCTGACAGCCTGAGTCAAGATGGCGTTTCACAGAGACGCCCTACAATTACAGGCACTCGTCAATTCGGATTAACAACTAGTACCGCTGTGCCTTTGAGTTTGGCGGTGCGAAATCGGTCCAGTGCGACGTTGGCTTCTTCCAAGGGGAAGGTTTCTGTCAGCGTTCGAACTGGCACACGTGGTGCGATTTCAAAAAATTCTTCGCCGTCGCGTCGGGTCAGATTTGCAACTGAAGTTATCACGCGTTCCTCCCAAAGATCGGCATAAGCAAATGACGGGATGTCGGTCATATGAATGCCGGCGCAAACCACAATGCCGCCTTTGGCAAGCGCGCGCAGTGCCGCAGGCAGGAGCGGGCCGACGGAGGCGAAGATAATTGCAGCATCAAGTTCTTCCGGCGGCAGCCGGGTGAACACGAACAAGTCGCGTCCCTCATAAAGAGCAATCTGGGCTATCAAATGGGCTGCATTGCCAAATCCATACATGCCAAGGCATCGCGCATCGCCTGTTTTGCGATAGGATCGATAACCGATCAGCCCCGCACAAAGCAGCGGAGCAGCCTCCACATCGTTGTAATGCACGGGCAGATGAAAACAGAATCGTGCATCCACGACGGTGAATTCGGCGTAACCGCCGTCGATGGTATAGCCGGTGAAGCGCGGGCGATCGCAGAGATTCTCCCGGCCCGACCGGCAAAAGGCACATTCGCCATCTGTCCAGCCGAGCCACGGAATGCCAACGCGATGTCCAACCGCGAATGTGGGAGCGACCCTAGTGCCGCGACTGTCGGGACGCTCAGTTCCCTCCCACATTTCCCCGCCTACTTCTTCCACACGCCCGACAATCTGATGCCCTAGAATCAGCGGCAGCTTCGGATTGGGTAACTGGCTATCAACTACGTGAAGGTCCGTGCGGCAAACCGCGCACGTGTTAATGCGGACGAGCAATTGTCCCCTACCCGGCCTTGGCTTTGGCACATCGCGCAGTTGAAGTGGTTGCCCTGGCTTGTCGAGAACCATCGCGCGCATGGCTTAACATAGATCATGAATGACAACTGACGAAGCTCGGATCAACGCGAACTTGGATGTTTTTGTGCTGAAGACAGCGCGCTACACCACACAATAGGTCAACGGACAGCTGCCGGCTCGGGCCGCAACTGCTCCCTCCCCGCTTCGGCCTCGTGATAATGGGCGCTCCGGAGGAATGGCACCTTGTCGAGCACGTGCTCCTGGAACCATTCCAGCCACAAATAGATGACTGGTGT
>WNFW01002361.1_pt1 | contig 14453 bp, 16 predicted proteins | sample 5400131 | NCBI WGS metagenome assembly WNFW01 (sample SAMN13153362, study PRJNA577476) | soil metagenome | isolation source: 20 cm soil or saprolite under grassland replicate 1 | place: USA:California | collected 2016-06-15 | reverse complement strand
CGACTCCAAAAGGAAAGCGAACTGCAGGACATCTACTCTGGAAAGATGCCGATCTAAATATTCCTATCCTACGCGAAGCCAAAGCTGAGGTTGCGCGATTACAGCCAAACCTTCCTTCAATCCGTTAGGGAAAGAAATCCCTCTAGGAAGAGAATTTGGTAACTCTGGGCTAAACAGAAAGCTAATGGGGATTCGCCACTAGCGCAGAAAGGAGCTAACTCCGCTGGTTAGTTCGGCGATCCGGAAGCAATCTGATGCTTAGCTCGGCGGATCGCTACCGGGAAAAGTCTTAGGGTTGTATCGGAAGCGCGAAGGCGCAAGGCGCATGCATGAGCACGGTGTGTTTGGGCGCTTTCGATACAAAAGTCTGATTACCGGACGCGACCTGCTAACTAGGGAAGTGAAAGAGCAAAATGCCATAGCCGACGCCTGCGGGGTCGTCGGTCTTGGCAACTTGGAACGCCATGAAGCGGCCATCCGTGGAGATCACTGGATTTGAAGCTTTCCCGCCTGCATAGTCGTTGAAATACGTAAGGCGAGTGAAGTCCTTTCCGGTTCCATCGAGCTTCAGTTTCCAGATGTCGATATTTCCGGAGCCGCGGGTACCGCCAAGCTCCTCGCATTGACGGTCCGCTTCGACGGCGGTATACAGACCGTCGGGGAAGATACCCTCGACCTCATTGTACGAGCCCGGTGCTTTGGAGAAATTCGTCACCACGCCAGTGCGCAAGTCGATGCCCATGACCGAGGCTTGACCGCGCGGCTCATAGCAGGTGAACGTCATTTTGTCATCAAGTTCTGCGACGGCCAGACGCGAGGATTCGGATGCCAAATCGGGGTTTTGCTGTGAAGTCTCCGAGTAGGAGATTTAAGAGACTTTTTCGAAATGGCGGCGCCTTCGCTCATCTTTTGGCCAAGCTTAATGGGTCGCGATCCGCGCTCCTTGCTGAGAAACCACAGTTCGTTGTCGCGGGTGCGGCTTACGCGGATGTTCTCGAAATGATCGGGACCGATCAAGATGTAGTCGCCGGTCACCAGGTGCATCACCCGCAGAAACACGGCGGCAGGCACATTGCAGGTGAGGCAGCGCATTTCGCGGGTCTTTAAGTCGATTACCATGGCATCGCCGAAGCTTTTCGCCATGAAAGCGACGCGCAGATTATCAGGTGAAATGTCAGCACGTTCGCCGAAATGAGTGAGGACTTCGAAGTTGGGAGGCAGATGATCAAGTGGATTTCCCTGCTTGCGTTCGGCCGGCAGGGCTAAGAGCAGTGCAGCGAAAAGGCTCAGTGATACGCGCATGCCGACATCCTATCAGACCGGGCAGCGGGTCTTACGGATCCTACTGTCGCTATGGGCATCGTGCCCTTCTTTTGTTGCGCTACATTAACTGCGAACAGAACAAACATGTGCTCGAAACCTGAGGTGAGTCGGCTAGTGTAGACCAATCCAAGTTGTAGGGTTCCGTTCTGGATATTACGGCCTGTTCAGACAACTGCCGTCTCTCTTCGCTGGCCAGTTTCAGGAAGTGGGAAGCTGCTGAACGGTGCTCGTGCTCCCATCGTTTCTGGACCGTGAGGTCTGTTAGCTATTTGTCCGAGAGGCATCATTTCGACCGCTGTATTAGAATGAAAACAAATGTGTTGCGCCGTTCCCCGGTAGCTCAACGGTAGAGCATTCGGCTGTTAACAGAGAACTTCACATCACATAACTCGTTTCTCTGGCGTCAGTTAACAGCTTCCGGATCATCCCCAAATACGTAATTCTTGTCCCCCATATGTCCCCCGCCATTAGCTGCTTCCGCTGGCTGCGAGGTGACGCTGTGCTGCACCCCAGTGCCAGTGGCATGCAGAACAACCTTCGAACCGCATTTCCTCCCACGGGACAGCGTCGTCCGACCTGGTCCATAACTTCAGTGTTGCCCGTCATCCGCTCAAAGTTCAAGCGGTAGGTGCGCGGATGAATCGTGAACCGCGGCGCTTGCCAGGCAGCAGGAAGAGTGTTCGGGACTATAATCTGCCAATGTCATTGCCAGGACAGTCGCTGGACATTCGCCTTCTGGTTGACCGAATTCCTGCGTTTACGTGGTCAGCTCATCCGGACGGCTCCGTGGAGTTCGTAAATCAACGATGGCGCGAATACGCAGGTCTTTCGTCAGAAGAATCGCAAGGCTGGGGCTGGCAGGTTGCAATCCATCCGGAGGATTTACCGTCACTCATGGAAAAATGGCGGGAGCTGTTGCGCTCTGGAGAACCAGGTGACATCGAAGCGCGCATGCGCCGCCATGATGGGGTCTTTCGTTGGTTTCTCATTCACTTTGAACCATTCCGCGACGAAACCGGGAAGATCGCCATGTGGTACGGGGTAAGCACTGACATTGAAAACCTCAAGCAGACTGAGGAGAAACTGCGTGAGGATGAACGCGAGCTTCGGCAGATTACGGACGCAATACCGCAGGCGGTGGTTGTGCTGGACCCAAGCGGCATGGCGATCTACGCCAATCGGGCGACTCTCGACTATACGGGTCTTACCGCTGACGATGTGATTGCGCCGAATTTTCGGGAGAGGCTCTTTCATCCCGAGGACATCAAAAAAAACCGAAACGAGCGGAAGGCTGCCTTGGCGCGTGGTCTTCCGTTCGAATTCGAGTATCGGGCGCTCAGGAAGGACGGCCAGTACCGTTGGTTCCTGACTCAATACAATCCTTTTCGAAACGAGCGCGGACAGGTTACTCGATGGTATGCAACGGGCACCGACATTGATGACCGCGTCCGGGCGGAAGAGAGAACGCGGAACGAAAATCTGGCGTTGCGAGAACAAATCGATCGCGACTCGATGTTCGAAGACATTGTCGGCTCTTCGGAAGCACTGCGTAAAGTGCTACGTCAAGTCGCCAAGGTGGCTGCTTCCGATTCCACCGTGTTGATTCTGGGTGAAACTGGCACTGGAAAGGAATTGATGGCTCGCGCTATCCACAAGCGATCCAAGCGTACGGAACGAGCATTCATCGGCGTAAATTGCGCCGCCATCCCGCCTTCTTTAATTGCGTCGGAACTCTTCGGTCACGAAAAAGGCGCTTTTACGGGTGCGACACAACGCCGCACGGGGCGCTTTGAATCGGCCGACGGCGGCACGATCTTTCTCGACGAAGTCGGCGACTTACCTGCAGAAATCCAGATTGCACTATTGCGGGTTCTGCAAGAACGTGAAATCGAACGCGTTGGCAGCAGCCGGCCAATTCCGGTCGACGTGAGAGTGGTTGCAGCCACGCACCGCGATTTGAACGCGCTTGTTGCCGAAGGCAAGTTTCGCCAGGATCTCCTGTACCGGCTGAATGTCGTGCCTATCCGGATGCCGCCATTGCGCGAGCGAGTAGCTGATATTCCCTTGCTGGTTGAGTACTTCATCGATCGCTTTGGAAAGAGGGCTGCAAAGAAGTTCAGAACTATCGACAAGAAATTCCTAAAAGCGTTCCAGGCATATGGATGGCCAGGCAACGTCCGTGAACTACAAAATGCAATCGAGCGCGGCGTGATCCTCAGCGAGGATGACACTTTAGCCGTGGACGAGACATGGCTCAAGTGGGAACCGACCCAAAATCCGGTGCGGCCCCGTACGCTGGATGGCGCCCTCGTAAGGCAGGAGAAGGAAATGATTGAAGCCGCCTTGGCAGAAAGCCAAGGCCGAATTTCAGGGCCCGCAGGTGCGGCAGCTAAACTAGGGCTGCCAGCACAGACCCTCGAATCGAAAATCAAGCGTTTGAAAATTAACAAATATCGATTCAAAGCCCCACAGACTGACTGATCCCCTGCGTCGACCTATTAAGCCAATCGTGTTTTCCTCATCAGACAGAAATTCCTGAAAATTCGGGACTGCACACAACTCTAACTTCCATTCCTGCAAGGAATTGCGAATGGCTTGGTTATTGCACTCGTTCGACTGTTCTTCAGAGCAGGGATCTATGACGCTGAAGATCAAGCGGATTGCTGGAAAGCGCAAGACGCGCATTTGTTTGAGCGGGCAGCTTCGATCTGAGCACCTTGATCAGTTGAAGTCTGAGGTCGAGCGTGGCGGACCACGCGTCACCTTGGATTTGGAGGAACTCGATCTGGTGGATATCGAAGGTGTTCGTTTTCTGAACGCGTGTGAGTCGGCAGGGGTCTCGATCCTGCACTGTTCGCCATACATCAGGGAATGGATGCTGCAGGAGAGAAGCCGACCGAAAGGCCATCCGGAACTTGGATGATTCATTGAGGCTGAAACTAGAAAGGGGAATGATCATGAAGAAGATTTACGGGGTTGTAACGCTCGTTGCTATGCTGATGGGCGCGACTCTGGTGCTGGAGAGGACTGTTAGAGTTGCTGCTGCGGCGCCAGCCGGCATCAAGAACGTGGTTCTGGTGCATGGAGCATTCGCCGATGGCTCCGGATGGGAAGCCGTCGCGAAGATCCTCGAGAAGGATGGCTACACGGTGTCGGTAGCGCAGCCCCCCGAGACCTCCTACGCCGCCGACCAAAAGTACACGAAGGCCGCCATCGACGCCATGGGCGGACCGGTCGTCCTGGTCGGCCATAGCTACGGCGGGTCCATCATCAGCGAGGCCGGCAATGATCCAAACGTTGCGGCACTGGTCTACATCGCCGCATTTGCACTCGATGAAGGTGACAGCTGTGCGTCGATCGAACAGGCCCTGCCGCAAGCGTCCAAAGCATTCAAGCCGGACAGCAACGGGAACTGGTGGATAGACGAGACGCATTTCGCGGCCGACTTCGCTGCGGATATTCCCCCCGCCGAGTCCCACTACATGGCTATATCGCAGGTGCCGATCTCCACCGACTCGTTCACCCATAAGGTCACAAATCCCGCCTGGAAGACCAAGCCCACCTGGTACATGGTGGCCACCGCAGACCGGTCGATCAATCCGGACCAGGAGCGTATGATGGCGAAGCGCGCCAAGGCCAAGACGGTCGAAGTCAATGCCAGTCATGTGGCCTACATGTCTCACCCGAAGGAAACGGCCAAGCTCATCGAAGAGGCTTCTACCTCTTCGATATCTAATAAGTAATAGTTAACCAAAGGAGAATATAATGACAACTACGCAAACCAAACCGAGTATCGTGTTCTGCCACGGGATCTGGGCCGACGGTTCGTGTTTTAACAAGCTGATTCCCACACTTCAGGCCGAAGGCCACCAAGTGATCGCCGTCCAATATGGCCTCGACTCACAGGCAGCCGACGTCGCCGCAACCAAGCGAACACTAGGGCGTGTAAGCAGCCCGGCCATCCTTGTCGGCCACTCGTATGGCGGGGCCGTCATCACCGCTGCCGGAACCGATGATCGCGTTGTCGGGCTGGTTTACATCGCCGCGGTCGCTCCCGATGCCGGTGAAACCGTGCAGAGCCAGCTCGACAAGTACCCCACACCAATCTTCGGCCACATCGAAGTTGCCGACGGACGGGTCTGGATGCTCCCGGAAGGCGTTAAGGATTTCGCCGGCGACCTTTCGGAGCAGGAGCAGAAGGTCGTCTGGGCCACCCACTTCGCGCCCGACGCAGACCTGTTCAACCAGAAGGTTGACGGCACCGCATGGAAGACGAAGCCGAGCTGGTCCATCGTTGCCACCGAGGATCGCACCGTCCATCCCGACCTGGAACGCTTCCTCGCCAAGCGCATGGGCGCAACGACCGTCGAGGCGAAGAGCAGCCACGTGACCATGTTGTCGCAGCCGCAACTCGTGCTCGATGTGATCCGAAAAGCGGCAAAAGCCGCTCAGGGAGCCGCGGCAACAGCGTGAAAGTGCCTCTTTGCTAGCCTCAGCGCGGGCCCGCCATGCTGAACCCGCTTCGCTCGATAGTGGGCCTCCGCCGATCCAGACGACGACATCGGCGGAGGCCCAGATAAACGTCCTCTCAGGAGAACACAATGAAAGATCGCATCACCATTGAAGGCCGGGACGGCGCGTTTGGCGCTTATATCGCGCGGCCGAAGACCTTGCCGGCTCCCGCCGTCGTCGTTTTGCACGAGGTGTTCGGGGTGAACACCGACATTCGCAAGACCTGCGACGAACTGGCGGAACAAGGCTTGATTGCGGTCGCGCCCGACCTGTTCTGGCGTCAGGAGCCCGGTGTCGACCTTGGTGTCACCTCCGAGGCCGACTGGCAACACGGCCTTCGCCTCTACCAGGCTTATGACAGGGACGCCGGCGCCAGAGACGTTAAGGATACCGCCAACTCGGTGGCCAAGCTCCCGGACTGCAGTGGTAAGGTTGCCGTCATGGGCTTTTGTCTCGGTGGCCTGATGACCTTCCTGACGGCTGCGCGCTACGGCGTCGACGCCGCGGTCGCTTATCACGGCGGTGACACTGAGAAATATCTGGGCGAGGTCAACGGTCTTGATGCGCCGCTGCTGATGCACCTGGCCGAGGAGGACGAGTTCATTTCCAAGCCTGCGCAAGCTGAGATCAAGAAGGCACTTGCCAGCAAACCAAACGCGACAGTCTATAGCTATCCGGGTCAGCATCACGCCTTCGCTCGGCATAATGGGACGCACTACAATGCCGCGGCGGCAGCGCTCGCCAACGGGCGGACAAGCGAGTTCCTACATCGACGTCTGCGATGACCACCTCGCCGTCCCGCGGTTTCGAGGTCTAAGAAGGGAGAAACATGTGGCTAATACTAATTCTGCGCCGCACGTGCGGGTGATCGAGGAAACGCCTGCGTACTGGAGGGTTGTGTTCGATTACCCGCCTTTCAACATCGTAGACGCCAGCATATTCGAAGCCCTACAGGATCTGCTCGCGGGAATGAACGCCAGCCCGAGCCTGCGGGTCGTCGTATTCGAAAGCGCGAACCCCGAGTTTTACCTTGCCCACTTTGATTTGACCGGCAAGATAGGGAACATCATGACTGCTGTCGGGGCTTCGGGCCTCCCGATCCTGATGGATACGTTCGTGCGTCTCACCAAGTCCCCGGTGGTCAGCATCGCGAAGATCCGAGGCTGTGTCCGGGGCGTGAGCAGCGAGTTCGTCCTCGCCTGCGACATGCGCTTCGCGTCGCGCGAGAACACGCGACTCGGCCAACCCGAAGTCGGGGTGGGAGTGCATCCCGGCGGCGGCGGTACGGAACGTCTTCCACATCTGGTCGGTCGCGGTCGGGCGCTCGAAATCGTTCTCGGCGCGAACGATTTCGACGGCGACACCGCGGAGCGATACGGATACGTCAACCGGGCACTTCCAGACGCCGAACTGGACGGCTTCGTCGACGCGCTCGCGCGCCGGATCGCCTCCTTCGACCGGCGTGCCATCGCCGCCGCGAAGAATCTCGTCAACCATGTCTCGTTGCCGTCCGCCGACCGGCTCCTCGCCGCCATCACTTCTTTTGGGACCGCGCTGACTTGGCCTGAAACGCAGCAGCGAATCCAAGCTCTACTAAAGCGCGGACTCCAAAGGGACGGCGACTTCGAAGCTCGCTGGCCCGAGGTACTCGGCACGCTGCTTGAGACCTAGTCACCGTGTCGCGATGCGCAGCCTCGCCGAGCTAATATAGCCGTTCCGGGTCGAGACATCGCAAGCCGCACTCGATGCCGAGAGGAGACAAGCCATGTCCTACAGCGTCTCGACCTTGCTGATCCGCAATCTTCGTGATGTCTTCGGTGAAAACGATCCCGCTCGCCGGCGCGCCGCCATCGACGAGATTTACACTGAAGATTGCGTTTTCTACGACCCCAGCAAGGGAGTGTATCGTGGCCGTGACGAAATCGACCGCATCGCGGGCGCGATCAAAGCTACTCACCGTGAATTCCGATATCAGCCAATTACCGAGCCCGCGGAATCGGGCAATGGCGGGCTGGTCCGCTGGGTATCAGGCCGCCCGGGTGAGGCGCCAGCATACGCTGGTACTGATTTCATCATTGCCCGGGACGGCCGGATTGCCGCCGTTTATCTTTTTTTCGACAAACTACCCTGATCTGGACTCCGCCGTCCTTAATAGGCACAGGGATAACGAGCGGCCTTTATTAGCGGCCAATCTTTTGAATCACACCCCTGAAAAGCGATAGCCGAGAAGCGGTATTCTCTTCCAGTTGGATTTTTTTTAAGGCGGAAGGAGCTCTGCTTCCGGCTCAGATCTTGGCAGGTCAACGCCGGGGAGTGCAGAGCTCCATGAGTTACGATTCTGTTTATCCCACTTTGCGTCCCGGCACACAAGCTCGAAACAGAGTGGGCCGAGAGCTGCGCCGACGACATCGTGCGGCGATGCCCTGCTTGTGGACGCGATTTGATCATCGGGCATGGACGTCGCCGAAAGCAGGCCCACGATGCGCATCACGACTGGATTGGGATCCGTCGGGGTCGCTGCACTGGTTGCGGGAAGACCTTCACCTTTCTTCCACTGCTTTCTCTCCCATACACCCACTACAGTTTGCTGGCGCGCTGTCAGGGATTGCGACGGCGCTTTGTGGAGCGCTATTCCTGGGAAGAAGCCACGCCTACACTCAAAGACCCGAATCGCGTGCCCGATTCTTCCACGCTTCGCCGCTGGGCCCACGGACTGGATCGCTCCCAACCAGCTCTTTCCTTTCTCCGCCAAACGCTCGCCCGCATCACTCACTGGCTGGCACCCGCTGCTCCGGCTGATCCTCAAGCCGGGCCTTTATCTTGGGTGAGTCCGGTTCTGCAAATCCTCTGGCCTTTGCGTTGCTGAGAAAATGTTTCCACCCACCATCCTTGCCTGGGAATGCTGACCCCCTTCGCCTACGTTCACATCCAGAGGCGACAGCGCCATGGGCGAGGATCTCGAAAAACTCAAACAGCGCCTTTCACTGCTCGATTATTTGCGGCAGCAGAACTGGGTCCTCCGGCCTGCTGGTCATGGCCCCGAGTTCGTCGGACTCTGTCCCCTGCACCCGGAAACCCGTCCCTCCTTCTATGTCAACGCCCGCAAAAATCTCTTCTACTGCCACGGTTGTGGTCAGGGCGGCGATCTCCTGCGCTTTGTTCAGTTGTCCCGCCAGCTGTCCTTCCGTCAAAGCCTCGCTTACCTCCAGCAGCACAGTGCTCCTCCAGCCGATCCCACCGCCGCGCTCGAGCAAGCCGCCGCTTTTTATCAACAGCAACTCGATCGCTACCCCGAAGCGCTTTGCTATCTGAAGCAACGCGGACTGTACGATCCCACCGCGATCCAAGAACTGCGCATCGGCTACGCCCCTGGCGGAAGTTTGCGCCGGCATCTCACCGCTCAAGGCTATTCTTGCGATCTGCTACGGCGTCTCGGTCTGATCAATGCACACGGCTGCGACGCCTTCTATCAGCGCATCATCTTCCCCTGTCATCGGCGTGGACACGTCGTCAACCTCTACGGCCGCAGCATCACTGCGGCCTTCGCTCATCGGTTCCTCCCCGGCTCCTAATGTGAAGTTGTCAGTAATGTGAAGTTGGCACGCGAAAGCCCCACAAATCGCGGTTCTCTGGGTTCCCAGCTCCACATTTCTTGGGACTTAAAGGGACTCCAACCAATCGAGGATGGTGGCGTCTCTGCTCCATGGTGTGCGCGACTGGCGCGGAACTGGTTTGACCCGCGCGATCGCGCGACGTTTCATCTCCAGATCCACTTTCGCGTATCGATTCGTCGTGGTCGGGTTGGCATGCCCCAGATAGTGGGCGATCGTCGATAGGTCGTTCCCGGACTTCAGCAGCGCTACCGCCGTGCTGTGTCTCATACTATGAGGGTGAAGCCGCTTCTTGCGGAGATTGGGAACATCCCGGGAAGCACGGGCAAGACACCGGGCAAGGATGTAGCGGATACCGAACCGGGTCAAGGGTTGGTCATGGTGATTCAGAAAGACGCACACTTCTGACCGCAAATCCAGATTCCGTTCCGTCGCGAAAGCTCGCAAGACCGCGGCGGTTTGCGGCCACAGCGGACAGTAGCGCTCTTTCTTCCCTTTACCGAACAGTTTCACTTGGAAGGGCTTGGTCAGTTGGAGGTCACAGGCCCGTAGATCGGCGATCTCTTGCACACGGGCTCCGGTATTGAACATCGTGGCCAGGAGAGCGTAGTCGCGGGTTCCTTGCAGGTTGGTCCGATCGATCGCTTTCAGAATCGATTCGATCTCTTCATACTCCAAGTAATCGATGGCGCGTTGCGGTGCACGTTTGAAGGGGATGCCGAGAACCCGTTGCGCCAGGTCCAGATGCTCTGGGTTCCGCGAAGCCACGAAACGAAACAGGGCATGAATGGCGGAGAGCCGGACGTTTCGTGTTGCTGCTCCGTTTTTACGTTCCTGCTCCAGGTAAGAGAGAAACGTAAGGATTCCCGGTGGGTCCAGATCCTTCAAGTCGAGTTCCGCCACGGGTCGCTTGCTGCGCGCAGAGAGAAAACGCAGAAGCAGCACAAGGCTGTCGCGGTAACTGTGGATGGTGTGCGGGCTTATCCCGCGAAGGCGCGGTAGGTGGTCGGTGAAGTAATCGCGAAGTATGGCGCCTAGCAGGTTGGGAAGTTTCCTCTTCATCGCTGCCTTCCTTTTTGGCCCGGCACGGGCACAACCAGATCGCCATAGTGCCGGGCGAATCTTTCGCTGGCGGCCGTTCGGAGCGGCTCGATCCAGTGCAAGTAATAGTGGGTAGACACCACGGAGACGTGCCCCATATAGGTGGCCAACAAAGGGAGTTTGGCTCCGACGTCGGCGCCCTCTCGGTACCAGCGCAGCAGTGCGTTGACGGCGAAGCTGTGCCGAGCATCATGGATCCGCGGCAGCTTCCCCTGTGGCGTGAAGATGGAGCATTGTTGGAGTAGGGACCGTAGACAGAGTTGCAGGTACCTGCCGCTGTAAGCTCGTCCACCCTTGTTGGCGTTCGAGATGAGGGCCGTTTCCGGGGAAATGGGAAGTTTCCGCTGGGCTCGGGCGCGCAGATAGCGATCCATCTCCTCGGCAATATCATCGTTGAGAGGGAGCAGGCGTGACTTGTGGAATTTCGACTCTCGAATCAGCAAGGTCAAGTCCCGGCAGTTGTAGTCGCCCAGGGTCAGGCGCAGCAGCTCCCCACGCCGAATTCCGGTCGTGAACAAGAGCACGATCACAAGCCGAATCACCTCGGGGCGAAGCGGTGAGGATGGCACTCGCTTCAACCCCGAGGGGGCTCGCAACAGTTTCGCCACTTCCTGTTCGGAGAAGATGTACGGCTGGAGCCTTTGATGAGGCTTGGGAAACCAGGCAGGATCAGGAACGAAGCAGTGGGGTTCGGTTCGACGGCGATAAAGACAGAAGTTGTAAACCTGCTGCATGCGGACGCGCCGCTCACCGGAAGCAAGATGCTCCTGGGTCTGGCACCAGGCCTGAAATGCAGCAGCATTCAGGTCGGGGTGCTTGGTCGCTCGGTCCTGGAGGAATCGGTCTAGCGACTGCAGAGTGCGAGTTGGGTTGTCGAAACGCTGGCCCAAGGCCCGCTTTAAATCCACGTACTGCGTCAAGAGGGGTGCAAGCCGAGACGAAAACACAGCAGCTGTTCCAGTCATCGCTCTCCCTCCTTTGCCTGGCGCCATCTCCCTGGAACCGGAAGCGCCACTTCGCGCAAATCCCCGGTCGCCAATCGTAGATACGTCGACGTGCTCGCTGCGGAACGATGTCCGAGGATGTCGCCGATGGTCTTGAGAGGGGTTCCGCTCTTTAGAAGATGAACCGCCAGCGAGTGCCTCATGCAATGCGGACCTTGGAAGGGAATGCGAAGACCGCTTTTCCGAACCAAGGATTGAAAGGCTTCCCCGACGGCCGTGCGTTTCAGCACGCCGATGGGGGCGCGCATTCTCAGAAAGATTCTGCGATACCGCGGGGGCGGTGGAGTTCGCTTCAGATGCTTCACAATCGCGGACGACACTTCGTTGATTAGTGGCAGTTCCAAGAGCGACGAGGTCTTAGGTTGGTGGATTCGCAGACTGTCCTGTCTCCAGCGGATGTCGTCGAGGGTGATGGCTACCACCTCGCTGGTGCGCAATCCGTAGGTCGCAATCAACAGAAACATCGCATAGTCACGCAGTCCCTTAGCCGAGGTTTTGTCAATCGATCGCAGAAGGGTGCGGACCGTTTCCCAAGGGAGGGCGCGCGGCAATTGCTCGAGCCGGTAAAGGCGCGGTGTGTCGATCTGGCTGTCCAGCCCGGCGGGAACCCTGCCGTCCATGGCCAAGAATCGAAGGAATCCTCTCAGCGCACCGATGTCCTGTTGCAGACCTGCCCGGCTCAAGCGTTTACCAGCTTTGGCGACGTAGGATTCCAGGTGGCTGGCCTGGATCTTCTTCGGTGCGATCCCCTTTTCTTCCAAGTGCTGGAGAAGGCACTGGGCCGTATACCTGTGGTTCGAAACAGTGGACGAAGCGAATCCCCGTACTTCGCGCAGGTAGTTCAGATACTCCTCGATCAGAATCGAGGCAGGAGACGTTCCTGTGGCTGGTCGGTCACGAATGATCAAGCCGTTCGCGGCCAGATATCGTTCCAGTATTCGCACGGTTTTTGCATGACCCGGATAGGTCTTGCTGAGAGTCCTCCAACAACCGTGGAGAACCGGGTGGGTCAGATCGGCGACCTCCTTGACCTGACGGCTCCGAAGGTCGGCATCCGTATGCCGCAGCTTGCTGACAAAATACTCGCGCGAGCTTCGGGTGTAGCCATTGGCGGCAAGCCAATCGTCAAAGCTATCGGCGATCGGCCCCAGCAGTGGCAGGGACAGAAACCTGAGGTGAGCCTTGGGAAAGAGCGAGTGTAGCATCGGTATCTCCAAAGTGGATTTAGCCGCCTGATGGCGGCCGTTCCGATGCTACGTATAAATGTGGAGTTGGAACTCCGGAAAGCCGCGATTGGCGGCGCCTTGCCGTGCCAACTCCACATTACTGACAACTTCACATTAGGAGCCAGATGTTATGTGCAACATCTGGCTCCAAGGGTGGCTTGTACGCCTGGGAGCAGGTCCAGCAATGCTCCGAGGTGATTCTCGTCGAGGGACTGTTCGACTATGCCGTGTTGTGGCAAGCGGGGTTTCGCCACCTCACCTGCTCGTTGGGCGCGCATCTCAACACTTACCAGTTTCGTCAGCTGTGCGATCGCCCGCGCACGGTCTTTCTCACCTTCGATGTCGATGCCAACGGTAGCGGCCAACAAGCCTCACAGCAGCTCGCACAGCGTCTCCGCGCGCAAGGCATCGCCGCTCGCCGTGTGCTCCTGCCCGAAGGCCACGATCCAAACTCCTTCTTCGTCCACGGTGGTGACGCAGGACAGTTCCAAGCTCTTCTCGGGGTTGCCCAGCCGTGAAGTTCCGCCTGATCCAGCAGCAGATCTCCCCTAACGCCCAGAGTCCGTTTCGTGTCGTCGAGCAGACCACCGGCCGCGAGGTTGGCTGGATCAATCGTTACTTGGATCGCGAATATGTTCGTCGCTTGGCGGATACGAGCCTGTGCACCTACGCCTACAACCTGCTGCACTTTGTTCGCTGGTGGGAGAGCGTTCATCACACCGGCGCCATTCGGGAAGGCGACCTAACCGAGTCCACGCTCCTGGATTATGTGAAATTTCAGTCTAGCCAACAGCCCCGGCCTTCCTCTTCCACCATCAATGATCGTGTGGCCGTCGCCGATCGCGCCATGCACAACGAGTTCCCCGAGGCTCCTTGCCAGATCGCCCGCGGTTTTCATCAAGCGTTCTTGCAGCGCAGGCCTATGGGTCTGGGCCGGCCACGGATGGCTTTGAGCCGGCTGCGCGTCAAAGTACCGAAACGCAACATCGTGCCACTCTCCGTCGATGAAGTGGCGCGCTTCTGGTCCAGTTTCCGCACCACCCGCGACTTGGCCATCGTGGGCCTGATGCTTCTGCAGGGGCTGCGGTCCGCGGAAGTGTTGGCTTTGAATCGAGATGATGTGCTGCTTTCTGAAGCGCAGCTTCGCGTTCGTGGCAAAGGCAACAAATTTCGCTTCCTGCCGCTCGCGCCAGAAACCGTGCAACTGCTCGAACACTACCTGCACCTGGAACGACCGAATCCCTGCTCCGCCGCGCTGTTCGTTTCCCTCAAGGGCCGCGCACGTGGAGCGCGTATGACTCGTGCGGGATTACGTTCTTTATTTCGCCACCATCGTCAGACCACTAAGATCCAGCTCGCCAACCCACATCGCTTCCGGCATAGCTTTGCCTCCGACATGATCCGCGCCGGCATGAGCCTGCCCGCGCTCATGCAGTTGATGGGGCACGCTGGTATCCAAACTACGCTGATTTACTATCTGCAGAAAGTAGATATGTGCAGTTGGTGTCCTAAGTCGCCGATTGTCAACGCGCGTGCTTGGCTGGACTCAGCATAATATCCTGGCTGGTTGGCGAATCTCGACTCAGACCTGACATGCGCGGATGTCCCGCGAAGAGTTACAAAGGCGCTTCCATGATCCCTTGCTGCAGCCCATCAACTCGATTTCACCCAGTGCG
>WNFW01001816.1_pt1 | contig 14459 bp, 11 predicted proteins | sample 5400131 | NCBI WGS metagenome assembly WNFW01 (sample SAMN13153362, study PRJNA577476) | soil metagenome | isolation source: 20 cm soil or saprolite under grassland replicate 1 | place: USA:California | collected 2016-06-15 | reverse complement strand
CTTCCCGTCCGGCCTGAGGATGTCGACGGCAACGAACGTGTTGTCGGCGAGAAAGCTGGCCTCGAAGATCGCCGGCGCACCGTCGTCGATCAGCTTGCGGGTGAGTTTGACGCGCTCGTCAACGGCCTGGTGCGGGAGGTCCACGAGAACCCCCCCGGAGTACGTGCCTCGTGCCAATGTGCCGACGTGTGCTCCTTGGTCGAACCGGTCCTGTAGGACCTTGTCAGGCTGGAGCTCGACGGCGAGCGGCTCGTGGACTTTCCACCAGAGGAGCTTGTGGCATTGGACGCCGGCGGTGTAGCGGGACTTGGAAAGGCGGTGCGGCATGGATCAGAATCTGGGAGCGGGGTGGGACATTGCAACGGCGGCACTCTGCAAATTATTGCCACGAGGTGCGTTCGTTTCGTTCGGCTCATTTGAGCCCCTACTCTAGGTTCTCATGCGGCTCGGTGGCGTTTGCGAGCGTCCCGTCTTGGCCTTCGGGCGTACCAGCTCTGTAACCGCTCGGTGCTGGTGTGGCGGAATTGGTAGACGCGGCAACCTCGCAAGTTGCTGAGCGAAAGCTCGTGTGGGTTCGAGTCCCTCCACCAGCACGGCCGTGTTGCGGAGAGTGCCCCATTGTATGTATCGTTGGAAGACTTGCGAGGTTGCCGCGTAGCCCGTTTCGCTACGCCAAGAAAGCCGGGGCGCGAGAGCTCTCCGGCTTTCGTATTTCGCGGGCGGGGCCTACAGCGTGATATCCCCGCCCGGATCGCTCTCCGACATCCGGTCGAGTCGTTCCTGTGCAGCCTTGAGCCGCCGTTCGCACTCCTGGTCGTCGATCTTGGCACTCGCCCAATCGCGCCTTCCATCAGCGCCGAGCTCGACTCGCAGTATGGTGCCTTCGCGCACGCGGGCCGGAAGGTTACGCCGCGGTAGATCTACTGTGGTCTCGTCGTCTCCCACGAGCACCGCCATTTCTCCCTCCAAGCGATCGACCGCGTAGAAGACGTTACTCATGGCTTGGCATTGCACGCACAGCCGGGCGGCTGATGGCATTGGTAGGCGGCATTAATACAGGAATTACCACACGCCTTTCCGCGCGTACAGATCTTACAGCAGGCCGGAGACGTCGCCGGCTGAGCAATTGTTGGAGCAGCGGTGTCTTGCGCGAAGGGACGCAGCTGCACGATGCCGCTCGTATCCGCCCGGGCCGTCGTAACGACGAAACTCCCGTCATCGTTTGCCAGGACGAGCACGCTGCCGTCACGATCGGTGCGATAGACGCGTGCCCCAGCGCTCTCCCACTCGGCAATGACGGCCGCTGAGGGATGACCGTAGGAATTCCCCGCTCCGACCGAGATGACAGCGACTTGGGGGTGCGTCGCCTCGATCCACGCCGCGCTCGTGCCGTTCGGGCTGCCGTGGTGCGCGACCTTCACGACATGCACGTGGGGAATCGTCCCGTTGCTCAGCCAATAATCGAGCTCGTGGAGCTCTGAGTCTCCGGTGAAGAGGGCGTGGAACTCGCCGTACTCGACGAGAACCCCCACCGAGGCGTTGTTCTGATCCTGGCCACTCGGCAGCGGCAGGATACGGATGTGCGCGTCGCCGAGCGTGATCGTGCGCGCGGTGGGTCGCAGATATTGCGCTCCGCTCGCCTGAACAGCTTGCATAGTTCGATCGTATATCGGCGTGTCGTGTCGGACGCCATTGTCCATGTAGAACCGGACGACGGCGGAGTGTAGCACGCCGCTCATCCCGCCGATGTGGTCGGCGTGGTTGTGACTCGCGATGACGAGGTCGATGGTGTCGATGTGGAAAGCGCGAAGGTAGGAGACGACTCCAGCGGAGCCGCCGGCATCGATGAGTAGGGTCTTGGTGCCGGACCGAATCAACGCGGCGTCGCCTTGCCCCACGTCGAGAAAGCGGATTTCGAGTTGCTGGGCGGAGATCGACCGGGCCGCCGTCAATCCGACGGCTAGGGCGAGGCACAGAAACGCGACACGCTTCATGTACCTTCCCTCTCGTGAAGGTCCTGCTCGCCTTCGCCGGGCGCCATCGTGGCTTTGTGGAGTGAGCGAGGCGCGGTTCGATCGACCGGTAGATTCGTAGCGGGCTAGATCGGCCGGCTTGGGTAGGGGATACCTAGGTCCTTCGCGATCTGTTCGAAGCCGACCTCGTTCTTGAACCGCGCCAAATCAAGACCTTTCGTTCGCATCTTTTGAAAACCGGATTTCGGCTTGTAGTGATGCCGCTTTATGAAATCTCGTGGTAGAGTGAAGTACTCGGGATCTAGACGACCTCCGTCCTTACCAATTCCACCGTAGAAGAACCCGATGTTAAGAAACACGACGATCACGTAATCGAACGCGCCGAACGTCTGTTCGTGCAGAGGAAACGCACGGTCACAGTCGGTTTGGAACCGACTTTTCACCTGGACTCGGACGGTCTTTCTATTCTCCTTCGGGTTTGGACGAATACAAATCAGGTCGTATCCTTGGTTATTGGGAGGAGCCTTGTAGGCAAGAATGTTGCGGCGTATGAGCTGGCCGATTGCCAGATGTTCAGCACCCAGTGACACAACTGGAAGACGAAGTGCGTCCCTATTGGTCATGTTCAGTAAGATTCAAAAATCGCGGTGGAGCTCGAGGCAGGCTAGAGGCCTCTCTACTCCCCTCGGCGTTGCCGAGAGGGAATGGGCTGGCCTCGGCTATGCCTGTTAGTGGCCAGACCGCGCACGCGCTCCAAGCGCCTCACCATCGCCCACTTGTCCCACTCGCAATAGTCGAGCACATCCTTCCTGACGCGCTCTCAGTGTACGGATTGGTCCAGTAGCCCCCTCAGGTTTTTGGGCCAGCTCGGGTCGCCGAGGGCCCTACGAAAATGTCGGTGCGGACGCTGGTGGTTCGAGGTGCGCAAGCCACGGGAGCTTTGCCCGAACAGCAGGTCGCGAAGGCGCGTCCACCGGCGTTGCCACGTCTCCTTCGATTCTCCTCGGCGATGGATTGCAACGAGAATGGGCCTGTCCAGGATCACGGCGTCCGACCTTGAGAAGATGACGTAGTTATCGGCGAGCCCGGTCCGCTGACCCCGGATTGTCAGTGCAGTTCCCGAGCGGTGACTCTCTCCCGCCATCACGAACTCCATTTTGCGCAGTCCTCGAGGGTCGGAGATTCTCCAAAGCCAGTCGTCGTGCCAATTCGAGGGATTCAGCCCAGGCTCATAATGTTCCCACCCCGACTCCTTGGGCCGGATAAGAAGATTTAGATAATTCCGGAACAGGCGATTTGCGGGGCTCCCGAAGATCGCAACTTGGGATACCCTTCTCTCGACGGATAGCGCGGCCACGAACTTGTAACGTGTAAGGGCAGCATCGCGGCGGTCCCGCTCAGCGGAGAAGAACGCAACCCAGTCTCGTAGCGTGATCGCTCTGCGCACGTCTGGTCGGCACACGCCCCATGTGACCGCACCCTTGTTGTAGTTTGCGGCGAAAAATGCCGGGTCATCCCCGGCGTCATAAGGGAACGCCTGAGACCGTGCTGCCCTATGGAGGGCGGACGCAATCGCGGACGGGCGCGGAGGCTCGCGGTGTTCGCGCCCGGCAAGATACGCCACCACATACAGGTCTGGCATCCCGGAGGATCCCCTCCTAAGACTCTCTCAGCTCACCAATTCGCTGGCGATCAGGTCGCGCGGAAAACCGTCCCTATGCCACGGCGCTCGGGCCATTCAAGAGGGGTGCGGCCGTAAATGCCTACGGAAGCGTGGCAGCCATCCGTGGAACGGGCGCCAATCGGCTCGTCGCTACTACAGAATGCGAGCGGCCGGCAAAGTCATGGCCCGCTGGCGATCTCCCGTAAGATCTCCCGAACAACCTTGATTGTTGCCGCCGGCTCCTGCGAATTGTTGAGATGGGCAGCGAGCAGATCCTCCGCATTAGGATCCTTTAGAAAGTCGCGTGCATGTGCGGCCACGTACCGACGCAGCTCGAGAGGTGCAGCTAAAACCTCACCAACTATTCCAGGACGTGACGCCAGTAACGCGAGAATGTCCTCGAGATCGTGACTACGGAGGGGGTCAGCAGCACCGCGATCCTGGTGCGCCGCCCATTTCTGCGCGAGAAATGACGGAGCGTTTACGTGAAGGATTGATATTTCGTTATCCAAAGCAAGCGTGACGGCAGTGTCGATTGCCATGGCATCCCAAGGATTCCCACTCCCCCCAAGATGATCACCTGCAGGCATGATATCGACGGGGATACTGCATGGTGCGATCCACCTGTTAACATGTTTGGTGTCGTCCATCGTTTGACGAAACCCACGCGCCTCGAGCTCGCGCCGCAGGACCTCGTAATCGGCGTACTTCTGCGATGCGATTACGCCATCGACGTCTGATGTGACGCGCGCACGAGGGAACGGCGGGTGGGTCTGGAGCAACGGAGCGATTGCTCCGCCGATGAACACGACTTGATCTGTGAGATCACCGAGGTCTCGAGCGACAGCTGCCACACGGCCCAAGGAAGGACCGTGTGGCCTTGCTGTCATGCGACTGCCGCTTGGAGCTTTCGGTCCAACGCCTCCACGGCGAGTTGCCGCTCACGTGCGCGTCCCACACGCAGCGCATCCACCAGAGCGAGACTCTCGTAGACACTCGGGCATCGCTGCGGAAGTTCGATGGCCGCAGGATACAAGGGCGCTACTGATTGTCCGCTCGAATGCCCTGAGACACTGGGCCACACAAATACGTCTTCAGCGACGATGTGACTGGACAAAGGAGGCGCAGCATGCGCCGTCGGCACACCCCTCGCCTCCTCACCGGGTCGCGCAGGGAATGCGTAACGGACACCGTGCTCGAGGAACTCACGGAACGCGAGTCCGTTGACTGCACGGCTACCAGGACGAATCAGTCCGGCTGATTCAAGTCGTTGAACTGAGCCGTGTGCAGTACTCGAGCTGATCCCCAGATCCGCACTCAACTGCGCGTATTTCGCTTCTGGCGCTTCGGCCAAACGCAGGCCGACGGCGATATCAACGGGTTTTAATGGCTCGTAGGCTTTCATCACTGCCTCCTGTTATTCGCTATTCGCGAATAGAGAATATAGCTAGCAAGCACAGCGAGTCAAGAGCAGCTTGACGTTATATTTGCTATAGCTTACTGTTGCGCATGGACGATTTTGCCACGCAGATCAGCGACCTTCGCAGCAAGCTGCAGCTCAGCCAGGAAGAACTTGCGACCAGGCTAGGCGTTTCCTTCGCAACCGTCAACCGCTGGGAGAGTGGGAAATCCAAACCCCAGCGCGCCCAGCGAGAAGCGGTCGAACGCCTGCTAGGGGAAGCGGGCGGCGAATCCAATCCCGGTGCCCCACCCGATACCAGCCCGACCACCCGACGCCGCCGCGGAATTTCCCACAGCAAGGTCCTCGGCACCCGGAGCATGGAGCAGATGCTCTGGGACGCTGCCTGCTCGATTCGCGGGGAGAAAGACGCACCCAAGTTCAAGGACTACATCCTGCCGTTGCTTTTCATCAAGCGGCTCTCCGACGTCTTCGACGACGAGCTGGCGCGGCTGGCCGAGCAGTTCGGCGACCGCGACACTGCCCTGTCGTTGGTGGAGGAGGAAGCGAAGGGAACGACGCAGCCGAGCCAGCGACTGGTGCGGCTGTACATCCCCCCCGAGGCTCGCTGGGGTGTGGTGAGTGGTCGCGTGGCATTCGACTGGCCCGCTGACCGCCATCCCCGCAGCCTCGGCGAACAGCTCACACTCACCACGCGGGCAATCGTGCGTCACAACCCCGGACTCGCCGGCGTGATCGACGTGGTGGATTTCAACGAAACGCGGAACGGCGAGCGCGAGATCTCGGATGCCGCGTTGAAAGGCGTGATCGAGACGTTCTCCGATCCGCGCTACCGCCTGGGCTTGCACGACGTGGAGCCCGACTTCCTCGGCCGCTGCTACGAGTACCTGCTGCGCAAGTTCGCCGAGGGCTCAGGACAAAGCGCTGGCGAGTTCTTCACCCCCACTGAGGTGGGCTTTCTGATGGCTGAGGTGCTACGGCCGCGGCCGGGCGAGGAGTGTTACGACTTTGCGTGCGGGTCGTTTGGGTTGCTGGTGAAGCTGCAGCTCGTGTGCCGGCGGCTTGATCCGTTGTCGAAGGTGCCGCTGCGACTCTACGGCCAGGAGCTGCAGGCGGAGAGTTATGCCGTGGCTTGCATGAACCGGATCATTCACGACATGCAGGGCGAGGTGGTGCGAGGCGACTCAATGCGAAATCCCAAGTTCCGCGAGGGTGATGCCCGGCTCAAGCAGTTCGACATCGTTGTGGCGAATCCAATGTGGAACCAGCCGTTCGACCCGGACGTGTACGAGCACGATCCGTTCGGGCGGTTCGACGAGCAGGGGGGAACGACGGCGGGGAAGGCTGACTGGGCGTGGCTCCAGCATACGCTTGCAACGATGAAGGAAGGCGGGCGGGCGGCGGTGGTGCTCGACAGCGGGGCGGTGACGCGGGGCTCGGGGAGCAAGAACGAAGATCGCGAGCGCAACATCCGACGCTGGTTTGTGGAGCACGACTTTATAGACGGCGTGATTCTCTTGCCGGACAATCTCTTCTACAACACACCTGCCGCGGGGGTCATTGTCGTGTTGCGCAAGGGGAAGTCCAAGGAGAGGCGCGGGAAGATCGTTCTCCTGAACGCAAGTCGACAGTTCAAGAAGGGTAGCCCGAAGAACTACCTGACGGATGACGGGATTCGGCAGATCACGGAAGCGTACGCGGCAGGTGAGGATGTGCCGGGTCTGGTACGTGTAATCACTACCGAGGATGCGGCGCGCTCAGATTTCAATCTCTCTCCATCGAGACACGTCACAAACGGGGGCCAGGAAATGCATCGGTCTCTGGCCGACATTCTCGTAGATCTCGAAAACCTCGACGCGGAGGCTGCTGTTGCTGCTAAAGTGCTCCGCGAGGCGTTGGAGTCGTTGTGATTTCGGGGTGGAGGGAGACCTCGCTTGGGGCTGAGGTCGAGTTGATCTATGGCAAGGGCTTGCCGGAAACAGAGCGCCGCGCAGGGCCAGTTGCCGTCTTCGGGTCCAATGGAAGAGTTGGGTGGCACGATCGTCCGCTGGTTGAGGGTCCTGGCATCATTGTAGGAAGAAAAGGATCTGTCGGCGCCGTGGCATTCTCCGATGGTCCATTCTGGCCGATCGACACGACCTACTACGTGCGCAACGTGGGTGGTCATGATTGGCGCTTCCTGTACTACCTACTCAAGTACCTACGGCTAGACACTCTCAACAGCGATACAGCGGTACCCGGACTGAAGCGGGAATCAGCCCTATCAATCGGGGTTGCCCTGCCGCCTCATGAGGAGCAGGTCGCTATCGGTGACCTGTTAGCGCGGATCGAGCGTACAGCCGAGATCGAGGGGCGGGCGGTTGCCACGACTCGCGAGCTAAAACAGGCTGCGATGCAGCGCTTCTTCACACGGGGATTGGGGGGGGAGGAGCAGAAGGAGACCGAGATCGGGCCCGTCCCCAGAAGTTGGGATCTCTACCGGATCGGTGACCGATGCGAGCGCCCACAATATGGCGTTACTGCGAGCGCCACGACGGAGCGTGGAGGTCCGCAGTTCCTTCGAATCACCGATATCACCGACCTTGGAGTCGATTGGTCGACGGTACCGTACTGCCGTTGCACCGAAGAGGAAGAGTCGCAGAAAATTCTGAAGTCAAACGACATCGTGTTCGCGCGAATCGGGGCGACAACGGGCAAGAGCATCATCGTTAGCGACCCTCCTCGCGCGGTCTTCGCGTCATATCTCATCCGCCTTCGAACGAAGGCGGGAGTCGATGCCGACTATCTCTATCACTTCTTCAATAGCTCAGCGTACTGGGCACAGGTGAACGCGAACAAGGGGAACAACTTGAAAGGGGGAGTGAGCGCCTCGATTCTCTCGGCGATGTTGTTCCCGGTGCCTCCGATTGACGAGCAACAGGAAATCGCTCGACTCCTCAACGCGATTGATCACGCTACCCTGGCACACCAGAGGAAAAGGATGGTGGTCACCGAGCTCTTTGACGCGGTTCTCCAGGAATTGATGAACGGCCGCATGCGCGTGTCCGAATCCACGTCCGCCCAGGGGACCTCGGCCGCATGACCGCACCGAAAGCCCGCAAGGCTGCTGCGGGCCCAACCATTCGCGACCTGGCCAACGAAGCCGCCACGGTCCAATTCCCGCTCGTCCGTCACGCAAGCGACGTTGGTTGGACCGTCGTGTCGAAAGAAGACGCGCTCCGGAAGCGCGGAGGCGAACAAGGGCTCTTCTTCTATGATGAGCTGCGAGACGCCTTGCTGCGCTTGAACCCCCGCCTCGTCACAGCCGACAACGTCCAGTCCGTCATCAGCCGAATGGAAGGCGTCCGTCCTAACATCGAGGGCAACCGCGACATTCTCGAATGGCTGCGCGGCCGGCGTACCGTGCTCGACGAGACTGAAAAACGGCACCGCAACGTTACGGTGATCGACTATGAGCATCCCGAGCGCAACCGCTTCCAGGTCACCTATGAGTGGACTTCGCGGGCCCCCGGCCGCAAAGGCAACCGCGCCGACATCGTCTTCCTCATCAACGGCGTGCCCGTCGCCATCGTCGAGAACAAGAACCCCGACAAACGCGATGCCCTGACGCGAGGGGTCACGCAGCTCCGCCGGTACGAAGTCGAAACGCCGGAGCTGATGGTGATGCCCCAGGTGTTCAACGTCACCCACCTCATCGAGTACTACTACGGCGTCACCTGGAACTACGCTCGCAAGGCCGTCTTCAAATGGAAGGTCGAGCCGTCCGAGACCTACCGAGAGGCGGTCCACAGTTTCTTCCGTATCCCGCACTTCCTCGAGCTGTTGCGCGAGTGGCTCCTGTTCTACGTCAAGGACGATGAGCTACAGAAGACGGTTCTGCGCCAGCACCAGACGCGTGCCGTGGCCAAGGTCATCCAGCGCTGTGCTGATCCTGGCAAACGGCGGGGCCTCGTGTGGCACACTCAGGGCGCGGGGAAGACGTTCACCCTGCTTACCAGCGCTCGGCTCATCCTCCAGGATACGCGAGCGTTCCCCGGCGCCACGGTGTTACTCGTGGTGGACCGTAACGAGCTCGAAGGTCAGCTCTCAGGCTGGGTGGACCGCGTCCTGGGCGAGCTGCAGGGCGCCAGCATCGCCGTGGCACGCGCGGGTTCGCGCGCCGAGCTACAGGATCTGCTCGATCGCGACTTCCGCGGGCTTATCGTCTCGATGATTCACAAGTTCGAGGGCCTGAAGAAGGACTCGTGCACGCGGCCCGACGTCTTCGTCATGATCGATGAAGCGCACCGCTCGACCGGCGGGGACCTCGGTAACTACCTGACCGGTGCGCTCCCCAACGCCACCCTAATCGGGTTCACCGGCACGCCTATCGACAAGACGGCTTACGGCCAGGGCACGTTCAAGACGTTCGGCGCCCAGGACGCCGAAGGCTACTTGGACAAATACACCATCAAGGAGTCAATCGAGGACGGCACCACGGTCAAGCTGCGGCACGCGATGGCGCCTGGGGAGTTGGTCGTACCGGCGGATCTCCTGGAACGAGAGTTTCTTGCGCTCAAGGAAGCCGAGGGCATCTCGGACATCGAGGAGCTGAATCGCATCCTGGAGCGCGCCGTGACACTCCGGGCCTTCCTCAAGGCCGACGCGCGGGTCGCGGATGTCGCCCGATTCATCGCCCAGCACTTCCGAGAAAACGTCCTCCCCCTCGGCTACAAAGCATTCGTAGTTGCGGTGGATCGGGAGGCCTGTGCTCTCTACAAGCGGGAGCTGGACAAGCATCTGCCGCCAGAGTGGACAGTGCCGGTCTATACGCCGAGTGCCGCGGACGTCGTGGACCGCCCCCTCGTGGCGCAGCTCCAGCTCGCGGAAGCCGCCGAGAAGGAGGCTCGCAAACTCTTCGTGCGTCCTGACAAAGACCCACAGATATTCATTGTCACCGACAAGCTCCTGACCGGGTTCGACGCGCCGATCCTTTACTGCATGTATCTCGACAAGCCAATGCGGGACCACGTGCTGCTCCAGGCGATCGCGCGCGTCAACCGGCCCTACGAGGACGACCTTGGCCATATCAAGCCGTGCGGCCTGATCGTGGACTTCGTGGGCGTGCTGAAAGAGCTGAACAAGGCGCTGGCGTTCCAGGACAACGATGTGAGCGGGGTCATCGAAGATCTGGACGTGCTGCTCGCTCGTTTCCGCCACGTGATGGACGGGGAGGCCAAGGAATACCTGGCTCGCATGACTGGAGCCGAGGGCAACGACGCGGTCCTGGACCGCCTGCTCTACGAGACCTTCCTCGAGCCGGACGCACGCCGTCGTTTTGCCGAACTCTTCCAGGAGATCGAGGGGCTGTACGAGGTCCTGTCGCCCTCGGCCGAGCTGCGGGACTACATCACGCCCTACAATCGCCTGGCCGACCTCTACGTCATGCTGCGCAACGCCTACGGCGCGAAGGAATTCTATTACGGCGATGTCGCTAGGAAGACCGAGAGGCTGGTGCGGGAGAACGCCTCGCTCGCCCAGAACTACCGCATCACACGCACCGTCGAATTCACACCGGAGGCCCTTGACGCGCTGAGGCGGAAGTCGGGGAACGACGAGGGAAAGGTCGTGAACCTCGTGCGCGCGATGGAAGAGGCCGCGCAGCATGACGGCGAGACGCAACCCCATTTGGTGAGTATCAGTGAGCGTGCAGCTGCGGTGCTTGAGGGCCTCGAGGAACGACGGACCACGACGGACGCCGCCCTTACGCAGCTCGACGCTTTGGTTGCCGAGCGAGCCGAGGCCGAGCGGCTGCGCCGCGACACCGGGCTCGATGCCGAGACATTCGGTGTGTTTTGGGTGTTGCGACGCGACTACCCGAGTGCGGCGCTCGGCCTGTCGCGGGACATCGCAGCGATTCGCGGGCGTTTCCCCAACGCATCGAGCAACGCTGACGAGTTTCGGCAACTCAAGGCTGAGACCTACAAAGTGCTAATGCGTGTGGTCAGTGGCCGGTCGATGATCGAGCTAGCCGAGAGAGTGCTCGGAGTGAGTAGGGATCAGTAGTTATGACGAGAACTCGCAAGCGCGTCCTCACTGCGGTGTTCAAGGAGCGCGTGGCGTGCTGGGCGGGCAAGTTACGGGTCCATCCCAGGCAAGTGCGGCTTCAAGAAATGACTCGAAAGTGGGGTTCTTGTTCGAGAAGCGGCCGGGTCAGTTTCGCCATGGACTTACTGGCCCGACCTCGTCCCTTTCAAGACAGGGTCATAGTTCACGAACTCCTTCACCTGCGCGTCCGAAATCACGGAAAGTTGCATCGCGCCTATGCGGCAGCTTATACAGGCGAGTCTTTTAAACTCTGAGACCCTCTTCCTGTAGGCTGCAGCCAGGCGCTTTCCACTATAGCTCACGCTGATGCCGCAAAAGCGACCCATGGTGCCGCATCTTCGCACTAACTGTACAACAAGGAGCGTTCCATGTTGTTGCAGTAATGGACGCCCCCATGTAGACGCGCGCGGGGCCTAACACCGGAGACTTCAATGACACGCCGCCCGTCGCTTTGGTCCGACACCCGTCTCGCGATCGCGGTTAGTGCCGCAATCACTGTGGGAGTCACGGCATGCGGCGGCGGGGGAAGCGCTGGGCCGGCCGTCCCGACCACGCTTACCATCAGCCCGAATGGCGCCACGCTAATCGCCCTCGACGCAACGCTCCAACTTGCTGCAACGGTGAAAGACCAAAACGGTCAGCCGATCGCGAGCCCGACCATCACCTGGTCATCCTCCGCTCCGGGCGTCGCTACAGTGAGCACGACCGGTCTCGTCGTCGCGGTGGCGAACGGAGCATCGCAAATCCGAGCTGTTGATGGGAACGCAACGGGCCAAGTCACCGTCACCGTGGCTCAGTCGCCGACCGCGCTCATCAAGGTCTCGGGCGACCTCCAGAGCGGCACGACGGGACAGGCACTCGGCGCCCCCCTCGTTGTACAAGTGAACGACGGGAACGGACACCCGGTCGCCGGGATATCGGTTGCGTTCGCGACTAGCAGTGGAAGCGTCAACCCAACTAGCCTCGCGACGGCCACGAACGGGCAGGCCCAGACAAACTGGACCCTCGGGAGCAGTGCGGGCCAGCAAACGGCGACTGCCTCATCGGCCGGGCTCACTGGGAGCCCAGCCACCTTCACCGTGACGGCGACGAGCGCGGCTGGACCTCCAACGATCGCAAGCGTTACGCCGGATCCGCTCGTCGAGGCCCAGTCTGCGACCATCACGGGAACGAACTTTAGCCCGACACCGGGCAACGATGTGGTCTCGATCGACGGCGTGCAGGCGACGGTCACCGCCGCCTCAAGTAGGAGCCTCACCGTCACCGTGCCGCCCTACGACTGTCAGCCCGCGCGGCTCGTGAACGTGAGCATAACGGTGGGCGGACAGACCGGTTCTAAGTCCGGTGTCCCACTCCACCCGTCGAGCTTTGTGACGCTCGCCGCGGGCCAGGAAGCCATCGTTCAGAGTCCATCGCAATTCTGTTTCCAGTTTCGGGCTACTGCGAGCGGCCCTGAGACCTACGTGATCGGTATGTCTGGACCAGCGGAGTCTCCGGGGACGGTCATGCCCTTCCAGATCTCGGCGACGGGCGGGGTTTCGGCGAGTGCACCCTTCGCAGTTGGCGGACCATTCGCGGCGCCTACGAATTCGCCCCTCATGACTCATCTGCCCAAGACGCCGTCCCTCCTCCGTACTCGCTGGATCTCGAGGCGTCTCGGTGGGTGGCCCGATGATCGGATACGCCTCGAAGCGATACGTCAACGCGTCCGGGCCGAGGCGACGATCCGGGGCTGGGAGGCGCTTCACCTTCCGCGCTTGCGCGCGGAGGCGCGCCTGCCTACGGCCCCGATGCGAAGCGCCACCGTTGTCAGCTCGCCACCAGCGGTGGGGGACACGGTAGTCATCCGTGTTCCGAGCTTCTCTGCCGCCAACCCGTGCGCGACCTACATCACCATCAAAACTGTCGTGCGCGTGGTGGGAAGTGCTGGGATTTGGCTCTACGATGTCCAGAATCCCACAGCCGATTCACTCACGCAGGCCGAAATCCAGAACGCCTCAAACCTGTTCGATGCGAAGATCTACGCTTCCGATACCCTGCAGTTCGGCCATCCGAGCGACATCGACAACAACAACCATGTCTTCATCGTACTAACGTGGCAGGTCAACAAGGCGGCCGCGAATCTCGCGGGTTTTGTTTTCGGAGGCGACCTTTTCCCAGGCCCCAGTTGTCCGCAGTCGAACGCGGGCGAGCTGTATTACGGCGAGGCGCCCGACTCCCTCAACCAAGCGGGCACGGGGGCACGCCGGAAGAGCGGTGTCGTTTCGGGGATGCCACAGCTCATCGCGCACGAATTCACGCACATCGTTCAGTTCTCGCAGCGGCTGATCTTGAACAACGGTCAGATGCTCCAGAGTTGGGAGGCCGAGGGCCAAGCGACGTTCGCCGAAGAGCTTGTTGGCAACGCTGTGCTCGGGAACAGCTCTTACCAGAACTACGATCATCACGTGGCGTTCGGGCCGGCAGGCTTCAATTGGTACGCGGACGAAATGCTCAAATGGGCGGAGTACTTCGGGGACTTAGGGCCGAACAATCAAGCACTCAACGCGCCGGATCTCTGCACGGTATACGGCAACAGCCAAATGACCAGTCTACCATGCGACGTCTCCGCGTTCTACGGGGCGTCGTGGATCTTCCAGCGCTACATCGGCGACCAGTTCGGCCCGGGCTACCCGGGCGGGCTCGTCGGGCTAACCCGCGATTGGGTGATGAAGAATCCGTCGCTAGTGGGCAGCGCGAACATCACGGCGGTGCTCGGCGTAAACTACGACACACTGTTTACCCGGTTTGCGACGGCGCTCGCCTTGGACGACCAGAATAACGGGACGGGCGCGGCCTGGGTACCGCCGGCCTTCAGCATCACGAGCTGGAACTCGGATAGCATCGCCACATGGATCTCGACCTGTTGCCAGTTTGGCTGGTTGAACCCGCCGGTCATCGGCTTCGAGACCACCAACGCCTCGCGCAGCGTTCGGGGCGGAAGCACTGCCTACACAGTCCTTAGGGCGACGGGTGCGCATACGGCCGCAGCGATGAAGTTCAGGGATCCCGACGGTGCTATCCTCAGCACGACGCTCCGGCCGACGCTTTGGGTGGTGCGGGTGCAGTGAAGACGCCCCTCTGGATAAGGATAAGGGGAATGACACTCCTGGTGGCGGGGGGGTGTCACGGGCAGCCCTCTAGAGCCTGGACCAACTTACCGTCCCACGCTCCTGCCCCAGCCGGAATCACAACGACTGGAACCGTGGCCGTCGTGGGCGCTGACCCTCGCGCGCAGGTGATCCTCGAGGTTGCGGACGGGACCCGCCGGGCGCTG
>WNFW01003225.1_pt1 | contig 14463 bp, 11 predicted proteins | sample 5400131 | NCBI WGS metagenome assembly WNFW01 (sample SAMN13153362, study PRJNA577476) | soil metagenome | isolation source: 20 cm soil or saprolite under grassland replicate 1 | place: USA:California | collected 2016-06-15 | reverse complement strand
GGAAAACATCGGCGCTTCAGGATCACTGTTGACAGCGACGACAACTCGGGAGTTTTTCATGCCGGCCAGGTGTTGCACGGCACCCGAAATGCCGAGGGCCACGTACAGTTGCGGGGCAACTACCTTGCCCGTTTGCCCCACCTGCCATTCGTTAGGGGCGATTCCGGCATCCACCAGCGCGCGCGTGCATCCAGCTGCCCCATTCAACACATCGGCCAAACGACCGACGTACTTCTCGAATTCCTCACCGGTCCGAAAGGGCCGCCCACCTGAGACCACAACGCGAGCCTCGGTCAGTTCGGGCCGCAGAGTCGGTCGCGATTCAAGTCCGACGTATTCGCTATAATTCGGCAGCGTCGAGGCGTCCACATTCCAGACAATGCGTTCGCCCGGTTGTGCAAGCGGCTCGGCCGCAGGAAACGTGGAGGCCCGCACCGTGATCATCAGCGGTCGCCCGGTCAAAGCCACTGTCGCCATTGCGGCCCCTGCATACATGGGCCGGCGCAACCGCAATTCTCCATTCACGAAGGAATAACCCGTTACATCGCCAGCCATGGCAGCGCTCAACAGCGCTGATGCGCGGGGTAGAATATCTTTCGCAAAGGTCGTCGAGTTGGCGACGATGCTCCCCGCTTCGCGTGCTTTCGTAACATCCGCAATGGTCTGCGCGTAACGATCGGCCGTTGGATTTGCCAGCAACGGGTGATCAACGACGATCACCGGCGCGAACCGGGCTGCGTCAGCGGCAACAGAATCGAGCCCGCTACCGATCACCAGTAATTCGGCACGCTCTCCGGAATGGGCGGCGAGATCGCGCGCAACGGTCAGAGCAGAACAGGAACCGGGGCGGAGGTGTTTTCCATCGTGTTCCGCTACCACCAGTATGCTCATCCTTAGGTCCTGGTAACGCTCGCGCTTAGATCACTTTCGCTTCGTATCGCAGCCGGTGCACAAGTTCGGCCGCGTCGGCAACACGCACGCATACGCGATCGATCGCGATTTGCTCGAGGTGTACGATGCGCACCTTTGGTTCCGGCGATACGCCTAAATCTCGGTGTGAAATCATTTCGATTGGCCGTTTCTTCGCTTTCATCAGGGCGGGCAGCGAGGCGTAACGCGGCTCGTTCAAGCGCAGATCCGTTGTGACCACAGCAGGCAGCCGGACGATCACCGTCTCCAAGCCCCGATCGGTTTCACGCGCAACGCTCAGCCGCGCCGGTTCGACAAACTCGATTTTCGACGCGAATGTTGCTTGAGGCCAGTTCAACAGACCCGCCAACATCTGACCCGCCTGATTGGAGTCGTCGTCCACAGCCTGTTTGCCCATCAGCACCAAGTCAGGTTTCTCGCGCCGCACCACGGCCGCGAGCACCTGCGCTACGCTCCAAGGATCAATGGCGCCCTCGAAGTCAACTCGTACCGCGCGATCAGCTCCCATTGCCAGCGCCGTGCGCAGTTCACTATCGAAATCGGCATTGCCGATGCTGACTGCGGTCACTTCCACCTCCGATCCACGCTGCTCTCGAATGTGCAGAGCTTCTTCGAGCGCGATGGCGTCAAAAGGATTGATAATGTACACCAGAGCTGTGTCTTCGATTCCCGATCCGTCCGGGCGGATGCGGACCCCTTCGTCAGTCGAAGGAACACGCTTAGTGGGAACAAGAATCTTCATTCCATCGTCGAGGCACCGTCTCACCTCATGCCCTTGAGCGTCTGATAATCAATTTTATCGGTCGAAGTCTTCGGCAACGCCTCGAGGCAGCAAAACAAATCGGGAACCATATAGAGCGGGAGGTTTTCAGAACAGAATTTCTTCAGCTCGATAATCGATAGTTTTGTTCCGTTTCGGGTGCTGGCGAAGGCCTTGATCGGCACATTTTCCTCGTCGGGAAACGCCAAGACGGCGGCCTCTTTGATTGCCGGATGCCGATACAATGCTGCCTCGATCTCGCCCAGCTCAATCCGGTACCCACGCTTCTTGATCATGCGGTCGCGTCGCCCAAGGAATTTGTAGTTGCCGTCTGGAAGCTCGGCCACGATATCGCCCGTCCGATACCAGCGAGTGTCGCGCCCGGGGAGGAAGGCCTTGGCCGTGTTCTCCGGTAAATTCCAATATCCTTGCAGCACACTGGGTCCGGAGATGCATAACTCTCCCTCGCCCCCGGCGCCGACCTCGCTACCGGTTTCACTGACGACAAGCGGTTCACAGTACGGACATGCTTTGCCAATAGGAACCGGCTCGTTTTGAGACTCAGGAATCAGCTGTGGAACTTCATAGAAGGTGCAGACGTTGGTTTCAGTTGGACCATATAAGTTGAAGTATCGCGGATGCTTCCACAGAGACTTCAGTAACTTGAGGTATTTGATAGGAAAGACTTCGCCGGCGAACAACACATGTCTCAGAGAAGAGTAATCGCGTTGATCCAGTTTTCCGAACTGTGCGAGCAGGCTCAGGATCGATGGAGCCGAGTACCACACAGTGAGCTTCTTGTCGGCAATCCACGGTGCCAATCGCGCCGGCTCTTTGCCTAATTGTTCCTCAACTATCACCAGCGTCGCTCCGTGCTTGAGCGATACGTAGATATCAAGAATCGATAGATCGAAGTGAAATGGAGCATGCGAAGAAAACCGATCGTGCTCGGTCGGTTTAAACACCTCCGAACACCAGTCGATAAAGCAGGCGGCGTTGCCATGCGAAAGCATTACACCTTTTGGCCGACCGGTTGAGCCCGAAGTGTAGAGGATGTAGGCTAATCGCGCCGAGTCGAGAGCCGCGCTGGGTTTGGATGCCGCCAGCCTCGCCGAGTCGAGTTGATCAAGGGCGCGCCCAAGCGGAACACCCGCCCCGACCCCATCGATAACGATCACTGCGGGCGCAAAGCCGAGCTGCTTAAATTCTTCAGCCAACCGGTCCACCAGGCGTGCTTCGATGATGACCACTTTGACCGCGCAGTTTTGAAAAATAAATGCGTTGCGCTGAGCAGGTGCAGTTGGATCTGTCGGGATGTATGCAGCGCCCGTTTTCATGATTCCGAATATTGCAGCCACTACATCACCGGACTTGCGCGCACAGATGCCCACCCGATCGCCGACTTCCACACCCATTTCCCGCAAACGATCGCGTACTCTATCCGAAAGATGTGCCAGTTCATCGTAACGGATGTTACCGGCATCGGACTCCTCAACTGCGACTTTCTCGGAAAACCGCGAAGCAGACTGATCCAGAAGCTGATGTAATGCTCTAGTGGCCATCATTGTTATGTCCGGGTTTTACACGCGTTACTCGATAGAAGCCCTGGTTAGTAAATTTACCAACGAGCACCGCGTGGTCGGGTGCGGTGAGATCAAGCTTTCTTTGACGTTACAAATCGCTCGATGTCCGACAATGTATTGAGGTTCTCGACTACGGCTTCGTGTGGCTCGATCGTAATTCCAAACTGGCCTTCCAAGAACGTCACTACCTTGAGAACAGCGATCGAATCAAGAATGCCAGTTGTCATCAGCGGGGTAGTGTCGGTTAACGCTGCAGGATCTTCCCCTGGCAGGTATTCGTTAAGAATGAATGTCTTTACTGTAGCTTTTATATCTTGCGGATTCATAAAATTCTCGATAAGGAGTGCGGCCAGGCACTGCACTGTTACAATTGGTTACGGTTTTTGCCGACTCGATGTTTGTTCGTTACTCGGCGAACCAAAGAGTAGTGGGACGACCCCTTCGTATAACTTATCCGCCAGCAATCGGTGACCCAATGCCGTAGTGTGATCGTCCCATTTGGCGAGAATCAGTTTGCTGCGGTCCGCCACGGAGTCAAATGCTGGAGATAGGTCGATGACTTCCAGCCCGGCGGCACGGGCAAGCTCGATCAACTTCGTGCGGCCGGCCGACTCCTGACCGGAAAAATCTGCCGGCGCCGGCCGGTAGATGACCAACGGATGAACCCCGTGCTGAGCGCACTGTTGGGCGAACCTTTGGAACGACCACCTGCAGAGCTCGGTGTAATACGGTTGCAGACGACGCTCAATCATGACCGCAGGCATCTTGCCGTTTACGCCCGCCCGGCGGACAACTGATTCTACAACTTCTCGATAACCCGGCGGCGGTTCCACGCCTTTTATAAGAGCCTGTCTTAGGTGGGACGCTACGAACTGTTCATCCACTGCGGTAACGGACAGTATCGCCGCGTCAGGCTGATACTCAAAGCCTTCCTTTTCGAGGCGTAGCACCCTTTGAAGGATGCTATCGGCAGCTACAGCCAGATTGAGTACCTCGTACCTTGAATAGCGCGCGTCTGGCACGCGAGAATTGAGGTTATCTTCGACGACGTTCTCGTACGTCTGGTCGTTTCTGACTCCTGTTCCCATGTCGTTTGAGGCGCCTAATAGCACAATCCGATATGTGTTGGCCGCCTTCGCCTTTGAGTATTCGCGATCACGCAGGCCCAGCGAATTGGACGTAGTCGGAGCACCTCCGAGAACCGTGCTGGTCGATGGAATAATATCTCTCAGCAAAAAGTCGGATCGACCGCGGAAAAATGCCATTTTACCCTTACTCCATCCCTCGGGTTCTTCAGCACCATGCCACGCCCAGTTTTCCGTTCGGCCTACGTCGAGCTCCTCATAATATCCGCGGCGCTGCTGCGCCATATCACGCGCGTTCAACACGTCACTGTGCAGCCGTGCTATAAAGCCTTTGGAGGCTGGGATCATCCGGGTAGCTACTGACGGAACAGCCAGAAGGCATACCGTGCCAGCCGTAACTGCAATGGCCGAAGGCCAGAAACGAAATGGCGCGCGGCTCGCTTGTGTCCCGCGACCTTCGGATGTTTCTCGACTCGACCATCCCCACACCATTCCACAGAGGCAAATCAACACCAGCACGCCGAAGACGATCATCAGTTCGCGAAGTGTTGGTCTCGAAGCTGCATCTACGAGCGCTTGGAACTCCGTCCACGACTGACATGACCAGTAAGCCCAAATAATACACATCAAAGAGAACATCCCCGCAGCTTGTAATCCAACTGTCAACCGTTGCCGCAAACTCACCCGGGACGGTCTAAGAGTTCGCTTCCGGCCCCGAGTCGTCTCATAGATGGCAGTGACTAGCACAAGCACGCCGAGAATGATCCAAAAAGAGAAGTCCTTCCAATCGAGTAGGGGCCTTCCGCGAATCCAGAACCATTGCCAGGAATGCAACAGCCAGGTCGCGAGAAAGGTTATCAGCGTAGCTATCGAGAGAGCCCATAGGGTCCCCATCTTCCGCAACTTGAAATGCGTGGGATAGAAGAAGAGCTTCATCACGAAGTCCTTCCAGTAGATGTTAATGCGACGCCAGAAGTCGGTGAAGCTTGTGGCGAGGTAATAAAGATGGTGGGTTTCGGGAAGATTAAAGCCAAACATGAGCAGCAGGCCCACAATCAGGTGAAACGTTCCTGAGATATGCAGGTAGAGCAGGTACATTCCTAGCATGCATCCAGCTACGTCGAGTGCGGACGAGAGCTTGTAAACGTCCAGCGGCGCATACTGATACACGAGCCGGTACAACAACAGCTGGATTACTCCGCGCAACATCCATTTGAGTCCGGTTTGGTAGATGCGCGGCCAATCCTCATTGTAGTAGGTCGAGCAAAATGTCTTGTAATCCACGACTGGGAACAGTGGAAAGCAAACATTGGGTAGCAAAAAGAAATAGGATATTGCACGTGAGAGGCTGAAAGGCGCGGTGCGATGTCTTAGGTCATATAGATAGACCATTAAGCGGAACATAAACATCGAGCCAAGAATGATCCACATTTCCGTGACGTCAGGAAACCAGTGACTATTCGCCCGTAAAAAGGTGAGCCCAGCGCCGATGAGTGCCACTAATCCGACACGCGCTCCAAATCGAATGGGAAGGTGACACACTCCGATCAGGCCCAAGCCGATGCCGACGAGCGTTAAGCCAGGGACGAGATGGTACAGAAAGCTAGCAGTTGTAATTTTGCCAGTGAACCAAGCCATCCCTACATTTGGACCAAGGTGACCGACACCCATGACGACTGCCAGCAGGGACAGCATGGCAAAGAACGGGAGACGAAATCGTAGCGGTAGGAAGTGATGAATAATGAAGCCAGCAAACGACAGCCACATCAATCGCGCCAACAACTGGCTCTCAAGCTGCCAAGAATCCACGACCAGAGCAATCAGGCCGAATTGAGTAAGAACCGCCGCGAATTGACCGAGACCGAAAATGCGCTGTTTCATGGAGCGCGCACCAATTGGCTGCTCCACGTGTGGAATCATGGTGTGATTGACTACTGGTGATGATAACATATGTAACCGTGTAGACTTGAGGCGGCGGACCGAGCGTGTAACGAATACGAGACTCAGTAAGCTACCAGCTAAGTTCCGTGGTTCGAAGTTGTTTGAGTTTCCCGATCACAAGTTGAGGCAGGATGGCCTTGGCTGTTCGTCGCAATGCCACCCTGCATCGCAGGGCGGATCGCCACATCAAAGCACCTGTATCCGCCGCGATGCACGACAAGACGCCCAGCAGGTTTGCGATCCGCCCTCCTGCACGCAATAACTCATCCCCGTTCGGCAATCCGCTGATCAACGAGTAACCGTATCGCCTAAACTCAGACTCATACTTCCGCGCAAGATACCGATAGTAAACCCTAAATGGCGATTCGATGAACAGTTTGTGCCACCGATCAAGATACTTCTGATTGTGAATCGGACTTGCCTTTTCCATTCCTTTCTCCGGGACACGCAGGCCTGTGGGATTTCGCCACTGCGCCACATACCGATAGGCGTCCTCCTTGGGCGGCTCGGGTACCTGCGTCCCGATAAACGTGGCAATCTCCTTGTGGTACTTATCCTGGTCTTCCACGTAATCCTCATACCTTAGCTCATAAACTCGCTTCAAATATTTCCGGTCGCCTTCATACAGCGCATGACAATGTAACCAATGCCGGAATAAGTTATCGAGGGATGTAACGTTGAACTTCCATTTCTGACTCGCCATTGCAACAGGTACAGGATGGCGCCGAATAACAATGAAATAGGAATCTTCAAACGCCGCTTGCAGGAAACGCGTCGCTAGCAGATTGCCAGGAGTTTTCTCTACACAGATACGCTTCCCGTCGTCCCAGTACCTGTGCCAGCTGGCTTTGAGCTTGGCGACTTTCTCCGGCGCCAAGAGAGTTGAGCTCTCAGTTCGATGGGCGCGCGCGTCAAAGCCGAAACGACCAGGTCCTCCTAACTCGTGTGCTGTTGGATAAACATCCTGCACATTTTGGCCTTCGTCTTCGATGGTTCCCGTGTTTTTGAGATCTGTGCAATCTACTAATCTCCCAATATTGCGGCCAAGCATGCTCGTACCACTCCGTGGCATCCCGCAAATAAACACATACCTATAATCAAATTCAGTATTGTTTCTCATCGCAGCTCTCAAGAATTCCGATTGAGTTCAATGTAGCGTTCCCTTGGACGAGCCTTTGCTGCAGTGTGAATCGCTGAGCTTTGCCTTGGGGCAATTCAATTCGTGGCCAGAGTGCGCTCTCGCCTGCGCCTGATTTCCTCGATGACGACCTTGGGCAGGATGGCCTTGGCTGCTCGTCGCAATGCCACCCTGCATCGAAGAGCGGCTCGCACCATCAACACGCCTGCGTCCGCCGCGACGCACGATAAGACGCCCAGCACATTGGCAATCACCCCTCCTTCGCGCAATACCTCATCCCCGTTAGGCAATCCGCTAATCAACGAATAGCCGTATTGGCTAAACTGAGACTCATACTTACGTACAAGGTATCGATAGTAAACTCTAAATGGTGATTCCGTCAAAAGTTTATGCCATCGATCAAGATACTTTTGATTGTGAATCGGGCTTGTCTTTTCCATCCCCTTCTCCGGAACACGCAAACCAGTCGGATTTCGCCATTGCATCACATACCGATAGGTATCCTCCTCGGGAGCCTCGGGCACCTGCGTTCCAATGAACGCCGCAAGTTCCTTGTGGTACTTATCCTGGTCTTGCACGTAATCTTCGTACCTTAGCTCATAAATCCGCTTCAAATACTTCCGGTCGCCTTCATACAACGCCTGGCAGTGCAACCAATGCCGGAACGCAGTGTCGAACGAGGTTAGATTGATTTTCCAGCGTCGACCAGCCATGCTTACCGGTACGGGGTGGCGGCGAATGACAATAAAGTAGGAATTAGCAAAAGCTGCTTGTAAGAAGCGCGTCATTAGTAGGTTTTCGGGTGTCTTTTCCACGCAAATTGCCTTGTCCGCCTCCCAGTATTTGTCCCAGCTGGCTTTGAGCTTCGCGACATTAGCTGGAGTTAAAAGGTTCGAATTCTCGGTGCGATGCGCTCGCGGGTCGAAACCCACCCGGCTGGAGCCTCCATATTCAGAGGCAACGGCGTAAACATCCTGAAGAAATTGCCCTTCATCTTCAAAAACACCGGTGTTTTTGAATCCTGTGCAGTCATTCATGCGCGCAATGTTGCGACCAAGTATGCTAGTACCGCTCCTGGGGAGCCCACATACAAATAGGTACTTGCGGCTGGTGGCATCTCGTTCCATACACCGATCGTAACTAAAAGGTATCTCCCTTTCTTCTCTCCACGTAGTCAAGCGGGCTTCGGCTCCTCGCGGGCCACAAAACACGTGCGCATAAAAGTAGTTGATTCCTGTTATTATTCGCCTACGCGCTTCCGCCGAAATTCATTGACAATTTGCCACAAGTCGTTGGCGACGTGTCGCTGCGGCTTGGAAAGTGAGATAAACGCAATACCCGCAGCCGCACCTACCGGTAGGCATATTAGAAGCTGCATCCACGGGCGTGCTGCGGCTACCCATTGATGCGCACACCAAGTTGCAGCAAATACAACAAGCCACAACGGCAAGTGCCACAAAAATCCAGTCCACAAATCCTTCGTGCTGACTGGTCCTTCTCGTCCGGCGTTGTAATAGAGGATCGGCAGTCGCAGCAGGAGTCCCGAAAGAGAAAACGCGATTGCTACGCCGACAGGTCCAAACGGCAGACCAGCAATGAACGAAGCCAACGAAACAAATGCTGCAATCGAATTTTGAATGAAAATGTCCTTCCCACGACCCTGGCTGGTAAGCAGCCAATTAGCTACGTTGGCCAGAGGAAGCGAAATCGCCAAGACTGCGAATCCAGCGAAAATAGCGCTCGCTTGCTCCCACTTGTGGCCGAGTAGGACGAGTGTAATCGGATGGGAAAGCGGCAGAAGCATGCCGGTGAAGAAAAAAGCCACCAAAATCACTGCCTCATACACCCGCATAAAGGTCGATCGATACCTGGCCGGCTGTGATTGCAATCGCGACAACGCCGGAAGAAAAACGGCATTAATCGGCAGAAGGAACTGCTCCAATGGCCGAATAATCAGTGCCGCACCGCGACTATAAAGCCCGACGGCAGCGGCACCGTAAAAGCGACCGATTAGCAGCGTGTCGCAGCCGCGAGCTACGGAAAAGATTAAACTGGCAGCTGTTTGATGGGCGCCAAAAGTCAGGAGCGGACGCACCCCGCTACCCCTCGACGGCAAATCTGGCCGCCAGCGTGAGAGAGAACCAGTCAATATAAAGCTTCCAATTTCGGTTCCCAAGCTAAGGCCGACGAGGGACCATGCTCCGAAATGCATAAGTGCCATGATGATTCCGATGCCCGCCCCTGCGGCCATGGAACCGACGTCGATAACAGCAATTGACCAAAAACGCAGCTGTCGTCTGAGCAGGGCCAAATGCTGCACCCTAAAACCACCAATAAGAAATGTGAGTGACAGCGTCAGAGTTATTGGGATAAGACGGGAATCGCGATAGAACATTGCGAGCACGGGAGCCAAGGCGGCGACGATCAGCGTGCACATTCCACTGACGGCAAGGTTGACCCAGAAAAGATTGGAAACCTGTGCCTGCGTGATATGTTCGCGTTGAATTGTTGGCGTAGCTAACCCGGCGTGGCGGAATACTATCAGAAAGCTGGTAACGGCAGTTACCATTGCAACTAGACCGAAGTCGCGTGGACTTAGTAAGCGCGCCAAAATTACTGTCGAGATGAGATTCAACATGAATTTGGCAATCTGAGCGGCTATGGTAATAGCACCGCCCGAGATTGTGTGCCGCTTCAGATCTGGCAAAAGATGGTCAGTCTTGATGTGTTCGTCGTTATATGCCCCTTTCTCCGCCTTGATTGAGGGGTCAAACACGTTGCCTATCTGGCTGGGTGACGCACTGGTTGCTCGGTGGTTCATGGAAATGGAGGAGTCAGTTTGCCGATGAGCTCAAGCTGCGGAGGTTTCGCGGAAACTTTGTTTTCCACCCTGTAGGTAAAACAAGGTCTTGTCCCAGGACCTAATCACCGCCGATTTGCATCGATTCCAGCGCTGGCGGACCCGTTTGGCGACGACGAAACCAAATAGCTTCTGAATCCAGCGGTATTTCCAGGATAACTTTGGAATCTCTAATCTACCGCCGACCATCGCGGCAAGCTGTTGCGATTCTCTCACCTGCGCCACGCGCTCCGGATAGAAGTTGAAGTAGGACGTTTGGAGGTACTTCAGACACGCCGTGCGAACTCTCTCGCTGTCCTCCACTGATCGAAGGTAACCAATCTGCAACCGTCTGCTCAGAAGATGAGCCTCCAGCTTACTTTCTGACTGGCCGACATAGCTCAGGCGATTGGAAGCAGTTATTCGATAGTATACCTTGGCGTCTGGCACAAACCGAACGCCACTGCTCGCTAGGAGCACACGACAGAAGTATTCTCCATCATCATCTCCCAACAATCGCGTGTCCCAAGGTCCCGCAGCTCGAATTAATTCGCGACTCACGAGCCATGTTGCAGTTTGCATATGCAGGTTTTGCTCCCACTTGCGAAGCAACCACTCCATTGGAGTCAAGTCGCACCAAAGAGCAGTGGGAACAAAACTTGCCTTCCATGGACGATACATAAAGTATGCCCAGCCCGAGGATAGAAGTGTGCGTGGGTCCTGGCAGTCCTGTGCTGATGCCATCTGCCGCGCGACCTTGTCTGGCGAGAGCAGGTCGTCGGCGTCCAACAATTGAATATAGTCTCCCTGGCAAAGCTGCAAGGCTCTGTCACGCGCCGCGGCCGCGCCTTGGTTTTCTTGTGTCACGACACGTACGGTCTTGGAAGCGAACTGCCGTGCTATTTGAAATGTTTCATCACCTGATCCGTCGTCGACGACAACGATCTCCGTCCTCGGCCATGGCCGGTATCAGAATTGAAACTAGAGGTTTCATGGAAGGCAGAGAACCGAGGTCAAGTCAGCAGCCAGAAATCTTGAGTAGACGGCGGTCGTGATGGTTGCTATCCTGCCCCAGGAATATCGCTCATTTGCGTATTCCTTGATTTCCGCGCGTCGGCTTTCCAGATCCCGGAACAATTCTCTATTGAAGTAAGTCTCAATCTTACACGCCAGATCAGATGAATCCCGCGGCCTGAATACAAGACCAGTCTTGCCTTCGATAATTTCTTCTTTCAGCGAGCCAACGTCTGCCACGATTGCTGGCAAACCAAAGCTGTATCCCAGGAAAATTACTCCACTCTGGAATACCTCGGTATACGACAGAACAAGAACGTCAGCGGCCTTGAAATATAATTCCGTCTCATCGTCCGGAACATGCTCAATTCTCTGGATGACCCGGTCACCAACATTTAGATCATCGATGAGCTGCTCGATTCCATTCCAATAGACCTCGTTCCATTTAGGTTTGCCAGCTATAATCAGCCGGTAACTTCTGTCCCGCTTCAGAAGTTCAGCAAATGCCGCAATCAAGTATTCGATTCCCTTGTAAGGCGCAATTTGGCCGTAACAAAGTAGTGTGTTGTCGTCCGTCGAAATTCCCAGTAGTTGCTTCGCTTCGACCGGGCCTAGATTTGTCGTTGGAACGGTATTGTTAATCCCAAAGGGAATCATGGTTACTTTTTCCTCGCAGATATCAAAATCAGCCACCAGTTCAGCTTTCATTTTGCTGGTATGAACAAAAATGTGATCCGACAAATGATATTGGATCCTTAACGACCAGCGGTTTAGGAAGTTGTCCGTGCCATCTCGTCTGCGGATATTTACATTGTGAGCAGTCAACACCATGCACTTCCCCACGACTTTGTAGTAGAGCATGAGCGCAGTGCGGTCGAATAACTCGAATTTGTTATTCCAGAGAATATGAAATATTTTGGTTCTGGTGGTCGCAGCATAACAGAGAAGCCGCCAATAATAACGCAGCAGCCTGGTTACCTTTGATCGGAGATTGGCATCCAAGTGTTGAGCTCCGCGCAGATTCAAGAAATTCACGCCCGGGTTGTTCAGCAACTCCGGTAATTCCAGATCGTCGCTGCCGATTACATCAACTTTAACGCCCGCCGAAGTAAGTGCTTCCACTAAACCCAGCACGTAAGGTCTATCGTCACCGCCGGTGAGCAAGGCGATATGCAGAGCGCTTGATGGTGGCTTGTTATTACTCGATGGAACGGAATCGCCTGCTGCCCGAGACCTGACTTCCGACCTCCCTTCGATGAACTGTGTCATTGAACTAAAGCGCGGCCCTCGGCTGACCCGGTCGCCTCAAGTTGAGTCAACACCGCTTCAAACACTTCATTCACGCTGATCGCGGTTGTCGCGCGTTCATCGTAGCCCCGTTTGTAAAAGAATTGCTCCAGCAACGATGAAACAATTTTTGTCTGAATGCCGTAGTCGTAGATTTCCCACGGGCTCGTGCACGTGAAAAGGGTAACACACCGAGTCCTCGCCCCCAAGGCAAAATGCATCGGCAGACTATCACCGCTCACCAAGCATCGATGATTCTGAACATCGGCAAGATGCTCGAGCAGCGACGAGCGTTTTGGAAGCACATTGACGGTGAATCCTTCTTCTTCTAGCCGCTGCTTCAAATCTTTATAGTACGCCCATTTCTTCATCGGCCAGACATGGCCGGCTTCGGTCGCTATAGCAACGTCACCCGCTAATTCTGTCCCGACCGGTTCCGGTAGCAAATACTGTTCACCCAAGAACTGCAGGCCAAGTCCATCGAAAATCATCTTCTGATAGCTTTGCCGGTTAAGAAATTTAAGCCTGTCAGCTTGTTCCCGTCCAAAGGAACTGATGAGGCTTAAGTCAAACCAGCGCCTGGCGTTCTCGGTGTAACGCAGGGAATTATCGAGCCCGGCGTAGGCGCCGAAAATCTCACTGCTCTTAACAGTTTTCAAGAATTGCGCCACGTCCAAGGTGTCCTCGAGGTTAATGGCCAAGTCATAATGCCTGTCCAGCGCTCGTTCGCGCTCTTCCCAGGAGAAAGGTCGAACATTATCCTGCAAGCTCTCAAGCAGCGCGGCGTTTCCTGCCGCTGTAATCCACGTTGTTTCTCCGTCAAAGCGATGTAGTAACGGAGTGGTCCGCACGACGTCTCCAGTCGCACCGAGCTTGATAATCAGGACATTCATTCGCTAAGAGGCCTTTGATAGCCGGGGCGAACCCTGGCTCCTCAAAAACTCGTTTGGAACACCGCAAAAGCCGTGCCTCTTACGCTTAATTAGCAAGGTGGGTCGCCCGGAAGTACCGCCAGCGTCGCCAGAGCCTAACGTCAAGAACCGCATGGTAAGCCTCGTAGGCCAGTCCCTCGGGGATAGACAAGATGCTTCGATTGATATCCTTCAAAATTCGCCAGCTCAATCGGGTCCTGCCGCGGATAGCACGGAGCTCCTCAACCCAGCTTGAGACCCTCCCAGTGAGAAATTCGTTCAGGCGTTCCGTCGGCTCCAGCAGTTGATCTGCGATGTACCACTGGACGAGTTCCGGAATGTCGCGGGTTTGGTTAACAAGGCTACTCGTCGACCAGACTTTTTTTTGCGTAAGATCTTCTGGCAGTCGCCAAGGGGTCGAGGCGCCAATATGCTTTAGGATTCCATTGACGTAAGTCTCAGGGTCGTCACACAGCTGATCGAACAGGCTTATGTGCAGCGCTTCTCTTCCAAACGCGTCTGACCAGATCTTTATCGTACGAAGATAATCGGACGAGAGTCGGTTGCGAGCCCGCTCTAGCTGGCGCAGAAACTCAACTGATTTTACGTTCAGGATATCTCGACCTTGCAGACGTCCAAAATCATAAAGGGTTTGAGACCACACCCGTTCGATTGGATGCCGCAACGTCAGGATAATGCGAAGCTCCGGAAGTAACTCGACGATTCGATTAACCTGCCACGCTTTGAGTCGTGCATAGCGCGGCGAAATTTCGCCGCGAACCGGTTTGGGTTCACTCCCATTATTTGGTTTAAAGTGTGCGGCATACCAGCCAAGATCGTACTGAAGCATTTGAGGCATAAAAAAGAAGTCCATCTCCTTACAATCGCTCATGCGAATGTCGGGATGGAGCTTCAGCACCTCATAAAGCCAGGTGGATCCACAGCGCATGGATCCAATTCCAAGAAACGTGGGCA
>WNFW01006359.1_pt1 | contig 14464 bp, 13 predicted proteins | sample 5400131 | NCBI WGS metagenome assembly WNFW01 (sample SAMN13153362, study PRJNA577476) | soil metagenome | isolation source: 20 cm soil or saprolite under grassland replicate 1 | place: USA:California | collected 2016-06-15 | reverse complement strand
GCGCGTCTGGGTCCTCGCAGCTCATCCGAGACCATCGCCTCTTGCACGAGTGGAAATGGCGCGGCCAAACCAGCGTAACCGCGATAACTGCTCCACTTAAAGTTTCGCAGACGTTTCTGTCGGTCGGCGGGACTGCCTCGCCCCATTTCCCTTTTCTCCCCTTTTCCCTTTTCTTTTTTCCATTTTCTTTGTCGATGCGGCCAACAATCATCATTTCAAGCGAGCTCGCTGGCGTCGGCTCTGGCGTCAACAAATCCAGGATTACTTGATCGCGGCCATCCAAAATCTGCGCATCTTGCTCACGCACCAAAATCCTAAGCCTAGCGCCGCGGCCGCGGCGGCGCTGCCGGCATCTATAACAAGACTGCAGCCCGGCTTTGCTTACTGATCACTCGCTTTTAGCCAGCGCGATCTCCGCCACTCGAATCCGCCTAAGGAATCAACTGTGAACCAAACTCAAATAGCTTTGGGCAACACGCCCTTTAGATTTGACCCCTTCTTACCCTTCATTTGTGTCAACAGTGAGGCCTGACGCCTTTCTTGTAACTATGAGCTGATGATCTATCCAGCCAACCTCGGCTTGCCCTGTCCACGAATGTTAATGTTTAGATTTGACCAGCTCCTTTTCCCGGCGGGTTCGCCTCCGAAGTGTTTAAGCGGAAAAAGTGCTCACATCAATTCTCGATCGCGCGGGTATCGCAGTGTGGATAGTAAGCTCTGGCCGCCTGTTTTTCGTAGGTCAAGCTCCGCATGCTACTTGACTCCATTCTGACTCGGAGATGGCGAGCTTACTGGGGTTACGCGGAGTGAACGCACAAGCTCTTTTAAGCTGTCTAGTTTCGGGACAATGTAGTTGATGTCTGACGCTCTAAGGTAAACCGTCACAAGTACATCGCGCTGTGCGATAATGGTCACAAAGTAGTCGTCCCAAAACGAAGACCGAATTTGCCAGATGGTTAGCGACCCGAAGATAGTATCACCGAAAGAACCAAATTCGCCGACGACAGAATCAGGATCATGGCGCACATCCTGATGTTGCCGTATTTGTCTCAGAAAATCGCGCCTTCCTTGAGCAACATTGCAACCAATTTCGCGGAAATCAACGCGCATCCGATGTTCGCCTTCAAGTATCGCCTTATTGAGTCCGTTAACGCCATCCCAGTAGTGAGGATCATCCTTCCATCCCTGCCAGCCAGCTGGTGTCGCACAACAGATCACACTGCTCGCTACCCTCCCATCCTCCTTGCTAGGGCGCAGGCAGTATTCTGCCGCTCCGGGACATGAGCAGACGAAGCAAACCGACAGAACAACTACTGCGCACAAAGACAAACGGCAGTTCACAGTTCAGGTTCAAAAACAGTCATTCTAATTCCCCACGGATCCAATATAAAATCTTCATTTTCGCTGTACTTCTAGCGATGTCTTGTACCAAATGCGACTGGCGTAGTAAGTATAGCCGTCCTTATCATTCATCGCCACGATTCGTTTTGTCCATTTAGCAGCATGTCATTATCTTTTCGTTAGCGAAGCCCGTTCGGCACTCGCCCGCCCTCCATCGCGCCAATTGGGTTCCCTTCGTATATGTGACCGAAGGCTGCGTTAGGATCAAGGCCGCTATACCAATTACCTGGCCCGAAGATGGAACCCTGTATCGGGCCGGCGCCATACAATCGCGTACCACCCGTCGCCCACGGACTGCCACCGCCTGCCAACCCCGCCCTGCCCTCTGCCCAGTTGGTTGTAACGGTGGTGGCAAGATAGCCCCAATATGGATTGTTGATACTTTGCAGCCCCAACAACCCTCTAAGCTTGGCCTGCTGATTCTCGTTTGACGTACTAGAGTCGCCACGCCCACCAGACGTGCCTGGACCGTATGGACCATTGCCCTTGCCAACATCCACTTCGTACCATCCCTCAGCAGAATACCTGCTTACGTCTAGGACTTTGCCCGTGTATTGATCCAGAATCAGCGCACTCCCGTCACTGTCCAAACCGAGAAGAATACCGGTGTGGTTCACACTCGAGTCCGCTCCATAAGTCGCGCGATAAACATCCGGGCTTAAACTTGGGTACCGTCCATTTTGCCAGCCTGTAGCAACAACAGTTCCAATCATCGTAGCAGAACTTATTGCGTTTCCTTGAAACCAGTACCTCGTGTCAGGCATGTTGTAATAAGTGTTGCCGAGGTATCCTCCGGACAGAATCTGTGCTCCCCAAGCGCACCACCCGCGAGAACCGGGAACGTATCCTCCAATATAGCCCTCGTAACCGGCATTTGCGATGTAATACCAGTATCGGCCGGATGCCTTGTAAACCGCGTACTCTCCAGAAGGATCGCTGGAGGATACCGGATTATTAGCACAATACCGATAGAGGTTCGTAGCATCTCCACGGAAGCTGCTAGGGTCGGGCTGGAGGAAGCGGCCGATGTCGGGGGAGTAAAAGCGGTTGCGCAGATCATACATGCCAATGTCCTGATACCATTGCTGGCCGGTGAAGAGGTGGCGCACGCCAAAGGCAGAAGTTGATAGTTGATTGTTATTAGCGTCGCAAATGAATGGCGTGCCTTGCAAGTCGTAGCGATACCATTCGAGCAGGTGCCCAGTGCTATCGAGCAGATGAGAGGTTGAGCCGCTGCCGTCCTGACAATAATAACGATTGTTCTGTAATTCTTTGACCAGCCCGGTTGGGCCGTAGAGGTATCTTGCCTGGATCACGAGCCCAGGATTATTGGTGTATTCCTCCACCAAATTCCAGCCATCCCATGTGCTGTAAGTGGTCACGCCGCCCATCGTGCGGCTCACCTGGCGGTTTAAGCCGTCATATTTGAAGCTCATGTTCGCGCCGTTTTTGCTCGCCTGGGTAAGCCGGTTCTGCGCGTCATAGGTGCAGCCCGCTCCCGTTGCGTCCGGGCTCGTGGTCAGATTGCCGGTAACATCGTACCCTGCGTTGTAGGTGTGATTGTTTATCGTTCGGTTGGTGTATTGATTCAGGTTGTTGGCAGGACCATAGGTATCGGCTGAGGTGAAAGAGGTCCGGTTGCCGTTGGAATCGTAGAAAACCCTCTGCGGGATAGATCCCCCGTCCACATTCTGCGGAGTTGCCACGTTCAACTGGAAACTGATGGCTTGATCAGATAGATCATATCGGAACACATCGCCAATGTCTCCCAGTGAACTCCCCAGCCGCCTGACAAATTCGCGGTTGTTGCTGTTATCGTAATATCCGTAGTTGAAACTGCGCGTGGTGCCGTTGAGCGTATGCGTGATCCACGTGGGCCGATCATACGGATCATAGCTGTAACTGCTCACGGTAACAGGAGAAGTGTTCACGTTACGCAAGATCACGTTACCTCGCAAATCATACTCGTAATACGCTTGGCTGAGGCCTGTGGCGTCGTCATTGATCCGTTTCACCTGATTGCGATTCGTGTAGACATAATCAAACGTGTAGCCGGGAATTGCCAGGCTCGCCCGGTTGCCGTCCTCATCGTAGGTGTAGGTCACGTGTCTGTTATCAAGGCCGCCGACGGCGCTCAGGCTCTGGGTCTCCATGTGCAACAGATTATCATTGTAATACGTACGGGAAATGCTCGCGTTGGCGTTGTCAATCTCGACCAACCGGGAAGCTTCATCGTAGCCAAAGCTGACGCTCGGCGTCACCCCGCCATCGTTCCAAGTGGACCCGGTCATCCGATTGAGCTGGTCGTAGCCGAAAGTCTGCACTTTGTTCGCGCGATTAGTAAACGTCTCCAGGCGCCCCAGCGTGTCGTAAGCCCACCGCTCGGTGCGGTTAACGTTCATGCTGTCCTTAGGGTAGGTGATCTTTTTCTTGCGCCCCATTAGATCGTATTCGTAGGTGTAGACCTCGCCGTTGTTGAGCTGGACGAGACGGGGATCTTTCATGGTCTTGAGCAAACCAACAGGTGCGCTAGGGCCGTCGGCGGTCGTGAAGTAAGTGTATTTGGTCACCGCATTCGGATCGGGCGTTTGGGTGGCAGTCTGTTGCGTCACCCGGTTCATAGCGTCGAATGTGTCGTAAGTGATGGTTTGCCCGTTTGGGCGCTGGATGGTTTTTTGTCGCCCGGCCGTGTCATAACTGATCGTTGTCGTGTGGCTGCCTACGCTAATCGAATACGGCCGGTTTCGCTCGTCGTAAAGTGTGTGGACGTTGTTGTGATTGAGCGGATTGGTTACCCAGGTCACATTCCCTGCGTTATCGTAGGTGTAGCTGGTTGTAGCTTCGTCGGCAGTGTTCGGCGCCACGGTCACCGTGATCTTGCGCCGGTTGTCATCATAAACCGTATGGATTTTCTTCAGGCCGGAGCTGGGGGGAACGACCCAGGTGACATTGGAATCGGTCAATTTGTAATCGTTAATAGCATCCCACGCGTTGGCGCCATAATAGAAATGGGTCGTGTAGGTGCCGGTATCGCCGGCGCCGCGCACGGGCGGGGTCACGCTCTTTAGCCGCAGGTAATCGTCATATTCGTAGCTGGTCCGGTGCCCGAGTTCATCGGTGCGGTTTTGCAACGTGCCATCGGAATTGTAAATATTGCTGATCGCGTAGCGGACGCCATTGATCCACGGCAGCGTGGTCATCGTAACCTGACCGCGATTATTGTAATCAAAATTCGTGCCGTGGCTCAGAGCATCCACAATTCCGCTTACGCGGTCCAATCCGTCATAATAATACGTAATGCTCGGGTTGCCCGGATTGCTGTGATAGGGGTCAGAGTAGTATTGCAACCGGTGGCGGGTGTCGTAAGCGAACGTCTCGGTCCCGCCGGTGGTCATCCGATGACCGCTGACTTGGTAGAAATGGCTGGCGTCGTAGGAAAACGTCTCGTAGCCGCCATCGGGATAATCGATCCGTGTGACCCGATTGTTCCCGTTGCGGGTGAATGTGGTGGTATGATGGCCTTCATCCTGGATGGTGTGAAGATAATAGCTATTGGTGTAGGTGTAATTCACCGTTGGTCGAATCGATTGCCCGGGTGTATCTGCCACCGTAAGTGGGAACTGGATCTGGTTGATGTTCCCGGTGATCGGATCGGAGACGTAATCGGTTCGGTTGCCCTTCCGGTCTACCAGATAATCGACGTATTTAGTGGTCGCGTCATAATGCTGTTGAGCGCTATGGCTCGTAAAATCAGGAATCCAAGTCACATAGCCTGTCCCGTTGTAAATAAATGTGCGCGTCACGTTGTCCCCTCGCGTTTCGGTGCGCGTGGTAGCACTAGGCACCGTCAAAGTGCTTACCGCAGCACCAACGTCGGTTCCGTCGTAGTAATTTTCGCTGCTGATCTGGCCATAAGTGGGATGGCTTCCCGTGTAATTGTCAGTAGTGCGATACGTGTAAGCGATTTTGTGCATTGGTTCGGGATACATCGGATCGTCACACGTCCAGAGCAGCAACGGCAGGTCTCCGCCAATATTTGACCTCGTATATTTATACCTCGCTGTCCACGCATTGTTGCCATAATAGACGACGCTGCTAAGCCAAGTGTACGTATAGTAATACTGCACGCTGCGCCTGGCGATGCCGTTGATGTATTCGGTTACATGGTCAATTCTCGGGCTGGTGCTATTGGTGTAATAAAATTGCAGATAGCGGCCAGCCGGTTCGGTGACCTTGGTTATTCGCCTGCATTGCGCCTGCCCCACCACCTCGGAATCAATGGTGGTTTTTAAGCCGTAAGGATCATAGATGGCCGTGAGATGGTACTTGTACCAGTAGCGGCCGTACGCGGGATCGTAGTATTGCTGGGCTCTGAATTCTACCGCGCCGCCATCGGGCAGGATCAAATACGCGTACATGTTGTTCAGGTTCAGCTGCAGAAAACGCTCACTGACTCCTGCTGATGTGCTCTGCGCCGGCACGTCGGCGCCCGGTCTCACGCGGTAAACAGTATCCCACGTGACAGCGCGGAAGGTCTCCACTCGCCCATCGGGAAAATCGACCGTGTATTTTACGGGATGAAAATTCTGCGTGTGGGTGGCCGGCGAGTCCTCCATGGTCCAGTTGTAGTTATGGTTCCAACCGCCCTCCCACCCGAATACCCCGGTTACGCTGGGCGTGCGTGAGTTTGCCGTACGCACCAGCGCCAGGGCATACACGGATGGCGATCCGGCTACAGAAATATCGACTAAAAACGCCTCGAAAGCGCCTGGCTACAGGAAAACACGATTTCATGGCGCCTCCTTCTACTCTTCCGCGCTCGGCACCTCGAATTGCACGATTCCGATGATCTTCGGCGAATCGTCGTCAGCGTTCGGGTCCATCACGACGACGCGGTGCACTCCTGGTTGATCGCTCACCTGGAATGAGAACGAGAGCGACCCATCCGCTCCTATGGCGGTCGAACCGCTCATCACGGTCCCCCCATCAAGCGCCGCAATCGATACCGGCTTGCTGGCCATGCTCACGGGGAACTGCAGGGCCACATCAGAGCTTGCACCGGGATCTATCGTCACCGGCTCGAATTCTCCGGTCGTGCTATTGTCGTCCTGGATGATCTGCTGAGAACCATCGTCCGTGATTTGATCAGATTGCGCCACCGGCGCCTGACCAGTGGCTATGCAACAGCTGCCAAAGCAGAGGAACGAGGCCGCTAAAACAATAAATATCGTTCTTTTCATCTTGCACGGAGGATAAGCGGATGGCCGGCTGTTTGTCTGTCGGGGTGAATCCCTGAATTTTTGGCTTGGCCTTTGGCGGAGTTCGCCCTACAAAACGGCTGCAACTTAGGAACAACCCCGAATATGCAGCAACGGAAGAACAGACCGCGCGCTGCACGCGCGTTGGACCCGCAACGCAACCCCCGCAAAAAACGGTGGCCAGACAAGAAATCGGTGTACCGATCAAAGAAGTCCCTGACAGAAGAGCCTGACGACGTGTCAGGGAAAGGCCCGACAAAAGCAAAAGTGCTCGTTGTTCATCGAACAGGTTTCGTTCGATTCGGCGTGCTCTCGTTAATTGCGAAAAGCATGCAATTCGTCGCCTGCGGCGAAACGGACGAAGCGCCTTTGGCCCGCGAGTTATTTGTGCGTCACAAGCCGAAGCTTGTTTTGCTCGGCCTAACGCTCCGAGGCGGTGACGGATTTCAACTGATCAAGGACTTCTGCAAACTGGAGCCGGCAGCTGCGACACTCGTGCTTTCCGAGCGCACTGATCCGCTGTCGGTTCGACGCGCGTTCCGCTCGGGTGCGCGGGGATATTTAGCCATCGATGGTGCTGCGGAAATGGTTAGAGCATTTGATGAAATTTCGGCCGGTCGCGTGTATGTGAGTGCGAGCGTCTTGCCGCTAATCCTAAGCAACTTCGCGGCCGGCTCAAAGCGTTCGCATAGCTCCGGCGTCGATAGCCTCAGCGATCGTGAGCTAGAGATTTTTTCGTTTATCGGCAGAGGCTTCAGCGTTTCCGAATTGGCGAGTGAATTGCATGTCAGCGTCAAAACGATTGAGACACATCAGATGCGCATGAAGGAGAAGCTCGCCCTGCATAGCGCCGCTGAGTTGAGACAAAAAGCTCGGGAATGGTTAGCTAAGTCTGCCGTGAACCGAATACGCGAAGATCCGGAATCGGAATAAGCAGACGGATCGCACGTTTGCGTTGCAGTAAACCTGAATACCCCGTTACCGCCACCATCCACGTGCTCCTGAAATGGACAACAGTGCCCTGCAGCAGCGTTCTGGGATCATATGCCTTGTTAGGGCCGGGGTTGCGGAGTTGGACGCGTCCTAGGAGTAGGGATGGGCCTCGGAGTAACTGTCGGACTTGGAGTTGCTGTTGGTGTTCCGCTTGGTGTAGCTGTTGGAGTTGGCGTCGGTGTCGGTTCACCTGTTGGGTGTTGTGTAACAAAAAAACGCTGTTCAGTGCCGAGGGGTCCCACGAAAATCATGTCCTGATTATAAATTCGTGCGGTTTCTGTCCAACTGCCCACAACCAAGTTACCGGAGGCCGTAAGAAATAGATCGCTTGCGTACCTAAAAAAGGTGCCTGTTTCAATGTCCCCGGTCGATGCGTTCACGCGCAAGATGGAATACATGGACCCAGCGCCCAATTGAGTGACAAAAAGCTTATTTGTCGCCGGATTATATTCGATTCCCCAAATATTGACGAAATCGGGCCCGGTAGAGGAGACGACCGTCCGCACGAATGCGCCCGTACTCGTTATCTCATCAACTCCAAAATCCCACGCGACAAAGAGATCTCCGCTGGGAACAATGTTTACGTCTTCAACCTGGGGGAGCTTTGGACTATAGAGTACCTTCCCGGAATTGGGATCGCCTATTGTGAAATGAACCAAAGCACTACCACCGGCGACGTACATGTTCCCGGATTCGTCGATAGCGATCTTCCCATAGGAACCGCCTCCAAAAATGTAAATGCCCTCCATCCGATACGTTTGATGAACCGTGCCGGAGCTATCCAGTGCCAACACCTGATAACCCGAATCGGCAAAATGCACCATGACAGCGTAAAGCAGCCCATCAGGGCCGAACGCAATCCCACGAAGCTCGTCGTTTTGAAGTAGCGACGGAATCGTGAGCGAATCCAGGAAAGTTCCGTCGGCACTGTATTCAATCACATCAGTCGTATTGCCAAATGTCCAAGTGCTGTAAATGTGGCCTGGAGTGAAACTGAAATCTGCATTCGCATTCGCGAGATTGCAGAACGCTGCGCAGAGAAGGCAAGCAATCTGAAGAAATCGACGAAGAGTTTTGAGTGGTACGCGGTGTTTCATATTGAGACGAGGTGGGCGAATCGAATTACAGAAATTCTGCAAACACAAGAAAGATTTACAGTGATAGAGGAGAAGCTCGCTCTGCATACCGCCGCTGAGTTGCGACAAAAAGCGCGGGAATGGCTGGCTAAGTCTGCCGTGAACCGAATACGCGAAGATCCGGAACCTGCATAAGCAGCGCCGGAATGTGCCGGGTAGCGTTGGAGAATACGCAGTTACCGGCCTACTCGGAAGGTTTCAGCGATTCGTACACGCCATCCACTTCCGAAAAACGGCACAGTTTCAACTTGCGATGGCGAGGTTCCATTGTTCTTAATTGTTGGAAACCATTTAGATGAACGGTTCGGCAAGCAAACGTCTTTTCTGGTGGGCGATCATCGCACAGGTTGTAGGAGCCCAGGTGTTTTTCTGGGATGCGCTCCCTGACTACCAGGAGTTGACTGCCGGAGCGGTCGTGGTGGGTACGCCGAGGGACTTTGCCATCGCGGTGTTTGGGCTCGTATTGATGCAATCGGCTTATTGGTACGCTCGCCGTCTTCAGCCCGAAATCCGGTTTCGTCATCGCGTTGTATTGGGTCATGTCCTGCTCTGTGTTAGCGAGGTCAGTTTCTTTTTTGTCAGCGCACTGGCGACGGTGGCGCTGTTTGATCATTGGAAACGATCTCAATTCGTCCTGTGGAAGGCGATGCTGCTGGTTTCGGCCATCTTCGCTTTCTTCTGCTATAAACGTCAGCTGGCCAGCGTCGGGGACACCTTGCTGGAAACGCAACAAGAGCATGCCGAAAAAGCGACGGTCGAATCGAAAGCAACCGGCAGACTATAAAAAAATGACGACTGACGAATTTTTCGCGTTGACCAAGGTTGGAAGATGACTGACCGCGACCATGTTATCGCTGGATTCCGTTGGTATAGAGGTAGGAAGTGATTTAATCAGCCGCGCTTCATAAGAATCACACATCGGGCACTGCCTATTTGGCTGGATCCAGTCGGGATGTTGGAGCCGCAGATCCGTCTGTTGCAGAAGTGCTGCGTAGGCATGCACTTTGTGGGCCACGGTCATTGACTCGGTAGAAGATTCAAGTGGACCGCACGAATTCTGCACCGCCGTCAACACCGGGTCTCGAAATACTGCGTTATTCGTTAGTCTTTTCACCATAGTTGTATGCCCAGGGAAAATGTCGTTATTCGCACGACCAGAAGCCATTTCGTCCAAGTCCATTCTTCCCTGCGCGAGACTTCTTCGATCAGTTCTTGTCCACGGCAGAAGATGGCTTCTTCTTCCAGTTCGCGACGGAATCGTTGACCGGCGGTGACGCTAATGAGTTGTTGCGAGTTTTTGCCGTCGTTTCGAAGCAAAAATATTGGGAACTTCGTCCTTTGTTTCCTGTAGGAACTAATGAATTGACCAATGCAAGTTGTGAATAGGAGTGCGGCGTTCATTAAAAGAGTCGTAGGAAATCCTCTGCCATTTTGCGAGCCAAAAAGTCATGCTCGCCAACTTGATACAATCTCTATTGATCGCGTTCAGTCATGCTTGGTGAAACTCACCCAGGCTCGATACTTTTCGCATGCGTCGATAATTCTTATCTGCTGCTGCATTTTGATCGCATCTGCAGCGAGTGCAGCGGCCGCTCAATTCGGTTCTCTCGATTGGATTGAGCTTTCGCCAAAGGAGTCTCCTCCGGCGCGTTCGTACCTTGCAATGACCTACGATCCTGTCAGCGGGAAGATCCTTGCGTTTGGCGGATTCGACGGCACAAGCTATTTTGATGACACATGGAGTTTCGACGGCACGAGCTGGGCGCAAATCTCCACACAGTCTGCGCCTCCAGTCCGCGCTGCAGCCGAAATGACCTACGATTCTGTTATTCAAAAGGTAGTGCTCTTCGGCGGATACGACGGAACCAATTACCTGGGTGACACATGGCTTTGGGATGGGTCGACGCTAGAGTGGATGGAGGCGACCCCCGACCATCCTCCTCCGGCTGTTACCGGTCCGATGTTGTTTCCCGACCCGAATGGCAGTGCCGATTTGTTCGGCGGGTTCGACGGCCAATTCTTTCAGCTTACCATGTGGCAGTGGAAGGACTCGGATTGGACGCAACTATTTCCGGAAACGGTTCCGTCTGCACGTGCTGCAGCAGCCGTTGCAACGAACACTTCCACGGGACAGGTTGTTATGTTTGGTGGCCTCGCTGACGTTAACCCGAATAACACCTGGACCTATGATGGGACGACATGGACTCTGAAATCGCCGGCTGTGCAACCTCCCTTAGTGCGTGCCGCTTCTGCCGCTTTCGATCCGGGCCAGCAAGGAGTGGTTCTCTTTGGAGGTAGAAGCGGCGGTGTAGACCAGAACACGACGTGGTTATGGGATCAGGTTGGGGTCACGTGGATACAGCTGTCTCCGGTGCAATCGCCGCCCGCGCGCGAAGGCGCTGGTATGACCTACGACCCGGCCTTAAACCGTGTGATTCTTTTCGGCGGTCAGGATAGCAACGGTTATTTCAACGATACTTGGGAATTCATTTCAACACCTACTCCTACACCCACACCTACTCCAAGCCCCACAGCTACACTTACGCCAACACCTACTCCCGCGCCCACGCCTAGGCCTCGCCCCACGTCACATCCTCGCCCCACGCCGGCGCCACGCCCGTAGTTCGAGCGGTGGATCTACCCAATCGCTGATCGCCGCTTCCTCGGGAATTGGGCGGAAGTGCAAATCTGATTGCGGTTTTGGAACTAGAATCGGCGATCCGCGCTTGTAGCGAATCCGGATTGACGTGCTGGTGTAATTTTTTGCAAACTCAGCGTCGCTAAACGGATCTCGAATCAGGCGGAGGACATTTGCCCGCTAGGTTCTTCGCCCCTTCCCGACCCGCACTCAACTGATCCACGCAGCGGAGAAAACAGAAGGAAGGAACAAAACCTGAATGGCCTCGTCCCACTCCTGTACCTCGCCTGTAGTGTAGGCTTCCAGTAATAGATGACTGCAATTGGCAGCAAGAGATTTCTGACAGGACGCGTTTTCCCTGGTCGCTAGTTAGACCATCACGTGTATGTCGCAAGCCGTGCAGATAATTTCGTCCGTATTCTAAAGCTTAGTCCGGGAGAACTGCGGGCTGGTTGGGTAAATCTCGCCTCGACCCAGCGAGCAACTCCATCAGCCGCGCTTCGTAAGAATCACACATCGGGCACTGCCCATTTGGCTGGATCCAGTCGGGATGTTGGAGCCGCAGATCGTTGCGGATCTGCTGCACCAGGTTCACGTACCTGTCGTCTTTGTCGGTTATGTTGGTGGCGTTCATCTCAGCGTCGTTGTTATCGCGTGGCCCAGCGACAGCGTTACAGCGATCAGGATTATTCCGAAGGCTATGAGCTCGACTAAATAATCCGGCCGTTCTCCGCCGGCATCCCGATTATTGAAGAAACGAGAAGCGCGAATGCGCAGCGAGTTGGTAGTTTTCATCGTTACATTACTCCTTTCACTAATGAGATGACGATTTCATGGCAGTTAAATGGACAACTGTTTTGATTGGCGCGCTCGATGGCAAAAGTAACGGTGCTGTCACCTGGAAGACCCACGAGCGCATCCCCGCAAATCTGTTTCCGTCTGGTAAAGCGGAAATCGCGGTTAAAACCCGCCAAGTTTTTCTTCGCACACCGCGTGTGTTGGCTGCTCCGTTTTGAGAAATTGAGTTGATCACATAAGCTCAGCGCATGCGCACCATCTTACTGCCGATTTTTTTCGTTCTGGCATTGACGTCCGTCGCAACGAGCGCAGCGCTTTCCGAGGCGGAGCTCAAAAAGCTTCTTGTAGCGATTCGGCAGAACCGCATGACCCAAGCTGATTTTCAGGAAGAAAGAGTGATTCGGCTGATGAAAAAGCCGGTCGTAAGCTCGGGTACAGTTTGGTTCCAGCCGCCTAACAAGTTTCGGCGGGAAGTGAAAGGGAATTCGCCCAGCGTCACAGTGAGCGATGGCCGCGAGCTGTGGATTTATTATCCGAACTTCAAGTCGGCGGAGCGTTACCCGTTAGGCAAAGGTTCGCCGCTGGATGCTACGGTGGCGGCGATCAATTCCGCGCTCAATCTGGAGAACATCGAAACGAGCTTCAAGATCTCTGCCACGAAGACTGAGAATGGACATGAGCTTGCACTGCTGCCGCGTAGCGCGGCGATGAAACGAGTGTTTCAAAAGCTCGATCTGCGAATCAACAGCGACTTTCGAGTCGAACGAACGGACATGCTGTTGCCGAACGGCGACCGCATCGTCACGACGTATTCAAACCAAGCACGCGCGCCAATTCCGTCGTCCACGTTCGAATTCAAGCCGCCGCCCGGAACGGAAGTGACCACACCGCTCGGACAATAGAGCTGGCACTAATCAGGAAAGCAGGAACGCAGGAAAATCTCGAGGGTGGATTGGCTTTTTCCCCCAGCCAATGGTGGCGGACCCAACTCAACGCGTTCGGGCAACGCGTTTCACCTTCCTGTTTTCCTGGCTTCCTGATTCAAAATCTCTCCAGGGAGGATCCGAACGTTGAAACGCTGCATCTATTCTCGACGGAACAGTACTCGTCCTCTAAAACGGATAGAGTGTTCCAAAGTTTGCTGATCATTTGCATTTCAACTGCCCTTGTCGGGACCGCGTGCGCGGAACCGTCACCGACACCAAACCACATCACTTCGCGGATTCCACGGCAGTCGGTCCAATCGAGCGCAATTACAAAGGTTGGCTACAGCAAACGCCGTCACATACTTGAAATCGAATTCGTAAATGGCGCTGTTTACCGTTATTTCGATGTGTCGGTTGTGGTTTATCGCGAGCTCATGTCATCGCAATCAAAAGCTCGCTTTTACGATTCCAATGTGAAGCGACACTATCGCGCCGTTTTGGTTCGGTCGGGGCGAAAACAAGAATCGCCAGAGAAATCACCCCCCTCCGCGCCAGGCTATGGCGCGGCTGCGCACGACTAGACGCGAGTAAATTCCGCAAAAGCATTCGTGGTTAAAAAGAGCCGGCGTTTCAAATTCGATGAAGTGAGGCAAAGATTTCGCCTCACGCCTACTGAGAGACGAGTAGCAGTGTTCGTTGCTGCAGCGTTTGTGCTTGGGTTGACAACGAAATGTTATCGCGACGCACATCCGTCCCCTACCCCTGTTCAAGCTCATCTCGGCAGCAGCCGGACACCGGCCTCCTTTTGGGCTAAGGTTGACCGACCGCGTAGACTGGACTCCGGTACCGCAATCAAACCAACGCGAAAGTCCGCAGAAAAACTCAACTTGTCAGATTCAGCGATGCAATAAGAGCACCAGCAAAAGTAACAACCGGAAACTGATTTCCCACACATCGTGTTTGCGAAAGAGATTGTTCCCACAGATCATCCCGGAGTGACCGATCACGTCGAGGCTTTCACGAAACAAATTTGTGAAGTCATTGTAGGCAAGAACCAGGCGGTAAAGCTCGCTGTCGCCTGTTTGCTCGCGCGTGGCCATCTCTTAATTGAAGATATTCCGGGCGTTGGCAAAACGACGCTGTCCCAAGCGCTAGCACGCTCACTCGCACTGGCGTTCCAGCGAATTCAATTTACGAGTGATTTGTTGCCGGCTGATATTCTCGGCAATTCCATCTTCAATCGCAGCGAACAACGGTTTGTGTTTCATCGCGGCCCGCTGTTTTCGCAGGTAGTTCTGATCGACGAGGTGAATC
>WNFW01004306.1_pt1 | contig 14469 bp, 14 predicted proteins | sample 5400131 | NCBI WGS metagenome assembly WNFW01 (sample SAMN13153362, study PRJNA577476) | soil metagenome | isolation source: 20 cm soil or saprolite under grassland replicate 1 | place: USA:California | collected 2016-06-15 | reverse complement strand
TCCTCACCACCCGCTCACTCTTTACCCGTAACTGAAACAACAACGTGAGAACGCCAGCCAAAATTCTAGTCGTCGATGATACCCCTAAGAACGTAAAGCTTCTGGCCGACCTCCTGACCGTCAAGGGATACGGCGTGGTCACCGCAGCGTCAGGACGTGAAGCCTTGGCTCAAGTTGAGGCTGAACGACCGGATCTTGTGCTGCTAGACGTCGTGATGCCGGAGATGAGCGGTTACGAGGTGTGCCGAAAAATACGCGAGAGCCCGGCCACGGAAATTCTCCCGGTGGTGATGGTAACAGCGCTGGATCCGGCAGAGGAGCGAATCAAAGGGCTCGAGGCGGGCGCCGATGATTTCCTCACCAAGCCGATCAATCAGGCTGAGCTATTTGCGCGAGTGAAGTCGCTTCTTAGAATCAAGGAACTCTACGACACCGTTCAGGCCCAAGCCGCCCAACTCGCTGAATGGAACAAAACTCTGGAGCAACGCGTCGAGGAACAGGTGACCCAGCTTGAACGTATGAGTCGGCTGAAGCGCTTCTTTTCCCCGCAGCTTGCCGAGCTGATCGTAGCTGGAGGCGCTGATGATCCGCTTAGAAGTCACCGGCAGGAAGTCGCGGTGGTCTTTTTGGATCTTCGGGGCTTTACCGCTTTCGCCGAGACGTCCGAGCCTGAAGAAGTAATGAGGGTTCTTCGCGAGTATCATGCGGAGATGGGTAAACTGGTTCTGGAGCATGAGGGAACGCTCGAGTGCTTCACCGGAGACGGCATGATGGTTCTATTTAACGACCCCGTGCCGCTGCCAAACCCGGAGGAGCGCGCGACTCGAATGGCCCTGGCGATGCGGCAGCGGATAGCGGAGCTGACTGTCAAATGGCGTAAGCTTGGCTATGACCTCGATTTCGGCGTGGGCATCGCCCAGGGCTATGCCACCATAGGCACCATCGGCTTCGAGGGACGTTGGGATTACGGTTCGATCGGAACCGTTTGCAATCTCTCATCCCGCCTCTGCGGCGAGGCGAAAGCCGGCCAGATCCTGGTTCCACAACGGTTCGTGGGCGCCGTCGAAGAGCTGGTCGAAGTTGAGCCCGTAGGCGAGCTGTCACTCAAGGGCTTTCACCGCCCCGTCGCGGCGTTCAACGTCTTGCGGCTAAAAGGCCAACCTTGATCAGTGACAAGGGAGGAATTAGAATTTCGGAGTTTTGGTGCGGGCGACCGGAATCGAACCGGCGATATGCAGCTGGGGAATCGGCAGCGACGTCGCAGCGCCAGATTTTTTTAGGTGAGATGATCAAACTATCATAAAGTCTATCCTGCCCCTTTATCCCCCAGCACAGTCCCCCGGTCAGTTCTAAGAACCTATTGGTTGGAGCGGGATGATCGGGAGAAGGAGATATGCAGCACGGTTGGGGCCACTGTGCAGCGTCGACTTGCCGCCGAACAGCTCCGGCGACCGGTCGCGCGGGTCATCGTGGAGAAATGGCCCGCAGCCTCTGAGTTCATTCTTGAAATTCGAAAGCCGACCACCACTCGCTCCTGGATACTCGTAATCCTTCCCGCCCACGGTGAGGCCGATCCGATAGCCGGCAGGGACCACGATGGACGTCGGCCAAATCTCGACGTCAAGCTCGACGACCTCTCCGGGTCGCAGCGGCTGCTCCTCGTCATGGGCGTGATACGGCCTATAGGGAGTGCTTAGCTGAGGATCGAGCTTGCGATGCGAGGCCCGGAGCCAACCCTGAGCGATAGGAGTATGGGCATCGATCGCGCCCTGGAATACAACCTCCTCGTCCTCCGGTGAGAAGACGCGAAGCACGACGAAAATGTCGGCATCCGACGTCGAGGACGAGACTAACAGTTTGACCGCCGACGGTCCGGTGATCTCCGTCTCTTGCTCAAGAGGCGGTGACAGAAAAGTCACTCCGTCACCCAGAGCATCAAACTCGATGCTTCGCATGTCTGCAACGGGACCCGCGCTCAAGCTCCTATCGACAGGATTGAGATAGAGCTTCGTCCAGCGGGTGCGAGCGATGGGCCATTCGTCTTCCGTACGCTCGACGAACTTATCGATGTGACGAACTTGCAGCCGTACCCGCGGCTCTGTGTTCCAGCCGTTGTCGATGCCTTTTAGGAAATAGTCGAAGAAGCGCTTCTGCAGGAGCCGCCCATAATCCGTGTAGAAGTGGGTCCAATGTTCCAGCCCGTGCAGCTCAAGCCACTTGTGCTTCGACGCGGCGCGGACGAAGCCCTCGACGTTGCCTCGCAAGTGCAGCCCCTGGCCTCCCCAATTCCCGGCGGAAAGAAACGGCACTGTGACTTTCGACCAGACGGGCGAGCGAGCTTTGTGGTAATCGTCATCGAGCGGATGGCTAGAGATCTCGTTGCCGAGATCACAGCGATTTTCGCTCAGCTCTTCTTCGGAAAGCGTCTCCGGTCCACAGACAAGCTCGCCGGTAACGCGGCTGCGCGGGCCGCGCTCGCCGAGGCCGTACTGCACGGTCTTCACCTGCATGTCGTACCAGTTTCTCCAGAAGCTGCAGAGAATACCTCCGTGATGCGTCATGTCACGATACCAGTCGGCCGCGCCTTCCCAAATGCACATCGCGGCCAAGCGCGGAGGCTGGAGCGACGCCACGTGCCACTGGTTGATCGCATAGTAGGAGATGCCGTTGAGCCCAACCTTGCCGTTGCTCCATGGCTGGATTCCGGCCCACTCGATGCAGTTGTAAAAATCTTTAGTCTCGCGCATCGAGAAATGGTCGATGTAACCCGGCGAGCAGCCGCAGCCTCGCGAATCGACGCGCACGCAAACGTAGCCATCCGGCACCCACTTCTCCGGATCGACGACCTCCCAGTTCTGATACTTATTGCTCGAGCCTGCTACAACGTCCGGGTGCTGCGCGGTCATGCGCTGCCACTGGTTCGGATAACCGTCCTGAAAGGCAAGCCCTTTCGCGTAGGGGCCGTAGCTGAGGATGACCGGATACTTACCGTCCACGACAGGGTGGTAGACATCGGCGCGAAGGACGAGGCCGTCGTCCATCGTGATCGGCACGCTCCAGTCGATTCGCATGCCGTCCCTCATTTCAGTTCGATACTGCATCGAGGTAATGTCGCACGCTCCTGAGTTGGCGCTTCTCAAACAGGCGCCCACTCACTCGACTTGAACGAAGAAGCGGGCTGGGGCCCCTTCAGTCCCCTCGATCTTGTAGAACGGCGCGTAGAACGGCACCCGTCGGCGAGGCAGCGCTCCCAGGTTGGTGAGCCCCTCCATGATCACGATACCCGCGCCGAGAATCACACGGTGCATCGGGAAATCTTCGGAGGTGAAGTCTGGCAGCCGCGCGCAGTACTCCTCGAAGAAGTCGAAGCCGATGGACTTCGGCCCTTTGGCCACGAGCCACTCGGCCGACTCAGGCGGAAAAAACGGTGACTGAGTGAAGTACTCAGGCCACTTGCCGTACATCTTGTCGGTCCAATCGGTGCGCAGAAGGACGATATCGCCTTTTTTCACCTTGTCGGCTCCGCCCCGTTTGAGATCGTCGACGGTGATTCTGTGGTTGGCGCCAACAAAGGAGAGGTCAATAGTGACGGCCTCGCCGATCACCTGCTCCAAGCTGATCTCGGCCGTAGTAATCCCGTCCTTGAATACGTGGAGGGGAGAATCGATGTGAGCGCCCGTGTGGAGCCCCTGATTGACGCTCGAGACCTGCCAGAAGCCCGGACCGCGGCGATGCGGTGTGATCTCCACCCGGATGTTGGTGGAGGGAGGGCTCAGAGTATTTGAGTTCACCGCGACCGAGAGATCGATGAGCTTCGCCATTTCTACCTCAACAATGCTTGCAGGGCGGAAAGTTCCTGTCGTAGACCGGCTGCTTGAGGAACTCTTCGGGGTTGTACTTCCAGAACTGGCTGACCGCTGGATAGGTGTAGATCACGGTGTTCTGGAGCTTCCCTCCGACCTTCTCAACCTTCCGGATATAGATGTTCTGCGTCGGGTTGCCGTAAGGGTCCATCTTGATGGGACCCCGTGGGGCATCCTTAATCTCCACCTTCCTCAGTGCAGCCATGAGCGCCGCGCGATCCTCGACCTTTCCGCCGACCGCTTTCACCGCTTCGCTTACTGCCCGCGCTCCGGTGTAGCAGTTCTCGGAGTAGAACGACGGCAGCCGGTTGAACTTTTTTTCAAAGCCCGCGCGGAATCGTTGGTTCGCTGGAGTTTCGAGGGCGGCCGAGTAGTGGTGGGCGCTGATCACGCCGATCGTTTCATCGCCGAGTTGAGGCAGGATGTGCTCGTCGGTATGGGTGCCGCCAGCGATCACCGGCAACCGGCCCTTGAGGCTACTGGTAGCGTACGCATTCGCGAAAAGCAGCGACCACCGCCCCAGCGCCAGGACAAAGAGTGCGTCAGCCTCCTTCTTGACCTGGCCGAGGTATGGAGTGTAGTCCTGCACGTTCAGCGGGACCCAGAGCTTCTGGATGATCTGACCGCCGTTGTCTTCGAAGGTCTTCTGAAAGCCCCCCGCGATCTCCCATCCGAACGCGTAATCGAGCGAGAGGATCGCCACCTTCTTATAGCCGAGGACCTTGGCCGCGTACTCGCCAAACGGATGCATGTTTCCGCCGGCAGAGAAGCCCGTTCGGACCAGCCACTTGGGCCGCTTGCGCTGTGTGAGATCGTCAGCGGAGTTGATCGGATAGATCGTCGGGATCCCCTGTGCTTCGATGTAAGGCACGAGCGCGTACGCCACGTTGGAGAGGATGATCCCGGCCAGCATGTGAACGTTATCGCTTTCGACCAGCTTCCGCGCCTTCGTAATGGCGGTGCCAGGCTCTCCTGCGTTGTCTTCAAGGATCACCTCGAGCTTCCGGCCGGCGATCTGCCAGCCCGTCTCCTCCCAGTAAAGCTCGCAGCCGTTGTACATATCCTTCCCCGCCTGGGCGATGGCCCCCGAGATAGGAGAGATGAAGCCGATCTTGATCGGCCCTTGAGCAAGAGCCTCGCCCGCTCCAAGCATCAGGGCGGACGCAATCAGGAATGACAGGAACCTCGTACAAACGTCTTTACGAATTTTACTTGAGGCCACCTTGAGAGGGGACGAGCCTGAAGACCGCAGACGCAGGCGCGTGAAGGTTCCGGCAGGCCCAAACCGTAGGAGTAAGCACCCAAAGGGGTTGGCGTGGGCGGCCCTCAAGGCACTGGCCCATCGGCTGCGGCCGGAAGGATCGTTCCCCTCGAATGTCAACTTACTTGAGACGTTTGTATTGGTTAACACGCGCATGGCCTTCTCCTTCTTGATCGAGCTCGTTGATCCCCTTCCCGGCTAGCAGTGTTTACACGGCGGGTAGTCGCGTGAGTAGACAGGGTTCTTCAAAAATTCCTCCGGCTTATAGGTCCAAAACTGCGAGACATTAGGAAAGGTGTGGATCACGGTGTTCTGGAGTTTTCCACCGACCCGCTCCACTTTCCTGACATAGATGTTCTGGATGGGATTGCCGTAATCGTCGAAGCGAATGGGGCCCCGAGGAGTATCAGCAAGCTCTGTCTTGCGCAGCGTCCCTACCAGCCGCTCGACACTCTCGGCGTCTCCGCTGAGGCCTTCCAGCGCGCGCTTGAGCTGGAGCCCGGCCACATAGGTGCCCTCAGAGTAGTACGAGGGAACCTGCTTGAACTTTCCCTCGTAGGTCCGTGCGAATTTCTGATTCCCAGGAGTCGTGAGCGCCGCCGAGTAGTGAAGCGCCGTGATAACGCCGAGGACTTCATCCCCCATCGTTCGCAGCACGTGCTCGTCAGTGAATGTACCGCCGCCGACCAGCGGGAGGCGGGCCTTGAGTCCGGCATCTTCGTACTGCTTAGCGAAGCGCAGCGCGTCTGCCCCTGAGAAGACCGCGTAGACGGCATCGACGTCACGCTTGAGCTGGGCGATGTAGGGGCCGAAGTCAGTGGTGCCAAGAGGCGGCCAGAGCTTTTGCACGATCTGTCCCCCCGATTCTTCAAAGGTGCGGTGAAATCCTGCAGCAACCTCCCAGCCGAAGGCGAAGTCGTAGCCGATCATGGCGATCCGTCGGTATTTGAGGTTGTCATAGACCCATTTGCCGAACGGATGAGACGGCTGGGCGCTGGACCAGCCGGTGCGGACGATATAGGGGCTGCGCTTGCGCTGCGTGATATCCTCACCGGAGACGATTGGGAAGATGGCCGGAAGCTTCTTGCTGTCGATGTAGTCGCGGATAGCGTAGCCCACAGCCGCCGAGAGAGGACCGACGAGGACTTGAATCCCTTGGCCCTCTGCCATTCCTCGAAGCTTGGTGAGACCGGTGGCGGGGTTTCCAGCGTCGTCCTCGGTGACGAGCTTCACCTCGCGCCCGGCCAGCTTGCCGCCTTGTTCTTCAAGGAAAAGCTCGAAACTGTTCAACATGTCCTTACCGTTTGGCGAGAGCGGGCCCGTAAGCGATGACATAAAGCCGATCCTGATCGGCCCCTTCTGTGCCTCGGCCGGGAGAATGCCGAGTGCAACGACGAACGTCAGAGCGATGATGACGATTGATTCCTTGCGCATACGAATCCTCCTTTCACTCCTTCTTCACCGAAGGACGATCATGTTCCAATCCGGCGAGTAGTTCCAGAGTCGTGATGATAGCGGCCAGATCCTCCTCGCCCCGTCCGGCTGCCGCGGTGGCTGTGGCGAGCTGCTGTGTGATGCTTGTGAGCGGCAGCGAGACTCCAAGGCGTTGCCCCTCCTCCAGCATGAGCTTGAAGTCCTTTAAAAACATATCGACTTTCATCTGCGCCTCGAAGCGACGGCTCGCCATGAGCGGGCCGCGCACCTCGACCATCTTTGAGGCGGCTGCGCTATCCTTAAGAATATCGAGCAGCACGGCCGGGGCGAGGCCGCCTTTCGCGCCGAGCACGAGCGCCTCCGCCAGCGCCGCGGTGTTGAGCCCGACCAACAGATTTGTCGCAAGCTTCGCGAGCGAGGCCATGCCGGCATCCCCCACGTAGAGCGTTTTCTTTGCGATCGCGTCGAAGATAGGTCGGCAGGCATCGGCCCGCGCGCGCTCCCCGCCGACGAAAATCGAGCAATCGCCGCGCTCGACCATCGCGCTCGTCCCGCTCATGGGCGCGTCGAGAAAGCCAAGGCCCCTGGCCGCCGCGGCCTTAGCGAGACGACGCGTTAGATCCGGAGAGATCGTGCTCATCTGAATTAACGTGGCGCTACGCGGCGCAATCTCGACAAGCCCGCCCGTGCCAAGGATCGCCGCCTCGACGCTCTCAAGCGACGGCAAAATCGTGAAGACTGCGTCAGCATCTGCTGCAGCTTCGGCAATGCTCGACGCTACCTTCAACCCTTGAGCTTGAAGCGCCTTAACCTGCTCGGGACGCTTGTCATACCCCTTCACTTCAAAGCCCCCCTTGAGAAGGCGCGAGGCCACCGCGCTTCCAAGAAGTCCGACGCCGACGATGCCGATTCGTTTCATTCCGTGATCCTCTTTTACGACGCCATTAGAACCCCAGATATCTCGATTTGATCTCTTCGTTCTCCCAAAGAGCCTGCGATGAGCAGGAGTGGACGATGCGACCGCGCGAGAGCACATGAACCTGATCGCAGACGCGCAGCGCGAGCGGCAGGTTCTGCTCCACCAGGAGGATCGACAACCCTTGAGACTTAAGATTTTCAATGACGCGGCCGACCTCGCGAACCAACAGCGGCGCCAGCCCCTCGGTCGGCTCATCCATCAGTAAAAGTTCGGGATTGGTCATCAGCGCGCGCGCGATCGCCAGCATCTGCTGCTCGCCGCCCGAGAGCTTGCCCGCGCGGATCTCACGCCGCTCCCGAAGCCGCGGGAAGAGATCCATCACGCGCTCGACCGTCCAAGGCCCACCGTTACCTTTGGCGGCGACCGCAAGGTTCTCGTTCACGGTCAGCGATGGAAAGACGCGGCGACCCTGGGGCACCAGCCCGAGCCCAATGTCTACCACGCGGTTTGCGGGCCACGCCGTGATGTCGTGCTGCTTGAAAAGCACCTGTCCCTCGCGCGGCGGGGTGAAACCGATGATGGAGCGGATCAGCGTGGTTTTCCCCATGCCGTTCCGCCCCAGGATGCCGGTGACCTGGCCGCTCTCCATCGCGAACGAAATTCCCTGGATGACGTGGCTGTTGCCGTAGTAAGTATGAATGTCACGCACAGTTAACATCACGCTGTCTCCAAACCGGTTCCCAGGTAGGTCTCCCGCACGAGCGGGTTGACCTTGACCTCGTGACTAAGGCCGTCAGCGATGACCTTGCCGTAATGCAGGACCGTGATGCGATTGGTCAGCTCGAAGGCCACGTCCATGTCGTGCTCGATAACCAGCAGAGTAATGGCGGGATCGAGCTTTTTAAGCAGAGCGGTCATCATGTGGGACTCCGCCGGCGACAGCCCTGCGGTGGGCTCATCCAAAAGGAGTAGCTTCGGCGCCCCGGCCAGTGCCAGCGCAATCTCGAGCTGGCGCTGCTCGCCGTGAGAGAGGTTCCGTACCACCTCGTCCTCTTTTCCCTCGAGCCCGACGGCTTCGAGGACAGAGCGCGCCCGGGTGAAATGGTCGGTGTAGCTGGAGAGCGCGCGATGAAGGTGAAGCTTGGCGGAGGTCAGCGCCTGGACCGCGAGGAGACAGTTCTCCAACGCCGTCAGGCGAGGGAAGAGATTGGTGATCTGATAGGTTCGCGCAAGTCCCAGCGCGGCGCGGCGATGAGGAGGCAGGCGGGTTACGTCTCGGCCGAAGAGCGTGATCCGTCCTTCGGCCGCGCGGGTCTCTCCGCTGATCAGACCGAACAACGTCGTCTTTCCGGCGCCGTTCGGGCCGATGATGGCTCGGCGCTCGCCGGCTGCCACGGCAAGGCTCACGCCGTCCAGAGCGCGAAGCCCTTCGAACGCCTTCGAGACGTTCGACAGGCTCAGCGCAAGAGCGGGCGGATCAGTCATGGCTTCACTTCTCTATACTCATGCCGCGCCGGGAAACGAGTGGGTGAGGAGTAAAGGGTGAGGCGTTAGGCGAGCTAGCGTCACTCGCTCATTGCCGCGCTGATCTCCGCTCCTTCACGCCTCGCGCCTTACGTGTCACCTAGCAGTACTTGCACGCCGGGTAGTTCCGATTGTAGACGGGCTGCTTCAGGAACTCCTCCGGCTTGTACTTCCAAAACTGAGACACCGCCGGGAAGGTGTGGATCACCGTATTCCACAGCTCGCCGTCTTTCTTCTCGACCTTTCGAACATAAATATTCTGGATCGGGCTGCCATGGGCGTCGAGCTTGACCGGTCCTCGCGGCGCGTCGGGAATCTCCACTCTTTTCAGCGCCGCGAGAAATTTTTCCCTGTCCTCGACGTTTCCGCCCACCGCTTTGGCGCCTTCGTTGATCCAGCGCGCTACGGTGTAACAGGTTTCCGAGTAGTAGGAGGGAATCTTTCCGTACTTCGTTTTGTACTCCTTGACGAAGCGCTTGTTCACCGGAGTGTCGATCGCGGCGCTGTAGATGAGCGGCGTGATCGCCCCGATCGCTTCGTCGCCGAGCGAAGGCAATACGAACTCATCAAAGGTCGTGCCGCCGCCGATGATTGGGAGTCTCGCTTTGAGTCCCGCGTCCTGGTATCGATGTCCAACCGGTCCGAACCCACCACTTGACTGGCTTCCGCTGCGTGAGGTCGTCGGCCGACACCACGGGAAAATGGGTTGGAATCTGGTATTCATCGATCTTCGGCGCCCGCGCGTACCCCTCGCTGGCGAGGAACGCCCCAGCCAAGACCAGCACCTTGTCGCTATCCACCAGCTTCCGTAGCTTCGTCAGCGCTTGAGCTGGGTCTCCCTGAGTGTCCTCCACGATCACTTCCACTTTCCGCCCAGCGATCTGGTTGCCGATCTCTTCGAGGTACATCGTGAATCCGCTGGTCATGTCCTTTCCGACCGCGGCGCCGCCGCCCGTCACCGGCGCGAGAAAACCGATACGGATCGGCGCCTTTTGCGGCCATCCCTGGCCCGGTCCCGCCATAACCAGAGCCACGACTGCTAGGAGCGCGACGATTAGTTTCTTGTCCATGCCTGCCCTCCTTATGTTTTCTTCACGCCTCGGAACGCGATGGGTTTGGCCTGGCTCGCTGCGCCCACTGTCTCACGGCCCCGAGAATTCCTTCCGGGGCATAGACGATCGTGGCAATGTAAACGGCGCCGAGAATTAAAAGCCAGCGATGCGTGTATACGGAGACGAGGTTCTTGAGAAAAACGATGATGCCCGCTCCCAGCGCCGGCCCGAGGAGCGTTCCGCGGCCGCCCAAGGCGACCATGAGAAGCACCTCCACCGAAGTTGCCAACTGCAGATCCATCGGGCTGACGAAGCCGTTGTAGTACGCCCACAGCACGCCGGCGAAGCCGCCGAAACCACCTGCAATGACAAACCCGATGTACTTGTGGAGCCACACGTGATAACCGAGCGTTCTCATGCGCGACTCGCTCTCTCTGATCCCCACCAGGGTCTGGCCGAACGGCGAGCGAACGATCGCGCGGAGGATCCAGAAGGAGACGAGAAATCCCGCGAGCGCAAAGTAATAGAATGGAATCGAAAGAGCGAGTGACCACGGCAGGCCGAGGTCCGGGCGAGAGATTGCCGAGATTCCGTTGTCCCCTTGGGTCATCGTGACCCAGCGGTGAGCGAGCCCCCAGACCACCATGCCGAGGGCGAGCGTGATCATGAGGAAGTAGACCCCTGTGGCGCGTAACGCCACCAAGCCGAAGATCGCGGCGACCACTACCGCCATCAAAACGCCGGCCGCCAGAGCGACCGAGAAGCCGACGGCGTACCGCGTGGTCAGTATACCCACGCTGTAAGCGCCAAGGCCGAGATAAGCGGCATGCCCGAGCGAAGCCAGACCGGTGTAGCCGAGAATGATGTCGAGGCTCATGGCCAGGATCGCGTAGATCAGCGCCTGAGTCAGCAAGGTGAGCAGGAACGAGGAAAGGAACGGCGGCGAGATGGCGAGGAGAAGAAAAACGATCGCCGGCACCACCAATCGCTCACCGGAGAAAAGATCCGCTCTCATCACGCGCGACCGAAGAGCCCCGTAGGCCACACCGCCAGGATCGCGGCCATCGGAGCGAAAAGTGTAAAGTACGACAACTCAGGAAAGAGCGCCTTGCCAAAGTTGTCGAGGAGACCGACGAGGAGGCTGCCGACCAGGGCGCCCTTGAGGCTTCCCATGCCGCCGACGATGACCACGACGAACGCGTAGGGGAGGATCTCGAAGTCGGCGCCCGGATAGACTCCGACAAATCCTCCGGCGACCACACCGGCGACCGCTGCGAGGAAAGCGCCCAGCGCGAACACGATCATCGAGATTCTGTAAACATTAATCCCGACGCCGCGCGCCATCTCGGGGTCATCCACGGTCGCCCGCATCATCGCGCCGACCCGCGTCTGCTCGAGGACCAGCCAGAGAATCACGGCCACGGCCGCAGCCACCGCAATGATGAAGAGTCGATAGACCGGAAAATAGAGTTGGCCGATCGTAAAAGCGCCGGAGAGCATTGCCGGCACCGGAATCGTGTACGGGTCGCCGCCCCAGATGATCAGCGCGAGATCCTGGAAGATCAGCGCGAACCCCATTGTGGTGAGCACCTGGCCGAGTTCCTGCCCGCCGAGCCGCTTGAGAAACGCGTTCCACTCGCCGACACCCACGAGGGCGATCGCCAGAGCACCGGCGAGAATCGCCAGAGGAAAATTGGCGCCGCGCCAGATGGCGCTGAGCCCGACGTATCCTCCCAGCAAGTAATAAGAGCCGTGCGTCATGTTGACGATCCGCATCATCCCGAAGATGAGAGAGAGCCCGCCCGCAAGAAGGAAGAGGAGCGCCCCGTAGGAGATGCCGTTGAACGCCTGTGTGATCCAGAATTCCACAGTTCTATTTATGATCCGAAAAGGCGGCAGGTGTACCGGAAGAAAGTCCGCCGCTGATGGTGCTTACGGATGTCCGATTCATTAGATCGTTTGGCCACTCTTCGGGTACCACCGGTCCCCACTCTTGTCAATTGCCTAAAGGCTCGCGTAGCATGGTGGCAAATTTTCCGGACAAAGGAGGCAGGTCATGGCGTTTCCCCGCGAGCAGATAGCTTACTCGGCGGTCATCGACCGTCCCACACTTCGCCTGCCGAAATCGGCGCGAGTCGTGGTGTGGACCATCGTCAACGTGGAGGAATGGGATATCCAAGGTCCCATGCCGCGCGCGGTACTGCCGCCGCCCGGCGGGGCGCAGGTTATTCCCGACGTTCCCAACTTCGCTTGGTTCGAGTACGGAATGCGGGTAGGCTTCTGGCGTCTGAAGTCGGTCCTCGACAAACACAGGATCAAGGCCACCCTTTCGATCAACGCCTCGGTTTGCCTCTCCTATCCAAGAATCGCTGAGGCTTCTAGAGCCGCCGGCTGGGAGTTCATGGGCCACGGCTTCATCCAAAAGCCGATGCACCTGTTAGAAGATCAACGGGAGGCGATCCGGAAGTCCATGGAAGTCATCCGCAAGTTCACGGGCAAGGCACCGTCAGGATGGCTTGGTCCAGGGCTCACAGAAACTGAACAGACTCTCGATCTCCTGGCCGAAGCCGGCTTTCACTATGTCGCCGACTGGGTCAACGATGATCAGCCCTACGAGATCAAAACGGCGCATGGCCCGCTCGTTTCGCTCCCTTACAGCGTCGAGCTGAACGACATCCCGATGATGATTCTCCAGCACCATGAAGCGGAGGAATTTTTTCGCCGAGCCAAGGATCAGTTCGAGACGCTCTACGCTGAAGGAGCGAACAGCGCCCGAGTCATGGCGATTGCGGTCCACCCGTACATCAGCGGAGTGCCGCATCGGATCAAGTACTTCGAGAAGACCTTTGCTTACTTGAAGAAGCAGAAGCATGTTCTTTTCTGGACGGGGGAACAGATTCTGGACTGGTACCGAGCCACTCGACCAACAGGCGGGTGAAGTTGCCCACCCGATTTACGATTTCAGATTTTTGACTTTTGATTGAACTACCCTGCAGCAAGCTGCGGGTATCAAAGAACATTGATGAGAATTTATCCCAAGGGCGTCACCCCCGAACGTTTTCATCGGGGGTCCAGTCACAGCTTCGTCTGTGGTGAGCCCAGTCGAACCACCGATAGAAGCATTCGGGAATGACAAACTTTTAGAGGTCTGGGAATAGCTCTTACGCAGCGAGCCGGGAATTGATCCCGTAGAGATTCAAAATCCAAAATGATGTCACGCGCCGTAGATCTCCGGATTATAGATATTCGGTGGCCGGCGCCCTTCGATCACTGCGACAATGTTCTCGACCACAATGGCGGCGATGCGCTCGCGGGTGTCACCTGCGGCGCTGCCGAGGTGAGGCGTCAAGACAACATTCGGCAAATCGATGAGTTCCGGCTCGACCATCGGCTCATGCTCATAGACGTCGAGCGCCGCACCCGCGATCCGCTTCCCTTTCAACGCGCGCACCAAAGCCTTCTCGTCCACGATGGGACCGCGGGCCGTGTTCACGAGATAGGCCGACGGGCGCATTAGGCTCAATTCTCGATCGCCGATCAGGTGGATGGTCTCAGGGCTAAGCGCGGCGTTGATCGAGACGAAGTCCGATTCCTGCAAGAGGTCATTCAAGCTTCGGTACTCGACGCTGAGTGCGGCTTCCCGTGATTCGTCCAACCTATGGCGTTTTGTGTAGAGGATCCGCATGCCAAAGCCTCCGGCGCGTCGGGCCACGGCTTCGCCGACGGAACCGAGGCCGATGATCCCCAAGGTTTTGCCGTTAGCTTCACCTCCCACAAAATGCATCGACTGGCCGCCGGGAAAGAGGCCGGACCGAAGAGCGCGGTCGGCTTCCACGACTCTGCGAGCCGCCGCCAGGAGGAGCGTCCAGTGAAGATCCGCGGTGGCTTCGGTGACGAGGGGCGGAATCGTGGTGACGGGAATGCGCCTGGCCGTTGCGGTTGCCATGTCAACTCCGGCGGGCGTGATCGCCATCGAGGCGATCAGCTTGAGATTCGGGCTCGTGTTGATCACTTCGGCGTCTACACGATCGTGAAGCAGGCAGAGGAGATAGTCGTTCCGTTTGAGAGCCGCGATCAACTCAGTCTTCGTGATGATGTGAGTAGTATCAGGATTCAGTTCGACTTCCGCTACTTCTCGGAGTCGAGCCAGCGCTTTCTCCGGGATCGGCTGGGTGACGAAGATTCTTGGAGCTGAGGCGCTCATCGTGTTAAATGCGCTCCTGGGTAATGGAGTAATGGAGTGTTGGAGTAATGATAATCAATCTCTCGTGCTCCAGTACTGCATTACTCCAATCCCAAATGGTCCGCCAGCTCCCAACGACGCAGTCCCGCGCGCTATTCAGCAGACTCCTCAGGAACGCTCTCCCAGGCTTTCGCTACTCCACTCCTGCGAGTGAGGAGGGGGAGCAGAAGGAG
>WNFW01001810.1_pt1 | contig 14470 bp, 17 predicted proteins | sample 5400131 | NCBI WGS metagenome assembly WNFW01 (sample SAMN13153362, study PRJNA577476) | soil metagenome | isolation source: 20 cm soil or saprolite under grassland replicate 1 | place: USA:California | collected 2016-06-15 | reverse complement strand
CAAGCAACCAGATGATCTTTTTTCGGTGAAAAAGTTCGTGGAGAGAAAATTTTCTCCGTTGACTGAAAAAAATTCTCGCGGAAAAAATTACTGTCGCGATCGATCTGCGCGCAAACAATTCTTAAATACGCGTCGAGCAGCAAGTGTTATCATCCGGAAAATTCGGACTAGAAAATCTTCCAGAAATGTTTGGACCACACCTTACGCTTGATTTGTCGGAATGTGACCGTCAAAAGCTGTCCGACCTCTCTCACATCTATGATCTCTTAGATGAGCTTCCCGACGTTATCGGGATGCACAAGATCACCCCGCCCTACACTTTCATCTATCGCCCAGGCGACAATCCTTCTGAATGGGGAGTCAGCGGCTTCGTCATAATCGCCGAGAGCCACATCAGCATTCACACCTTCCCGGACAGAAACTCGGCCTTCGTCGACATCTTCAGCTGCAAACAATTCGACATTCACAAGGCCGTGGACTACATCGTCGCCAAGCTGGACGCTCACAAGGCAGACAAGAAGCTCTCCGGGCGAGGAAAGGAATACCCGAGACAGGTTGAAGCTGCTAGAGAGATCGTAATACGATCCCGCCCCAGCCTGAAGCAGTAAGCTCAGCCTGGAACATTCTCTCTAGATCTTATCCTCTCTTTTTCTACTAACTATTTCTCGACCCCCCCCGGGGTATGTCTAAACAAAAAAAGTCCTTCACACTTTACAGGCTAGAACTGTATGGTGCGGGAGGTGGGATTTGAACCCACGAACCCCTCGGACTCCGTCCTCGGGTCGCGAGCTTTCATATTCGGTGTCGGTTTTTGACAACGTTCTTATCCTAATGTAGGATTAGGTACCTAACCGATAAAAGGGTTTGTGTCCAACATGAAACTACAGAGCCAAGTTTCCCGGCGGGTTGATAAGAAAGAGTACCGTAAATTCTGGGTTGTAATACCCAACGAGATAGTCGAGAAATTAGGATGGGGCGAGGGACAAGAAGTATCTCCCGAGGTCAAGGGTCACATGCTCTTACTAAAAGCGTCTCGCGACTGACTTTCGACGAGGACATAGAGCTACTCAACATGAGCAACAGCTTCAGCTTCTCGCTCAACGATCAGGTAATTCCCCCAACCTTTTTCATCTCTGATATACGAGACTGAAAGCGGAGATTGGGCTGTGACCGGGTTCTTATCGAAGTTGTTCAAGGACAGGAAGGGCTACAAACGGTTTGCTGACTCGGGAACACCCGTGCATCGTTATGTTGCCGCGAGGAAGCTCGGTCGCAACTTGAAGAAGGGAGAGGTGGTCCATCACATAAACAGAAACAAGACGGACAACCGGAGGAAGAACCTATGGGTGTTTCGCTCGCAGAAGAAGCATGATTCTGCCCACAGGAGCGACAAAAAACGGTTTGGCAGACGGTGAACGTCCCCTCTCCCACGCTGCCCCTTGGGACCCCATATGCGGTCCAACCGAGTGCATACGGGTGTGAGACGGGTTAGTCAACATAATGTGTCAAGATTTGCGCGACTCAAAATGGGCTCGTTCGCCTGGTCCGGTTGGAAAAATATGACAGGTATACAGTCAATCATTTTAGTTGGAGACCGAGACCATCAGAGTTGGTTCATCCGGACTGGACACGAATAACAGTAGCGGCCGCGAAGGGTCTGAAAGCGACACTGTCGACAATGTTGCCGGTCAAATACAAACTGTAGCTGCCTAGCTTTGGAAATAGCGTCTTCACCTCGGTGATGTTGAACTTGACTATGAGGACTTGAGGACCGTTCTGACTCAGGACAGTCGCGGGGGTCCTTGCGGCGAGTGCTATCGTGCTATTGAGCCGGATACTGGAGAGAACAATGTTCGAAACATTGAGACCGAGTGGTAGCTTAATGGAGACGGTAAGATATCTGCTTAGACTGCTTAGGCTGATGACACCAGGGTTGTACTTGGCCGTGGCAACGACGAGCGGAGCGAACGGCTTCATCAACGGATAACGGTCGTGATTGGCGTTGAATGTGTAGGATGTGTCGCCTATACCATCTGGGCTTGGGCAAATGTTCTGTTGAGGTCCAGAGCAGCTGTCTACGCGGGTATAGTCGGACCAGAAGTTACCGCCGCTAGGGTAGCCGTTGTCCCAAACATTCCGCGTCGAGTTCGTGTCCTTCGCCTGTAGGATGTTATTGAGAAAGTTGTTATGAAATACGAGAGTGTTCTGAGTGTTCTGCAGAATGACACCCTGCTCGTTCGAACTGATATTGTTCTCGCTTATGGCCACTCCAGAAGAATTCGAGATACTTACCGCGGTTGTTGCATTGAACAGGTTGTTGCCCGAAATCACAACATTGCGGGAGAGGGAAATATCGAGAAGTATCTGATCAGGTCCAAGAATCCAGGAAGGAGGTGTGATAGTGTTTCCAGAAATATTCACATTCGTGCACCCGGATACTTCCACCAAGTAGGAATACACCGAAACGGTTTGAATCTGGTTTCCATCTATGGAGACATCTGAGCACGAGTTCAGGATTACGGGCCCAGTGTCACCCCCCGATATGAGGTTATTCGATATTTCAATGACCTTTGAAGCTGTCACGATAATACCATAGTCTGCTCCTAGAGCACTGTTGGAAACAGTGACATGATCAGAGTTCTCGACACCCACACCCGTGCAGTCGCAGCTGGGGAGAGTTTCACCGGAGACTGTCACATTCGAAGAGTCGGTCACTGCAACTCCGCCATCGGGGTATCCTCGATTGTCTAGTATCGAGATGTTGATTGAGGACGAAACTCGAATCAGACCAAGGTTGTTCAATATCTGCGCGTCTAATAATGAATCGATCTCAATACTACCGTTGTTGTTGAATAGCTGGACATCGAACGAAGAGTCAACCTCGATGCCACCTCTGTTGGAGGAAGCTTCGACCTGAGTGGAATTGGTGACAAGTATATTGCCTGTGACGTTCCTTACGATGGCGTCGGTGACAAAGGCTATCTCCAGCGTCCGTACATCCGGATTGTTCGATGTAAGATTGGTTACGCTGACTTGACTACAGTTTGCAACTATCAATTCCCCCACTTCGATCGAATCTAAGTCGAGACCGCCGCAATCCTTGTAGAACAATAGTGGTCGGCCATTTACCATATTGTCGGGAGTTATGACGTTCGAATCGAATTGTTCAGGCGAGTCACCTCTAATAGTAATGCCTTGAGTCAGCGTGTTGTTTTCGACGGTTAATCGGGTGGAACGGACAATATTCAGTGAATACAGTCCATACAGTGTTGAATACGATGTGTACACCCTGTTTCCAACAAGCGTGCCATTGTCTGACGATGATATCGTCTGCGACCCTGTTGATTCCGAAATAGTGAAGTCACTAGAGGAATCGATGATAATCTCGGAGACTTCAACCTGGGTAATGGTTATGTTTCTGGACGAACTGACGGCAATCCCGTAGCCATAAGTTTGAGATATGGTTATGTTTCCGGAAGAATTGATGGTAATGTCTGAGGGATCAGACTGTGAGATGACTATGTTTCTGGAAGAATCGATGGTCACCTGTTGGGCACCACCCCCAGAGATGATTATGTTTCTGGAATTGTCTAGCGATATGCCCGAGTATACCTGCGAATTCTCAACTCTGCCATTCGAGACATTCGCCATGTTGATTCCAGAGGGGGAGCGAACGCTTCGAATCACGAAGTAGGAATCAGTGTTTCTTATGGCGATCCCTGGTGGTAGGGAATATATGGTCCAGCCTTGTATGACATAGGGGGCAGATGCCGTTCCGTTGCCACTCGTAACTCCGTTCTGCTCCGTAAAGCCTCTATTCCCATCGATCACTATGGGTTCGTGAATCTTGGGCGGTGGAGGAGGTGCCCTCACCGGGTTTACCGTCAGTAGCGAGGTCAGTATTACCAGACCTATCAGCACGAGAGACGAACCCCTTTGCCTGAGATGTCTCAAGAGGATATGCAGGTTCTCATTTTCATGCGGTCCAAATAAGCGTTCCTAAGGGCGAAGCCGCTTCCGAGTTCGGCAAAAACGAAAACGACTCGTTCGCTTGGTCCGGTCTCCGATAATGTGACACAAGCATATAGTCAATTATTCAGCGGGCAATCACGGCGAAATGGTCGAGTTCGACACGGCCCAGTTGTTTCGAGTTTGGGCTGACTAAGCGTTCTAAGCATATTCGGGAAGCCACCGATGATGGATTCCATAGAAAGGGGGAAGTGGGAAGAAAAGGGAAGGTTTGGGCTAATTCGACAGGAAGAGTGATATCGATATGTTTGTGAATTGTTGGTTGACAGTCGAACCCGAAATCATGTAGAGAACAAACTGTTCTCCAACTACATTGACGGTCATTGAGAAATTCCCCTGTCCTCCTTGGATTTGTGCATTGGGTATGTTTTGAAGGCAGCCTAGCTGTAGGTTGCAAGCACTACCGGGAAATCTAGCGCTCGGCTTCTGATTTGCATATAACCAGAGTCCAGCATTAGCAAAGCCCGGCGATATTGAAGCCCAGTGAACGTAAATCGTCGCCTGTCTGAATCCAAGAGATGAATTGTTTGTACTAGCCGCTATGAAGGTTCCATCACGCGCTAGGTCACAAGTCGGGCATGGCGGCAGCGTAACGTTTAGGTTGTCTACCACATCAACCGTCTTCTGACCCACGTTTTGAGCCGCTCCGCTTGTCGCACTGGGATTTGTTACGGTGACATTGAGGTTCGGATTTGTTACGGTCACATGTTGATTGGAAGGGAAGTTGGTAACGAACACTTGTTGAATACTCGGAGCAGCATATGCTCCCCCGACAAACGTGATGATAAGTACCATTCCTACAATTATCATTTCTCTTCTATTCAATCAATCACCCCCGGCAAATCGCTCAAGCGCGTTTAGAAACTGGATCGATTTTGAGCCTTTTCGTCACCTCTAAAACCAATGTTCCAGTTCACTCATCCTGTTAGATTATGAGCAAAGGGGCGGTTTGCAAATCATGCCTTCAAGAGATACCTGATGGCGAGCCTTGGCATTACAGATATGATAAGAAGAAAGGATTGTTCGAACCGATCCGTGACAAGTTGTGTCACCACTCAGCATATTGAACCTTTTGGCTCGGCAAGGTTTTGACAATCTGGGCACAGAAATACCAGTCAGCAGGTAACATTGGGGGAAACTCTGTCTGTCCGTTCACAACACGGACTTGTAGCTCCGGTCTACCGAGCTTTCGAAGTCTGCGGTTGAGCGATTCAGGCCACATGTCCAATAAAGGTTCGAGTTGCTTCCGCAAATCTTCCGGCAAATCGCTCAATACGTCTTCACGGTTCAACGTCTTCTGCGTTCTTCAAGCAGTATATCACATTATCACATGGAGTGTAGAGTGAAGGTAAAGAAAAAGTTGGGTTTTCTGGTTCACAGGAAGAAAGGGTCAACTCAGGAACGTGTATTCGACAGTCAGCCGAACCTCGTGAAGGTACGCAAGTACCGCGGAGTTTGTTGCAAGTATTAGTTTGACTGTTATTATGTTCGACCCTATTCGAATACCCCCTACAGCGGCTATACTGCTTGTAGGGACACCGCTTGATAATGGGTCGATTAGAGTTCCAGCGATGGACTGTCCGTTAAGTTGAACCCCAATAGAATCACCGGGGTTGGGAGATTGCGGCGTGTACACGAGTGTGGCAAGAACATTGTTTACTTGAACAAACCCCTTCAAAGGGGCGAAAGAGAAACCTGCAGTATAGTTCAGTTGTGCGCCTTGCCCAACCGGGTTGCTGATAATTTGAATACTGCTTCCAAACAAAGGGAGTATGTCAATGTCCACGCCGGTGGTTCGAAGGCTGGTCCCGCCAACTATTCTCACGTTCAGCGGGTCGTTTGTTATGAAAGTGTTCTGAATGGTTGGGGCGGCAAAGGCACCGCCAATGAACGATACGAGCAATACGAGACCGACTATAACACCTTCTTTTCTATTCAATTAATCACCCCCATTTGGAATAGATTTTGCTTCGGGGAGCGATGCAGATTAGAGCTTTTCACAACAATATTCGCGCACTCTTTGCAGAGGAAGCACTTTCCGCCCCAACGCCAAGTTATCTCATGTGACGTGACTTTGCCGCATGTCCAGCACCATATTGGTTGATAGCGGGCGAAGAAGTCGGGGTTCTTCTCCAGGGAAGGCATGACTGACAGCCAAATTCTTGAGATGGCTTAACTGATAGAGTAGCCCGAAAATTTCAGCGAATCCTTCACGTTTCATGCTGTTCCGAGCACTCCTTGCACAAGGCCAACCGCCACGTTTTGCCTTAGAGCCCTTCTACTTCTGCGCCTTTCTTCTTGCAAACACAGTGACAGCGGCAACGGTCAGGATCTAAGTGTCTGCGAGTTGCTCCGCTCAAGGCTTACAGAATTTCCTCAAGACGGCGCCAAAATCTCCGAGACTATTTCCAGCCTCAACGGACTTAAGAAGCGGCTCAAGTTTGAGAGAGTTGCAAACGATAGGTTGATGCCTCTTTCGAGATTGACGAATAGCTGAGTAGAGCGCCAGAAGCCAAAATGCCGACGAAGGCGACTGCTTCAAGCGCGTCTGCCTTGATTCCGATTAGAACGAGGTCCCCAGCAAAGACTGCAATTAGAAACGATAGCCAAAGTCCTAATCTCAAGAAGTGCCTGGCTCTAAGTTCCTCTGAAACGAGGTCAATCTTCTTCAATTCTATATCTTTGTCAAAACGCAACGTGAAATTATGTCACGGACTTCGACCACAAGAGGATGTTGTTACTGAGGAAGCGGAGAATGGTAAACTAACCGATCTATCGTATTCTTTGCGGCATCCTTTGTCTTGACCTGGCCCCGATGTTATGCCCTGCGATACCAAGTCCGAAAATACTTATCGTCACGGGCATCCCAACAGCTGGATTCACGAAATCCGCGTTCGAAAGCAACAATGCTGAAACCATGGCGGACAAAATCAACCAGAACATTGCCGCTATCATAGGATCAGAGAATGTCAAGCCAACGAAGTAGAGATTGCGACGTCCCCATCTTCCGATTCGTCGTTCAGTCCTCTTCAATAATTTGTTCTTCGCGGTTTGGCGCCGTTTCGCTTCCGAGTTAACATAGAGTTTCATCGGGTCAAACTCTTCGGTCACTTCTTCAAGCCTCAAAGGATCGTTCGAGCGCTTAGAAACCTAAATACGTTTAGTCTCGCGTTTCCGCTTCCCCACACTTTTCGAACTTGCAATCGCTCTCCCCTCCAGGCGTGTCAAGAACGGTTCCACGGTGACACTTGCAACGGACAGACTAGGTTTTCGCGCTTAGAGGGAACGGAACACAAGGACACCAGTAAGGACTGCAAGGACGCTTGTGAGAGCTATCAGTACCCGTGTTAACCTCGACAACGTTAGGGCTTCATCCATCATTATAGCCGTCGCCCAAAGGTCCATTGTATTCCACGATGGCATGGTTGTACCCGGAACATCTTGGTGCAATCGAGGGTCAAGCATTACCATCCGAAATCTCTCCTTGAATGTGGTGAGCGAATCTCGGTACAGGTTCTTGTCGAACTTTGGTTTGTCAGACATGGCGAAAGCACGCTTCGAAACGGAATTAGAGTCTTTCCACCACTATGTTTGCACATTCCTTACACATGAAGCATCTCCCGCCCCAGCGGAAGGTTATCTCATGAGCGGTGACCTTTCCGCATGTCCAGCACCATACCGATAGCATACGGGCGAAGAAATCTTAAATATAATGACGAAGCGTACTATAGTTGTGACTATGTGAATGCAAGAAGTACAAGATGAGATGGACTCCCCCGACGAGGAGTCTAGAGAAGGTCCTCCTTCCCCAGTCACCAACATTGGTATTATCAACATTACTATGAGGGCCCTTTGGAACCACAAGGCATCCGGGACTTATAAGGACTTAGCAGGCCCCGCGGGAGTCCACCCAACCGTCGCCAGTCAAGCGTTAAGCGCCTCACGCGATTTGGGCCTGACCCAGTCAGGCGGCAAGAAAGGACTCTACGAGTTCACTCCCGAGGGCAGAGAGTACACTCGTAGTTTGGTCAGCAACAGGGAGACGGAAGCACGCGAACAGCTGAGGGCCATCATAGGCAACAATTCCCGATGGGAGGGAATCATTGGATTCCTCAAGACCAACGAGAACCTGCCGAGAGAATCCTTGGACATCGTCGTTGACGTGGAGAGGAAGCTAGGCAAACAATGGTCCCCGATAATGAGAAGACGCGTGGCGGATTCTCTTGTTTCGATCCTAGAATATGCCGGACTTGCCAAGCTGGACAAAGGTAAGTTGATCTCAATGGTGAAGCAAGACGACTTACCGGGCCCTGTAACAATTGCCCGCGCGAGTGTCAAGGACATTTCGATCTTTCCGAGCTTTTTCTCTCAAGCTTCAACGAGAACTGTAGACAGGCCGGAACCTCCGAGATCAGACTTCGCGGAGTACAGAGATGAGAATGTGATCATACGCGTTCGGAAGAACCTACCATCGATCGCATTCGCCAAGAGCTTCCTTGATTTGGTAGAGAACGGGGTTCGCCTGACTCAGAACAAGGATAGTCCTCCCACGTCCGAGGAGAATGCCACAGGCAAGAGCTGATGAGATGCGTAAACGGTACTCCTGTGCCCTGTTTTTGCTGGGACTGTTCGGGGTCTTTTTCGGTCTTGGTTTGTATGTTGTGTTTCAAGGTCTAGACCAACTCAACCAGTCGAGTCAGATTACCCAAACATCGACTGTAGGTGGCGGGGCTCGCATCACGGTAGGCGGGGCATTCTGTGTTCTTGGGGTCCTCTGCCTTGTCGTGAGCCTTGGCATGTTTCTGTCTAGGACCGATAGAGAAGCCGCTAGACATCTACGTTGGCTAGGGAGGTGGAGGCCGAGATGGTAGGCTGGGAATTGCAACTGGGTGACTTAGGGAGTCTCGGAGTCGCGTTTTGGATATCAACCGGTGTGGCGATATTAATCGGACTCGCCGGGATAGCAATATCGCTCTATTTCTATCGGAAGAGCAGGCGAGTCAAGCAACTGTGCTATACGGTCACCACCGCGAACCTGATTCAGGACTACTCTGCGAAACTATCCGGCCTGAAAATCGAGTATAAGGGGAAAAATCCTGCCAACATATCCGTTAGCAAGATCGCGATTTGGAACGACGGAACCGAAACGATCGATCATACCGATGTCGCTGAGGCAGAACCACTAAGAATTGTCTGTGATAGCGAAGTCTTGGACTGGTCCGTAATCAGTTTCACAACACCGGCCAATCAATTCGGGTTGGCGCGGTCTGGGTCTCTTCTCTCGGACGTAGTCTTTGACTATTTGGACAAGACGGAAGGGGGAATTGTCCAGCTCGTCCATACCGCCAAGACAAGCGCGAGCATCCTGCTCTCGGGCAGAGTCAAGGGAAGCGGCTACGCAGTAAGACGAGAATTCGGACCCAACATTACTCTTAGCAAGATATCGAGTCGAATGACCGCCGTAGGACTTCCCGGACTCCTGCTTACGGCACTGGCTTACCAGAATACAAGGGGCTACTTCCAAGATGCTTTTGGCGCTACCATCTGGATCACAATTGTTCTACTTCTTGGTGGATTCGTATTGAGCATGCTTGCCAGACGATTCAGTATGGTGCCTAAGCACTTCGAGTCGGCTCGAAACGTCGTCTGAAAAAGCCCTGCTTGTCACTAGGATTGCAAATCGATGATAATCTTGCCTGACGCCAATACCGTAAAGTAATACCAGCCCGCGCTACCTTTTCAATTCTCTACGATTACTCTTCCCGAGGGAAGAGTCGCAACATACTTCCAACCTTCTCGGAGATGTGAATCAAGCTCCCATTCTGTGACCACTTTCTGAGGCGGAGTTTCAGACGGCACTACTGCATTGCGCATCCGTTTCGTCGTTAGAAGTTTGATCGGCAGGTCGGGAGCTCGGCTGATTCGAACGTGCTCATCTTGGGACAAAACCGTTAGGAATGGTTCGGCTCTTGCATACTCTCTTCTGATGTAGTCTGGATCAAACACGTCATAGTTTCCTCCGTGAAGGGCCCACCTATCCTTTTGTCCAATCATGTACTCCAGAAGAGGCGCGTCTGTCACTCCGGCCTTTCGCATTTGGAACTTCCACCAACGACGGAACATGTGGGGGTGAATCTCATGTCTGAGAACATTCCTTCCCCTAATCGGTCTTCCAGGGTGGGTCGCCTGAACCCCGGCTCGCCCGGCTGCACGGACTACGCGAAAGCGTATCGATGGTATTGACATCGGCAGTCCGGTTGAATCCTGCTTCACTTTGACGGGTAACGGCTTCCCTGACCTGATCTCGCAGTAGGCATAGGTTCGAAACAACCAGGATTCATCCGTTATTTTTTCCCCAGCCGCCATTCTATCCTTCATCATTAGCCGGAGAAACATGGCACATTCCCTGCCAATAGCAAACTCGTACTTTTCACGGATCTTGTTCACGTTTCGGCCCTCGCCGTTGAGAAAATCACCCGGCACACGGATCAAGACCGGGTCGACTTGTTTCTCTAACTGCTCCCGTACTTGCCCATACCGCATAGCCGAGAGTATTCCTGTCCTTTGACCGCTCTGGGCGATGAACGAGATGATTGCCTTATCCCGACTCGTGGGAGCAATCGTAATCATAATCGACAATTCGTTCGGCGTGAGAATCCGGTGAGTCTCATACTGGCTAGCAGCCAGGAAGGGATGTGGTGTCCTTCCCAAAGGAATATCGTTCCAGTTCAGGAATGACCGTATCGACGTGTAAGCGGTCAAATTTGTCTTAGAAGCCATGCCCAGCGACTTGTGCTTTGCATGCCATTCCTTGAGCTTCCGATGAACGGCCCGTCGGTCTTTGACCCCCTCTCGGATCAGCTGGTCGGGCGTAAGGCCGACAAACTCGCAGAACCGTCTGAGATAGTACATGTAGCCTCTTCGTGTGTTTGGACCGACGCTAAGCAACCAATCCGTAACTGCTTCAGACTCTTCGCTCATCTCAGAGAGACCGCAACGACCACCAACGCATCAGACTCAAAGGCAGAGCGTTACCTCAAATGAGTGATCTGCTTGTTTTTTACAATTCTCGGTAACCTCTTATGTCTGGGTGAACCCACGCTGCGATAGCAACGAGCCACGTACGATCGGGTCGTGCAGTGTTAAGGGGTCCACAAACGTCCCAATGTTCCATGCATGCGTCGCTAGAGGCGTCTGATTACTATTGTAACATGGACAAGAATGTCACTTTTGATAACCGAAAAAATCCGGCGATAAACAACCCAGTTGTCCCACACCAACCTAACAAGCTTCGGTGGTGTTCGTTTACCTATTGTCTTGAGAGGAACCGCAAACGCATTTGCCCATACGTAGTTCATTGAAGTAAGTAGAAAATTCCCGAAACAAACGACCATCATGCGGGGACCGTTTGATGACGGCGCTCTCATGAGGGAGGGGAGAAGTTAGCCGACGATGTTCTTGATCCACATATTGCTTCTGACGAGTTCCCCATACAGCAAAGTGGTTTGGTTAGAAGTAGGGCCCTTCGAGCGCTCTGACGGTTCCACTTGCTGTTAGGCGAGTTCGTCAGAATGTTTGCCCAGATAGCATGTCTTGTTCTTGTGGCGGATGTACTTGTACCCCTTTGAGACGCTCTCTCGCCCGAGTTCTCCGCACTTGGGGCACTTCATCTGTTCAGTTTGCTTGCGGACAGGATTGACCATGCCGAGATAGCATGATCGGTTCGATTCGTGGAAGAATCTTCGTTCGTTACCTACCCGTCCCTCCCCGGTTCCTGGTTCGCCGCATTTCGGGCAAGCTCCACGCTTCCCTCCTTTCCTTGCGTACAACATCACTCTGGGGTAAACGCAAAAGTCGAAAGGATTGGTCGACCCCTTCTGCATTTGTTCGGGCGTGCTGCCAAACCATGCTGTGTTAGCCACCGCCGTCATGAATCCGTCGAAAAGTGTCTGTTCCATGCCCTCTACTACCTGTTCGATGCTCTGCCCAGTCTTCTTGGATACCTCTTCAGAGGGTTCCCAGATCCTTCCAAACTTCCCGTATCCAGGGTCAGTCCCGTCCCCTTGTGGATGAAACCAACCGGTGCGTGGGCTTTCAAATTCGAGATTAATACCCCCTGGTAATTTTGCGGTGTACCATCTAATGCCGATTCTTCCGCAAACCTCGCAAGTCGACCAACCAAACTTTGCCAACAATCGGTCGAGTCCTTTCTTCTCTGCCCATTGTCGCAAAATCGGGGGCATCTTGGACAAGGGGTCATCCGTCGCTCCATCACTTCCGGAATTTCGCTCGAAGCCCCGAAAGTTCGGACGGTGAGAGTTGATACCACTTCTTCGGATTCGCTACTGTCTCAAGGGCAGTCGAGTCCGGGAGTCCGAGAATAAGGTGAGACGGTTCAACACATCCTACGTTGACACAAGTATGTTTCACCACACAATCCTTTGGCAGAAATCCATGAGTTTGATAGAACACACGGCGATGAGCCCGGTCCACAGTCCGTCCATCGGGTAGGCGGAATGAAGTCCTACCGTATCCTTGCTTGTCTCTCTTTCCCACCCACATCTTACAAGGGCGAACAACTTCTCTCGCTAACGCATCATAACCGCGAGGATCCCTTTTCGGTGAGCGTATGAACCACCGCATCACATTGGCCTCGACTCGGTCGGATTTTGTTTCCCAAGTGCTATGATGTTGTGTTCGATGATCTGCTCGGGGTCATCCGCGGAGTCGATGGGAAATCGAACTAGTCCCATCGACATGTCCCGAAGCGGTTTGTTGCGCTTTACGTCGGACCGAACAACATATCGTAGGGTATCGGCGGGTTTGGTCATCTGGACCGCCAAGGCGAATACAATCTCATTCCGATTCATCATCGTCGTCGATCATTGTATTCGTCTATCCCGAGATATTAATCAAAAAATAAATTAAGCGAACAAAAACCGGTAGTAAGCGAACACATTCACGAGGGACACTCACCGAAGGTCGTTCGTGCAATTAAATTTTGGTTCAATTCACCATTCTGACGTAGTGTTTGCGTTGCCCCGTGACCCAGCGACATCCTCACAAAGCAAGTTGGTCGTCCCAATATTCGCCGGGTACCCAATTCGATGATGCGGTCGGTCATTGGCTTATCACCGTTCGTTGAATGATGTGTGAGACGGGGATTTGCAATCGATCTCCATTAGCTAATTCAATGGTCACAACTTTAGCCGTTTCTACAACTACTTTCCCGCTGATAGTCCGCTGAACGGCACGATACTTAGTTGGTCCTTTCACGGTGCGGTTCAACGCGACTCCGAGTCCTTCGTTGACTCCGTATCCGACACCAAAAGGTGGAAGGAATGTCCCGGAACGATCCGCTAGAACAACGACGCGGTAGGTGATTTGTTCCCTTTGAACGACGGGCAACGTTGACTACTTCCTCTTGCGGAAGATTTGGGTTCCGTCTTCCAACTTGCACACGTAATCAAAGCCCGACTCGACCAAGCCCGCAACATCGGAAAGGGACTTGGCGGCTTTGCAAATGAACGAGTCATCATCAGAAACTTGTAGCTGAATATATTTCAGCGTGTTTCCGATGTTCTTGTGTCCGAGGAGTCGGGAGACGTAAACGAGGTCCTTTGTCTTGTGGTATTCTGTGCTAGCCTTCCAATGCCGTAATGTGTGGAAATGAATGGCTTGGATGCGGGCGTTACCCAACTTAATCGCGATTCGCTTTCGTGCTTTTTGGAAGAGCCTACCAAAGTGGTTGAGCGTCCCGTCTCTCCACACCTTCAAACTGTCCTTCGGAAGAGTGCCAAGCATCTCGACCAGTCGGGGACTTAGTCTTAGTTGTCGAGGATTGCTGTTCTTCTCCGGAGTTATCCGAACGGTGCGTTGCTCAAAGTCTAAGTCGGTCCACTTGACCGCCCACGCTTCACCCGCCCGTGCTCCGGTCTCCTTCAGAAATTGAAGGAATGAAGCGACTCTCTTCGAGCAACCGCCAATGAGTAGGTCAATCTCTCCCTCGTTCGGAAGGAAGGGAAGTTTGTCCACTCTTCGATAACGGGGCTTCGAGAATGGGATACCTTGGAGCTTGTAGAAGTTGTTGAGAACATTCGACGCAATCTCTTTGGTTCCGAGACTCCAATCTAACATTGAGAGGTAGGTTTTGACCGCCTCGGTATCCTCAAGGTTACAATTCTTTGAGAGCCGTCTAAGTATTCTAACGGACCGGTCAATACTCGACTCTCGATATCCATTCTTTCGTAGGTGGAATCCATATTCCACAACCTTCCCAAGAGAATGTTCGTAGGTTGGGGAATGGTGCGGGAGGTGGGATTTGAACCCACGAACCCCTACGGGACAGGCGCCTCAGGCCTGCGCGTCCAAGACCCTACGGTCGACGGGTCTCTTTGACCTGGCTTGGCAACACGAGCCGCCCACATACAAGGCGGACTCC
>WNFW01002047.1_pt1 | contig 14475 bp, 17 predicted proteins | sample 5400131 | NCBI WGS metagenome assembly WNFW01 (sample SAMN13153362, study PRJNA577476) | soil metagenome | isolation source: 20 cm soil or saprolite under grassland replicate 1 | place: USA:California | collected 2016-06-15 | reverse complement strand
GCCGCGGTCTGGTGTTTATGATCCGAGGTCGTCTCGTGATTGAGGCAATCGATAAAACCGCGGCATACGACTCCTGATTGTCCGGCGGCCCGCCGATCCCCCCTAACTTCGACCCAGGAATGACGGCCCCGAAATTCGGCGGTGTTCCGATGCCCGGCGGGGTTGGCCTCGGTCTGACGATCGCGCGCGACGGGGCGCGCAGCCATGGCGGCGATGTGCGCCTCGAAACCTCGCCGCAGGGCGGGCTGCGCGCCCGCGTGCACCTGCCGCGCTGACGTATCGCTGCGGCCAGAGAGCAGCGAGCGAGTTGGATATCCCCTCTCTAGAACAACAGACATTGCGCGAGATTTATCTGTCGGTGACCCGCGCGCGATTTAGAGTGATCTTCATGCTCAATCGAGGATCCCGTCCAAACGTAATTATTCAGGAAGCCAAAGCCGCAGGATTGGTGACGTAGATTCGGCTCCAACTCGTTGTTCGCCCTACATTGACGTTTCTTGTCCAGTCCTGCTTCGGTGCTGTCATCACCAGGACGGCTGCTTTCGGGCTGGAAGAGCCATTCCCGCTGCAAAGCTGGATCGATCAAGAAGGGTCGAACTCAGCGGTAGATCCGCACGACCCGGAAGGTCCGCTAACGGCGCAGGGCAGCCGCTGGCCTTCGATGCCGCGATGTCGCTTTTCCACCCAAAGCGGCCCTGGTCTGGTTTTCAACCACGCTGCGCTATGGAATTGATCGACCCGGGTCAATGACTGCTCTGACCCTGGGCTACGACTCTGATTGTCCGTCGGCCCGCCGATCCCCCCTAACTTCGGCCCAGGAAAGACGCCCCCGAAATTCGGCGGTGTTTCGGTGCCCGGGTCGGCCATGCCGTCGCCCGAGGCGAACAGCGCAACGGCACCGATCAGCAACGCTGCGGCTTTGTCGCCGTCAGCATCGCTTGTCGACAACAGCCTACCGCTGTTCGGGACACCATGCCGACAGATGAATACGGTCAGCGGATGTAGGCCTGCACCGACAAATTGATCCCGTAGGAGCATTCGGCGGGGTAGGGGCCGATCGCGCCCTTTGGGTATTGCGTTTTGACGTCGCCCCGGGCCCATTGCCACACGGTGACGCCGTCGACGACCGGGACCCAGGCGCCCGCCGTCGAGCGCTGCCCGCCTTCGGTTTGGCCTTCGGCCGCTTGAAAAATGTAATTGCCGCTCGCGCTGGTGCTGCCCGGCTTGGCGAACGTCACCGTCAAATTGCACAGCTGCGTCTTCCGGCCGTGCGTGATGATCAGAATGCCGCCGATGAACACGGCCTTCGCATCCGCGGGGATGCCGAATTGCGTGAGTTTCAGCGGGATCCATTCGCCGGCCGGCGGGGTCGTGTTCGGATTGACGGAATTGACAAAGATCGCGGAATACGATTCCGGATTGTCGGTCAGGACGCCGATCTTGCTGCCCTCGACCCAAGAATAGGGCCCGAAATTCGGCGGTGTGCCGGTGCCTGGATCGGCCATGCCGTTGCCCGAGGCCGACAGCGCAGCGGCGGTCATCAGCAATGCCGCGGCGGTTCGCCGGCCCGTCAGCATCGCCGCGGCTAAAACAGCTTGCCGCCGTTTGGCACGCGCTGGTCCGGGCCGATCAGCACGACCGCGCCGGCCTCGTCGGGAAAGCCGAGCACCAGCACTTCGGACATGAACTTGCCGATCTGCCGCGGCGCGACATTGACGACCGCGGCGATCTGCCGGCCGACGAGCGCCTCGCACGGGTAATGCGTCGTGAGCTGCGCCGAGGAACGCTTGACGCCGATCTCGGGTCCGAAATCGACCGACAATTTGTAGGCCGGGCGGCGCGCCTCCGGAAACGGCTCGGCCGCGACAATCGTGCCGACGCGGATATCGACCCGGGCGAAATCGCCATAGCTGAGCGTCATCGGCTGATCGTCATGGCCGCCAGTAAGGATAGGGGCAAGGGATAGCCGTAACGGATATCAGAAAAGCGAAAGGGCCGCTCCCGGCGAAGAAGCGGCCCCCTGAAAAGCTGGTGTAAAAAGCTGGTGCGTAAAGCTGGTGTGAAAAGCCGGCGCGAAGGCCGGAGGCGGCAGCCTCAGGCGGCCTGTTTGCTGGCGAAGGAGCGGAGCTCCTCGAGCCCTTCGGTGGCGCGCTTCTGCAGCACCTCCGCCGCATCGGCGCCGGTCTTGGCGGCGATCGAGGCGACCTCGCGGCCGTGATTGACGCTCTTTTCGAGCATCTGCTTGGCGTAGTCGGTGTTCTTCGCGATCCGTTCCTCGGGCGAGGCCGGCTGGGCGAGGTCGCGCAGCAGGCTCGACAGGCCTTCAAAGGTCTCGCGGGTCAGCTCGATCTGGCGCCGCGTCATCGCCTGGACGCCCTCGACGGCGAGCTGGTTGGCCTGGCTCAGCGCCTCGAGATTGCGGCGCTGCGCGGCCCAAAGCGCCTCGACATCGAAGGGCCGGAAGCGGAAATCGGAAAACAGCTTGGTCATATCGAAATCGAAGAAGTTGGGGCGGGCATCAGACATGGTGCGGGTTCCGATCAGGGGTCAGGATTTGTGCAGTGCACAATGCCTATATCGGCAGCCTCAGTGCGCTGTCAAGGCTTCCCCGTGCAGCGCAGCAATTTCAGGTTGAGGCAGTGGCCTCGCGGTCGCGCCGGCCGCCCCCATACCAGCGCTCGATGCCGCGCAGGCGGCGGTCGAGCGCCGCCATGGTCGGCGCCAGATCTGGCGACTCGTCCCTCAGCCAAGTCCGCATCGTCGCCATATAGGCCGCCGCGGTCAGCTTGACCGCGACGATGCCCGCGAGGCCCTCGCCAGGGATCCCGGCGGCTTCCAGCATCCAGCGCATCGAGCGCAGGAGGCCCGCCCCGGCGGCGAGGGCGGCCAAGGGGTCGGCCGGCAGGTCGCGGCTCAGCCTCTCGATCGCGGCGCGGTGCGGGGTCAGTGCGTCGAAACGCCGCATCAGGAGGTCGAACACCCGGTCGCGCGGGCGCTCATCCGGCGCGCTATCGAGCGGAATCGCCAGCACCGCCTCGTCGATGCGGCGGAAAAAATCGGACAGAACCGCCGCTTTCGATGGGTACATGCGGTACAATTGGAGGATCGGCACCCCCGCCCCCCCAGCGATTTCGGCCAGTGACAGCCGGCGCCAACCTCGTCGCGAAATGCAGGCGAGCGCCGCGTCGATGATGCGGTCGCGGTCGTCGAGTTCAGTCTTTGCCGCAGAGGCGGGGTGCGGAGGGCCATTGCCGCCGGGTGGCTGAGAGCGTCCTTTGGGCAACCGTCCGCGCCCGCTCAGTTCGCCAGTTCCCGCGACCGCTTTGTCGCGGCCGCGACCGCGCGATCGAGCAGGCGGGCGAGCCCGTCCTTTGCCATTAGCACGTCGAGCGCGGCGCGGGTCGTGCCGCCGGGACTCGTGACGGCCTCACGCAGCCGGGCGGGGTTCTCCTGCGACAGTCGTGCCAGTTCGCCGCTGCCGGCCACTGTCTCGCGCGCGAGGCGTAATGCCAGATCGGCGGGGAGGCCGGCATGCTCGCCGGCCTCCGCCAAGGCCTCGATCAGCAGGAAGACATAAGCGGGACCGCTCCCCGACACGGCGGTTACGGGATCGAGGAGCGCCTCGTCCTCGACCCAAGCGCTCTCGCCGATCGCGGCAAGCAGCGCCTCACACAAGCCGCGCTGTTCCGGCGTGACCAGCGGGTTCGCGCAGGCGACCGTGATGCCCCGGCCGATGGCGGCCGGCGTGTTTGGCATTGTGCGGATGATTGCGGCCTCGCCGAGGTGGCGCGCGATGCCGGAGATCGTGATGCCGGCCGCGATCGACAGAAACAGCGTCTGCGGCCGCACCCAGCGGCGATAGGCTGGCAAGACGTCGTTGATGATCTGCGGCTTCACGGCAAAGACGACTGCGTCGGGGGTCAGGTCGTCGGGCAATTCCTCGGCCGCGGCGTGCCAGGCTATGCTTGTGGCATCGGCAAACGAGGAAGGAAGGCCGGCGGGCTCAATCGCGATGAATCCGGCGGCGGCGTCGCGCACCATCCAGCCACGCAGCATCGCCGAGCCCATCTGACCGCAGCCGACTAGGAGAAGCGTGTCGGCTTTTGTCGCAGCCGGCGCGGCGCGTTCAGGCATGCCAGGGGCGCCGATCAGGCCTCGCCGATCGGCTCAATCATCGCGGTGGCCATCGCTTCCTCGGCCGGCTTGCCGCCCCAGATGACCAGTTGGAAGGCCGGGTAGAAGCGCTCGCACTCGGAAAGCGCGATGTCGACGAGATCCTCGACCTGCTCGGCGCTCGCCATGCCGATGCCGCGCAACAGCACGGCGTAGCGGAAAGAGGGCGAGGCGTCACCAGCCGCCAGATCGAAATGCCCAAGCCACAGCCGCTCGTTTGCCAGCGCCAACAGCTCGTACAGCACGCCCCGCCGGCGCTTCGGCACCTTCATGTCGAAGCCGCAGGAGAAATGCAGCGCGCTCAGCTCTTCCTGCCACAGAAAGTACATACGGTAATCGCACCAGCGGCCGGAGATTTCGACAACAAGCTCCTCCTCGCTGGCGCGGTCATGCGCCCAGTCGTTGGAGACGACGATTTCTTCGACGAGATCGATCGGATTGCCGACCGGGGAGTGGACTTCGACCATTGACACTGAGGTCATCGCGCCCTCCTGGAGGCGACACGTAAAAACGGAACTCGTACCCGGGTTGCCAGAAAGCCCGTGGCGCCACTCCTCCTAACGGCCCAAACGGTGCATTGGTCGAATATTCGACAGGCTACGCTGCCAAAGCCGGGAGGCGGTGGCAAGACTATATTTAGCGGTCTTGTCCGGCTATGCCCCAGTTCCTGGGGCCTCGCCGGTTTCGGTCCTGCGCGGCGCGCCTCGCCCACGCTGTGCCAGGCGATCCTCCAGCTCGGCGATTCGCTGCAGCAGGGCTTCCTGCTCCTCCCGCGCCTTCGCGGCCATCGCCTTCACCGCTTCGAACTCCTCGCGGCTGACAAGGTCCATGCCGGCCAGGATGCGCTCGAGCTGGTCGCGGAAGCGCGCCTCGATCTCGCCGCGCACGCCGGACAGCGCCCCCATCGCGCCGGCCGCGACACGGGCCATATCGTCGAAGAAGCGGTTCTGAGTCTGCATCGAGTTCCCTATTCGGCCGCTTCCCTTTTACCCTGGCGCGCGGCGTGATCATCGATCGCCTTCTGGATCGCCGCGCTGGCCCGCCCGACAAAATCGGCGCGGTGGCCTACAGCGTAATCGTAGCTGCCGCGCAATAAATCCCGGCTGTGCTGGAAATGCGGGTGGACAAACCGCGCCATCAACTCATAGTGCCGCTTGGTCTGCTCCCAATCGGCCCAGTTCTGCGCCAGCTCGCACAGGACGCCGAAGCCGCCCGATCCCTTATTCAGCCGCTCGATATAGGCGATCGCATCGTCGGGCGTGCCGATGCAGGCGGTGCCGGTCTCGATCAGCCATTCGACAGGGTCGCCGACATCGGGCGGGATGATCGGAAACGTCGCGACGTCGCGGAAGTAATTGGCGAACGCCTGCACCCCGAAGTGCACGTTCTGGCGCGCCTGCTCGCGCGTCTCGGCGATGTGGAAGAAGCCGACGACACGCCAATCCTTGCGGTTCGGGGTGTAGCCGTTGGTCCGGGCGGTCTCCTCGTAGAGGCCCCAATTGGCGGTGTGGCGCTCCATCTGCGCCGGTGCGGTGCCGCCGATCGACAACATGCCGACGCCGTATCTCCCGGCCAGCACCGACCCCGACGGCGAGCGTGCGGCGGCGACCGCCAGCTCCATGGTCGGCTGTGTGTAGGGGCGAAGCTGCAGCTGCGCGTCGGTGATGTTGAACCAATCGGTCTTCTTGCTGACGAGCTCGCCGCGCATGAGCCGCACGACGACATCGAACGACTCTTCCATCATGCGGCGCTGCTCGCTGGGATCGATGCCGATCTTCAACGCGTCATGCACCAGCGCCCCCGGGCCGACGCCGAACATCGCGCGGCCGCGCGTCATGTGATCGAGCTGGACCATGCGGTCGGCGAGCATGAAGGGATTGTGATATGGCAATGACACGACGCCGGTGCCGAGGCGGATGTGGCGCGTGCGCTGCGCCGCCGCGGCGATAAACATCTCGGGGCAGGCGATCAGCTCAAACCCGCCGGAATGATGCTCGCCGATCCAGGCCTCGTGATAATTGAGCCGGTCGAGGTGCTCCAACAGCTCGAGATCCCGCTCGATGGACAGCGTCGGGTTCTCGTCATGATTGTGGAACGGCGCCATAAAGATGCCGCTTCGCAGGTAAAGATCGCTCATTGCCAATGCCTCCGGGGGCTGGGCCGCTGAGGCCGCGCCCCTCACCTGTGATCGTCGGCGATGGCGGCCGGTTCCGGCAAGCGGTTTTCCCGGCCGGCTGGCATGCACCGGTCAGGCGGGCCCTGGAACCGCGGAAATGCGCGCCACCAGCTCGGGCGGGCGGCGCAGAGTCTGCAACACGACGCAATAGCGCTCGGTCAGTTTCAAGAGGCTGTCGATGCGGTCTTGCGGCTCGTCGGTGTCGAGCGCGAAGGCGAGGCGGATCGCGTGAAAGCCGACCGGCGCGGCGCGGTCGACCCCGAGCGTGCCGCGGAAATCGAGATCGCCCTCGGCCCTGACCGTGCCGCCTTTCAGGCGGAATTCAAGCGCGGTCGCGACGGCGCGCAGCGTGACCCCCGCGCAGGCGACCAGCGCTTCCAACAGCATATCGCCCGAGCAGGCCTGCAGGCCACTGCCACCGGTGGCCGGGTGCAGCCCCGCCTCGACCAGCACCCGGCCGGTATCCAGGCGGCAAGCAATGGCGTCGGCATCGATGCTCCCTTCGGCATGCAATCTCACATGCGCGGCATCGGGTTGCTCGCGGTACCTGGCCTTCAGTGGCGCCTGCAGCTCGCGCAAACTCGCAGCGTCCATCAGAGCATCTCCTTCAATCGTTTCAAGCAGGCGGCGCGGTCGGCGTTAAAATCGCCGTCTTCCCACCATTTCTGCACCCGGCCGAGCAATTCACCGACGCGCTTGCCGGGCGGGATGCCGAGCGCTGTCACATCGCGTCCCTTCAGTGGGAACTGCGGCCGTTGCCATGCGGCGGCGAACGTAAGCAACTCCCGGAGCCGGTTTTCCTTCAGGCCGTTGTCGGCCGCGAAGAGCAATGCCAGATCGCGGTAGCGATTCGCGCCCAGCCGGTAAAGCGCAAGCCGGTGGGCCCGGGCATCGCCGCCCGGATCGATTGGCCGGGGCGGAGCCAGACCGACGAGGCGGTCGCGCTGCTCATTCGAGAGACGAAGACGCTCCGCGAGCGCGACAGCACCATCCCGATCAACCTCGGTTAATGCCCCCAACCGGCGCAGCGCGTCGGGTTTCGGCTCTATCGCGATGAGGCGCTGAAGCCGGTCAATCCGGGTCGCCTCGGGCAGGATCGCGGCGAGGACGCCGTCTTCGGCCATCATGCGCAAGGCAGGAACGGGATCGGACACCGCGAGCAGCCGCAGGAATTCCTGCGACACCCGCTCGGCCGAGAGTTTCAGCAGCAGCGGCACCGCATCTCGACAGGCGGCGCGCGCGGCTGCATCACCGCTGCCGCCGCCAAAGCGGGCCTCGAAGCGGTAATACCGCATTACCCGCAGGACATCTTCTGCGATGCGCTGCGCTGGGTCGCCGACAAAGCGCACGCGATGCGCTTCGAGATCGTCGATGCCGCCGACCGGGTCGTGCAATGTGCCGTCGGGATCGAGATAGATCGCATTGATCGTAAAGTCGCGGCGCGCCGCATCTTCGGCCCAATCGGCATCGAAGGCGACGCGCGCCCGTCGGCCGTAAGTCTCGACATCCCGCCGCAATGTCGTGATCTCGAAATGCCGCGGCTCGGGTGTGCTCACGACCGCGGTGATCGTGCCGTGCTCGATGCCGGTCGGGACCGGCTTGATCCCCGCTTTTTCGAGCGCGGCGATGACCTCCTCCGGGCGCGCCGGCGTCGCGATGTCGATATCGGCGATGGCGCGGCCGAGCAGCGCGTCACGGACGCAGCCGCCCACAAAGCGCGCCACAATTCCGGCGTCCGCCAGCGCCGCGATGACGGCGCAGGTTTGCGGCGCCGTCATCCAGGGCCGCGGCGCGATGGTGCGGGCCTTGCTCCCGCTCACCGGCGCTCTCCGATCACCGCTGCGGCTCGACATGGCCGGGAACGATCCGGCCATTCTCCCAGCGTGGCGGCACATAGACGCCAGACTCCGATTTGCCGAAATGCACATTGACGACCACGAGCACGACAATCAGCAGCAGCGTCCCCGCTCCAACAAGCCACACCCACGGCAAAGTCCGCCAGCGCGGCGGGCCGCCCTCGGCGCCTTGCATCGTGCGGATCCATGCCAAGTAGAGCGCGGTCGGCAGGACCAGCGGCAATACGATCGTCAGGAGAACCCGCAGCATCGCCGCTCAATCCGCCAGCACCTCGGCCAAATTGACCAGGATGCCGGCCGTTGCGCCCCAGATGTTGCGGCCTTCATACGGCAGCACGAAGTAGGCCCGGTTATGCGCCCCCACCTCGCGTTCGATGCGCTGGTGGTTTCGCCGGTCGAGGATAAAGGAGAGCGGCACCTCGAAAGCCTCGGCGACCTCGAACGGGTCGATCGAAATCGGCACCGGCGGATCGACGATGCCGACGATCGGCGCGATCTCGAAGCCGGTGCCGGTTATGTAAGTGTCGAGCCTCCCGATGACGCTGACCCGGTCGCGCGGCAGCCCGACTTCTTCTTCGGTCTCGCGCAGCGCAGCGGCGACGTCATCGGGATCTGCATCCTCCACGCGGCCGCCCGGAAAAGAGATCTGTCCAGCATGCGCGGTCAGATGAGCAGTGCGCTGTGTCAGCAGCACCGACATCCCGTAACGGTGATCAATCAGCGGCACCAAGACGGCCGCCGGGGTCAGCGCGGTGCTGGGCGGGGTAACGCCGGGGTTCAGGTCATGATCGCCGCGCATCGCGTGGCGAAAAGCCGCCGCCTCGGCCGGGTCGGCACTGCCGCCAAAACCGCGCCGTCCGGGGTGCCGGCCCGCCAGGCGCTCGATCGCGCGCTCCCGCGTCACGCCCATGGCTGCTCAGCGCTCCTGTGGCAAAAACGATCCTGCGACGCTCGGCTGGCTGCGGCGTTGTGTCAATCGGCCTCGATCTCGCCGAGCCGGAAAAACATGCCGCCGCTCCATACGCCGAATTGCTCCTCGTCCCCGATTCGCTCCTCGTGACCCAGCTCGGCCAATTCGTAAAAGACCGGCCGGGCGAGGCGGGCTTCGAGCCCCGGTCGTACCAGGATATAAGGCGCGGGCGTCCCGTCGGCAGCGGTTTCGACGCGCAGCGGATGGTCCGGGCCCGCCGTCACAATGTCGTCGAGATTGGTTCGGAAGATCAGTTGCTGCGCGCGGCCCGTTCCTTGCACCTCGACGGCAACTGCCACGAAAGGCACGTCCTCCACGATGACGCGGCCGCGCTCGGCAGGGGTGACCAGCCAATAGCTGCCGTCCGCTTCGCGGCGCAGCACGGAGGCGAACAGCTTGACCAAGGGGATGCGGTTGATCGGAGAACCCCGATAATACCAGGTGCCGTCACGGGCGATCCGCATATCGAGATCACCGAGCTCGATGGGCGGCCGGCGGGGACCGGGCCGTCCGGCGGGGGAGGAATTGCCCGAAGCTGGCTTTTCCATCAGTCTCAACAATGCAGTCATGTGAAAAAGGATTAACGGCTTGGTATCCACCACCCCCTTCAACGCCGCCCAGGGCGGCGCCGGTCCGGCGGATCTGGTCGCCGAAGTCGAGGCGCTCGGCGAGCGGCTAAGCCTTGTTCGCGACCGGGTCGGCGAGGTCATCTTCGGGCAGCGCGAGGTCGTCGAGCAAGCGCTGATCACGCTCTTGTCCGGCGGGCACGCGCTGTTGATCGGCGTCCCCGGACTCGCCAAGACGCGGCTTGTCGAGACCCTCGGCACGATTCTCGGCCTCGACGACAAGCGCATCCAGTGCACGCCCGATCTGATGCCGGCCGACATTCTCGGCTCCGAAGTGCTGGAGGAAAGCGAGACCGGCCGGCGCTCGTTCCGCTTTATTCGCGGCCCGGTGTTCTGTCAGCTTTTGATGGCGGACGAGATCAACCGCGCCAGCCCGCGCACCCAATCAGCCTTGCTGCAGGCCATGCAGGAAGGGCGGGTGTCGATCGCCGGGCAGTACCATCCGCTGCCGCAGCCGTTTCACGTGCTGGCAACGCAGAACCCGCTCGAGCAGGAAGGCACCTATCCGCTCCCCGAGGCGCAGCTCGACCGGTTTTTGCTGCAGATCGATGTCGATTATCCCGACCGCGATGCCGAGCGGCTGATGCTGATCGCCACGACCGGCCTTAACGAGCAATCGCCGCGACCGGCAATGACAACGGCGGAATTGCAGGCAGCGCAGCGGCTCGTGCGGCAGATCCCGGTGGGCGACAGTGTCGTCGACGCGATTCTGTCGCTGGTGCGCTCGGGCCGTCCGGACGAGAACGCCGAGGGGCCGCGCCGCTTTGTCGCCTGGGGGCCGGGGCCGCGCGCCAGCCAGGCTCTGATGCTAGCCTGCCGGGCGCGCGCCCTGATCGACGGACGCTACGCGCCGTCAATCGACGACGTCCTAGCCTTGGCGCCGCCAGTCTTGCGCCACCGCATGGCGGTCAGCTTCGCTGGACGCGCCGAAGGAGTGACCGTCACGCAGGTGATCGATCACATGACGATGCCGCTGCGGTGATCTCGACTCAAACCATCAGCCAGCAAACCGTCGGGCGCCTGTCCGAGAGGCTGGGCGCCGCGAGTTCGTTGCGCGCCAGTTTGCGAGACCGCGCCGAGCAGTCGGCTGCCGTTCTGCCGCCGCTGCTGGTCGCGGCCGAGCGGGTCGCAACAACCGTGGCGCAAGGGGTGCATGGCCGACGTCGGGTCGGGCAGGGCGAGACCTTCTGGCAATTCCGGCAATATGAGCCGGGCGATGCCGCAACTCGTATCGATTGGCGCGAAAGCGCCAAATCGCAGCGCCTTTACGTCCGCGAGACAGAATGGGAGGCAGCGCAGAGCGTCTGGTTGTGGCGAGACGCCTCGTCCTCGATGGATTACAGCTCGGCCGGGTATATCGCCGATGCCGGTTGGCCGACGAAACGCAACCGCGCCGAGTTGATCCTGGTCGCGCTCGCGAGTCTCCTGGTGCGCGGCGGCGAGCGGCTGACGCTGCTCGGCAGCGGTGTCGCGCCGATGAGCGGCGGTGTCGCGCTGAGCCGGCTCGTGCAATTGGTCGAGCATGAGAATGCGCCGGCGACCGGGAAGGGGCTGCCGGTCTTCGAGCCTTTGCCGCGGGCCGGCCAATTGGTACTGATCGGCGATTTTTTGGCGCCGCTCGAAACGGTTCATACGACCGTTGCGCAATTCGCCGGTGCCGGGCTCAAGGGTCATTTGTTGCAGACCGTCGATCCGGCCGAGGAGGAATTGCCGTTTGCCGGCCGCGTCCGCTTCGAGGGGGTGGAGCAACGCGAGGAGCTGGTCATCAGCCGGGTCGAGACCGTGCGCGAGGATTACCGGCAGCGTTTCCAGCGGCATCGCGACGGGCTGGCGGCGATCGCGCGGGCGGTCGGCTGGACGATCGGTTTTCACCGCACCGATCGGCCGCCGCATCTGGCGCTGTTGGCGTTGCACGCGGCGCTGACGGCGGACCGCCGGCGGTAGCGAATGCTCGCGCTCGGTTCGCTCGCCTTTGCTTCGCCCTGGCTGCTGGCGGCACTCGCGGCATTGCCGGTGATCTGGTGGCTGTTGCGAGTAACCCCGCCGGCGCCACGCCGCATCGTCTTCCCGGCAATCCGGCTGCTGTTAGGCCTGACACCGCGCGAGGAGACGCCGGCGCGTACGCCATGGTGGCTGATCCTGTTGCGTACTGTCTTGGCCGCACTGGTCATCCTCGCGTTGGCGCATCCCTTACTCAACCCGCAGAACCGTCTCGGCGGCACCGGACCCATCGCCCTCATCGTTGACGACGGCTGGGCCGCGGCGCGCGATTGGAGCCGACGGCAGACCGCGGCGATCGATATCCTCGCCGAAGCAGAACGGGAGGATCGGCAGATTATCCTGGTCACGACGGCGCCGCTCGCCTCCGACGAAGCGCCGCCGCCGATGCAGCCGGTTCGAGCGGTGGACGCCAGGGCGGCAGTGCAGGCGTTGCAGCCGAAGCCGTGGCCGAGCGACCGGGCGGCGGCGTTGAAGCGGCTCGAAGCGATGCCGCTGCCGCAGGGCGGTGCGGCTTTATGGATCGGTGACGGCATCGATGAAGGCGGCGCCGCGCCGCTGGCCGCGTACCTCGCTCGCCAGGGCGAGCTGCGTTATCTCGCGGCGGCGGAGGGCGACATGCCGCGCCTGCTTGCCGCGAGCGGATCGGCGAGCGAGATGGCGGGAAGGGATGTCTCGGTCGTCGTGCGGTCGCTGCCCGCATCGGGCCCGCAAGTGCTGACGGTGCGGGCGAGCGCCGAGGACGGCGCGCTGCTGGCGCGCGAGTCCGCGACGATCGCGCTCGATGAGGCCAGCGTCGCGGTGCGCTTGCCGTTACCGACGGAGTTGCGCAACCGGGTGACCCGCATTGAGATTGAAGGCGAGGATTCGGCCGGCGCCGTATTGCTTGTCGACGAGCGCTGGCGGCGGCGGCCGGTCGGTATTGCAGCGGCGCCGAACACCGCCGGGCAGCCGCTGCTCAGCGAGAATTATTATCTCGAACGCGCGCTGGGGCCATTTACCGAAGTGCGGCGCGGCGGCGCCAGCGATCTGTTGAGGCGAGAAATCGCCGTTCTCGTCTACGCCGATGCCGGTCCGGATTCGCCAGCGGAAGAGGCAGCGATCAAGAAATGGGTGGAGGGCGGCGGGCTGCTGCTGCGTTTCGCCGGCCCGCGACTCGCCGAGCAGAGCGATCATCTATTGCCGGTGCGATTGCGCCGTGGCGGCCGCACGCTCGGTGGCGCACTGTCTTGGGAAAAGCCGGCAAAGCTCGCACCGTTTCCCGCCGACAGCCCATTCGCTGGGCTCGCCATCCCACCCGATGTGACCGTATCGCGGCAGGTGCTGGCAGAACCCGATCTCGACCTCGCCAGCAAGACCTGGGCGCGGCTTGTTGACGGAACACCGCTCGTCACTGCCGAGAAGCGCGGCGAGGGCTGGATTGTGCTGGTGCACACAACGGCCAACGCCGAATGGTCGAATCTGGCGCTGTCGGGACTTTTCGTCGAGATGCTGCGGCGCGTGGTCGCGATGAGCCAGGGCGTCACCGGAGTTGGGGAGGCGACGCTGTCGCCGCTCGAAACGCTCGACGGCTTCGGCCGGCTGCAGCATGCGCCGCCGACGGCACGCCCCATCTCGGCCAAAGAAGTCGGGAGCACGATGGCCTCGCCACGACATCCTCCGGGTTTCTACGGCGTCGCCGATTCACGGCGCGCGCTGAACCTCTCGGACGGGATTACCGAGCTGAAGCCGATCGTCGACTTGCCGGACGGCGTCGCCCGCGAGAGCTTCGCGAAGAGCGCCGAAATCGACATTCGCCCGCCCCTGCTCGTAGCGGCATTCCTGCTGGCTCTGCTCGACTTGATCATTTCCTACGCGTTGCGCGGGCTGTTGCGTCGGCGGCCGATCGGTGTCGCTGCGGGATTGCTGCTCGCGTTAATGATTGCCGCCCCAACGGCGCATGCGGATGACAGTTTTGTCGTGAAGGCGACCTCGGAGTTGCGTCTCGCTTATATCCAGACCGGGAATCAGACCGTCGATACCGAGAGCCGCGCGGGGCTGGTCGGCCTCATCGATACGCTGAACCGGCGCACCGCCGTCGAGACGGCGGAGCCGCTTGCGGTTGATATCGAGCGCGACGAGCTCATCTTCTTCCCGCTGCTCTATTGGCCGGTGACGGCGCAGCAGCCGGCGCCCTCGCCCCGCGCCGCCGAGCGCATCAATCGCTATCTCGAAACCGGCGGCACGATCCTGTTCGATACCCGCGATGCGGGCGAGGACACGCCCGGGCCGTTCGGCAACGCGGCGGCGTCGCAAACGCGGCTGCGCCAGCTCGTCGCCGGGGTCAAGATCCCGCCGCTGGTGCCGGTCCCGCCTGACCACGTGCTGACGAAATCCTTCTACCTGCTGCACGAGTTTCCCGGCCGCTGGAACACTGGCCAGGTCTGGGTCGAGCCGGTCGAAGACCGGGTCAATGATGGCGTTGCCAGCGTCATTGTCGGCAGTAATGACTGGGCCGGCGCCTGGGCCGTCGACGGCCAGGGCCGGCCGACCTATGCCGTCGTGCCGGGCGGCGAGCCCCAGCGCGAGATGGCGCTGCGCTTTGGGGTCAATCTCGTCATGTACGTGCTGACCGGCAACTACAAGACGGACCAGGTGCACGTACCGGCGATTCTCGAACGGCTCGGTCAATGAGCG
>WNFW01001808.1_pt1 | contig 14478 bp, 6 predicted proteins | sample 5400131 | NCBI WGS metagenome assembly WNFW01 (sample SAMN13153362, study PRJNA577476) | soil metagenome | isolation source: 20 cm soil or saprolite under grassland replicate 1 | place: USA:California | collected 2016-06-15 | reverse complement strand
CCAACGCCGCGAGTTCCGCGCGCAATCTCTCGCCAACCCGGGCTCTGTCGGCGCTACTCAGCAACGCAGCAAAAGTCTCCGTGCGTAACGGCAACGTCGTCGGAGGCGCTTGCAGCGTCTGCGCCGCCTTCCGCGCCAAGCCATGAGGCAGTGCGCGAACCCCGTGCTCCAGCATGGAAAGATACGCCTGCGTCACTCCCAGTCTTCCCGCTGCCTGTTGCTGGGTCCAGCCTTTCTGCAACCTCGCTTCTTTAAGTTCTTGCCCCTTCATACGCCATCCCCGGTCTCCGGTTCTTTATCTCAAAACATATAACACATTGCGTTATATTACGCACCGCCTTCCCTCCCGTCACGGCGCCTGCCCAAACCTAAATCGCCGACGCATCCTGCTCAGAAGCCATTTCCCGGTATCGACACAAGGCATTTGCAAGCTGCATCTGCCGCGGGCTGTGGCACTCCGGCTCGAATAGCCGCGGACTGCCCACCACGATCACTGCCGTCATCGCCCGTGACGTCGCTACGTTCAGCCGGTTCAGGCTATACAGAAATTCCATCCCGCGCGGTGCTTCTTCCGGCGAAGACGTCGTCATCGAATAAATCACCACCGGTGCTTCCTGTCCCTGAAATTTGTCCACGGTCCCAATCCGCATCCTCGGCAGCCGCGCCAACAAATCCGCCACTTGCGCGTTATACGGAGCCACAATCAAAATATCTTTTTCCTGGAGCTGCCGCTTATTGCCTGCTCCGTAAAACCATTGCACCTCGCCTGACAGCAACCCCTCCACAATCCGTGCCACTACCTCAACTTCCTCCGTGCTAGAGTTCCGATTTCCGTCATGCTCCATCGCAACGAACCACAATCCCGCTTCCCTGACCCACTGGTGACCTGCCATCACGCGGCTTCTCGTAATCGCATGCGAACTCAGCTTGCCCTCATAAAAAACTTCGGAGGTAAACTTGCAAACGTCCGGATGTAACCTCCAGCTCTCGGGCAACAAGAATCCCATGTCCTCCGAAATCGTCTTGCGCTCACCGAGCAAGTGTTCCAGCGCGGATTTCTCCGCTCCTTCGGGATGGCTGCCCTTCAGTGGCCGCTCCAACTGTTGAGGATCACCGATCAGCACCAAGCTCTTCGCCGCCTGTGACACTGCGAGCACATCCGCCAACCCCATTTGTCCCGCTTCGTCGATGAACAACACGTCCACTGCTTCAAACGCCTCCTCATTGTCCTTCTTCGCTACTGCGACGCCGTCGCTCTCCTCGCCGTCCCGCTCTCGGTGCATGCAGCGGACTCCGTCTATGCCTTTCTCATGCGCGGCCTGGACCACCGCCTCCAGCAAGTTGCGAATAACTTTGTGGCTCAGGGCGGTTATCCCGATCTTTTTCCTTTCTTTGACCAGCTCGCAAATCATTCGCGCGCCCGTATACGTCTTTCCCGAACCAGGTGGCCCTTGAATGGCAAAGACGGACTCCTCGAGCGCCACCACGATTCGGCTCGCCGTGTTTTCGGGCTTTTCCGAGGCCAGCGGCTTTAGCTTCACTCCACCTAGAAGACGCGGCGGCCTTCTCAGCAACAAGTCTCGCCCCGCGCGATGCTGCCCCGGCCCATCCGGCCCGTTTACCGCCACCCACTCGCCCATCCGATCAAGAGAACCCGCCTGAGCATCTGTGGGCAGCGGAGTGTCCCACATATAGACCGTCGGGGGATGGACCTCGGCGGACTTCTTCGTCTTCTTGATGTCCACAATTCCTCTTACATGGTCGATAGCTATTACTTCACCGAACTTCTCATCTCCGAAATACACGCCCTTGCCGGCACGCACGTTGCTCTTTTGTGGGTTGAACGTGTAGCGGTCCGTTGGCACGTGTCGTCCAGCGTCGATTCTCTTCACAAAACGCAACCCTGTCAGGCCCACTCGCTCGTCGAGCAAGTCTTCGTCATTCATCTCTGCCAGCCTGTAGCCTTCTTGCCAGGCCCTTTTATCCTCGCGGCGATGCCAGCTCAGAAGCTGCGCCAACAGCCATTGAGCCGACTGCAGTTCCGACCGCGCCTTCGGATCGGTTGGAATCCCGTCGCAAAGGCGCTGCGTCAACGCGGCCGCTCGATCCAATTTTTCTTGTAACTTCTCTGAAGGATCTCCACCCTTTTCCGGCGGCCGCGGCACTTCCTTCCCTTCCGCCACCAGCTTCAGCCGCTCCTCCTCCAGCCAATCCCGCAGCTTCGCCGTCGAAAAGCAGTCCTCGCCGTTGTATCCCTCCATCGCTTCTCGAACCGATTCGGGCAACTTCTCCTCTCCCCAGCCCAACTCCAGCCGGTGTTCGACGTACCGCATCGCCACACGCGAAACATCAAGCGGTATCTTCCGCTCAAATCCATAAAACGCTTCGATTTTCTTCAGCGAATACTCTTCCACGCTCGCTCGTACGCCCTGTTTGAAGGCCTGATGCAAATCCACCAGCACTCCCGCGCGCAGCATGCGGTCAATTTCGTCCTCGCGCGTCGCGTGCATGCCCATCAGCCGTTTCAGCGTCCCCGGCTCGTACGCGCCGAAGTGATACACGTGCATCTTCTTGTCCGCCTCCCGCCTCCGCATGATTTCATCCACCAGCCACTCGAAGCCCTTCTTCTCCTCCTCGCGGTTCAGCGCCCATCGCTTCTCATAAACCAATTCGCCGCCCGCATCCCGCACCGCAAACCCAAACAAATATTGCAGGCCCTGTTCCCCCACAAACGGATCGCCCTCGAAATCCATGAACACATCACCCGTCGAAGGCTCCGGTAGCCGGCAAAATCCCATCCCTTCCGCCACCGGTAGAAGCAGCTCATGCTTCAACTTCTTCTCCGTCCGCCCTTCCACCTGCACACGCGCCTGCTCGCGCCTGCGTTCATAGGCTTCTTTCGATCCGTGCCTCGGCCTCTCCTTCAGCGGAATCGGCAGCGCCGCCAGCTTTGCCATCGTTGCTGCATTCCACGCCTCAAATTGACCCCGCTGCTGCCGCCGCATGTCCGCCACCAACGACAAATGATCATCCGCGTGCCTTTGTGCATCACACTTGCGAAACCAGCGGCAGACGTTGCAGTGCTCCACCGGCTCCGGATACGTTTCCGCGCCCGCCTCCACTCCCACCGCCCTCCGCAACCGCTCCCGCACGTACCGGTAATACGCCGCATACTCGGACACGCGATACTTTTCGCCCGCAAACCCTTCGCCCGGCGGCACCACCCACAAAAACTCCGGCATCGTCCCTTGAATTCTCCCCACCAAGTCCGAATACAGCGACAATTGCAGAATCGTCGCCGCCTTCGTCTCCCGCGCCAGCTTCGTATCCGCCACTTCGTATGACCACGCCCAGCGCTCGCTCTTCGTCGCAACACGACGTAACACATCCGGCCGCCCAAACCATTCCCCGTCGCTTAGCGCTCCTTGCGCAATCACCTCCGCGCCGCGCTCCATCAGCGCGCGCGTTTCCGCCAGCAGCCGCTCTTCTTCCTGGTGCGGAATATGCCCCAGGTTCTCGACCGTCAGCCCCTGCGCGCTCAAATGCGCCAGGTACTCCCGCTCGTGCCGCTCGCCGCGCTCCCGAATCACCGCCAGATCCGGCGCCGCCCACTCCGGTTCCGCGCGCTTCCCCTGCGCAACTTGCAAATCCAGCACGGTCAAATGCCGGCACGCCAGGTGATTCCCCAGGTCCGTCGCCGCCAGCCGAATTTGTCCCTTCGCCAGTTTCATCTTTGTCGCGCTATGCTCATTCCCACAAAAAGGCTACGCCCTTTTTCGCAATTGTAGTGGCGAGTCTTTGCGGCCGGTTCGTTCCGGCGGGAGCCGGAATGTGCCATTTTGGGAAGAAAAGGCTACACCCCGGCAGTTTTTTGCAACAGTGGCAAACACAGGACTTAGAGCATACGGAACTTGGAAGAATATACGGAACATTGAAGATGGACGCGATCCTTCTTGGCTCAGGATAAGGGGGGAGTACAGCCACCCGGCGATTTCGTATGGTTTATAAAAAAAAAGGGGCTTACTAAATCTGATTGTCCTGTGTCTGCCACAGGGTGGAGGGATGCGTTCGGCCAACGTCACTTGACGAATTGGAGAGAAATGGTCGCGTGCGAGACGGGCTCGGCGAGGTCCTTCGGAAATTCCACGACCAGCTGCGCTCCTCCGTCTGGCTCCTTGAAGAGCTTGGCCCCAGCCACGGACGCAATCTGTCCGGCGTTCCAGACGGAAAGCCGGTACTGGCTGCCTGACCGCCCCGAGACGGCGAGCGTCAGGCGGTCGCGCGCCGGCGTCCAGGTCTCGGAGACGACTCGCAAGCCTTCGGACGTGGCTCCGATGGCTGGCAGAGTGGAGGTGTAAGCCACGCCAAAGTCGTCTTTGAGCCGGATGCGCAGTGTGTTTGCTCCGCCGGAGACGGGAATGCGTACAAGCACATGCTGATCGACACTGTTGGCCTGCACATGAAACGGCACGGGGCGCCCATTGAGCGCAGCGCCGAGGACTTTGGCCCGCAAACTGACCGCAGGCGCAAACTCGACAGCGCGCGGGGAGTTGTCCGTGACTTCCCCCAAAGCTTTCACCTCCAGCGTGATGCCTTCCGGGTCCTTGGCATACTGCAAATCCACTTTCGCGGACCCGATGGGCACGCTGCGGACGGCGAACGAAGTCCAATCGGCAGGAACGTGCGGCGTAAGTGTGAGCGTTCCCGCCCCGGCATCCGTTTGTAGACCCAACATGCCGCGCATCAAGGGACTCACCACCATGGCCGCGGACCAGATTTGGTGCGGCGAGCTCGTCGAGAGCGATTGGTAGTACGCACCGGAGAGAACTTCGCTGACGTGGCCCAGCGAGCCGTCAAACGTGAGCAGCGCGTTGGCCCGCAGATTCTCATAAGCGGGCAGCACGCGGTGATAACGATACTCGCCGACAGCCGCCCAGCCGGTGAACAGCGGCCACACGGAGCCGAAATGGTAGCCGCCGCCGCTGAATTTCGGCGAATGGCCGGAGATGATACGCATGCCCCAGTCCGTCTGCTGATCCAAATCGGCGAGCTGCGTAATCATCGAGTCCGCTTTGCCTTCATCGAGCAAGCCAAACCACATCGGCACGGTGGCGAGTACGCCGGGTTCATCCACCGCGTGATTGTCCTTGTCCAGCGCGAAGGCGAAGCGTTTTTTGTCAGCGAGCCAGAACGTTTCGTTCATCAGCGGCCGCTGCTGCCCGAAATTTTTGGCGAGATCCTTGCTCGCATCTTCTTTGCCGGTAAGATGCGCCAGATTCGAGAGCGCGCGGAGCGCTTCGATGCCCAACCCGGTTTGATAGAGCTCTGTTTTGACCGGAAGCAGCGGGCCGCCTTCCACCCAGCCGTGGCCGACGCCAAGATTTTTCGGGAAGCCGTGCTCGTCGTAAGTCGAGCGCATGAATTCATAAGCTTTCCAAAGGCGGTCCCATTTTTCTTTTGCGAAGGCCGTGTCGCCGCTTTCCATGACGTAATCGTTCATCGCGATGATGTACAACGGCGTGGCATCCGCCGATGCATACGGATAAGGATAGCCTTTGAACCAGTCCACAAAATTCGCACCCTGCGAAATCTCGTGGGGGATCTTGCCGTCTTCACGCTGGAATTTGCTGATGAACGAAAGCGCCGTGCGCGTCGTCGAAAAATCGCCTGCGGCATTGAGCGCCAGCGAAGTCCAAAAGGAATCCCGGCCGAAAAACCAGGCGAAGCCTGGGCGCTGGCTTTCGCCGGAAGTGCGGTAGCCAGCGACCAGTCCCGTGCCAAGATAGGGATTGGTCACGAGGCCCTGAAACATGCTCACGCGCGCCCAATCGTAGGCTTGCTGGATTTGCGTGTCGGGAAGATCGATGCGGACGGTGCGCGCGAGATAGTCCTGGTAATACTTTCGGGATTCTTGCAACAGCGCCGCGTAATCTGCCGTCAGATGTTGATATGTTTTCGCCGCGGCAGTACTGCCTTCCACGGAGCCCGCGATGACGATCATTTTCGTGTCTTTCCCTTTTGCAGTGGCGCCGAGACGGAAGGAACTGGTCTGCGATTCCGAATAATTGTTCTGGAATTCGGCGCGAGGGTCGGTTGCCGTTGGTGAACCGACGTACGCCACAAATTTTCCCTGCTCTTCGCCAAAATAAAATGCGTGTTGCCGCGAGCTCCAATCCAGGTAAGACGCTGCGAGGGCTGCCGGCCACATCAATTGGAAGTCCCGATGAAACACCGCTTCGACCTCGAGAGGCTGCTCGGTTTCGACGTCCAGCAGGATGACGGCGCCTTGCGCGTCCACGGGCACAAAAAAAGTTTCGCGCACCGTGAAAGTGTCGCCGGCATAAAGAATGGTGGCGGATTCCGGGCGCACGGTGAGGGTTCTCGCAAGCGTGTCGGCGGGGAGAACTCGGCCTTCGGTGAGGAAATTCAAATGAAATTCGCGGAAAAGTTTCAGCGGATAAACCCACGCTTCCATTTTGCCGGTTTCATTTCCGAATAAGGCCGCCCGCGTTCCGGTGACCGGCAGGAATTCCCAGGGCCGCACGGTGTGCGAAAGTTCCATAGGCGCGGGTGCTTCCTTCGCTTGCTGGCACAAGGCAGGCAGAGCGGACATTGTAAAACTGATGAGGGCGACGAGGCACGCAGCCGTTCGCATGAGCGAGCACCGGCGAAACTGCCCTACGCAAAAACTAGAAATGTTGGACAAGGATTTGTATTTCTCCTGTACTCGTTAGGTCGCAACTTGCATTGCCCGGCAGGGCTTACTATAAAAGAAAGCGCCGGATTCTAGCACGGGCTTCTCCAGGAAAGGTACGCCTCTTTTGGCTTCCACGCGCCGTAAATTCATTCGCTCGCTTTGCCGCTCGGCGCTGGTGCTCCCGTTCGAAAGAGTTCTCGCGTTGGCAATCCCCTTTCGAGCGCGGCGGCTCTCTTCGGGGACTGATCTTCCGGCACCCCCGCAAACACCCGCTCCTCCTGCAAAGGACCTCGGCGTTACTTTCTTGAACGTGGCGCGCGAATCTGGCCTCCATGCCAAAACGATTTTCGGCGGCGAGCACAAAAACAAATATCTCCTGGAAACCACGGGCTGCGGGGTGGCTTTCTACGATTACGACAACGACGGCTGGCTGGATATTTTTCTGGTGAATGGCACGCGCCTGGAAGGCTTTCCAGCGAGGCAGGAACCGACCAATCATCTTTTCAAAAACAATCGCGACGGAACGTTTACCGACGTGACGGTCAAAGCCGGGTTGGTGCATGCCGGGTGGGGCCAGGGAGTTTGCGTTGGAGATTACGACAACGACGGTTTCGACGATTTGTTCGTGACGTATTTCGGCAAGAACGTGCTGCACCACAACAACGGCAACGGCACGTTCACGGATGTCAGCGAGAAGGCAGGCGTGGCGGGCACGGGCAAGCGCTGGAACACGGGGTGCGCATTTGTGGATTACGACCGCGACGGGCGCCTGGATCTTTTTGTGGCGAATTACATTGATCTCGACTTGAAAACCGCGCCGGTACCCGATTCCGGGCCCTGTCTCTACAAAGGAATCATGGTGGCGTGCGGGCCGCCCGGCCTCAACGGCGGAAAAAACATTCTTTATCACAACAAAGGGGATGGCACGTTCACGGACGCCAGTGAGAAGTCGGGGATTTTGAAGGCGAACGGGACTTATGGCTTGGGCGTGCTGACCGCGGACCTGGACAATGACGGCTGGCCGGACATTTATGTGGCCAATGACTCGACAGCGAGCGCGCTGTATCAAAACAAGAAGAACGGAACGTTCACGGACATCGCGCTGGAAGCGGGCTGCGCGCTGAGCGCGGACGGCAAGCCGCAAGCCGGCATGGGGATTTCCGCCGCGGATTACGATCTCGACGGGAATCTCGATCTCGTGAAAACCAATTTTGCCGGGGACACACCTTCGCTGTATCACAATCTGGGCGGAGCGAATTTTGAAGACGCCACGTTTCAGGGCGGACTCGGCAAACACACGCAATATCTCGGCTGGGGCTGCGGCTTTTTCGACATGGACAATGACGGCTGGGCGGACATTTTGATTTGCAACGGGCATGTCTATCCGGAAGTGGAGCAACTGAAGACCGAAGCCGGCTACCCGCAGCGCAAACTTCTTTACAAGAATTTGCGGAACGGACAGTTTGAGGACGTTTCCTACGATGCGGGCCCGAGTATTTCGACACCGGTGGCGGCGCGAGGATGCGCCTTCGGGGACTTTGATAATGATGGCGACCTCGACGTGGTGGTCAATACGGTGAACGATTTTCCCCAGCTGCTGCGCTGCGATTCCGTGACAGGCAACAACTGGATCAAGATCAAAACGATCGGAACGAAATCGAACCGGAGCGGGATTGGAGCGCGGCTTCGCTGCGTCACGCGTGCGCCGGGCGAGAAAACTGCGCATTCGCAAATTGACGAAGTGCGCAGCGGCGGCGGGTATTTTTCACAAAACGACTTACGAGTGCATTTTGGAATTGGCAAGGCAGGGAAAGTGGAGCTGCTGGAGATTCGGTGGCCGAGTGGGACCATGGATACTTTCAAGGACATCAAGCCGAATCAGGTGATCTTCGTTAAGGAAGGCGAAGGGATTGTTCGGACTATGGCGTTCGAGCCGGAGAAATCCAAGAAATCGTGAGTATGCCTCCCAGGCTGCGAAAAAAAGGCCCGACAAGCCGGCTTTCCGAGCGGAGCGAGGAACCTGCTCTTACTGAACTCGAGAAAAAAAGCAGATTCCTCGGGCAAGCACCGCCCTCGGAATGAGGACAGCCGCGTTTTCATCAGCTTGCTGGTTCACACTCTCTCCTGTTCACACTCTCTCCTTGACAACTTAGGAGAGCGTGGCGTATCCTCCTAAGCCACTTAGGAGGCTCGATGACTTCGCAAGCGCAAATCCTTCCCGGAACGCTCGACCTTTTGATCCTTAAAGCGGTTTCTCTCGGGCCGCTGCACGGATACGGAGTGCTGCTGCGCATCGAACAAATTTCCCACGGCGCGCTGCTCATCGAACAAGGCGCGCTCTACCCAGCATTGTTCAGGCTGGTCCGGCAGGGCCTGCTCAAAGCAAGCTGGGGAACTTCCGACAACAATCGGCGGGCAAAGTTCTATGAACTTACTTCCACGGGGCGCAAGCGGCTGCGGCAGGAAGCCGACGGCTGGAACCGGCTGGCTGCAGCCATCGCGTCCGCCCTCGACACACAACCGGAGGAAGTATGAGTCTATTGTCGTCGCTTCGCTCCACCGTCTCTTCGCTCCTTCGTCGTGAGCGCGTTGAGAGCGACACAGACGAAGAGCTGCGCGCGCACGTGCAGAATCGCGCCGACGACCTCCTGCGCTTGGGGCTGGATCGGGCCGAAGCGCAGCGGCGCGCGCGGATCGAATTCGGCGGGCACGAGAAATTCAAGGAAGAATGCCGCGAAGCTCTGGGAACGCGCTTCCGGTACGCGCTGTTGCAAGACTTGCGCTTCGGCTTGCGCATGCTGCGAAAATCACCCGGCTTCACAACCGTGGCCATCTTGACGCTGGCGCTCGGCATTGGCGCTAACACGGCGACGTTCTCACTGCTCAATGGGCTGGTGCTCCGCAATTTGCCGGTTCCTCACGCCGAGCAGTTGGTTCGCTTTGGCGCTCATGATCCCGGCGACGATTACGCTGCGTTGTCGTTGCCAATGTTTCAGGAGTTCTCCCGCAGCCAGAAGGTGTTTTCGGGAACCTTTGCCTGGTGGGGCGACATCGTCCTCAACGTGGAGACGGAAGGCACGCTATCGCGTGCCGATGTTTGGACGGTCGACGGCAATTTCTACCCGGAGTTGGGTGCCTGGCCGCAGATCGGCCGCCTGTTCAGTTCCGAAGAAGAGAACCTAAGCGCAGCTGCTGCCTCTCAAGTGGCCGTAGTGAGCTACGGCTTCTGGCAGAGCCACTATGGTGGCGCGCCGGATGTCATTGGCAAAGTGCTCAAGATCGAAGGAATCCCGTTCACCATCATCGGCGTAACGCGGAATCGATTCACCGGAATGAGCGCCACTCTCGAGATGGAAATAAGCTTGCCCCTTCCCGCAACGCACCTGCTCGGCGGGCAGCCGGACTTGCAGAAGTATCTGAAGCGCCGCGACGCGCGCTGGTTGGAAGTAGCAGGGCGGCTGAAACCAGGCGTCACGCTGGAACAGGCTCGTGCCCAGCTGGACTCCCTGTGGCCCGGAATTCGAGAAGAAATGGCTCCGCCCGATAAAACGTCCGCGGAACTAGGCAGCTTTCACGAGCTGCAGCTAAAGGTGGAATCCGGAGCGAAAGGAGGTTCGCTTCTGCGCCACCGCTTCGAGAAGCCTCTTTACACAGTGCTGGCTATTTCCGCCCTCGTGCTGCTCGTCGCGTGTGTGAATCTGGCCAGCCTGATGCTTGCGCGCGCCGCCTCGCGCAGCCATGAGTTGAGCGTGCGCGTTGCGCTCGGAGCAGGCCGCGTAAGGCTTGCGAGTCAAATGCTCACAGAGAGCCTGGCGCTGTCCGCAGCGGGCTCCATTGCGGGATGCGTGCTCGCGTATTGGGCAAGCCGCGCCTTGGCCGTTTTCATTCTCAGGCAAATCTACATCGTGCCCGCCGAGCTGAACTTGTCACCCGATTGGCGCATCTTGGGATTCACGGCCAGCGCGACGATAGTGACTGGTGTGCTCTTTGGACTAGCGCCCGCCTGGCGCGCCACGCACGAAGATGCCAACGCGGCTCTCCAGCAAAGCGCGCGCACGCTGGGAGGCGGGACCGGAAGACTCGGCAAAGGATTAATCATGGTGCAAGTGGCTCTGTCCGTGGTGCTGCTTGCATCCGCAGGGTTATTCGTCCGGAGCCTCGAAAAATTACACGCAGTGGATCCGGGCTTTCACACTCGAGCCGCACTGGACGTGAGCCTTTTTCCGAAGCCAGGCGGCTATAAGAATCTCGCGCTGGTGGATTATTACCGCGAGCTGACGGATCGCGTCTCGCACCTGCCAGGAGTAGTCTCCGCGGGAATGATGCATACAAGGTTTGGAAACGTCCTCGAGTGGACCGAGCGGGCACGCATCGCTGGAACCGAGGCCCAAGGCCAGGAGGCGGATTTCGAAATGGCCATGCCGGGGTTGTTTGAAACCGCCGGGATAAGCCTATTGCGTGGACGCAGTTTCAATTGGCAGGACGACGAACATACGCCGAGTGTGGCCATAGTAAGCAAGAACTTCGCTGAGAAGCTATTCCCAGAAGGCGATGCCATCGGCCAGCACATCGATGTCCTGACCATACGCAAGTGGCAAAACCTTCAGATCATAGGCGTGGTGAGCAACGCCAGCCTGTACGACATTCGCAAGCAACCACCGCCAACGGTCTACCTCCCTGCAACACAATACGGCGACTACATGGGATGGTCCCATTTACTTGTCCAGACGACCTTCCCGCTCGCTACCATTGCCGGCCCGCTGCGGCAAACCGTCGAATCACTCGGACACGAATACGTCACCTCCATTAAGACGGTCCGGCAGAATATCGACCGATCGCTCTTGCAGGAACGCGTTACCGCCATGCTTTCGGGGTTTTTTGGAGCGCTTACGCTTTTGCTAGCAGCGATTGGGCTTTACGGTCTGATGGCTTATACCGTGGCTCAACGGACCCGCGAGATCGGCATCCGCTTGGCTTTGGGAGCTGCGCGCCTGCGCGTCCTGAAGATGATTTTGCGCGAAGCGCTCGCCCTTGTTCTTGCTGGAGTGCTCATGGGTCTGCCTGGTGCGCTTGCGGCCTCACGGCTTATCGCTCACATGCTTTTTGGGCTTTCGCCGAATGACCCCGCCACTTTAGCGTTCGTCACTAGCGCCTTGCTAGTGGTTGGTACCCTTGCCGCGTATTTGCCGGCGCGACGGGCGATGAAGGTCGATCCAATGGTCGCCTTGCGCTGGGAATAAGGCGAAAAGGAGGGAACAATGAACCTGGAAGCTCACGTTCGGGCGTGGTTCAACGCGATTTTTCGCCGCTCCGAAATAACGAATGATGTGGACGAAGAGCTGCGGGCGCACGTGCAAAACCGTGCTGACGATTTGCAGCGCTCGGGATTGGCTCGCAGTGAGGCGGAGCGGCGGGCACGCATCGAGTTTGGCGGGCATGAGAAATTCAAGGAAGAATGTCGCGAAGCGCTGGGAGCTCATCTCCTGCACGCGCTGTTGCAAGACGTGCGCTTCGGCGTGCGGATGCTGCGGAAATCACCGGGCTTCACAGCCGTGGCCATATTGACGCTCGCGCTGGGGATCGGGGCGAACACGGGAGTCTTCAGCGTTGCGAATAGCGTGCTGCTGAAGCCGCTGAATTATCCGAGGGCGGAGGAATTGGTGGCGCTGCACCAAATTGCTCCGGGCGCGGCAGGACTTGCGGATTTCGAAAATGGCCTGTTGCTTTCGCCTTCGATGTATTTCACCTATGCCGAACACCACCGCGCATTTCAATCCCTGGGAGTGTGGGTGACGGACACAGCGAATGTCACAGGATTGGCCGAGCCGGAACAAGTGCGGACTGTGGACGTCAGCGACGGCGTGCTTCAGGCACTTGGTGTTCCGCCCGAAGTGGGGCGCTGGCTTTCAGGGGCGGACCAGATTCCGGGCGGCCCGCAACGGGTAATGTTGAGCTACGGATATTGGCAGCGGCGGTTCGGAGGAGACCGGAGCGCGATTGGGCGTAACGTCCTGGTGGATTCGCGGCCCCGGGAAATTGTGGGCGTGATGCCGAAAGGGTTTCGATTCGCCGATACGGACTTCGATGTAATCGTGCCGTTCCAATTCGATCGGGGTAAGTTGATTCTGGCGGGATTCGGATACCACGGAATCGCGCGACTGAAGCCGGGTGCGACAATCACGCAGGCGAACGCGGACATAACGCGGATGCTGCCGATCTGGATGGATTCCTTTACGAACGGGCCGGGAACGAATCCGCATTTTTACGAGACGTGGAAAATTACGCCGATGATTCGGCCGTTGGGACAGGAGGTTGTGGGAAATGTAAGCGAAGCACTATGGGTGGTAATGGGAACCATTGGGTTGGTGATGCTGATCGCCTGCGCCAATGTGGCGAATCTGTTGCTGGTGAGGGTGGAAGTACGGCAGCAGGAGTTGGCCGTTCGCGCGGCGCTGGGCGCGAGCTGGGGGCGAATCGTCCGTGGGCTTCTCGTTGAAAGCGTCATTCTGGCGCTGATGGGCGGGGTGATTGGCGCCGGCCTAGCCTATTTCGGAGTGCAGTTTTTGGTGGCGATGGGTCCGGCGAATCTGCCGCGGTTAAGCGAAATTTCGATTGATGCGCGGACACTGGGATTTGCTTTCCTGATTTCGGCGCTGTCCGGGCTGTTGTTTGGACTACTTCCGGCGTTCAAGTATGCGGGACCGAGAACCGCACTGGAGCTGCGCAGCGCTGGCAGGACCATCAGCGTAAACCGGGAGCGGCATCGTGCCCGGAATCTGCTGGTTGTTGGCCAGGTGGCGATGGCATTGGTGCTGCTCATCTGCGCTGGGCTGCTGATTCGGACGTTTGAGGCGTTAGGAACCGTTGAGCCGGGCTTTACGGATGCGCGGCATTTGCAGTTGATGCGAATTTCGATTCCAGAACTGTTGATCCCGGAGGCGGAGCGTGCTGCGCGAACACAGAACGAGATTCTCAATAAGTTGGCAGCCATTCCTGGAGTCAAGGCGGTGGGCTTCGCGAGCGACATGCCGATGGAGGGATTCGATTCGGGTTGGGACTGCATCTTCGCCCAGGACAAGACCTATCCCGATGGGGTGATGCCGCCGCTGCGATTGTACAAATATATTTCCCCCGGCTTTTTGCATACAGCAGGAACGCGTTTGGTTGCTGGACGGGAATTCACGTGGGATGAGGTGTATGGGCTGCGGCCTGTAGTGATGATTTCAGAGAATCTGGCGCGCGAGATGTGGGGCACGCCCTCGGCGGCGATTGGCAAACAATTGCGGGAGTTTTCGCCGATGCCGTGGCACGAGGTAATCGGCGTGATACAGGATGTTCGGCAACGAGGCGTGCAGGAGATGGCTCCGGCAATCGTGTATTGGCCGCCGATGATGGAGTATCTATTCGGACGTAAGACGGCCGAGACGGAACGGACGCTGACGTTCGTTATGCGAAGCGAGCGCGCGGGGACACAAAGCTTTCTCGACGAAGTTCGAGCGGCGGTGTGGTCCGTGAACGCGAACTTGCCGCTGGCGTCCGTACGGACGATGCAGGAAGTGTATGGCAAATCCGTTGCGCGAACGTCCTTCACGCTGGTCATGCTGGGGATCGCGGGCGCCATGGCGCTGGTGCTGGGGATCATCGGCATCTATGGCGTGATTTCTTATACGGTGTCGCAACGCCAGCGCGAAATTGGAATTCGTTTGGCGCTTGGGGCGCAGCGTGGAAATGTAATGCAGATGGTGCTGAGGCAGGGCGCGAATATGGCGCTGCTGGGCGTG
>WNFW01001804.1_pt1 | contig 14490 bp, 10 predicted proteins | sample 5400131 | NCBI WGS metagenome assembly WNFW01 (sample SAMN13153362, study PRJNA577476) | soil metagenome | isolation source: 20 cm soil or saprolite under grassland replicate 1 | place: USA:California | collected 2016-06-15 | reverse complement strand
AACGTTCCGCCGCGATTGTGGCCAAGGAATTGAAAGCCGCTGGGTGCGAAGTCACCGAGCGCGTCGGCAAATACGAAAAGCCCGGCGCGACCTGTTTCGGCGTTGTTGGCGTGATGAAGAATGGCGATGGCCCGACCGTGCTGGTGCGCACCGATATGGACGCGTTACCGGTGGAAGAGGAAACGGGTTTGCCTTACGCAAGCAAAGTCACGACCAAGAATGACGAAGGCAAGGATGTCCACGTGATGCATGCCTGCGGGCATGATGCGCACATTGCGGCGTTCATCGGCACCGTGCGCGCTCTGGCGAAGTTAAAAGATCAATGGCACGGCACGATCGTGTTCGTTGCGCAACCAGCGGAGGAGACTGGCAACGGCGCACGCGCGTTGCTCAAAGACGGACTTTATGACCGATTCGGAAAACCGAATTTTGCGCTCGGTTTTCATGACAAGGCCGATCTTGAAACTGGCCGCATTGGTGTAACCGAAGGTTACACGTCCGCAAATGTCGATTCGGTCGACGTCACGGTCAGAGGCGTGGGCGGACACGGTGGGTATGCGTACAAAACGAAAGATCCGATCGTCCTCGCGGCGGAGACGATCAACGCGTGGCAAACCATCGCAAGCCGGGAAAATAATCCGCTCGATCCAATCGTTGTCACGGTGGGTTCCATCCACGGCGGGACAAAGCACAACATCATTCCGGACGAAGTGAAAATGCAGTTGACCGTACGCACCTACAAAGCTGAAACGCGCGAGCGTGTGTTGGCCGCGATTGAGAGAATCGCCAAAGGAATCGCTGCCGCAGGCGGAGTCCCGCCCGATCGCGCGCCGATTATCAGTGTGTCCCAAAATCAATTTGCGCCTGCGACTTACAACAATCCCGAACTCACGAAGCGGCTTGTTGCTGTTTGGAAAAAGTCGTTAGGCAACGACAATGTCAAGATCGTTGATCCAACGATGGGCGGTGAAGATTTTTCCGAATATAGCCTGCCGGACCACTCCATTCCGGCGGTTGATTTTCACTTCGGAGCAGTCGAGCCAGCAAAGATCGCGGAGTACAAACAGGCGGGAAAAGAATTGCCAACCCTGCATTCGAGCAAATTCGCGCCTGTTCCCGAGCCGACGATCCGCGTCGGAATTATCGGGATGACGACCGCGGTGTTGGATTTAATGAAGAAATAAAGCCGAACTGTTAACGTGTTTCCGGCGGCAAAATTCGCAGCCGACACAGCTGCGTCGACAGCAGATTTATTTGACCTTAATGTTCTTCCGCAGATAGGTCGGAACGTCGAGATCTTCGCCTTCGACAATTGTCGGCTCACTCTTTTCGAAGCGACCGCGCGTGACCGGCTCGAATTGCAAGATTTCCTGTTTCGCCTGCACATTTTTTGCAGACGCCGGTTTCTCCTCTTTCGTCGGCGCCGGCTTCGTCTGCGGGGTAATCAAGCGCGGTTCGGGTTTGTTCAGCACAGGTGCCGCCAACGGCGGGGCTGTTTCGCCTGGCGCCTGTTCCTCAATTGGAATCGCCTCCGCAAGTTGGGGAGCGTCCACTCGAGTTGGGTCCGGCTCGACGTCGATTTTCGGCGAAGCGTCCTGAGGTTGCCCCCAAACGGGCGTCGCGGGCACGCTGCTCTGCCCGGGATAAATCTGCTCCGGAATAGAATCCTCATCCGCCGCGAGCGAACTGATGATTGTGACGCTCAAGCGGTCTCCCATTCGTCCGTCCACGGCCGTGCCGAACAGAATCTGCGTCTGCTCGTTGACGTGACGACCAAGCTCCTGCATCAGGATTTCTACTTCGGATAACGTCATGCCGGGTCCGCCCGCGACTTGAACTAGGACACGGGCCGCGTCGGCCAGCATGCGGCCCCGATCCATCAACGGATTTTTGAGCGCCTGCGCGAGCGCGTCGTGTGCGCGATTGTCCGAATCGGATTCACCGAAACCAAACAAGCAACGGCCATTGCGGCTGCGCAATGCCGCAAGCAAATCATCGAATCCGATGCGGATGAGCCCTGGCCGCTGAATGAGATTTACAATGGAACGAACGCTTTGACTGATCATGATATCCGCCGTTGCAAAAGCCTGATGGATTCCGGCTTTCGGCGCGACCATGTCGCCGATCTGATCGTTCTCGAAGCAGATGACCGCGTTAGCGATCTCGTTAAACCGGCCGAGCGCCTCTCGCGCTTGTGCACCACGGCGTTTCCCTTCGAAAGCAAATGGAAGAGTGGCAAACGCAACGACAAGCGAACCGGCTTCACGAGCGAGTTGCGCGATATATGGCGCAGCGCCCGAGCCGGTGCCGCCACCGAGGCCGGCGCAAATAAAAATCATTCTGGCGTCTGCGAGGGCCTCGCGGATTTCGTCAGCCGATTCGACCGCTGCTTGATAGCCTAGCTCCGGGTCGCCGCCCGCGCCCAAACCACGGGTTACAGAGCGACCGAGTTGCACTTTATGTGCCGCCACGGAACTCGCCAGTGACTGCACATCGGTATTAATCGCGACCGCATCGGCTCTTTCCAAGCCATCGAGTACAATCCGATCGAGCGCGTTCAAACCAGCGCCGCCAATGCTTACGATCTTGATCGGAATAAATCCTTCCTGCCGTTCGGGCAGACTGTAGTTTTTGCTGAGCTGAATCATTGGGTCGCTTCGATGTTGTTGATTGTCTATATCTATCTCATTCCGCTAAAGAATTTGCCGAAGATTCGTCCAAACCTCCGCCGCGGCCGATCTGTTTGCACAGCTTGCGCGTATTTGATCAAACCGATCGCGGTCGAAAATTGTGGGTTTTCCACGGCGGAAGTCAGTCCCGACGCGGTTTGCGCGTGCGCTACGTGCGCGGGCATTTCGAAAATTTCTTCCGCGAGATGATCGATACCGTTGAGAAGACTGCATCCACCGGTAACAAAAATGCCGGCACCGAGGTAATTAATGAATGGTTCTTCTTCGAGTCTGCGTTTGAGGAGTTCAAGATTCTCCTGCAATCGTAAGTGAATGATCGTGTTTAGGGTCTCGCGCTCGATTTCCTTCCCGGCAAAACCGGAATCGTCTTTTAATAAAATCGTTTCGCCAGGAAGACAATTTCCGAGGACGCAGCTGCCTTCCTCGATTTTTAATTTCTCAGCGCGCGCCATTGGAATGCGCAGCCCCATCGAAATGTCATTTGTGATATGGTCGCCGCCCACCGCGAGGCAACCGCTTTGCTTGACCACGCCATCAGCGTATAAAATGTAATCGGTTGTGCCGCCGCCAATATCGATCACCAGCGCGCCGAGATCTTTTTGGTGCTGTGTCAGGACCACTTGGGCAGAAGCAAGCGCGCCGAAGACCACGTCCTCGACGTCGAGCGGTAACTCTTTCACGCATCGGATGGTATTCTGAATGCGCGTGCGCACACCGTGGATGATATGAAAATCGGCTTCCAATTTGTGCCCAAGCATCCCGACCGGATTAAGCACGCCGTCTTGTCCTTCGACATGGTAATGCTGGATGATCGAATGCAGAAAGGCATTTTGTGCGGGGATGCTGACCTCGCGTGCACTGATTTTTACATCTTCGATATCCTGCTCATCAATCTCATCGCGGTCTTCGGGCAGCATCACACAGCCGCGGTTGTTGAAGCTTTGAAGGTGCGACCCAGCAACTGCGACGTACACGCTCCGAATCATGACGTCGCTTTTTTGCTCGGCATCGACTACCGCTTCGTGGACACACTTCATCGCCGTTTCAAAGTCAACGATCTCGCCTTTACGCACGCCACGCGACGGCGTCTGGCCGACACCGAGGATTTTGATCGCACCATCGGGACGGCCTTCACCGACGACCACGCAAATTTTCGAGGTTCCAATCTCAAGGCCAATCATCAAATTGCTGCTTGCCATCGTACTAGCCTTTCTTTTGCCGGGAGACCGGAACTGCTTTGGGGATTGGCGTCAAACTCGTGCGCGCTTTCGCTGGCGATGGCACGGTCTTTGCCGGCTCGTGCAGTGGAATTGCTTTCAAAATGCGCGGTTCCACAGGGGGTTCAATAGTGTCATTGATGACGGCGGCCGGCGGTCTCGTGAACGTCACGGGGATGTTTCGCTGAACAAGCAAATTCACCGTCTCGAGTTCCTGTTTTGAATCATCGCAGTAAACAAGAAATTGTTCGAGACGCTGTAATTGTGTCTCGAGATCATTTAATGCAAACGTGACGCGCGAGTGGTTTTTGTCGCTCACCACCAGGCAATAACTTTTGGAAACATCAATCTCGCGGATCTGAAACCGCATTTGCATAAAGCTACGCGTGCTCAAACGCAGCAACTCCAGCGCCGTTTTTGCTTCAGGTGATTCGACGACTTTCCCCGCCTCGAGCGATTCGCTCGAGCATCCGGAAATGAGCGGCAATCCCAGATATTCTGGCAACAACTTCTTTTCTTTCATCAAAACACCTCGCGCGTCCACAAGAAAAGCGGCATCTGACACAAACGGATCGAAAATTTGTTTTTCGCCCGTAATCCACGCAATCGGCTTTCGCTCAACTACACGAATATCGATCTCACCTGGCAGTTTGCGTACCACCTCCACCTCGTCGACTTGTGGAAGCCGCTGCAGGCTCTCGCGCATGCGCCCAAGGTTCATACTGAAAATGTTTTCACCTTCGTGCAGATCGGCCACTTTCAGGATCTGCTCGCGCTGCAAGGTACCGTCCGTCTGGAGCTCGATTGTGCGCAACTGATAGTCCTGATTCTCGAAGAAAAAGCGTTTTGCGCCTTCGCGTGCACCGATATAAATGGCAGCGCAGAGCCCGGCCAGGAACACTAATTTGGAGAAGACGGCCAGAACCCTTCGAGCGCGATGCTGCGTCGCTCTGCGCGAGCGGACCTTAACATCTAACAAATGCTGTTGGCGTCGTCGCTGACGCCAATTGGACACGCGCTGATTGCCCGGACGGCCACGTTTTTGAGCAACTTTCATCTGCGACCCCTTTCCGTTCTGGCCCGGGAAAGCGCAATGATGCGCGCACAAAGATCGACATAATTAATGCCCGCGGCGGCAGCGGCTTCGGGCAGCAGACTCGCCTCGGTCATGCCGGGAATGGTGTTTACTTCCAGAACGGTCGGCGCGCCATTTTCGGGCAAGAGAACATCGACGCGCGAGTAAACCTGCAGACCGATTGCGCGATGCGCCTTCAAGGCAAGATCTTGAATCTCCTTGGTTTTGTCATCGTCGATCTTTGCCGGACAAACGTGCTCAGCGCCACCGCCAGCCTGTGGATTCAGAAACGGATACTTGTTTGTGAAATCGTAAAAGCCGCCCTTCGGGATTATCTCGAGAATCGGCAAGGCTTGATCACCGAGGATACCAATCGTCAATTCCCGGCCGGGCACAAATTTTTCTATCAACAATTCTCCGTCGTATTTCGCCGCTTCGACCAAAGCGGAATCGAGTTCGCGCTCGTCCTTCACGATAACAACACCTACGGTCGAGCCCTGCCGCGGCGGCTTCACCACGATTGGCAACGGAATCGTCGGATACTGACCCGACTTCACCACTTGCCAATATGGCGTCGTCACATTGTTTTCGCGAAATTTCTCTTTCGAGAGGATTTTGTCGAAAGCGATGCAGCTCTCTTTTGTCCCATCACCGGTGTAAGCGACACCGCGATCTTCGAGAATTTTCTGCAGTTGGCCATCCTCGCCGAAAGTTCCGTGAATGGTAAGAAATGCGAGGTCGACATCGTGGGGCAATTCGAAATTTTCATCCTGCACATCCACATCGACTACTTCGACACCTAACGAACGCAAAGCCTTTGAAACGCCGTGCCCGGTCGCGAGCGAAACATCGCGTTCCGAGCCCGGTCCGCCCATAAGCACGGCGATTTTTCTAGGTAGAGCGTCATCCTTTTTCATGCCGGCTCTCCCACAATTTGAACTTCCGTTTCCAGCTCGATCCCGCGTTGCGCTCGGGCCACGGTTTTGATCTTCTCGATCAACTCAAGCATTTCAGCCGCGGTCGCCCCGCCATCATTAACAATGAAATTGCCGTGCACTTCCGAGACGCGCGCCTTGCCAATGCCCGAATTTTTCAAACCCAGTTCTTCAACCAGTTGTCCCGCTGGACAATTCTGCGGATTTTTGAAAATGCATCCGGCGCTTTTCGCGATTGGCTGCGATGTGCGGCGTTTTTCCTGCGATGCGTGCAATTTTCGCGCGATCTGTTCGGCCGGCGCAGGCTGGCCGCGAAAGACCGCGGAAACGGCAAAATTGTTTTCAAGCAAAGGAAAGCTGCGGTAATGCACTTCCAGTTCGTCCCGCGTTTTCGTGTGCGGATTTCCTTCGACGTCGAGATAACGGACACGCACAACGTTCTCAAAAGTTTGTGCGCCCATGGCACCGGCGTTCATCCGCAAACCGCCACCGACAGCACCAGGAATGCCCTCCATCCACTCCAGGCCACCAATCCCAACCGCCTTACCCGCGTAGGCGACCTCCTTTAATTTCGCGCCGACACCGGCGGTGATTTCATTGCCATCGATCTCAATCTTGTCGAAATCGCCTCCGCGGGGATGGACCACGACGCCCCGAATGCCACCATCGCGCACGAGCAAATTTGAGCCACGGCCGATGACGAAAAGCGGCAGACCCTCATGCCGGCAAGAGCGGATCAATTCCGCAAACGCGTTCTCATTGCTTGGCTCAACCCAGAATTGCGCCGGACCGCCCACGCGCAAAGTGGTGTGTTTCGAGAGCGGTTCGTAAATCCGCACCTCACCCTGTGCACCAACAATCGCTTTCAATTTCTCCGCAATCACGAGATCAGCGGCCAAGATCGACAATTGGTCGTGAATATTGCCTGCACCCAAGCTCAAAACGAGATCGCCGGAGTCGAGCGTGTTTCCGATATCGCGATGGACCCATTCGAAACGCGGCTGATAACTCACTCCGCGATGCCCATGACGCGCGATTTCGTCAGCGATGGTTTGGCCACTGATGCCAGGGATTGGCGTCTCGCTCGCGGCATAGACGTCGGTCACAACAACGCGGTCTGCGTCATCAAAGGCGCCTCCAAATTTATGACACAGCGCTTTGGTTCGCGAAAAGCGATGCGGCTGAAACATCGTCAGTATGCGTTTGCGGCCCGTCGATTTTGCCGTCTTGAGCGTAGCGCGAATTTCACTGGGATGATGCGCGTAATCATCGACCAGCAGAAAACGATCGCTGGCATATTTTATTTCAAACCTCCGCCGCGCGTGCTCAAATTTGCGAAGAGAAGCTGCAATTTTCTCAAACGGAATCCCAAGCTCGCTCGCCAGCGCGATCACCCCGATGGCGTTGTGGACGTTGTGCTGTCCGGGAACATTCAGCACGGCCTCGCCTAATTGCTGGCCGCGAAGGTAAACACAAAAAATCGATGCAAAATCGCGCAATTCGATGTCGGTGCAGCGATAATCGGCGTTTTCGGAAAAGCCGTATGAGACCGCGGGTTTGCGCTGCGCGCACAATCGGGTCGTGTTGGCGTCATCGGCGCTGTAAAAAAGCATCCCGGTAGTTTGCTCGATGAGCCGAGCGAAGACTTTTTCGATTGCGGCAAGATCAACATAAAAATCAAGGTGCTCCTCTTCGATGTTCAAAATGAGGGTGTGCTCGGGATAAAAGCAGCGCAGCGTCCCATCGCTTTCGTCGCCTTCCGCAACAAAATATTCGCCGAGCGGATCCCAATGCGCGTTGCTTCCGAGAATCGGAATTTCCGCACCTACGTAATGCGACGGATGGAGGCCGGCTTCGCGCAGAACGTGCGCTGTCATTGCAGAGGTGGTCGTTTTTCCATGCATTCCCGCGATGAGGATCGCGCGCTTTGTTCGCATGATGGCGGCAAGCGCCTCCGCCCGCCGCACGGCCGGTTTCGCGAAATCACGCGCGCTCAAAAGGATCGGATTGTTGATCGTGATCGCAGAGGAAAAGACAATGAGATCGGCGTCGCTGGCGTCGTCCGCATGATGGTTCTCGTGAAAACGCAAACCGAGCCGTTGCAATCGATCCGTCTCCACGGTGCTGGCTTTGTCGGAGCCGCTAACCTGGTGCCCAAGCTCGAGCAAAAGTGCGGCGAGACCGCTCATCCCGCTGCCGGCCACGCCGACAAGATGAATCTTATGATGCTCACGCGTGAGCAATTTCGGAAGGTCAAGCTCAGAAGCGTGCTTCATGGGTCATATATTTCTCCATGGTTGTGACCATAAGACCGGCCGCATTTTTCGGCGCGAGTTGCGAAGAATTCGCCGACATCTTCCGGATTCGGTCCGGGCTCTCGATCAACTCACGGATCTTGCGCGCGAGCAATTCGCCAGAGATCTCTGACTCTTTCACCAGAATTGCCGCCTGAGCGCGCGCATAAATCTCTGCGTTGCGCGTCTGATGATCATCTGCCGCATAAGGAAACGGAATCAAAATGCCCGGCAGCGAAAAAGCGGCGAACTCGGCAAGACTCGCCGCGCCGGCGCGTGCCACGAGAAGATCGGCGGCACTGTAAACTTCCTCCATTCGATGATGAAAAGCGGCGATGTAGGCCGGGATTTTTTCGCGGCGATAATTATCCGCGACAAGACGCTCGTCGCGCGCTCCAGAAAGATGGATTACCTGCAGCAGCGCGTCGTGCAAAAACGGCAGTGATTTGATGACCGCTTGATTGATTCCGCTGGCCCCTTGGCTGCCGCCCATTACGAGCAGCGTTGGCAAATCACCCCGCAGTCCGAGCCTTTGACGCGCAACCTGCCGATCCAAAGGTTTCAGCTCCGTTCGGATCGGCGTGCCGGTGACTTCCGTGCGCGCTTTTGGAAAGAACGGCGCGCATTCCTTGAAGCCAAGCATGACAGCGCGCACCATGCGTGCGGTTAATCGATTCGCTTTTCCCGGAATGGCATTTGATTCGTGAATGAATGTCGAAACGCCGCGCATCCGCCCAGCCAGCAGGGGGGCAGTGGAAGTGAACCCGCCCATGCCAAGGACCACCTGCGGTTTGAATTTGCGATAGATGGATCGGCAAAGGGACAGGCTTTCGCAGAAGCGGCGAATGAAACCGAGAATCGCAGGCGAAAATGGTGAGGGTAATCCCACGGTCGGCAATTTCTCGAATTGAAAATTCGCGCGACCAGAAAGCGCCAGCGCGTCAATTTCTTTTTCTGAAACCAACAGCATGACTTCATGGCCGCGATCGCGAAGTACTTCGGCCACAGCGATGCCGGGGAAAAGATGCCCACCGGTGCCTCCACATGCGATTACTGCGTTCATAAGTTGATTGTCGATCTTTGGCTTAAATCCGCGGCGCCATTCGAGCCTGCACGGTCGTGCGTTTCTTATGCGGTGGTTCAAGAATGGCCTGCCGATAGATATTCAGCAACAAACCGATCCCGAACAAACAAGTGACAAGATTCGAACCTCCGTAACTGATAAAGGGCAGCGGTAGACCTTTGTTTGGCAGAAGCGACGTGGTCACCCCAATGTTCACCGCGGCCTGCAAAGCCAGAAGCGAAACAACGCCGCAGCCGAGGAGCAAACCGAAACGGTCCTTGGCATGAAGCGCGATCATGATCCCGCAAACAATGATGGTCGCAAACAAAAAGACTACGAGCAAACTGAACCGCAGACCGAGCTCTTCGCCGATAATCGGAAAAATGAAATCTGTGTGCGCATAAGGCAGATAAAGCATCTTTTGGCGACCGTTACCCAAGCCAAGCCCTTCCATTCCACCGCTGCCCCAGGCAATTAGGGCCTGCATCTGCTGCAAACCGGCATCTTCTTTGAAATCTTGGGGATGAAGAAAGGCAGAGAGTCGGCCCATTCGTTCCGACATTTGCGTAGCGAAAACTAGAATAGCACCTAGGCCGACGAACGATATGATGCCTAGCCACAGGGTATTGGCTCCGGCGACGAACATCACGACAAAGGCGGTTGTTCCGAGCAAAGCCGTGGTCCCGAGATCGACTTCACCAAGAACAAGTCCGGCCAGCAAACTGACGATTGCGATCGGAATGAGGAAACCGTAAGTCACGTTATTGCCTGCTTTTTCGTACCGCGAAAACCAGGCAGCGAGGAAAAAGATCGCGGCGAGCTTTGCCAACTCCGAAGGCTGAAAAGTAAGTTGACCCACTCCCACCCAGCGGCGCGAACCGTTGATTCGCATCCCCAGGGGCGGAAAATAGCAGAGCATCAGCGCGATCAGCGTGAGCGCAAACCAAAGCCACCATGTCCGCTGCCAGAAGTGGTAGTCGATCAACGCAACGAAGATGCAGACCACCAGTCCAATTCCGAACCAAATCGACTGCCTCTTGATGAAAAAATAAACGTCTCCATGGCTATCGAGCGCAAAGGCGCTCGTGCTGAAAAGCATGACGATGCCGATAACGAGCAACCCCAGCACAGCCAGGAATAGGATATAGGCGCTCTTACGATGCATGATCAATGGAGTGAGCAAAGCGCTTTCGGTAGGAAGCGCATCCGCAAGTCGAATCGTGCTTCACTCTTTCCTCGCTTTTGCTTTTGCGGTTTTGCTCGGAACCAGCAGCTTTTGTCCGATCTTCAACTTGCGCGGGTCCTCGATCTGGTTGAGCGCGAGCAGATCGTCATAAGAAACTTTTAGTTTCTTTGCGATCGTCACCGGATTATCACCTCTTACCACAGTGTAAACTTTTCCCGAGCGCGCGGGCTCTTTCGCCTGTTCGGCTGATTTCGCGCGCTCGTCTTTTGCGACGGATTTCGTATCACGCAGCGTGGTTTCCTTTTGCACCAGCGGAGATCGCCGATTCGAAGCATCCGAGTCGCTTACGGGCGCAACGCTCGCGGTCGGATTGTTTTCCGTATTCATCGGAGCCCCCGCTATAAAGGAAGTCTGCCGCGTCTTAATCGCATTAAAGGCGATGATTCCAGAAACAGCCACCACGTGAAGAAGGAGAACGATCAGTAATGCCCGAGACAGCTTCATGTTTGGCTCCGACATCTCTTCGTATTCCACTTCGGCGGATGCGCCAACGGAGCGCCGCGCGGTTGCAGCCCGAAGTTTTTTGGGTTTGAGGAACTTTGGTATCTTCATGGTTCTAGCGGGGGCAGAGCTTGCACGAGGGCGCGAAATTGATCGCCGCGATCTGCGTAGCTTTTGAACATGTCGAAGGACGATGTACCGGGGGAAAAAAGAACAACTTCGCCGGGCTCAGCTAGTGCGTGGGCGCGTTCAACTGCATCCGCGAGCGAGTTCGCGATTTCGGACTTGATCACGCCGTTCCAGGAACGCTTGATGCTCTCGGCCATTTCGCCGATCAAGATTGTCGATTTAGCCCTTCCTTTTACCAGGGATCGAAGCGGATCAAAGGTGAAGCCTTTGTCCTTGCCGCCAGCAATGAGGATGACTGGTTTGGTTTGCGCACGCAGCGCTTTCTCCACCGCGTCGAGATTTGTCGCTTTGGAATCGTTCACGTACACGACCCCGCCGACTTCGCGCACAAATTCGCAACGGTGCGGACGTGGCTCATAAGCGCAGAGCGGCGGCACCATCTGCCGAAACGACAACCCTCGCGCTAGGCCGACAGCGAGCGCCGCCATCAAGTTCTCGATGTTATGCAGGCCCCGCAATTTGGTATCGGACAACCGGAGCGCGGCTTTATTTTCATAAACGATTGCACCTTCGAAGAGTCGAAGATCCGCCTGATCGACATAAGCGCTAAACGTGATTGTCCGTGCGCGAAGCGCAGGTAGTGTTTCAACCGCATTAGTAACCGCGACATCATCGGGTGTCTGATTTTCAAAAATGCGCAACTTGGCCGCTCGATAATCAGCTACCGAGCGATAACGGTCGAGATGGTCGGGAGCGAAGTTGAGCCAGAGACTGATCGATGGCCGAAAGGTCTTGATCGTTTCAAGTTGGAATGAGCTTACTTCAACCGTGAGCACGTCGAATTGCTTCTTCTCACGCGCCACTTCGGAAAGTGGTTTGCCGATATTGCCGCAGGCGATTGTTCGCTGCCCGCACGCGTTCAACATCTGAGCGAGCAGTTCAGTCGTCGTCGTCTTGCCGTTCGTGCCCGTGACGGCGATGATTGGAATTTCACAGGATCGCCAACCAAGTTCGAGTTCACCGATCATGGGGATCTGGCGCTCGGAAAAGTTCCGCGCCAGTCGAGAAGCCGGATCGATGCCCGGACTTAAGACAACCATTTCGTAATTGGATGAATCTTCATCCGCCGCCGCCCCACCGATCACGCGAACGCCTTGTGACCGCAGATTATCAATGGTGGACTTGAGTAAGTTCTTTTCCTCAGCGTTATCGAGAACAGTCACCTGGGCGGCGTCCTCCGACCTGAGCAAGAGCGCGGCGGCGCTCCCACTTAAGCCTGCTCCAAGAACGGCGATATTCTGATTTTTGTAGCGCAACTATTACCTCAATTTCAATGTCGCCAAACCGAGTAAGGCGAAGATGATCGAAAGAATCCAAAACCGAACGATGACCGTGTTTTCCTTCCAACCCGTCAGTTCGAAATGGTGATGAAGCGGAGACATGACAAAAATCCGTCTGCCCGTCAGTTTGAAACTTATTACCTGCAAAATCACTGAGACCGCTTCGATGACGAACATGCCGCCAACGACGATTAAGAGCAGTTCCTGTTTACAACAGATCGCGACGACGCCGATCATCCCGCCGATGGCGAGCGATCCGGTATCTCCCATGAAGACTTTGGCCGGGTGACAGTTGAACCAAAGAAAGCCGAGACCCGCTCCAACCAATGCGGAACAAACGACGGTGAGCTCTCCAGCAAAGGGATAAAATGGGACCTGCAAGTATTCCGCAATCCGGAAATTTCCAGCGGCATAAGAAAGCAGCGCGTACCCGAACGCCACCGTGATTGTGCAACCAATCGCGAGGCCATCGAGCCCGTCAGTCAAGTTGACCGCGTTCGAGGAGCCGACAATGACGAGCGCAAAAAAGACAAATGTAAACCAGCTCATATTGGCGATGACTGGTGCTTTGACAAACGGCACGTAAAGTGACCGTGCCTGCACTTCCAGCAACGGACTGCTTAGGAAAACGCTCGTAACGACGGCCGCGAGAGCTATTTGGGAAACCAGTTTGAGCCGACCGCTGATGCCCTCGGACTTTTTCTTAGTGACCTTGAGGTAATCATCAACGAATCCGAGGGCGCCGAGATAAATCATGCTGAACAAGGCGAGCCAAACGAAGCGATTGTCAGGACGGGCCCAGATAAAGCTTGATACAAAAACCGCTCCAATAATGAGCACGCCTCCCATCGTTGGCGTCCCTTGCTTCCCGCCGTGCAACTCTGCAAGACGATGAACTTCTGCCGCGGCCCGAATTGGTTGTCCCAGCTTCAGTGCGATCAGCGTTCGAATAATGAAATTTCCGAAAATCAGCGTGACTAGGAAAGCCGTCACCGCCGCCGCGACAGCTCGGAATGTGACATAAAAGAAAACGTTGAACCCGATAAACTGGTCGCTCAGGCGATGGAGGTAGTACATCATGGCGCTACCCCGACGGCGAATGGCCGGTTGCCGAATTCCTCCATCACGAGTTCCGTTCGCGCAGCGCGGCTGCCCTTAATCAGGACCAGATCACCTGGCTCTGCGATCTCGGCCAAAATTTCCGCGGCTTCACTTGTCGATGTAACCGCTCTGGTTTTTTCCAAACCGGCACGTCCCGCCGCGCGAACAATCGCGGCTGCCACCTTCCCGATCGCGATCAGGTAATCGACGCGGAGGGCGGCGGCCGTCTCGCCAACTTCCAGGTGACCGCGCTCCGATTCATCACCCAGCTCTCTCATTTCTCCGAGCACAGCGATACGTTTTCCATCCGCATCCAGTTCCACTAGCGTCCGCAATGCCGCTTTCATGGAATCAGGATTTGCGTTGTAGCTATCGTCGATAAACTGCACGCCGTGAATTTCCTTGATCTGCAAACGCGCCTTCGTGAGTGGAGCAGCAGCCAAACCGGCGGCGCAATCCTCGAGCGAGAGACCAAAGATGCGACCGGCGGCTACGCCCAGCAGCGCGTTTTGCACCATATGTAAGCCAGGCACCGGTAACTGGGCGCGGCAGCGATGCGCACCCTCAAGGATCGTGAAATCGGTGCCGTTCGCGCTCTGCGTAATTTCGCTTGCGCGAACTGTCCCCTCGGTCGTACCGGCGAGGACTATTTTGGCAGAAGTACACGGTGCAATGCTTTTACTGAATGGATCGTCCGCATTTAGAATGACGGTTCCCTCGGGGCCAACGGCTTGCGCAAGCGCACCTTTCTCGGCTGCAATCGCTTCGCGCGATCCCATGAATTCGATATGGGCAACACCAACGTTCGTAATGATGGCGGCGTCGGGCGCAGCCAGCTTCGCCAATACCGCGACCTCGCCCGGATGATTCATTCCGATCTCCCAAACAGCGACTTCATCCTGTGATGTCGCCTCCAAAATTGTCCGAGGAAGCCCAACATGATTGTTGAAATTACCCTG
>WNFW01007459.1_pt1 | contig 14495 bp, 14 predicted proteins | sample 5400131 | NCBI WGS metagenome assembly WNFW01 (sample SAMN13153362, study PRJNA577476) | soil metagenome | isolation source: 20 cm soil or saprolite under grassland replicate 1 | place: USA:California | collected 2016-06-15 | reverse complement strand
CCCGAGCCCGCCGCGCGGTGACCACCCTCGGCGTGATCTTCGATATGGACGGGGTGCTGATCGACTCCGGCGCCCACCACCGCGCGGCGTGGCGCGCGCTCCTCGAGGAGCTCGGGACGACGCCGGCGCGACCGGACTACTGGCGGCTCACCATCGGGCGACCCGGCCACGAGGCGGTGTCGCTCCTGCTGGGCCGCGATCTGCCGTGGCCCGAGGCCGAGCGTTTGGCCGACCGGAAGCGCGAGCACTACCTCCGTCTCTCCCGCCAGGGGTTCCCCGCGGTCCCGGGCGTCGCGGCCTTCATCGACGCGCTGGAGCGGGCCGGCGTGCCGCGCGCCGTCGCCACCTCCGCCTCACGCCACGACGTCGACCGCCTCCTCGCGCGCCTTCACCTCCGTGAGCGCTTCTCGGTCGTCGTGGCGGCCGAGGACGTGCGGTCCGGCAAGCCCGACCCCGAGGTCTACCTGCGCGCGGCCGAGGGCATTGCGGTCCCGCCACGCGCGTGTCTCGTCTTCGAGGATTCCGTCGTCGGCGTCCAAGCGGCCCGTCGCGCGGGCATGCAGGTGATCGGCGTCGTCACGGCCCACACCGAGGAGGAGCTGCGCGCCGCGGGCGCGGCACGCGTCATCGAGGACTTCGAGGGGCTCGCGTGGCCTCTGTGAGCGCGTCCGAGTTCTGGACCGACCTCTACGCGCGGGGCGCGGACGGCTGGGAGCTGCGCCAGCCCGCGCCGCCGCTCGTCGACTTCATCGAGACGACGCCGCCCCCGCGCGGGCGCGTCGCGGTCCCGGGCTGCGGCCGCGGCCACGACGCGCGCTACCTGGCGCGCCAGGGCTACGCGGCGGTCGGCTTCGACTTCTCGCCCACCGCGGTCCGCGAGGCGCGCGCCCTCGCGCGGGGCGAGGCCGCCGCCACCGAGTTCGTCGAGCGCGACATCTTCGCGCTCGCCGGCGACTACGCGAACGCCTTCGACGGCATCTGGGAGTACACGTGCTTCTGCGCGATCGATCCGGCGCGTCGGGCCGAGTATCCTCCGGCCGGGCGGCTGGCTCCTCGCGTGTCTCTTCCCGCTGCGCCGCCGCGCTGCGGGCCCGCCCTTCGCCGTGCCGCGATCCGAGCTCCGCCGGTTCCGGCCGCCGTTCCGCGTCGAGCGCGCGTACGCGCCGCGATCGGTGCGGGCCCGCCAGGGCCAGGAATGGATGGTCCTCCTGCGCAAGACATGCTAACGTTGCGACGGCTTCTGCCCCCGCCACCCCTTGCCCCGAGGAGGCCCGGCCACATGAAGACACTGCGAATGGTTTCGGCGCTGATCCTCGTCGGCGTGGCCCTCCTGGTCACCGCGCCGAATCGCGCCGCCGATGCCCAGGGACAGACGATCAAGATCGGCGTGCTCTTTGATCACACCGGCCCGTTCGCCGCGGGCGGGTCGCTCAACTGCTGGCGCGGCGCCAAGATGATGATCGACTACATCAACGAGAAGGGCGGGGTGCTCGGCCAGTACAAGATCGTCCAGATCGACGGGGACGGACAGTCCAAGGCCGAGGTCGCGATCAACGAGGCCGAGCGGCTGCTGAACGTCGACAAGGTGGACATCCTCGCCGGCATCTACTCGAGCGCCCACGCCGTACCGCTGGCCGAGAAGGTGGACAAGCAGAAGCGGTTCCTCTGGATCACGACGGCGATCTCTTCCAAGGTCTTCGACGGCCGGAACCTCCAGTACACGTTCAGGCCGCAGGCGACGGGCGACCAGTTCGGCTCGCTCTCCGTGCAGTACATCGCCGAGTACTCGCAGGAGAAGTTCAAGAAGCCGGCGAAGGAGCTGCGGCTGGCGATCATCCACGAGGACGGAGCCTACGGCACCGACGTCGCGCTCGGCAGCGAGCTGAAGGCGAAGGAGCTGGGGCTCAACGTCGTGCTCAAGGAGGGCTACTCGATCCAGGCGCCCGACCTCTCGTCGCTCGTCACCAAGCTCCGCTCGGCGCGGCCCGACGTGCTCTTCCATACGGGCTACAACCCGGACATCGCCCTGTTCCTGCGGCAGGCCAAGGAGCAGGGCCTGCGCGTGCGCGCGTACATCGGCCACGGCGCGGGCCACAGCCAGATCGACAAGCTGAAGGAGGCCTTCGGCGCGCGGGAGATCGAGGGCTTCCACACGCTCGACCCGATCGCCTCGCAGCTCCTCGACGGACGGAAGCTCAAGCCGGGCGTGGGCGAGATGACCGCGGAGATGGTGCGCCGCTACAAGACGCTCTACGACAAGGACGTGCAGGATCGGGCCATCGCCCCGCACGTGTCGATGGGCTTCAACAACATGTGGATCCTGCTCAACGACGTGCTGCCGCGCGCGATCCAGAAGCACGGCGGCTTCGGCCCCGAGGCGCTCGCGAAGGCGGCGCGCGAGACCGACATCCCAGAGGGCGGCACGATGCAGGGATACGGCGTGAAGTTCTACCCGGCGGGCCACCGCTTCGCCGGCCAGAACGAGCGCTCCTACCCGGCGGTCTTCGAGATCATCGAGGGCAAGTTCGAGCTCGTCTTCCCGAAGGCGGTCGCGACCGCGCCCCCGCTCCTTCCGCTGCCGGCGTCGTCGCCGCTTGCGGCGCGATGATGAAGTTGGAGGGGGTCAGAGACTGACCCCCTCCAAACCTCCCCTGCCGTCCGTCCTCAGCCGACTGACCCCCTCCAAACCTCCCCTGCCGTCCGTCCTCAGCCGACTGACCCCCTCCTCCGCTGCCGCGGGATCGCTCAGCCTGACGCCGTGCTGACGGTCAGGAGGATCACCAAGCACTTCGGGGGCTTCACCGCGCTCAACGCGGTCTCGTTCGAGGTCGTGCAGGGGGAGATCCTCGGCCTGATCGGCCCGAACGGCTCCGGCAAGACCACGATGTTCAACTGCGTCTCCGGCGCGCTCGGGGCGACGTCGGGCTCGATCGTCTTCCTCGGCGAGGAGCTGGCCGGCCTCACGCCCGACGCGATCTGCCACCGGGGCATCGCGCGGGAGATTCTCGCGCTCGTCGGCCTGCCCGCCGACCCCGGCGCGTCGACGACGCTGCTCGGCGCCAGCGGCCTCAAGAAGCTCGAGCTGGCGCGCGCGCTCGCGACCGGCCCGAAGCTCCTCCTCGCTGACGAGAGCCTGGGCGGCCTCGACCCCTCCGAGATGCACGGGGCCGCCGAGATGCTCCGGCGCGTCCGGGGGGAGCTCGGCGTCACGATCGTCTGGGTCGAGCACATCATGGCCACGCTCATGCGTGTCGTGGATCGCGTGGTCGTCCTGGACCACGGCGAGAAGATCGCCGAGGGCCGACCGCTCGAGGTCGCGGAGGACCCGAAAGTGGTCGAGGCGTATCTCGGCGAGAAGATCGTGCTGGCATGAGTATGCTCGAGCTCCGGGGCATCACGGCGGGGTACGGGGCCTTCACCGCCCTCTGGGACGTGAGCCTCCGGGTCGAGGCGGGCGAGGCGGTGGCCGTGGTCGGCCCGAATGGCGCCGGCAAAACGACGCTGCTGCGCGTGATCTCGGGGCTCATCGGCCCGCGTGCTGGCGAGCTCCTCTTCGAGGACACCGCGCTCGCCGGCCGGCCCGCCCACGAGATCGTGAGCCACGGCATCGCCCACGTGCCCGAGGGGCGGCGCATCTTCCCGCAGCTCACCGTCGCCGACAACCTCAAGATGGGCGCGTTCCTGCCGGCGGCCCGGCGCGCCTTTGCCGAGAGCCTCGCGCGGGTCTTCGCGCTGTTCCCGACGCTGGCCGAGCGCCAGAAGCAGCGCGCGGGCAGCCTCTCGGGCGGCGAGCAGCAGATGCTGGCGATCGGCCGGGCGCTCATGTCGCACCCCAAGCTGATCCTGCTCGACGAGCCCTCGATGGGGCTGGCGCCCGTCATGGTGCTCCGCGTCTTCGACCTGATCCGCCGCGTGCGCGAGGAGGGCTACACGATCCTCGTCGTCGAGCAGAACGTTCGCCAGGTGCTCAAGCTCGTGGACCGCGCGTACCTGCTCGAGGTCGGACGGATCAAGGTGGAGGGGCGCGCCGCCGAGCTGAGCGAGCAGGATTTCGTGCGGAAAGCGTACGTCGGCCTGTGATCGATCCGATCTTCCTCGTCGAAGCGGCGCTCAACGGGATCCTCCTCGGCGGGATCCTGGCGCTCCTGGCGCTCGGCCTGAACCTGATCTTCGGGGTCATCGACATCGTGTGGATCGCCTACGTGGATCTCGTCATGGTCTGCATGTACGCGATCTACTTCACGGTGCAGGTGTACGGCTGGCCGGTCTGGGTTGGGGGCGGGGTCGCGCTCGCCCTCGGCGCACTCCTCGGGATCGCCGTCCACGTCCTGATCATCTCGCCCATCCTCGGCAGCGCCGCGGTCAACCAGCTGCTCGCCACGGGCGGGCTCCTCTTCTTCCTCCAGTCGTTCGCCACGTTCCTGTGGTCGACGGACCATCGCACCGTCCGCTTCTCGCTGCCGAGCTGGGAGATCGGCGGGATCTTCCTGCCCGCCACGCGGCTGATCCCGTTCGGGATCTCGATCATCGCGATGGTCGTGCTCTACCTCTTCCTCACGAAGACCTACATGGGCACGGCGATCCGCGCGGTCGCGCAGGACCGCGAGGCGACGGCGCTCATGGGCGCCTCCCCCCGGCGCATCTACCTCGTCACCTCCGCGGTGGGCGGGCTCATGGCGGGCCTGGCAGGCGCGCTGCTGATCTTCCAGTACTCCGTGCACCCGTTCTTCGGCGGCCAGTTCGGGCCGCTGACGTTCATGATCTGCGTGCTGGGCGGACTCGGGAACATGCCCGGCGCCTTCGTCGCCTCCTTCGTCATGGCGGAGATCATCCAGATCGCCGGCGTGATCTGGTCCACCGAGATGGGCTACGTCATCGCCTTCGTCGTCTTCATCGTGATGATGTTCGTCCGCCCCGGTGGCCTCCTGGCGAGGCGCCAATGACCGTCGCGCGCGGCGCCGGCGCCGTGCTGCTGGCCCTCCTCCTGCTCGAGCCGTGGCTGCCGCTCGGCGACGTGCGTCAGTATCTCCTCCACGTGCTGATCCAGATCTTCGTCTGGGCGTTCATCGGCGGCGCCTGGTCGCTCATGGGGCGCTTCGGTCTGGTCTCGCTCGGGCACGGCGCCTTCCTCGGGCTCGGCGCCTACACGGCGGCGCTCCTCTGGAACTTCTGGGGACTCACGCCCTGGCTCGGCGGCCTCGTCGCGGTGCTCCTCGCCGTCCTGCTCGGCGGCCTCGTCGCCTACCCCTGCTCGCGCTTTCAGGTGGTCGGCCACTACTTCGGGCTCGTGACCCTCGCGGTCGGCGAGGTCGTGCGCCTGCTGATCATCGCCGAGCGCGACTGGACGGGCGGCTCGCTCGGGCTCTCGCTCAAGCCGGCGCGGGGCGACAGCCTCCTGGCCATGCAGTTCGCGGACAAGACCGTCTTCTACTACGCGTCGCTCCTCCTCTGGCTCGCCGGCCTCCTGGTCTGGCGCCGCGTGGACCGGTCGATGGCGCGCTCGGCGATGGAGGCCATCGGCGAGGACGAGACGGCCGCGGCCTCGGTCGGCATCCACGTCACGCGCTTCAAGGTGGGGATCACCGCACTCTCGGCGGCGCTCACCGCCGTCGGCGGCGTCGCCTACACGCAGTACATCTCCTACGTGAACCCCGACACACTCGCGGGGATCGGCGTCTCGCTCCGGATCGTCTTCGCCGTCGTGCTCGGCGGCATGTACTCGCTCCTCGGCCCGACCGTCGGCACCGCGCTCACGATCGCGCTGTCCGAGTACCTGCGCATCGTCCTCGGCCTCAAGTTCATCGGGATGGCGGAGACGATCTACGGGCTCCTGCTGATCCTCTTCATCATCTTCCTGCCGGCGGGCATCTACGGCTCGCTCGCCAGTCTCGTCACCCGCGTGCGCCGCGGTACTATGGTGGCCGGGTCCGTGGGGCCGGCGTGAGCCCCGGAGGGCCCGAGACCAATGCCTGACACGAGACCCCCGCAGCCCGCGCAAGAGCTCGCGTCGCAGGTCGAGCGCGACGGCGGCCGCGTGCTCGCCGTCTACCAGGAGCCCGTCGGCGACCACTGGCAGATCTTCTGCCTCCTGCCGCGGGCGCGCTGCGAGGCGAGCCCCTATCAGCGGGACCTCTCGCCGACCCACGTCAAGCGCCTCAGCGAGACCGTCAAGCGGCTCGACCGCTTCGTGGACCCGATCGTGGCGGTCTCGCCCCGGCCCGGCGTCTACTGGACGCCGAATGGCAACCACCGGCGCGCGGTGCTCGACAAGCTGAAGGCGGAGCTCGTGCCCGCCATCCTCGTGGTCGAGAAGGAGATGCTCTTCGAGGTCCTGCCGCTGAACGTCGAGAAGGCGCACAACCTGAAGGAGAAATCGTTCGAGGTCATCCGCATGTACCGGGCGCTCGTCCGCGACGAGCCGGAGACGACCGAGGAGGCCTGGGCGGCCCAGTTCGAGTCGGCGCACTTCATCACGCTCGGCCTCCTCTACGAGGAGAACAAGCGGTTCGCGGGCGGCGCCTTCGCGCCGATCCTCCGACGCGTGGACAAGTTCCTGAAGCTCACGCTCCCGAAGGGCCTCGCCGAGCGCCAGGAGCGGGCCGACCTGGTCCGCGCGGCGGACGAGGCGCTCGGCGACGTGGTCCAGAAGATCAAGAAGCGCGGGATCAACCACCCGTACGTGAAGAACTACGTGCTGGCGCGGACGACGCCCCTCACGCGTGCGCGCAAGACGCTCCCGCCCTTCGACCAGACGTTCCGGAAGCTCCGCGAGAACCTCAAGGCGTTCGACGTGTCGCAGGTCCGCTACGCAGACATCCAGCGCTCGGCGATCATGGGAGCCCCCAGCGCTGAATAGGTCGCTCGAGTCCCGCGTCGCGGTCGTCACCGGGGGCACCGGCGCCCTCGGCCAGGCGGTGACGCTGCGGTTCCTCGCCGAGGGCGCGGCGGTCGCCGTGCCGTACGCGGTCGAGCGGGAGCGCGAGCAGCTCTGGGAGCGCGTGGCCCAGGCCGACCGCGGGCGCCTCGTCACCGAGGCCGTGGACGCCACGAGCCTGCCCGCGATGACCGCGTTCGCCGAGCGGGTCGTGAAGGCGCGTGGGCGCCTCGACGTGCTCGTCGCGGGCGTGGGAGGCTTCGCGGGAGGGGCGCTCGTCGAGACCGACGAGGCGACGTGGACACGGATGCTCCACCTGAACCTCACGAGCGCGTTCGCGAGCGCGCGGGCCGTCGTGCCGCACATGCTGCGGGCCGGCTACGGCCGGGTGGTCGTGGTGGCCTCGCGCGCCGTCGTGCCGCCGCAGGGCGGCTTCATCGCCTACACCGTGGCGAAGGCAGGGGCGATCGCCCTCGTGCAGGCGCTCGCCCAGGAGACGAGGTCCCGCGGCGTGACCGTCAACGCCGTGCTCCCGAGCACCATGGACACCGAGGCGAACCGCGCGGCGATGCCCGACAGCGACCGGAAGGGCTGGGTGCCCGTGGACGCCGTGGCCGACGCCATCGCGATGCTCGTCCGTCCCGCCTCCGCGCACGTCACCGGCACCCTCCTGGCCATCTAGCGCCAAGGACGGCAGCACGCCCACCGTCTTCCATATACCTGGAATCTCGCGCCTTTGCCGCGCGGCCTGTAAACAATGCGATACGTCCCGGCGTCCTACCCGCCAGACAGCACAGATTGGACCCGGGAGGGTACAGCCATGAAGGTTCTCGAGGCAGTCGCGGTCGGCGGCACCCTGGTGGCGCTGAGCTTCGGGGGCGCTTGGGCCCAGGACGTCAAGGAAGACCGACGGGACATCCGTGAGGATCGCCGGGACATCCGCGAGGACCGCCGGGACGTCCGGCAGGACACGCGGGACATCCGGCAAGACCGTCGCGACCTGCGCCAGGACCGACGGGAGCTCTACCAGGATCGCAAGGCGGGCGACAAGGACGCCGTCGCGCAGGACCGGAAGGAGATCCGCCAAGACCGGAAGGACCTGAAGGCCGACACGCGCGAGCGGCGCCGGGACGTGCGGGAGGTCAAGCGCGACCGCCGCGACCTCAAGCGGGACGTGCAGGAGGGGCGTGAGGCTCAGCCGAAGTAGCACCGCCCGGAACCGGGGGCGCGCGCGCCTAACGCCTGCGCCCCTTGCGGTGTCGCAGTCAGGAGTGGGAATGTGGGGGCAAGGACCCTGGGCGCGTGGAGCCTACCGATGAAGTGCTTTGCCAGCGCGTGGCTAATCGAGACGAGGCCGCGTTCGACCTCCTCGTCGCGCGGTACCAGGAACGCGCGTACCGGCTCGCCTGGTCCATCCTCAGGAACGCCGAGGACGCGCGCGACCTGTCGCAGGAGGCCTTCATCCGGCTCTACCAGTCCGCGTCGAGCTTCGCCGGGCGCGCGAAGTTCTCGACCTGGTTCTACCGGATCCTGGTCAACCTCTGCCTGGACCACCGCCGGAAGGGCCGGGGCTGGCGTCTCTGGCTGCGCGACGAGCCGGATCCGGACTCGGGCGAGTCGCTCCTCGACCGCCAGCCGGCTCCCTTCGCCGACCCCGTCGACGCCCTCGGCCGGGAGCGGACGTTGACCAAGGTCTGGGCGGCGGTGGACCGGCTCGCGCCCCAGCAGCGCGCGGCGGTGATTCTCCAGGTGCAGGAGGAGCTCACGACCCCGGAGATCGCCGCGGTGCTGAAGTGCTCGGAGGCGACGGTGCGCGTGCACCTGCACCGGGCGCTGCGGACACTCAAGAAGACGATGGAGACGAGCTGAGATGGCGAACCATCCCGAGACCGAGCTGGGGCCGTACGTGCGGGGCGAGCTCGCCCCGAGCGAGCGCGAGCGTGTCGCGCGGCACCTCGAGGCCTGCCCCGACTGCCGGCAGGACGCCGAGCGCGTGCGCGCGCTCCTGACGGAGCTTGGGCACTCGGTGCCCGTCGCGCCCGCGGTCAACTGGGGCCGCTACCGCGCCGAGCTCCGCCTGAAGCTCGACGCGCGGCGCGCGCGTCGGCCCGCATGGTGGAGCCGGCCGCTGCCGCTGGCGCTCTCCGCGAGCCTCGCGGGCGTGCTGCTGTTCTTCGCCGTCTGGAGTGGCTGGCGGTCGCCGGGCGTGGAGCCCATGACGCCGGAGGAGGCCATCATCGGCCGGCGGCTCGACCTCCTGCGGCAATACTCGGTCGTCGAGCGGCTCGACCTCCTGGAGGAGTTCGACGTGATCCGCAGCCTCGACCAGCTCGCGGGGACGCAGGAGGGCTGACGTTGACGGCGACCCGCGCCTCCCGTCCCGTGACATGAAGGCCGGCCGGCTGCCGGCGCTCCTTGTCCTCGTGGCGCTGCTTGGCCTGGCCCCGGAGGTCGCGCGGAGCCAGGCGCCCCAGACCGAGGAACGCCAGAACTACCAGCGCTTCCGCCAGCTCCCGCCCGACGAGAAGGCGCGCGTGCTGAAGGACCTCCAGCGCTGGAACGAGCTGCCCGCTGCGCGCAAGCGGGAGCTCCAGGAGTCCTACGAGCGCTTCCAGAAGCTCCCGCCCGAGCAGCGCGAGCGCCTCCTCCTACGTCAGCGCCAGTGGGAGACGATGCCGCCCGAGGAGCGCGAGCGCGTCATGAAGAACTACCAGCGCTGGCAGCAGATGACGCCCGAGGAACGCGCCCAGGCGCGCGAGCGGCTGCGCCAGATCCCGCCCGCGGAGCGCGAGCGCCTGCGCGAGCAGTGGAAGAAGGCGACGCCGGAGGAGCGGGAGCGGCTCCGCGAGCGGTACCGCGGCCAGGGGCCGCCGCACGGCCAGGAGCGCCCGCGGTGAGACGCCTGGCGCTCGCGTTGGCGCTGCTCGGCGCCCTCGTCGGCGGCGGCGCGGTCGCGACGAGCGTCGGCGCCGGCACCGACGGGGCCGCGCCGCGGCCGGCTCCCGCCCCGCGCGACGACGATCGGGCGATCCTCCACGCCCTGAGTCGCCTCACCTTCGGCCCGCGGCCCGCCGACCTCGAGCGTGTTCGCGCCCTCGGCCTCCAGGCGTGGATCGAGCGGCAGCTGCGTCCCGAGACGATCGACGACGCCGCCACGGAGCGCGCGCTCGCCGACCTCGCCTCGCTCCGCATGTCGATCCCCGAGGCGCTCCGCGCGTACCCGCGGCCCGACCCGCGGATGCGCGAGAAGCTCGAGAGCGGCCAGCTGACGCGCCAGGACATGCTGGAGATGTACCCGCCGGAGAAGCGCCCGGCTCGGCTCACCGCGGAGCTCCAGGCCGCGAAGGTGCTACGGGCGGTGACCGGCGAGCGCCAGCTGCACGAGGTGATGGTGGACTTCTGGTTCAACCACTTCAACGTCTTCGCGGGCAAGGGCGACGTGCGCTGGTACGTCGCGGCGTACGAGCGCGACGCGATCCGGCCCGGAGCACTCGGGAAGTTCCCGGACCTCGTGCGAGCCACCGCGCGTCACCCGGCGATGCTCTTCTACCTCGACAACTGGCTCAGCGCGCGGGAGGACTTCGTCGTGGCCGCGGGGCCGAACCGCGGCCGGCGGGCCGGGCTCAACGAGAACTACGCGCGCGAGCTGATGGAGCTCCACACCCTCGGCGTGGACGGCGGCCTGACGCACCACCCCTCGACCGCCCGCTTCGTCGCCACCAAGCTCGCCCGCCGCTTCGTCGCCGACACGCCGCCGAGCGCGCTGGTCGAGCGCGTCGCCGCCACCTATACGCGGACCGACGGCGACGTCAAGGCGATGCTCCGGACGATCGTCGAGGCGCCCGAGTTCTGGAGCGAGGACGCGTACCGCGCGAAGGTCAAGACGCCGCTCGAGTTCGTCGCGAGCGCCGTCCGCGCGCTCTCCGCCTCCGTGGATGCCCGAGGGGCGTTCGAGCTGGCGCGGGCAAGCGCGGAGGTCGGCCAGCCGCTCTACCAGGCGGAGCCGCCGACGGGCTACAGGGACACCGCGGAGGCGTGGGTGAACACCGGTGCGCTGCTCGCGCGGATGAACTTCGCCCTCGCGCTCGTCTCCGGCCGCTACGCCAGCGTCGGCGTCGACCTCGGCCCGCTGGTCGCCGGCGCGGACCGCCGTCAGCCCGCGGCGGTGCTCGACAGGCTGCTCGCCGCGCTCGTCGTCCAGCCGACGCCCGAGACGCGCGCCGTCCTGGCCGAGCAGCTTTCGAACCCACGGATCACGCGCCTCACGCCCGACGACCGCGGACCGGCGGACACGGACGTGGCCAGGCTCGCCGCCCTCGTCATCGGCTCACCCGAGTTCCAGCGGCGATGAGCCGCTATAAATGACCAGCATGGAGCGACGGGCGTTCCTCAAGTCCGGCGCGTGTGCGCTGGTGGCGCTGGCCGGGCCGCCCCGGTTCCTCGTCCGGACGGCGGCCGCGGCGGCGGCGAAGGGCAAGGTCCTCGTCGCCGTCTTCCAGCGCGGCGCCGTGGACGGGCTCAGCATGGTGATGCCGTACGGCGATCCGGGCTATGGCGCCGCACGGTCGTCGATCGCGCTGCAGCCCCCGAAGACCGGCGAGCAGGACCGCGCGGTCGACCTCGACGGCTTCTTCGCCCTCCACCCGGCGCTGACGCCGCTGGTCCCGCTCTGGGAGAACCGCTCGCTCGCGGTCGTCCACGCGTGCGGCTCGCCCGACACGACGCGCTCCCACTTCGACGCGCAAGACTACATGGAGTCGGGGACGCCGGGCGTGAAGAGCACGCCGGACGGCTGGCTCGCGCGTGCGGCGAAGGCGCTGCCGGCGACGCCGGCGCCGTTCCGCGCCGTCGCCATGGGCCCGACCCTGCCCCGCGCCCTGCAGGGCGACGCGGGCGCGGTGGCGATGCAGTCCATCGAGCGCTTCGACGTCCGCGCCGCCGACCAGACGGCCGGGCGCGGCTTCGAGTCGCTCTACGCGCAGGGCGTGCGCGACCTCCTCTCGGGGACGGGGCGCGAGACGTTCGAGGCCGTGAAGATGCTCAAGGCGGCGAACGCCGCGCGCATCGCGCCGGCCAACGGCGCCGCGTATCCGCGGGGCCCGTTCGGCGAGGCGATGAAGCAGATCGCGCGACTCATCAAGGCGAACGTCGGGCTCGAGGTCGCGTTCGCCGACATACAGGGCTGGGACACCCACGTGGGCCAGGGCGCCGAGCAGGGCCGGCTCGCCCTCCGCCTGCGTGACTTCGGCGGCGCGCTCGCCGCGTTCGCCCAGGACCTGGGCGACAGGATGGCCGACGTCGTGGTGCTCACCATGTCGGAGTTCGGGCGCACCGTCGCGGAGAACGGCAACCGCGGCACCGACCACGGCCACGCGACCGCGATGCTGGCGCTGGGAGGGCCCGTGCGCGGCGGCCGCGTCTACGGTCGCTGGCCGGGACTCGCGCGCGCCGGGCTCTTCGAGGCGCGCGACCTGCCGGTGACGACGGATTTTCGAACGCTCTTCACCGAGGTCGCGACGCGTCACCTCGGCGTGGCGCCGACGACGCTCTTCCCCGGCTGGACGGCCCCAGCACCCCCGCTCGGCCTCTTCGGCTAGCCGCGCGCGTTTGCGCGGGCGGCCGCGCGTGTGGTACGGTCCGCGCGTCATGGGCGAAAACGTCACGCTCGTCCGCGACGGCTCGATCGCGACGGTCATCCTGAGCCGTCCCGACCGGAGGAATTCCCTGAGCGACACGATGCTCGCGGAGCTCGCGGCGACGTTCGCCGACCTGCGGGACGACGCCGGCACCCGCGTCGTGATCGTCACGGGCGCCCCGCCCGTCTTTTCGGCGGGCGCCGACGCCCCCATCAGCGCGAAGATGTCGCCCGAGGAGCGGCGGCGGGCGTTCCGGGAGCGGAAGAGCGAGTTCCGCCGCCTCTTCGAGCGCGCCAACACCCTGCTCGAGAACCTCGAGCAGGCGACGCTCGCCGCGGTCAACGGCCACGCGGTCGGCGGCGGCTGGGGACTGGCGCTCGCCTGCGATTTCCGCTGGGCGGCGAGCGAGGCCCAGTTCTGGATCCCCGAGGTCGAGCTGGGCGTGCCCCTGGGCGTCGCCACCACGACGCGCTTCGTGCGCCTCGTCGGGCCGGCGCGCGCGAAAGAGATCATCATGGAGGGCCGGCGCTACTCGGCCGCCGAGGCCCAGGCGCTGGGCCTGCTCCACGGCGTCGTGCCGGGCGCGGCGCTCCTCAAGGAAGTGCGCGCCCGTGCCGAGCTGCTGGCCGCGAAGCCGCAGAAGCCGCTCGCCGAGATGAAGGCGCGGATCAACGCGATCGCGCGGACGGGCACGCCCGAGGTCAACGCGATGACGGAGGGCTTTCTCGACCGTGGCTGAGACGCCCGCGATGCTCGACGGCCTCCGCGTCCTCGACCTCTCCCGCGTCATCGCGGGTCCCTACTGTGCGACCCTCATGGCGGACCTCGGCGCCGACGTCGTCAAGGTCGAGCGCCCCGGCCGCGGCGACGACCTCCGCGCGTGGCGCGGCGACGGCATGAGCGCGACGTTCGCGGCGATCAATCGCAACAAGCGCGGCATCGCCGTGGACATGCAGCAGGCCGAGGGGGCCAGGCTCGTCCTCGAGCTGGCCGGGCGCGCGGACGTGGTCGTCGAGAACTTCCTCCCCGGTGTCGCCGACAAGCTCGGCGTCGGCTACGCCGCGGTGAGCGCCGTGAATCCGCCGGTGATCTACGTGTCGGTGACGGGTTTCGGCCAGACGGGGCCGCACGCGAAGCGCGCGGGCTACAACACGATCGCGCAGGGTGTGAGCGGGATCATGGCGCTCACGGGCATGCCGGGGGGCCCGCCGACAAAGGTCGGCGGCTCGGTGGCCGACCTCGCCGCCGGCTTTCTCGCGTTCGGGGTGGCGAACGCCGCGCTCGTGCATCGCCAGCGGACCGGGCGCGGCCAGCACCTCGACGTGAGCCTCCTGGCCTCGACGCTCGCGCTCCTGCCCGATCCCGTCGCCCACTACTTCGACTCGGGCAAGCGCCCGCCGCGCGTCGGCAACCGTAACCCGAACCTGACACCCGCGGAGGCCTTTCGAACCAAGGACGGCTGGGTGCAGGTCGTGATCATGAACCCCGACCAGTACACGCGCTTCGCGAAGGCGCTCGGCGACGAGGCGCTCGCGACCGACCCGAAGTTCCAGACCAACGACACCCGCCTCGTCCACCACGACGAGCTCAGGGCGCGGATCGAGGCGGCCCTGGCGCACGCCACGACCGCGGCATGGGTCGAGCGCTTCGAGGCGGCCCAGGTCGCGGCGGGGCCGATCTACGAGTTCGACGAGGTCTTCGAGGACCCGCAGGTGAAGCACCTCGGTCTCGTCGCGGAAGTGGACCAGCCCGGCTATGGCAAGGTGAAGATGCTCGCCTTTCCGGTGCGCGCCGCAGCCACGCCCGCGCGGATCCGCCGCCCGGCGCCGCTCCTCGGCGAGCACACCGCCGAGGTGCTCGCCGAGCTGGGGCTCGCGCGGGCCGAGATCGAGCGACTCACGGCCCGCGGCGTCGTCGCCGTGGCCTGAGCTGGCCGCCATGCAGGACGAGGACATGCGCAGGTACCGGAGATAGGAGGAGTCCCC